>Ga0210395_10002097_pt1 | contig 15565 bp, 15 predicted proteins | sample IncBWH4OmetaG_FD_150861 | JGI IMG/M metagenome (GOLD analysis project Ga0210395, IMG submission 150861) | Forest soil microbial communities from Barre Woods Harvard Forest LTER site, Petersham, Massachusetts, United States - Inc-BW-H-4-O ... | reverse complement strand
CGGCGGCGCATAGCAAAAACTTCCCGGCCAAAGAACGGTTGCGCAATCCCACCCCGGCCGCCTATCTATGCCGTAAATGGACACCGCAACCGCACCAGCTGCCACCGCCGCCGGGCCGACGGCCGCCCACGGCCTGATTGATGCTCGGCTGAGCAAGATCGAGGACGTCGCCCGCGACACCAAGCTGTACACGTTCGAGCGCGTCGATGGCGGCACGCTGCCCGGCTACAAGCCCGGCGCCCATATCGACCTGCATCTGCCGAACGGGCTATTGCGCCAGTTCTCGCTGACCGTCCCGGCGTCCGATCCGGACAGCTACACGGTCGGCGTCAAGCGCGACGAGAACAGCCGCGGCGGTTCGCGCTATATCATCGAGCAGATGAAAGTCGGCGACCAGATCAAGATCAGCGCGCCGCGCAATAATTTCCCGCTGGTCGAAAATGCACCGCATGTCGTGCTCTTCGCCGGCGGCATCGGCATCACGCCGATCTGGTGCATGGCCCAAGAACTCGCGGCGCGCGGCCGGTCGTGGAAAATCCACTACGCCTGCCGGTCGCAAGCCGACATGGCGTTCTTGAGCGACCTGAAAAAGCTCGATCCGAAATTCGTCCATCTGCATTTCGACGACGAGGCCGGCGGCAAGGTCATGGACCTTGCGGCGGCCGTCGGCGAGGCGCCGGCGGATGCGCATTTCTACTGCTGCGGGCCCAATCCGATGCTCAAAGCCTTCGAGGCCGCAGCCGCAAGCCGGCCGAAGGCGAATGTCCACGTCGAATATTTCACGCCGAAGGAAGACGCCGCGGCGGCCGATGGCCTCGGCGGCTTCTGGGTCGAACTCGCCAAGTCGGGCGAGGAATATTTCATCCCGCCGGGCAAGAAAGTGCTCGAAGTGCTGTTCGATGCCGGGGTCGACGTCGATTATTCCTGCGAGCTCGGCATCTGCGGCGCCTGCGAGACCAAGGTGATCTCCGGCATCCCGGTGCACCACGATTCGGTGCTCAGCGAGGAAGAGCAGGCCAGCAACGAAAAGGTCATGATCTGCTGCTGCGGTTGCAAGACCGAGCGGCTGGTCCTCGATATGTAGGCCCCTGCCGGTCTCGACCCGACGAGCCATGCTGCGATACACTGCCGGCATGGAAGCACCCGTCAAAACCCGCCCCGCGAAACAAAACACCATCAACGAGCGCCAGGACCTGCGCGCCTGGATCGCGCAGTTGCGCGCCGCAGGCGAACTGCAAGACATCTCCGGCGCCGAGCGCGAGAAGGAGATCGGCGGCATCGTCGACATCTATCAACGCCGCATCGGCAACAAGGCGGTGCTGTTCGACGAGGTGCCAGGCTGTCCGCGCGGCCATCGCATCCTCGCCAATATCCTGACCTCGATACCCCGCATCAATATCACGCTGGGGCTTCCGCCCGACGCCAGCGCCATCGACCTGGTGCATTACTGGCGCCGCTATATGAAAGAGGCAAAGGTCCATGCTCCGGTCACGGTGAAAACCGGACCGGTGATGGAGAACGTCCTCACCGGCAAAGACATCGACATTTTCAAAATTCCGGTGCCGCGCTGGCACGAGCATGACGGCGGCTATTACATCGGCACCGGCGACATGGTGATCATGCGCGATCCGGACACCGGCTGGATCAATTACGGCGCCTATCGGGTGCAGGCCCACGACCGCAACGTGGCGACGGTGATGTGCTCAAAGGGCAAGCACGGCGACCTGATCAAGCGCCGCTATCACGAGCGTGGCGAGCCCTGCCCGATCGCCGTGGTCTGCGGCATGCACCCGGCACTGTTCATGATCGCCGGCCTGGAAATCCCGTACGGCCGCAACGAATACGACGCCGCCGGCGGCCTGATCGGCGAGCCGGTCGAGGTTATCGCCGGGCCGCGCACCGGCCTGCCGATCCCGGCGCACGCTGAAATCGCCTTCGAAGGTTTTATTCATCCGAACGACCTGCTCGATGAAGGCCCGCTCGGCGAATGGACCGGCTATTACGCCGGCGGCCTGAAGAAGGAGCCGGCGATCCGTATCGAAACCTTCATGCACCGCGACGATCCGATCCTGCTCGGCGCCATCCCCGGCATCCCGCCCGACGACGATTCGTTCTATCGCGGCACCTACCGTTCGGGAGCGGTGTGGAATCAGCTCGAAGCCGCCGGCGTCCCCGAGGTGAAGGGGGTGTGGGCGCACGCGGCGGGCGGCAGCCGGCTGTGGCTCACCGTCGCCATCAAGCAGCAATATGCCGGGCACGCCAAGCAGGCCGGCCTGATCGCCTCGCAATGCCATGCCGGCGCCTACGCCAACCGCTTCGTCGTCGTGGTCGATGACGACATCGATCCCGCCGACATGGACAAGGTGGTGTGGGCGATGTGCACGCGGTTCGATCCGCGCGAGGGCATGGAGACCTTGCGCGGCTGCTGGTCGACCGTGCTCGATCCCATGGTCTACGGCAGCGACGACCCGCGCAACGCCCGCGTCGTGATCGACGCCTGCACGCCGTTCAAGCGCCGCGACACGTTCCCCATCGTGGTGCGCGCCAGTAAAGAGGTCGAGGATCACGTGCGTGGCAAGTTTTCTGATGTATTGCCGCGCTGACTTCTCCCTCCCCCTTGTGGGGAGGGAGGGGTGGGGGTCGGGAGGTGACGCGCAGGCGTCAACGCCTGTACATTGCCTCTCGACCCCCACCCCTACCCCTCCCCACAAGGGGGAGGGGAAAAGAAAAGTGCGATGACCGAAAAAACCGACATCACGCTCACCATCAACGGCCGCGATTATCCGATCCGGGTCGAGCCGCGCAAAACGCTGGTCGATGCCATCCGCGACGATTGCGGCCAGACCGGCACCCATATCGGCTGCGAGCACGGCGTCTGCGGCACCTGCACCGTCATCGTCGATGACGAGGCGGTGCGCTCCTGCTTGATGTTCGCCGTACAGGCCGCTGGCAAAAAAATCCGCACCGTCGAAGGCCTCGCCGACGGCGACAAGCTCAACGTGCTGCAGCAGGCCTTCATCGACAATCACGGCCTGCAATGCGGCTACTGCACGCCGGGCTTTTTGATGCTCGCCACCAACGTGCTGGAGAAGTATCCGCAGATCGGCGACGAAGATCTGACCGACATGCTGGCGTCGAACCTATGCCGCTGCACCGGTTATCAGAATATCATCAAGGCGGTGCGCGCGGCGCGCGATCAGATGCGCGGCGCGAAGGTTACGGCAGCGTAAGCGCCGCCAGCGCCGCTTTCGCCACCTCGACATCCTGCTCGATCTTCGCCCCACCAGCAGCCACCGCACCGATGACCTCGCCGCCGACCTCGATCGGAAATCCGCCTGGCACATTGGTGAAATCGCCCATGCGCACGGACATGCTCAGCGCATTTTCTTCCGGCGCGTAGCCGGTCGGCAGCCGCTGCGACGCCGCGGTAATCGCCTTGCGCTGCGTGGTGATGATCGAGAAATGCCGCGCGCCGTCCATCATCAGGAAGGCGATGAGCCGGCAGCTCTGATCGACGACGGCAAGCGACACCTTGCAGCCGAGTTCGTTCGCCTTGGCAACGCCGGCATAAATCATTTTCATGCTGGCTTCATGGGTGAGCCGGTGGGTGGGCACGACATCCGCCATGGCGCGCTGTCCTCGATCGCAGCGATCATCCCCAATGACACAAAATCGGCAATGCTGTTAGTGTCCCGGCCGCAATCGAGACGGAATAACCCGAAATGGCAAATGCAGTGAAGTGGGGCCGCGAAACCGACGTGGTCGTGATCGGCTCGGGCGCGGCCGGCCTGCCGGCCGCCATCGTGGCGCGCGAGGCCGGCACTTCGGTCATCGTCGTAGAGGCGGAGCCGCGCATCGGCGGCCACGCCATCACCTCCGGCGGCAACCTGCCGCTCGGCGGCGGGACCAGCTACCAGAAGAAATACGGCATCGAGGATTCGGCGGATCTGTTCTTCCAGGATTTGACCGACTGGTCGGTGGTCGAAACCAACGGCTTCCCGCCCTACCGCTACAACGACCGCGAGATCATCCGCGCCTTCGCCGACAACAGCGTGGCGGCGTTCGAATTTTTGCTGGCGCACGGCGTGAAAGTCATCGACCGGCCGCCCAACAAGATCGGGCACGAGATCGGCGTCTCGGTGCTGCGCACCATGCAAATCTCGGTCGAGGACTGGCCGATGGTCCATACCGGCGGACCGGCCGATCCGGGCGATGACGAAATCAGAGCCGGCGCCGGATTGATCCGGCCACTCGAGGCCTCAGCACTGAAGGCCGGCGTCGAGATTTTGCTCGAGCATCGCATGACCGCGATCCATCGCGAGACGCCGCGCGACGGCCGCGTGCTGGGCATTGCCGTCGACCACAACGGCGCCAACCTCAACATCCGCGCCCGCAAGGCGGTGATCGTCGCCACCGGTGGCTCGACCGGCAACGTCAATTTCCGCCGCATGTTCGATCCGCGGCTCACCGAGGAATATTGCGGGCTGGCCGGCATGCCGTGGTCGGACCAGGACGCCAGCGGCGAAATCGCCGGCATGGCGGCCGGCGCCGCGCTGTGGGGCTTGTTCAACTATACCGGCGAGTTCGGCTCCGGCATCACCAAGCCGGGCGCGATCGGCTGCCAATATGGCTACGTCAATGTGCGCTGGCATCCGGGCAGCGAAGTGTTCGACAAGGCGCGCGCCATCGGCCTGCCGGTCAAGGACTGGCAGGATGTCATTTTGGTCAACATGCTGGGCCGGCGCTTCTACGACGAGACCGGCGGGCACTTTAATTACAACACCTATCAGAGCACCAACCCTTACGAGCCGCATTCCTATCTCAATGCCAAGAATCAAAAATACAATCCGAGCAATTTCATCAACGCGGCGCTGGCCGGCATCGGCGACGGCCACAATGGCGGCGGCCCGATCTGGGCGATTTTCGATGCCGACGCCGCGGCGCGCGAAAAATGGCAACCGAAGCCGCCGCACGTCGATGTCGATGCGGGATTTTTCTTCGAGGCCGGCAGCATCGAGGCGCTCGCGGCAAAAATCAAAATGAAATACCAGCGCGTGCCGATGCCGCCGCAAAACCTCGCCGCCACCGTGGCGCGCTACAATTCCTTTGTCGACGCCGGCAAGGACGCCGACTTCGGCAAGCCGAAACCGCTCTATAAAATCTTAAAGCCGCCGTTCTACGCCGCCTGGGCGACGCCGGTGATCCACGACACTCGCGCCGGTCTGCGCATCAACGCGCGCTGCCAGGTGATCGACATGAACGGCGAGGTGATCCCCGGCCTTTACTGCGGCGGCGAATCCGCCGGCGGTTTTTCCATGCACGGCCTGCCGCGGGCGGTGTGTCAGGGATTTATCGCCGGAAAAAATGCCGTGACGGAAAATTTGTAGGGTGGGCAAAGCGAAGCGTGCCCACGCGGCTCTGCACGCTCATGGCGCATAGGCCCACGCTTCCATCATCACCGTCGCTCCCGTCACCGGCAGCGGCCCCGGCACTTCGACTGCGGAAAACGGGAGCGGACGGCCGCCGAGCCGGCGCTCCCACGCTTTGTAGACCGGATAGAATTCGCCGATGTCGGTGAGGAATAGCAGCACCCGGACCACGTTGGCGAGCGAGGTGCCTGCGGCCGCACAGAGCCGCGCGATGTTGTCGATGATCGCTTCCGCCTGCATCTCCGGCGATGACGAGAAATACGGTTGCCGCGGATCGACGGCAGCCGCGGGCAAAAGCCCGTCGCGGTCGGCCGCCATCAAGGCCGGGATGAACAGCAGATCGCCTGCCTTCACCGCCTGCGGCTGATGGCGGAATGCGGTGACGATGCCGGCATCGACATGCCGCTTGCTGGCGGCGCTGCCGGGCTTCGCCGCGATCACGTTGATCTCGATCTTGCCGTCATAGGGCGCAAGCCCGCGCTCGATACACGGAATGATCGACACGCTCGGGCCGGTTGCGCCAAAGTGCTTGGTCCAAGCCGCGTTGAAGACCGAGTAGTCGTCGCGGTCGGTGAGATAGACTTGCGCGTGCACCACATCCTCGAGCGTCGCGCCGGCGAGCGCCAGCGACGCGGTCATCCGCTTGGTGATGATGAATTCGGTTTCGAGCTTAATCGGCTGGCCGCCCCATTGCGCGCCCTCGGCCATCAGCGCCGCCGCGGCAACGCCGTTGCGCCGCGGCTCGTCGCCGATGGCGAGCGAGGTGATGCCGGGCAGGAAAATGAAGTCGCCGACCGTCAGCGCCGGCGAATAGCCTGAGGTCGGGCGCCCGGCCAATTGTTCGTGCTTGAGGTGCTCGACCGCAAAACCTTTTTCCGGAATGACGGCCATGGCCTGGATGTTCATGTCGGCGCCGGGCAGCAACAGCCCCTGCTGCGCGATCGAGGTCGAGGGTGGAATGCGGCCATCGAGAAATTCCCGCCGCACCTGCTGATAGGGCGGCACGGCTTTCACCGTCGTATAGTACTGGTCGGTGCGCACCAGGTTGCTGCGGTCGGTGCCGGCTGCGCGCAATACGGCATCGAGATTTTCGAAGATGCGGAGTGCTTCCTTCTCGCGCTTGGGTAGCCCCGCGTGCGGCGCGCGCTCGGCCAGCACGTCCGGCGCGATGCCGTTGACGAAATCCTGCGCCATCAGACCGGTGGCAAAGACCCAGCGCCCGGCTTTCATGCCTTGCGCAAACTTGATCTTGCCCGCGCCTAGCTCGACCGGAAGCAGCGGCTCTACGCTCTTGGTCATCGGGTCCGTCTCATGCTGATATGGTGGCCCGTGCCGGGCGGGGTTTTGACTTTGGCATTGCGGCGCGACCGCCTCAAGGTCACGCGCGCGGGAGCGACAGATGATCAATCCTTTCAGATTTGGCCTGCCGCTGCTCGGCGCACTAGCGCTTGGCGCGCTCTGGCCGACGCAAGCGCCGGCGCAAAGCTATCCGTCGCGACCGATCACCATGATCGTGCCGTTCGCGGTCGGCGGCCTGACCGACGTGCCGGCGCGCGTCCTCGCCGCGATGCTGCAGGAGCAGATCGGCCAGAACATCGTGGTCGAGAACAAGCCCGGCGGCTCCGGCACCCTCGGCGGCGCCTATGCGGTGCGGGCCGCGCCCGACGGCTACACGCTGTTCGCCAATTCGATCGCCGATGCGCAGAACCTGTATTTTCTTCCGGTGCCCTATAACGCCATCGACGACTTCGCCATGATCGGCATGATCGTCGAGGGGCCGCCGCTGGTGCTGATCGTCGATGCGGCGCTGCCTTACAAGACGCTCGACGAAATGCTCGCCGACGCCAGAGCCAATCCGAACAAGATCAGCTTCGGCACGTCCGGGCCGGCGACGTCGCCGGCGATGGCGCTGGCGCAGCTCAATGCGCTCGGCAAGACCGCAATCGCCGGCGTGCCGTTCAACGGCTCCGGCGAGGCCGCTCGCAACGTGACGGCAAGCGGCGTGCAGGGCGCCTTCGCGTTCTACGCCCAGTCGAAGCCGCTTGCCGACAGCGGCAAGGTGCGGGCGCTGGCGATCGCCAGCCCGCAACGGATCGCGACCTGGCCCGAAGTGCCGACCATGCAGGAATTGGGATTCCCCAATTTCGACTATGGCGGCTTCGTCGGCCTTGCCGCGCCCGCCAAGACGCCGGCGCCGATCATCGCCTACCTCAACAAGGCGCTCAACGAGGTCGTGCAATCGCAAGACTTCAAGAGCCGCATGGCGGCGCTCGGCATGACCGTGCCCGCGGAGAACACACCCGAAGGCCTCGCCGATTACATGCGCCGCGAAACCAAACGCCAGGGCGAATTGGCGGCGCTCACGGGCATCAAGATGACGGCGCCGGCGCCGCATTGAGAGCCCACCCTACAGCGCCTTCGACGGACAATAGCCGAGCTTCCGCGCCAGCGTTGCGAGCTCGCAGCCCTCGCAATAGCGCTGGTCCTTAAAGTCGACCCAATTGTGGGCATAGATGTGGTCGGGCGGTATGCCGTAGCGCTCCTGGAGAAATTGCGCGAGCAACAACCAAGCCCTCACCTGCTCCGCCGTAACCGGTTTGGCCACGTCCGGGTAATTGCCGATGAATTCGACGCCGATCGAGTTGGTTTTGACCACCTGATGGTAGGTCTTGGTATTGTCGATGTACTTGTTGTCGTTGCGGTCGCCGCCTTCGCCATGGGTCGGAATGACATTCTCCGCGACGGACCAATAGACCGTACCGTCGGTCTCCACCCATAGCGTCACGCCGCGCTTGGTCGGATGGGCGAATTGGTCGGCGGCCTCGCGCCGCGCGCTGCCGGGCGGGCCCTCGGTCTGATGCACGATGATGTTCCGCCAGGCGTTGGCGCGCGCCGGATCGCCGAGCGGATTGAGATAGATGATGTCGAGGCCTTCGATCAGCGGACGCCCGGGCTGCTTGGCGAGCGCGGTGAAGGATAGGGGCGGCAGTACGCCCTGATCGATGCGGAGCTGCCGGGCGATGGCATCGTCGGCGCTGCGCAACTCTTCGGCGCTGACGTCACCGACGCCGTCGGGTCGGCCGGCGAGTTCGCGCGCCGCGCTCTCCCGCATTCGCTTGAATGCATCGCTCGCAGTGGCGCCTGTAGCGGTGAGCCGCGCCGCAAGTTCGACACGCGGCACGTCGGACGGCTCGCGTTTGGCGATCGGTTGGCTTGCCGCGGCGATCGGCGCCGCGCCGGTTGAATTTGCGCACGCCGCTTCCTCGGCAAGCGCCGATATGGCGCGCAACGCGCCGAAGCTCGCGACAGCAACCGTCAGCAGAATCGGCCCGCGCATGATGCGGTGGGCGCGCCGGCTACACCGTCGTCTGCGCCATGCCGGGCTTGCCGTAGAGCGCTTCCTTGGCGCCGTCCTTGAACGCCACGTCGGGCGGCAGCACCACCGAGCAGGAGCGCACTTTCTGGTGTTCGACGTCGATGCCGGGCGGCGTCACGCCTTTGTCGAGGAGCGCCTTGGCGGCGCGCATCAGGCGATGCCGCGCCATGATGATGCCGTTGTCGGTCGAGACCAGGTTTTCCTTGGTGCGGTCGCAGACCGGGCCCATGCTTTCCTGCAGCGAAGCGTCCTGCATGGCGAAGCCGGCGACGCCGCTGTAGGTCCGCCCTGTCTTCTGCGCGGCGCGGTCGATCAGATAATCGTTGTCCTTGTTGGCGAGCGGCCGGAACGCGGCATCGACTTTGCAATGCACGCCGGCGCCGTCCTTCATGGCATCGACCTCGATCTTGCTCAGCGCCCGCACCGGGTGGAAGTCGTAGGACCAGGCCCAGCAATTTTCGTCGTCGATCGGCACCCAGAAATGGCCGTGGATCGGATGGTCGCCGCGCGGCGGGATCATGGTAAAGCACGGCATCACCCAGGGCGTGATGCGCCAGTAATATTTGCCGTCCTCGGCGTTGCGCCGCGCGCCGATGAACAGGCCGCCGGGCTGCTCGACCACTTCGAAATGCGGCTGCATGTCGGAGAGATTGTACTGGTTGCCCTTGGCGCCCTTGAACAGCGGATCGGAGCCGAGATCGCCGCGATGCAGGAACGACACGTGGCTCGAATCGATGCCGCCTTCCATGGCTTGCAGCCAGTTGGATTCCTGCAGCCGCTTGGAGACGAAGGTCTGCTCCGGCCGCACCATGGCGAATTCCCATTCCGGCAGCGGCGGCTTTTTGTCGGCGGGACCCATATAGGCCCACAACACTTCGCCGCGTTTCACCAGCGGGTATGACGTCAGCTTGACCTTCTTGCAGAAGCCGCTTTCGGCCGGCTCCGAGGGAACCTCCATGCACTGGCCGTTCACGTCGTATTTCCAGCCGTGATAGGGGCAGCGCAGCCCGCCCTCCTCGTTACGGCCGAACCACAGCGAGACGCCGCGGTGGGCGCAGAATTCGTCGATCAGGCCGTATTTGCCGTTGGAGTCGCGGAACGCCACGAGCCGCTCGGACATGATCTTGACCCGCACCGGCGGGCACTCGTCCTCCGGAAGCTCTTCGGCAAGCAGCACCGGCATCCAATAGGAGCGGAAAAGCTGGCCCATGGGCGTGCCGGGGCCGGTCTGGGTCAATAATTCGTTCTGTTCTTTTCTGAGCATCGGTGTTGTCCGTGACCAATGGCCGTTGCCTTTGAGAGTAGGGATTCGGCCCCTCCCCGGCAAGCCGAGCGCCCGCAACGGCGGCCGCGGACCATGCATGGCGGCGCGCCGCGCGGCGTCACGACAGCCGGGCAAAAATACGCTCGCAACGGCGCCATCCCGTTGCCCTGGACAAGCAATTACGCTAAGTCCGCCCGCACCGGGTGCGACGTTTGGAGACGATGGTATGGCCGATCACGGCGAGGTCGAATACGCGACCGCAGAGGGCAACGATTACGCCGCTCACGAACACACCTACGAGAATTTCATCAAGTTGGTGAAAGTCGTCATGACAATCGTCGTGATCATCCTTGTCGGAATGGCGTATTTCCTGACCTGAGCAGGTTTTCCGTACCAAATCGGTTCGCAGCTAGCAGCGCCTACGCGGCAGCCGTCGGAGGAATCATGAAGGTTGCGGTCGTTGCCGAAACCGACGCGGGCGAGCCGCGGGTGGCCGCGGTTCCCGAAACCGTCAAGAAGATGATCGGGCTCGGCGCCGAAGTCGCGGTCGAGCCGGGCGCCGGGATCAAATCCGGCGTTCTCGACGCGGACTACACGGCGGCCGGCGCCACCGTTTCGGCCGACGCCTTGAGCGGCGCCGACGTCGTGCTCCAGGTGCGCCGCCCGCAAGGCGCCGAGCTTTCGCGCGTCAAGAAAGGCGCCATCGTCATCGCCATCATGGACCCTTACGGCAACGACGCGGCGCTGCGCGCCATGGCCGACGCCGGCATCGTAAGCTTCGCCATGGAGCTTTTGCCGCGCATCACCCGCGCGCAGGTCATGGACGTGCTCTCAAGCCAGGCCAATCTCGCCGGCTACCGCGCCGTGATCGATGCCGCGGCCGAATTCGGCCGTGCGCTGCCGATGATGATGACGGCCGCCGGCACCGTGCCGGCCACAAAGGTTTTCGTCATGGGCGCCGGCGTCGCCGGGCTGCAAGCGATCGCCACCGCGCGCCGGCTCGGCGCCATCGTCACCGCAACCGACGTGCGCCCGGCGGCCAAGGAGCAGGTCGAGAGCCTCGGCGCCAAATTCATCGCCGTCGAGGACGACGAGTTCAAAGCGGCCGAGACCGCCGGCGGCTACGCCAAGGAAATGTCGAAAGAGTACCAGGCCAAGCAGGCGGCGCTGGTCGCCGAACACATCAAGAAGCAGGACATCGTCATCACCACGGCGCTCATTCCCGGCCGGCCGGCGCCGCGGCTGATCTCGTCTGCCATGGTGACGTCGATGCGGCCGGGCTCGGTGGTGGTCGATCTCGCGGTCGAGCGTGGCGGCAATGTCGAAGGCGTCAGCGCCGACACTGTGAGCGAGCAGAACGGCGTCAAGGTCGTCGGCTATCGCAACGTGCCGGGCCGGCTCGCCGCCACGGCCTCGAACCTCTACGCCAAGAACCTCTACGCGTTTCTGGAAATCTTGATCGACAAGAAGACCAAGGCGCTTGCGGTCAACTGGGACGACGACATCGTCAAGGCGACAGCGCTGACCCGCGATGGCGCCATCGTGCATCCGAATTTCCAGCCGAAGAGCGCGGCATAATTTCTGCTCCCTCCCCCTTGTGGGGAAAGATGGAGACTGCTGATGATCACTCTCTCGATCCTGGCCCAACTCGATCTCGCCACCATAGGGAGCGGCGCCACGCACGCGGCGAGCGACATCGCCGACCCGTTCGTGTTCCGGCTGTCGATCTTCGTGCTGGCGGTCTTTGTCGGCTATTACGTGGTCTGGTCGGTGACGCCGGCGCTGCACACGCCGCTGATGTCGGTGACCAACGCCATCTCCTCGGTGATCGTGGTCGGCGCCCTGCTCGCGGTCGGCGTCGCGCTGGTCGCCAACGACGACGGCCCGCTATGGGCGCGCGCGCTCGGCTTCGTCGCGCTGACTTTCGCTTCGGTCAATATTTTCGGCGGCTTCCTGGTGACGCAGCGCATGCTCGCCATGTTCCAGCGCAAGCAAAAGTGAGCGCGGCCATGCGCCTGACATCCGTGCGCATCTTCGTCGATGATCTCGAGAAGGCCGCGGCGTTCTACGAGAACGTGGTCGGGCTGAACCGCACCACCACCGCGCCCACCGCGATCCTGTTCGAAGAGTCCCCGAGCATCGTCGTTGAGACTGCCGACGACGATGCGCGGCGTGAGGGCTTGATCGGCCGGTTTACCGGCGTAACTTTCGAGACCGATGACGCCGCCGCGCTCTATGCCGACTTGAAGGCACGTGGCGTGCCGCTGCATGGCCCGCCGGAAAAGCAATATTGGGGCGGCATCATGCTGTTCGCCGAAGACCCTTCCGGCAACACGCTCACTTTCCTTCAGCATCCCGCCGCAGCCGCACCCCATAGAGGTCAATGATGTCCGCCGATCTCGCCGCCCTCTGCTATCTGGTCGCCGGCGCCCTCTTCATTCTTGCGTTACGCGGACTGTCGAACCCGGAAACCAGCCGGCGCGGCAACCGGTTCGGCATGATCGGCATGACCATCGCCGTCGTGACGACGCTGGCGGCGCATCCGCCGACCGGTTTGAGCGCCTGGGTGCTGGTCATCGTCGGCATGACGCTCGGCGGCGGCATCGGCGCGGTGATCGCGCGGCGCGTGCCGATGACGTCGATGCCGGAACTGGTCGCCGCGTTCCATTCGCTGGTCGGCATGGCCGCGGTGCTGGTTGCGGCTGGCGCGCTGTACGCGCCCGCGGCGTTCGGCATCGGCGTCGAAGGCGCTATCCACGGCCAGAGCCTGATCGAAATGTCGCTCGGCGTCGCCATCGGCGCCATTACGTTCACGGGTTCCGTCATCGCGTTTCTAAAGCTCTCCGGCCGCATGAGCGGCGCGCCGATCACGCTGCCCGGCCGGCACGTCATCAACATCGCGCTGGGCTTGAGCCTCATCGCGCTGATCGTGTGGTTCTACCTGGCGCAGCTGCACATCGCGTTCTGGCTGATCGCCGCGGCGTCGTTCGTGCTCGGCGTGCTGATCATCATTCCGATCGGCGGCGCCGACATGCCGGTCGTGATCTCGATGCTCAACTCCTATTCGGGATGGGCGGCCGCCGGCATCGGCTTCACGCTCGGTAATTCGGCGCTGATCATCACCGGCGCGCTGGTCGGTTCCTCGGGCGCGATCCTGTCCTACATCATGTGCAAGGGCATGAACCGCTCGTTCATCTCGGTCATCCTCGGCGGCTTCGGCGGCGAAGTGGCGGGACCGGCAGCGGCCGCCGGCGACCGGCCGGTCAAGATCGGCTCGGCCGAGGATGCGGCTTTCATCCTCAAGAACGCGGGCAAGGTGATCATCGTGCCGGGCTACGGCATGGCGGTGGCGCAGGCGCAGCATGCGCTCCGTGAGATGGGCGACAAGCTCAAGCGCGAAGGCGTCGAGGTCAAATACGCCATCCATCCGGTGGCCGGCCGCATGCCTGGCCACATGAACGTGCTGCTCGCCGAAGCCAACGTGCCCTATGACGACGTGTTCGAGCTCGAGAACATTAATTCGGAGTTCGCCCAGGCCGACGTGGCTTACGTGATCGGCGCCAACGACGTCACCAATCCGGCCGCCGAGGACGATCCGAAATCGCCGATCTACGGCATGCCGGTGCTGCAGGTGTGGAAGGCCGGCACGGTGATGTTCAACAAGCGCTCTTTGGCGTCCGGTTACGCCGGCATCGACAATCCGCTGTTCTACCGCGACAACACCATGATGCTGCTCGGCGACGCCAAGAAGATGACCGAGGAGATCGTCAAGGCGGTGTGAGGCGCGCATGGCCGATGACACTCCGCCACCTCTGCGCGCGCGCCGCTGGACGCCGCCGCCCTCCGCCGGCGGACGATCGTCGCCCCGCAAATCCTATCGCTTCGTCTTTCGCCTCCTCGGCATTCCGATCCTCGCCGTTGCCGGCGTATTCATCTACAGCGGCATCCGCGACCGCCTGGTGCTGCCGGACTGCGATTCGGATCGCGCCAAAAAATCGCTGGCGGACGTTCTCCAACAATTCAAGTACGAGCCGACCACATTCGCGCCGATCAAGACCGTCTCCGCCACCAAGGACCAGGTCACGTGCAACGCCGTGCTGCCGCTGCCCGACGGCGGCTATGTTGCCGCCGACTTCACGTTCTACTGGGAGGGCGACAAGGCGAACATGAAATATTCGGTGGCGCGCAAGGCAACCGATGACTCGTCGATTACGCCGCCGTTGCGCTGAGCGTCATTGCGGCTTGCCGTAGCCGCCCGCCGTCGGCGTCTGAATGATGACCGCCTCGCCGGCGTCGATCACAGTGGCGTCGCAGCCTTGCAGTTTTTCAATCGAGCCGTCGTTGCGCCGCACGCTGTTCTCGCCCACTTGGCCGTCGCCGCCACCGGCGAGCCCGAACGGCGGCACGCGGCGATGGCCCGAAAGGATCGTGCATTCCATTTTTTCCAGAAAGCGAATGGTGCGGCGGATGCCGTCGCCGGCGTTCCATTCGCCGCGGCCGCCGGAGTTTTTCCGGATGTGGAAGTCCTCGAGCAGCACCGGATAGCGGAATTCCAGAATTTCCGGATCGGTCAGCCGCGTATTGGTCATGTGGGTGTGCACGGCGTCGGTGCCCGGAAAGCCGGGGCCGGCCGGCGAGCCGGAGCAGATGGTCTCGTAATATTGGTAGCGCGCATTGCCGAAATTCAGATTGTTCATGGTGCCCTGCGCCGCCGCCATGGCGCCGAGCGCGCCCAACAGGCAATTGGTCACCTCCTGCGAGGTTTCGACGTTGCCGGCGACGACGGCGGCGGGAAATTCCGGCGTGAGCATCGACTTTTTCGGAATGACGATGCGGATCGGGCGCAGGCAGCCGGCATTCATCGGGATGTCGTCGTCGACCATGACGCGGAACACGTAGAGCACCGCGGCGCGCGTCACCGGCTCCGGCGCGTTGAAGTTCGACGCCTGCTGCGGGCTGGTGCCGGTGAAATCGACGGTGGCTTCGCGCTTTTTCTTGTCGACCGCGATGCGCACTTTGATGGTCGAGCCCTGATCAGTCTCGATACTGAAACTGGAGTCATGCAACCGGTCGATGACGCGGCGCACGCTCTCCGCTGCATTGTCCTGCACGTGGCGCATATAGGCGCGCACCACCGGCAAGGTGAAATAGCGCACCATCTTGCGCAATTCGCGCACGCCCATCTCGTTGGCGGCGATCTGCGCCTTGATGTCATTGACGTTCTGCAGCGGATTGCGCGCCGGATATTTGGCGCCTTGCAACAGCTGATAAGTCTCTTTCTCGCGGAAGCGGCCGCGCTCGACCAATTTGAAATTATCGATATAGACGCCTTCCTGCTCGATGGTCGTGGCGTTCGGCGACATCGAGCCCGGCGAAATGCCGCCGACGTCGGCATGATGGCCGCGCGAGGCGACCCAGAACAAGATCTTGCCGCGGTCGAACACCGGCGTGCACACGGTGATGTCGGGAAGGTGCGTGCCGCCGTTATACGGCGCG
>Ga0210395_10002095_pt1 | contig 15579 bp, 12 predicted proteins | sample IncBWH4OmetaG_FD_150861 | JGI IMG/M metagenome (GOLD analysis project Ga0210395, IMG submission 150861) | Forest soil microbial communities from Barre Woods Harvard Forest LTER site, Petersham, Massachusetts, United States - Inc-BW-H-4-O ... | reverse complement strand
ACGATGAAGCCGGGCGATACAGCAAGGGTGATTTGCGGGAAGTGTACTTCTATCGAGCGCAACTGAAGGGGCACACGGAGAGGGAATACCATCCTGGAAATTGAGTTGCCCCGGGGCCACCGATACCGCGAAGTTCGTCTAGATTGCGGTTGCCGGCTAACGTGTTCCCGGCCTAGCATCGGATTGTTTTTCGTTTCTGGCCGACCCGGCCGGCGGCCTCGATTTTTTCGATGTACGCAGTGGCAAGCGGCACGTTGCACGCGGTATCGCCCAGATCCACGGAAACGACGCCGATTTGACGAGCCGTGGCTTTGGCTTGTTTCGCTAAGGGCTTGACGTGGCCTCCCACGGCAATAACAAAACCGTTCATAGTATAGCGGACGCGGTTTTTCGCGTTCTTGATTCCTTGGACTACCGCGCCGAGAAGGCTCGAGATTTCCGCCAGATCCAAGGCCTCGTCCGGTTTCGTAGCGACCAGTCCGGAGTACGTCGACCAACCCGAGGACGCGACGTGTTCTTTTTTTGATTTGATCCACTCGATGGCCAGGTCGCGCGCGTGAGGATTCTCCACCGTCACCCAGGGCACCGTATACTCGGCAATCATCTGCAAATTTTCCGCGCCCTCGACCCACTCATTCAACTGTTTTGGGGTCATTTGAGAGCCGTCCGCCACCATCCCGGCGAGGTACATCGCATCCATGTTGCCCGTCGCGTAGAGTTCAGAAGCCAGAGCCTGCTGTCCTTTAATTGTTTTCGCGATGACCTTGAGGTCGGCGACGCTCACCCCAAACATTTTGCCCGTGGCCATGCCATGCCGCGCGTAGATTTTGCGCGTTTTCTCGGTTCCCTTGTTTTTCAGCTCGGCCATGACGGAACTGACCGTAGGCATGAGTCGCTCCTTGTCAGAATAGCGGCGCCTATTTTGCTGCCGCGCTTTCTTCCAGCTTTACGCTAGAGAAAATGGCCGTCTCCAGTGTGGTCGCAACATGCGAACACACTCCCAGCCCTACGTAGAACGGCTCTTTGACGGTTACAAATTCTACTGGGCTCGAAGGCTTCCACTCCTCGCCCGGCTTGCCGAAATATAGGGTGAAGCGGCTGCCTTTCTTGACCATGCGCAGCCGCGACGGTCCATCTTCCGCGGCGACGATCTGATAGGTCTGTTCGCCAGGCGCGCCACGGAATTGCAGGGAGGTAAGCCCATTGCCGTGAGAAACCGCGTCTGCATAGGGCGATCCGGGATCGAGACTCTGGCGCACCATCAGCACGGCTTTACGGTGTTCCGCGGCGCTCGTGCCGACCCATTGGATATCGGCGGTAAGCGTTAGGTCGCCGGACGCTCTTTTCCAGACGAAATAAAACGCGTCGGAAACGCCCCACACATTCGCGCCGCCTCCGGTGATGCGGTATTCGCCTTTCGACGCGTCATAGCGGGCCTCTGAGCCCGGCGGCGTTTCTCCGACGCGGCCCTCATTCGTGAATATGCCCAAGTCGTTCCTCTGCGCCAGAGCGACAGCTCCACCAAGCAGCATGACAAGCGAGAGCGCGCCAGAACGCACCAATGATTTTTTCCCCCGCAACATTCTTGAACCCTCCCGATACGCGAACCTCTCGCTCGTGTGCAGCCGCGCGAGTTCCGTTCGGCCGAGATTGGCAACCGCGCGCGGGAACTGCCGAAGATCGCAGGCATTCTATACCACCTGAAAGGCAAGTCACGCCAACTCGTCAGGCAAGCCGGGGCGCAACCCAACAAACACGGCAGAGGGAGGTGCGGTGCCGGAACGCTCCCAGCGAATTCTGAGAGCAAGCGTTCGAGAACTCAGACCGGGACGGCGTCCGGCAGAGGAGGATTCTTGGCCGCGCGCTTGCTGGCGTAGAGGGCCTGATCGGCGGCGGCGAGCATCGTTTCCGCAAGGTCCCCCGGCGCATATTCCTTCCAACCAGCGGAATACCTTACAGGAAACTTCCGGCCTTCCCAAGCCCCTTCGAGAGGACCAAGCCGTTTCAGGACCAGCTGCAATTGCGCGTGATTGCATTCCGGAAGAATCAAAAGAAACTCGTCTCCACCCATGCGGACGGCGAGGTCGCCACTGCGGATGGCGCGATTGAGGGCGGCGGCAAATTCCTGCAGCACCAAATCCCCGGCGGGGTGACCGTAGGTGTCGTTGATGTGCTTGAACTCGTCGAGATCCAGGAACACGACGGTCAGCGGATGCCCCTTGCGAGCCGAGCGAGCCACTTCCGAAACGAGCCGTTGCTCGGCAAACCTTCGGTTGTTGAGACCAGTCAAGGCGTCAATCATGGCGAGCTCGCGCAAGATCATGGAGTGATACTGCTTTTCCGCGAGCTGGCGCCTGAGCCGTTTGATGAGCACTTGCTGGTAGATGGTGTAGACATTGAACAGAACGACCAGGACCACCAAACCAAAAATGGCTTCCCTAACCTTGATCTTGAAAAGAGGCTCCCCTCCCGGCGAAAGAGTGGGCAGAGTGAAGGAAATGAGTGCACCGGTAAGGAGCAGCATGACAAAAATCGAATTTCCCCAGACCCACCAATCCCTCTTCTCAATTTGGCGCAGGTTATCCGCCATCGCTTGATCGCTGTTGGCTTCGAGAGACGAGCTAAACTTGTTTTGTTGGACGTCCATCTGCAGGGGCAGCCCGTGCAACGACCGTTATCCTCTACCGTAAAGTGAGCCCACCCGGCGGTCAAGACTATTCCGAGAAGTTCGGGCGCGGAAGTTGCTATGGGGGTAACGAGTGGCAGCGCCCCGGGTGCAGGAAGTGAAATGGCGCTTCTGGCGGCCCGGCGGGTACCGCTCATGTGGTACGGCGGTTCTATAGGAAACTGTGGATGGTGTTGGCAAACTGATGCTGGCAAGAAAAGACCATGACCGCAGTCCTCATACTCGCGTTCTCCGTGCTGGCCCTGGTGCAATTCTCCATCAGCCAGTGGCGCATGATCTGGCTGACCACCGCCAACCAGCCCCTCTCGGACTCTTTGCGAGCGGCAACCGGTATCGACGCCGAAACCATCGGGCCCAACGACTTTGGCAAACTCCTGGGGCTTTGCGAGCTTTCTCCACGCCTGAAAAAAGGCACGCCGTGGCTGCAGGAATTAAGGGGCTACTACCGGATGGTGGAGATGCTGGAGATGGTCTGCCGGTCAATCCAGCCTGTGATATCTGCCTGGGCCTCTAGGGAGATGAAAACCTGTTCGCGCTATGTTGCGGTGCTTCTCGATCAAAACCTTTCGCTCGATCTCGATGAGCGGGCAACCGTTCGCTCGGTCTAAGATCGGCTAAAGAAGAAGTGCCGCCTGGACCGCCACGCGGCCGACGGCCCGGTTTTCCCTCTTTTCCCCCTTCTAGACACATAAACCATTCATAATATTTGAGTTAAATGATCTCAAAATGCGTGGTCCAGCGCACAGGGTTCCTACCACCAGGTGGAGTCAGCTCAGGGGCTCAGGGCTTCCAGAATTTCATTACCGCGGCGTAGTCCAGGTCTTGCTTGGCGGCAGCCTTGACGGCAGAATAGGTGGCGTAGGCCGCCGCTGCAGCGGGCAGGGCCACACCAGCCTCCTTGGCAAGCTCCAGCGCCAAGCCCATATCCTTGTGCATCAGGCGCAGGGGGAAGCTGGGCGGGTATTCCCCCTTGAGGAGCAGCGGTGCCTTGACGTCCAAAACGGCAGCGCGAGCCATACTGGATTGCAAGACTTCGACGAGCTTCTCGCCCTCGAGCCCCGCGGCAGTGACCAAGGCCAGGGCTTCGGCCAGCGCATCCACCTGGAGCGCCAGGATAAGGTTCATAGCCAGCTTGATGGTCTGGCCGGCGCCGTTCGGGCCCAGATGAAACCACCGCTTTCCCATCACACTAAGGATGGGCTCGGCATCCTTCAGAACTTGAGGGTCACCGCCCACCATGAATACCAGTTCCCCCTTTTCAGCGCCCCAGGTGCCACCGGTCACCGGAGCGTCCAAAAACGCGATCTGGCGTTCCGTCGAAGCCACCGCAATCCTGCGCGCCAAGGCGGGTGAAACAGTGCTTGAGTCTATGTAAATGCTGCCAGGACGCAAAGATCCCAGGGCACCTGCGCCGTGGCCGGAGCCACCCCAAAGGACCCCCTCGAGGGCCGGGGGATCGCTCACGATGGTTATGAGCGCGTCTGAGGAACCGGCGACTTCCTCGGGTGAATTGGCAAGCTTGGCGCCAGCCGCCACAAGCGATTCGGCGCGCGAGGCGGTCCGGTTCCAGACCGTCAAGGAATACCCCGCTTTCAACAGATTCAATCCCATCGGCCGGCCCATCAGGCCCAGCCCAATCAATCCAACCTTTGAGCCGGGACCAATGATTCGCTTCGGGCCGGGATTGGTTCCTGGGCCAATTTTGACACCGGGTCCAATGTTGGTCGTGGGGCGGGTATCGGGGGTCACGAAAGCCTCCTGCGCGCGATGCTTCCTGAAGCCGGTCCATCGCGGCCGAAATGTAGTCGATTGTAACCGAATCGGCGCGAAAGAGTGCTGCGGAGGGTTCGGCGGACGCCTAACGTCAGGCGGTCTTGGGACGATTCTGGAGTGGAAGGATCGCGGGGGCACCGTCGCCGGAGCTTACGCTGCCGGGAGAGTTGCGCACTTTCGGATCGGCGTTAGAAGCCGACGTCTCAGCGCCAGGAGCGGCCGCGGGCCCCGGAGAGCTAGAGCCACTTGCAGCCTCCGTGGGCGGCTCCTTTTTCTCTTCAAGTCGAACGATGTATTGGTAGGGAATCTCCCACCGGAAATGCTTCTGCAAGCCGCGCTGCTCGAACTTCTGCTCGAGAAAGATGGAGCGACCCGAATCCGCAACAAACGTGCCGGACGCAGGTAAAAGGATGTCTCCGGCGCGGTATTGCACTTCAACCTTGCGCCCAAGGAATGCAGAATAGCGAGCCATACTGTACTTAGTTTCCGTAGTGGGTGGTAACACCGTCAATGGTACGGAAGGACTCCCCCCGAGCAACGTGTGGAAAGCTGAGGAACCCGACCAGTCAGCGGCGAGAGAGTCTTACGACGTCGTGGCTGAATCCCGGCAGAGCGTCGGATTGCAGATAGGTCTTTCCTGCAATTTTCGAGCGGTGTTTTGCGAGCTCATGTGGCGGACCGCGCCGAAAAGGGGGCTGGAATCTCCAACCGAAAGGAGGCGTCAAGCTGCCCGAAACCGTTTACGAAGCCTAGAAACACCTCGCTCTCCGTTACTTGAAAGAGAATTACCTCTTGCTGAGCTTGGCCGTCTGGCGGCTTGACACAACTTCTCTCTCATTGTTTACTCCCCGCAGCGAGGAGGTCCCCGCGCATGAAATTCAAGCTATACGTGCTGGCATTGGCCGCTAGCGCAAGTTTTTTCACCATTCACCCGAGCGTTTTAGAAGCGCAAGAATCGTCACCGAAACTTACGGTGATGGACGAATTTCAAATCCAGCTTCCCAGCGATCCCCAAATCTCGCCCGATGGCAAAAAAATCGTCTATGTGCGACGCTTCGCTGATCCCATGACCGACCGTCGCTATTCGAATCTCTGGATCGTTAATTCCGACGGCACCGACCACCGCCCGCTCACCACGGGCAATAACAACGACGCAGCTCCGCGCTGGTCGCCCGACGGCGCCCGCCTCGCCTACCTTTCCGACACCGACGGCAAGCAACAAATCTATGTTCGCTGGATGGACTCCGGACAAACCGCCCGCATCACCAATCTCGATCAATCGCCCGATGCCATCGAATGGTCTCCTGACGGAAAAATGCTCTCCTTCTCGTCGCTCGTTCTCGGCAAAGGTCCCCACCTCGCGGATCTGCCAACGCCCCCCGCGGGCGCCAAGTGGGCTGAACCCGCGACGGCTTACGATCGTCTCGTCTATCGCTTCAACGGCGCAGGCTATCTGAAGCCCGGCTTCATGCAGATTTTTGTTGTTTCCGCCGAAGGCGGCGCCGCGCGCCAAGTCACCAACGGCAATTTCCCGAATGGCGGCAACGAATTCGGCCCCAACCGCCCCGTCTGGACTCCCGACGGAAAGTTTCTTCTGGTCTCCGCCAATCGCCACCCGGAATCCGACCACGAGGTCTTCGACACGGAAATCTATGAGTTCAGCGTAGCCGACGGCTCTCTTCGCGCCCTCACCAATCGCAAAGGCCCCGATAATTCTCCCGCTGTTTCTCCCGACGGAAAATGGATTGCCTATACCGGCTTCGACGACCGCTATCAGGGCCATCAAACCACCAAGCTCTACGTAATGAAGCGCGACGGCACAGCTTCCCACTCCATCTCCGACAAACTCGATCGCGACATCCAAAGTCCCGTATGGGCGCCCGACAACAGCGGCGTCTACTTTCAATACAACGAGCAAGGCGACACAAAAATCGGATTCCTCTCTCCCGACGGGACTTCCAAGAAAATTGCCGATCACGTCTCCGCCTCAACCAGCGCGTACGGCGGAGGCTCTTTCTCGGTAGCCCATGCCGGCCCCATCGCCTTCACCTATGGCCGTACGGACATCCCCGGCGACATCGCCATCAGCAACCTGGGGGCGATGAAAGTGCTCACATCTCTCAATCAAGAATTGCTCGAGCAGAAAAAACCAGGCCACGTCGAGGAAATCACGTATGAATCCGCAAAAGACCGGCGCAAAATCCAGGGCTGGATCGTCGAACCGCCCGACTTTGACGCCAGCAAAAAATATCCGCTCATCCTGGAAATTCACGGCGGCCCCTTTGGCGACTACGGCGACCGCTTCGATTTTGAAAAACAGATCTGGGCTTCGATGGGTTATGTGGTTCTCTATACCAATCCGCGCGGCAGCACCAGCTACGGCGAAGAATTCGCCAACCTCATCCACCACGCCTATCCCGGCGACGATTTCGCCGACCTCAACAGCGGCGTCGACGCCGTCGTTGCCAAAGGCTACATCGACACGAACAATCTCTTCGTCACCGGCGGCAGCGGCGGCGGCGTCCTCACCGCTTGGACCATCGAGCACACGGAACGCTTTCGCGCTGCAGCGTGTCTCTATCCGGTCATCAACTGGTACAGCTTCGTGCTGACCACCGACATTCCCTGGACCGCGAAATATTGGTTCCCCGGCAATCCCTGGGAAAACACCGACCAATACATGCAGCGATCGCTCACCAATCTAGTAGCCAAGATCAAAACGCCTACTCTAGTCATGACGGGCGAAGCCGACTATCGCACCCCCATCTCCGAAGCCGAACAGTTCTATGCGGCCCTCAAGCTCCTCAATATCGACGCTGTCCTGGTCCGCGTCCCCGAAGAACCACACGGCATCGGCCGCCGCCCCAGCCATCACATCGCCAAAATGCTCTACGTCGCCGGTTGGTTCCAACAACACAAAGCAACCAACTAATGTGTCCGAAAAAACTCCGAACTCCCCATGGCGTGCGCGGGCCGGGCTTGCCCGGCCCGGGTAAGCTGAAGCCAAGCCCTCGCCGCATAAGCAACTGCCGTTTATCTTGGGTTTAGGTTGCACCCTGTATATCTAACCGCGCCCCATTTCCAACAAGGGCGAGTTCTTCCAGGAGAGAAATTTCCATGCGTAAAAGTTTTCGAGCACTAACGGTCCTCGGTCCGCTCTCCGTAGCGACAATCCTCTGCGCTGGCCTAATGTCACGCGCCGCAGCGCCCGCTCCAGGATCTTCCGGCTATCACGTGCTAAAAACGGTCTCTATCCCCGGCGACGAAGGCTGGGACTATCTCACCGTCGACGCCGCCGCGCGCCGCGTATACATTTCTCACGGCTCCCACGTGGTGGTGATGAACGCCGACACCTACACCGTAGAAGGCGATGTCCCCGACACTCAAGGTGTTCACGGCATCGCTCTCGCTCCCGACCTTGGCCGCGGCTTCGTCAGCGCGGGGCGCGCCAACACCGCTGTGATCTTCGACATCAAATCTCTTAAGACTCTGGGCACCGCGAAGACTGACGCCAACCCCGACGCCATCGTCTACGACAGCATCACTAAGCGCGTCTTCACTCTCAACGGTCGCGGCCAAAACACCACCGCCATCAACGCGGCCGACGGCACCGTAGCCGGAACTCTCGCTCTCGGCGGCAAACCCGAATTCGCCGCCGCCGACGGCAAAGGCAACATCTTCGTCAACATCGAAGACAAAAACGAACTCGTCCAATTCGACGCCCAGAAAATCACGGAAATCCACCGTTGGCCGCTAGCTCCCTGCAAATCGCCCTCCGGCCTGGCCATGGACCTCAAGAATCGCCGGCTCTTCGCCGTCTGCGACGAAAAAGTCATGGCCGTCGTGAATGCTGACACCGGCGCAGTAGTCGCCACGCCCACGATCTGCGACGGTCCCGATGCCGCTGGTTTCGATCCAGCCACCGGCTACGTGTTCGCTTCCTGCAACGACGGCAATCTCACCGTCATCCACGAAGACTCACCGGACAAATACAGTGTCGTAGAAAATGTCCCCACCAAGCGCAGCGCCCGCACCATGGGCCTCGACCTGAAAACCCACAACATCTTTCTACCGTCGGCCGAATTCGATGCCCCGGCTGCCGGCGAACGCCGCGGTAAACTGAAGCCCGGCTCCTTCGGCATCGTAGTCGTTAGCAAGTAGGCCATATCCAGGCGTGAGGGCGCCAAGCCCGCCCGCATTCATGCACCCACAATAAAAGCGTCCCGGTGAATGATCCCACCGGGACGCTTTTGATTTTCTCTGTAGTTGCCGCGCGCTAGTTCGAGGGCACCACGCCGACGTTGTGTACTCCTGCGAACAACGACATCCCCGTCCCGGCCGACTGCGGCAGCCACCACATCCTGCGCAGCAAGGGGTGCTGGCTGGTCATCATCTTGCGCCCAACATAATCGAGCAGCAAGGGACTGACCTGCATCGCGGCGTACAAACCATTGGAGTGCGCAAACGGCCGCAGCAAAGGATTGGATTCCGTGCCGTATCCACCGGAAATGGCCCGCCGCGACGACCATGCGTCAAACCCCGCTGCGCCGGAAGAAGCAAACGCGAGCGCATACCAAACCTTCTTCTGCCGCTCGGAAGCGTCTTCAGGATTGAAAGCCGGCTTACCTGGCCGAACGGTCAGGGGTGCGCTTCCCGGCGCGATCGGCTCGGCCGCCGCAAGAGGCATCACAGCCGCGGGATTCGAATCCGCAGCAATCTCGGTGTCGTTCTTTATCTTCGGTTCTGGCGCGGAAGGCAGCTCCTTGGAGAGGGAAGAATCTTTATCCGCATCTAGGGAGACGCTTGCGGAGCGCTCCACTACTGCCTTTACTGTATCCTCGCTCTGAGGAAAGGGATAAAGCAAAAGGATCGTCGCGAGCAACATGTTTGGCCTCCGCAGTTGAAAGCATGCACTTCGGTCCCCACTCTCAACTACGGCGAATATACTGTCCTAAAGAGCAGGTGACACTGGCCCATTGGTCACATTCTTGTTGGTACTCGCTTGTAGCCCTTTGGTTTGTCTCTTTTTGGAACACCCGTACTAGCACTCGAAGTGAACAAGTTTTCACTTTTCCGGCACCGCTTAGCCGCATCTCCTGAGAGCTATTCGAGCGTGCGAGTGCCACCCGCTCCTTCACGCTCTCTTCCTTCTGACTGCTTGCGCCATGAGAAACCCTGCTTCTCTTCATTTCTCGCGAGAACGACTCTGCTATAATCGCGTCCATGGACCCCGGCTCCGCCGAGGTTCTTCGAACTAATGGCGGCCAACGAATCCACCGCAGCCAAGCGCGCCCCGCAACCAGAGCGCGGCCCGCAATCGCCCCGCTTCATCGTCATTGAAGGCCCGCTCCGCGTCGGCAAAACCACCCTAGCCAAAATCCTCGCCGAGCGTCTCCACGCCCGCCGCATCTATGACTGCGAAGACAATCCCTTCCTAGCCGATTTCTACAAGGAAAAAGCCGGCGCCGCCTTCCGCGCCCAAATGTACTTCCTAATCGAGCGCCAAAAACGCATCCGCGAAGCTCTAGCCGTCGAAGCTCCCGGCCCTGTCCTTTCCGATTTCCTCCTTGAAAAAGATCGCATCTTCGCCAACCTCAATCTCGACGACGAAGAACTCAAACTCTACGACCGCTACTACGAATCGCTAGCCGCGGACATTCCCGCTCCCGATCTAGTCATCTATTTGCAAGCTAAGCCAGAGGTCCTGCGCACGCGCATCGCGAAAAAAGCCTCCCGCGACGAATCCCAAATCTCGCCCGAATACATCCGAGAGGTAGCCCACGCCTACCAACACTTCTTCTTCCGCTACGCCGCTTCCGACCTCCTGGTCATCGACACCTCCGACATCGACTTCGTCGAGCGCAGCGAAGACCTCCAACAACTCCTCCGCCGCCTCCAGGACCCCGTCAAAGGTACCCAATACTTCCTCCCCCTCGGCGCCTCCGAATAGTTCTCTTCCCGTTATAAGGGCGCAGCAGTGCTTTGCTGGTTCCGCGCACGCCGCGAAGAACACGGTTATGTGATGAGCTCGTACGCGCCGCCCATCGCTTCAGAAAGAAAGCCTCGAGCTTTCCACTCTTCTTGCCCCCTTTTTGATTTCATATCTCAGAGGGATATTCCCCCTTCGGATAACCCAGCCGCTCCAGCTGCTCCACGGACGCTCCCCACTCTCCAACCAGATCTTCTCTACAGTGCGCAATAGAGCACAGTTAACTGTCCGGCACCGACTCACGAGAAGTGTTCAAAATTGCACAGACGGTAATTTCATGCGTTGCTATATCTAGTGTCGCCTGCGGGGTTTGTTCTTATCGAGAAGCCCATTAATCATCAGGTTTTGCAAGTCTCTGCGGCAGCTGTCGGCAGTAAAGGAACGTTTTGCATCGTGTCGAAGGGGAGAAGCCCATGCGCAAATTAAGGTTTATTCAGATTTGGATCCTGGTGATCCTATCGGCTCTCCTAATGGTTGGGTGCGGCCGAGAACGATCGGGATTTGTAGCACCCCAGGTGATTTCCACGAACCCCGCGAACCTAGCCACGGGCGTGCCGGTCACCCAGATTGTCACCGCTACTTTTAATACCCCGATAAATCCCACGACGGTCAATACGGTGACCTTTACGCTGGCAGGACCGGGCGGGGCTGCGCTGATGGGCGCGGTCACCTACTCCGGCACAACGGCCACGTTTACTCCGGCAGCCAATCTGCTCCCCAGCACCGCATATACCGGCACCATTACAAGCGGCGCGACAGATCCAGCAGGCAATTCACTGGCCACGAATTTCGTCTGGACGTTTACTACCGGCACCATTCCGCGAGTGACGTCTACGATCCCGGTGAACGGCGCGACCGGTGTAGCGCTGAACCAGAAGATTTCCGCCACTTTCAGCGAGCCGATGAATGCCACGACCATCACGGCTGCAACCTTTACGGTAACCGGGCCCGGCGCGACGCCTGTAGTGGGCGCGGTCACCTACGTTGCAGGAAGTAACACCGCAATCTTCACGCCAGCAGCCAATCTGACCGCTGGCAAAATCTATACAGCCACGATCACCACCGGAGCTACGAGTGCACTAGGGAATGCACTAGCAGCCAACTATGTGTGGACCTTTACGACGGGCGCAACCACGCAAACGAGCGGCCCCACGATCATTTCCACAAGCCCGGTGAATGGCGCGACGGCTGTGCCCCTCAACCAAAAAGTATCAGCGATATTCAGTACGGCAATGAATGCTGCAACGATCAACAGCACAACCTTTACCGTAACCGGGCCCGGCGCGACGCCCGTATCAGGCACGGTTACCTACGCTGCGGGAAGCAACGCCGCACTATTCACCCCTACAGCAAATCTGGCACCCAGCACGACATTTACGGCCACCGTCACGAATGGGGCGCAAGACTTGGCGGGCAATGCCCTGGTACCAGGTGCCGTGCCGAATCCCTGGACTTTTACGACTGGGACGGGGGCAAGCACGACGGCTCCGACGATCACTCTCACCAATCCAGCGAATAGTGCCACAGCCGTCCAACTCAACGCGACCGTCAACGCAACATTTAGCGAGGCCATGGATCCGACAACCCTGACCTCGGCCACCTTTACGCTCACTGCGACGCTGGCCGCGACTCCCGTCACAGGAACGGTCAGCTATGCTCCGGCAACCGACATTGCGACGTTTACTCCGACCAGCCCCTTGGCGACGAACACCAAATACACAGCCACTGTGACGACCGCCGCGAAGGACACGTTTGGTAATGCGCTGATCGCTGGCGCGGTGCCGAATCCCTGGACCTTTACAACGGGTGCAGCAGCGGGGCTACAGCCCATCAACCTCGGATCGGCCTCTACCTTCGGGGCCTTTGGGGGAACTGCTGGATTAACCAATCAGGGAATTAATACAGAAATTAACAACGGAAACATTGGCACCACCGCGGTTTCTACGGCGGTGACTGGTTTCAACGATACGACCTTGCCAGGGAGCCCGCCCCCTTGCAGCTATACGGAAACTCCGCTGAATGTCGGCGTCGTCAACGGTGAGATCTACACCGCAGCCCCGCCTCCCACGGTTATGTGTCCGAAGGAAGGAACCGCCACCACCTTCGCGATCGCGATGGAGGTTGCAGGTGACGCACTCACCGCATATAACGCCATGGTGGCATTACCGCCAGGTGCCAATCCTGGTGCCAACCTCGGGGGGCTAACCCTCGCTCCGGGCGTCTACACAGCGCCGGGCGGTTCTTTCTTGTTGACGGGAAGTGATCTCACGCTGGACGCCCAAGGCAACGCGAATGCCGTCTGGGTCTTCCAGATGGCTACCTCACTCACAGTCGGTGCGGCAGGAGCCCCTCGCAGCGTGATCCTGATCAACGGCGCTCAGGCCCAAAACGTCTTCTGGCAGGTTGGCAGCGCGGCGACGATTAACGGGGCCGGGGGCGGCAACATGGTGGGAACCATCATCGCCATGTCAGGAATTACGTTCTCGACTGCCGGCAACAATGCGCCGCCGTTCACGGTGCTGGATGGCAGGGCGCTTGTGCTGGTCGGATCTGTGACCATGGTGAACACCATTATCAACGTGCCGTAAGGCTTGAGGTTATTCGGGACAAAGACAGCGAGGTGGACGGATTATGCCTTGGATTGAGGCAGGCCCATCACGAAGCACAAGTCAGGAGTCGACGATGAAATTTGCAGCGCGGATGTTTGCCACCATTGCGGTTGCTTTTCTACTGGCGTGCCCGCTACGGGCAGACGACACCCCAAAGCCAGGAGCCACAACGAAGGCAGTGACCACAACCGATAAGGATGGGACTGCCAATTCTCGCGTGGCGCCGCCTAGCACGGCAGGCGAAGCCACACCGGCTGCTCCCGCGCCAACGCCCGCGCCGCCATCCGGGGGAGGAGGCAGCGATACGCCCAAGATTGAACTCTTCCTGGGTTATTCGAATCTATTGGCTACGCCGATGAGCTTGTCAAACCGAGTCGCTGATCTCCAGGGCGGCGACACGAACATCGCTTTCAACTTCAACCATTACCTGGGTCTTGTTGGCGACTTTGCTGGCTACCACGCCCACACACTCACGTTTGATGGAGCAGGAGGCTCGTATCGCGATGTTGGCGCTGACGGAAACGCCTTCACCTACATGGGCGGTTTGCGTCTTTCCTACCGGCGTCCTCGCTTCACTCTCTTTGCTCAAGCCCTGTTCGGAGACGCGAACGCCCGCAAGGTGACCATCAACAATTGTACAGGTTCTCCGGTTTGCACCCCCCTCCCCGCCGAGGAGTCCCTGGCCCTGGCCCTGGGAGGTGGATTAGACCTGAACCTAAACCGCCATTTCGCCTTCCGCCTTATCCAAGCCGAATACTTCATGACCCGGTTCATGGATCCCTCTTCTACAGCGGGAACAACCGGTACTCGCAATAACGCGCGCCTTTCGTCGGGAATTGTCTTCCGCTCCGGGGGAAATCCTCCCGTGCCCCCAACCGCGGCGTGCTCCATACAGCCGGGCGAAGTCTTTGCCGGCGAACGCGTTACCGCCACCGCCACTGGGTCTGATTTCACTCCCAGGCGCACCGTCACCTACAACTGGAAGGGCACCGGAGTGAAAGTCACTGGCAGTGGTGCCTCCGCCGAGGTTGACACAACAGAATCGCAACCCGGCGAATACGTGGTCACTGCCAACCTGAGTGATGGTAGAAAAAATGGTTCCGCTTCTTGCAGCGCCAGGTTCACCGTGAAACAGCCTCGCCCGCCTGTAATTTCATGCTCCGCAGATCCTGCGAGCGTGCAGACTGGCGGGTCTTCAACCATCCACGCCGACGCCAGCAGCCCGGATGGACGCAGGCTCATTTACAGCTACTCGGCTAGTTCCGGTGACGTCGCCGGAAACGGCCCCACAGCCACCTTAAATACGCAAGGCGCACAGCCGGGCCGCATCACGGTAACCTGCAACGTCAATGATGACCGTGTACCGGCGCTCACAGCCTCGTCCAATGTCATGGTGGACGTGCAGGCTCCGCCGCCACCACCGCCTCCCCCCACTCCGGCTCCTGAGATCAAGCGGTTGGAGGCCAAACTCGCTCTGCATAGCATTTATTTCCAAACGGCCCGGCCCACCGCTGAGCATCCCGAGGCTGGCCTGCTCGACAGTCAGGCAGAGATCCTGAAAGTCCTCGCCGAGGACTACAAAAACTATCTGAAATACATGCCGGATGCCCACCTGATCCTCAGCGGCCATGCCGACCCCCGCGGCACGCCCGAATACAACAAGAGACTTACCGAGCGCCGCGTGGAACGCACCAAGAGTTTCCTGGTGGAACACGGCGTGCCCGCTGATCACTTTGAGCTGAAAGCGTTTGGCGAAGAGGATCAACTGACTGCCGAACAAATCAAAGAACAGATGGACAACAATCCGGAATTGAGTCGCGAGGAACGTCAAAAAATGATGCGCAATCTGCCGCTCCTGGTTCTCGCCAACAATCGCCGCGTGGACGTCACTCTAAGCACCACCGGACAGCAGTCGGTCCGTCGTTACCCGTTTAACGCCAAGGATTTCTTGGCTCTGATCAGCCCCAAAGGCGTAGAAAAGAAGCCCCCGGTCAAGAAAAAGCCCTAGGGGCCACGCCGTACCGGGGGGCCTTTCATCAGTCTGTTTGGCAGCTAGCGTTAGCTAGCTGCCAGACGGTCATTTCAAACTAAGCAGGCCGACGCTTTTTCTTTGCCGCTGCGCCACTCGGGAGCGGTCTCTCTTTTCCCCGATGCGGGGACTCGAACTGGCGGAGTTTAGTCGCCACCGCCTCTCTAAATCGTCCGTGGGTCAATCTCTATGGCCATTTCTCGGTAAGCGCACCAGGCATTCGCAAGCTGCATTTGCCGCGGCGTCCTGCATTCTGGCTCGAACAACCTCCGGTTTCCCACCACAATCACCGCGCTCATCGCCCGCGAGGTCGCCACATTCAGCCGGTTCAAGCTGTACAAAAACTCCATCCCCCGCGGAGCCTCCTCCGGCGACGACGTCGTCAGCGAATAAATCACCACCGGCGCCTCCTGCCCCTGAAATTTATCTACCGTCCCGATGCGCATTCTCGGCAGCCGTACGAACAAATCCGAAACCTGCGCGTTGTAGGGCG
>Ga0210395_10002092_pt1 | contig 15588 bp, 18 predicted proteins | sample IncBWH4OmetaG_FD_150861 | JGI IMG/M metagenome (GOLD analysis project Ga0210395, IMG submission 150861) | Forest soil microbial communities from Barre Woods Harvard Forest LTER site, Petersham, Massachusetts, United States - Inc-BW-H-4-O ... | reverse complement strand
GATTGGATTCTTCTACTCTGACCATCTGCGGAACAGGAGCGCGCCGTTGGTCCCGCCGAAGCCGAAAGAGTTCGACATGGCGTATTCGAGCTTGGCCTTGCGAGCGTGATTGGGGACGAAATCCATACCTGCTGTATCGGGGTCCTGGCTGACGAGGTTGATGGTGGGCGGAAGGATCTGATCGCGCAGGGCCAGCACCGTAATGCCCGCTTCAAGGCCGCCGGCGCCTCCGAGCAGATGCCCGGTCATGGATTTGGTGGAGCTGACGGGGAGCTTGTGCTCGCCAAAAAAGTTTCGGATGGCGTGCGCCTCGAGCGTATCGCCGATCGGCGTCGACGTGCCGTGGGCGTTGACGTAATCGACTTTGTCGGGGCTGATGCCGGCGTCGCGGGTGGCGTTGCGCATCACGCGGAATCCGCCTTCGTGTTCGGGCGCGGGCTGCGTCATATGGTAAGCGTCGCCGGACATTCCATAACCGGCAATCTCGGCGAGGATGGGCGCGCCGCGCCGTTGAGCGTGCTCGAGTTCTTCGAGCACCAGGATGCCCGCGCCTTCACCCATCACAAAGCCGTCGCGATCTTTGTCCCAGGGACGGCTGGCTTTTTCGGGATCGTCGTTGCGGGTGGAAAGCGCGCGCATGGCTGCGAATCCGCCGACGCCCATCGGAGTGATGGCGGCTTCGGAGCCGCCGGCGATCATCACATCCGCGTCGTTGTGCTGGATGATGCGGAAGGAATCGCCGACGGAGTGCGCGCTCGTGGTGCAAGCCGTGGCTGTGGCTTCGTTCGGACCTTTGGCGCCGAGCCGCATGGAAACATGACCCGCGGCGAGATTGATGATGGCCGCTGGAATAAAGAACGGGGAAATCTTGCGCGGGCCGCCTTCGAACAAGGCGGTGTGTTCGCGTTCGATGATGTCGAATCCGCCGATGCCGGAGCCGATGTGCACGCCGACGCGCTCGTCGTTTTCCGGCGTGATCTTGAGGGCTGACATCTTGAACGCCTCATCCGCGGCGGCGATGGCCAGGTGGATGAAGCGTCCCATCTTCTTGACTTCTTTTTTCTCGATGAAGTTCAGCGGGTCGAAGTTCTTAACCTCGGCGGCGATCTGGCAGGCGAAATTGCTGGAGTCGAACTGGGTGATGCGGGCTACGCCGCTTTTACCGGCGAGCACGGCCTTCCACACTTCTCCGGTGGTATTACCCTGCGTCCCAAACTACTTGCCGCCTTTCGAATGCTTCCCGATGTAGTCGATTGCGTCCTGCACGGTGCGGATCTTTTCCGCGTCTTCGTCGGGAATTTCGATGTCGAAACCTTCTTCGAAGGCCATCACCAGTTCGACTGTGTCCAGTGAATCGGCGCCCAGGTCGTCCACGAACGATGCGCTGGAGGTGACTTCGCCCTCGTCCACGCCCAACTGCTCTACGATGATCTGCTTTACTTTCTCGTCAACGGCTGCCATGTTTCTCCTCGCTTTAGCTCGATTTGAATTCTGCCAAGTGCTGGCTATTTCTTTTCTTTTGAATGCTTTTCGATATAGTCGATCACATCCTGTACGGTCCGCATCTTCTCTGCATCGTTGTCCGGAATCTCGATATCGAACGCCTCCTCGATGGCCATAACCAGCTCAACGGTATCCAACGAATCGGCACCGAGGTCGTCGACGAAGGAGGCCGTCGGCGTGATTTCGTCGTCTTCCACTCCAAGCTGCTCTTTGATAATCTGCTTCACCTTTTCAACGATCTGCTTCACGGTTTCGATTACAGACCGCATAACAGAACCTCTACCGGAAAATTCGTCACAAGGCGAACGTGTAGTGTAATTGCCCCGGTGAATTAGTGTAAAGGAAAGGGATCACCACACGGGCAAACCCCTTGGCCAGCTTTAGATCGGGACACTTGATCCTAACGGTTGGAAGTTCTCGTGGTCAAACTGCAGGCAAGTTATGATGGGACGGGTCACAGCCTGGTTGACGGGAGTTCATGGTGAAACATGTGTGGGTGTGGCTCCTGATGTTGGGCCCAATGGCTTATGCGGCGCCTTGTCCGGCTGGCCAGGCGAAAGATGGGAATGCGCTTGTCCAGAATGAACGGACGTGGGCAAAGGCTCTGGAGCAGCGCGACTCCGAGGCCCTGAGCTGCCTGCTGGCCGCGGAGTTTGAAGACGCGGGCCCGGACGGAACGCTACAGGATCGTGACACAACCCTCGCCAAAGCCGGCAAGCATCAGCCGGTGCATCATGAATTGACCGAAATGCATGCACAGGTGCACGGGGATTTTGGTTACATCCGTGGATTGGCAACGGCAGTGGATGCGCAGGGTAAGGTTCTGATGAGAGTTCGCTTCACCGACATTTATGTTTATCGAGAAGGCCGTTGGCAAGCAGTGGCTGCGCATGAATCGATGCTTGCCGGGACGCCGTAGTAGAAGAGCCGGAGAATTCTATGCGTGCTGTCGTGCAGCGGGTAAGCCGCGCCCAGGTTGCGGTAAGTGGCGAGATCGCCGGCGAGATTGGCGTGGGGTTGCTGGTCTTGCTGGGCGTCGGCCAGGACGACACAGAGACCGATGCGACCTACCTGGCGGGAAAAATCGCTGGCTTGCGAGTCTTTGAAGACGCGGAGGGGAAGATGAACCGCAGCGTGCAAGATGTTGGCGGGAGCGTGCTGGTGGTTTCGCAGTTCACGCTATACGGAGACGTAAGGCGCGGCAAGCGGCCGTCGTTCGACGCCACAGCGCCGCCGGAAAAAGCGCAGCTGCTTTACGAACTCTTCATAGCACAGATTCGCGCCGCCGGTCTGCGCTGCGAGACTGGGCGCTTTCAGGAAATGATGCAGGTGGAACTGGTGAACGAAGGGCCGGTGACGATTCTTTTGGATTCGGCAAAGACGTTTTAGGAATATCCGCACGAGGATATGAGAAAGATCTTCTTCAACTCCCGGGGCTTGCGTGCCGGCTGGCGCCTGGTTATTTTTATCGGCATCTTTGTGGGGCTCGGGTTCCTGTCGGACTGGATCATTACCAAAATCTTCCATCCCAAAGAGCGTTCGTTTCTTGATCCCGTAGGAACTATCTTCGGCGAGCTGGAGTCGCTCATCCAGGTGCTGATCGCGACCTGGATTATGGCCCGCATCGAGCGCCGCCGCTTCCTCGATTACGGCATTCCGGGGCGCAACGCCTTCGGAAGTAACTTCTGGGTTGGGATTGCCTGGGGCGCGGCTTCCACTTCTCTGCTGGTAGGCTTGATTGCGGCCTTCGGCGGCTATCGCATCCTAGGGCTCGTCCTCCATGGAAGGGCGTTCTGGTATTTCGCAGGTGTCTGGATCGTTGCCAACCTGCTTATTGGATTTGCCGAGGAGCTCCAGTTCCGCGCCTATCTTCTCGCCACGCTCGCTGATGGTATCGGATTCTGGGCAGCCGCTATTCTGCTTTCCATCGGCTTTGGGGCGCTGCACTACTTCCTGAAGCCGCACGAGCGCTGGGAGGACTTCGCTTCCACAGGCCTGCTCGGGCTGTTCATGTGCTTCACACTGCGTCGCACTGGCTCACTGGCGTTTGCCATCGGTTTCCACGCGGCCTTCGATCTGGCGAACCTCTTCGTGTGGTCGGGACAAAACGCCGGCGAGTATGCCGTCGGCCATCTTCTTGAGACCCGCTGGCAAGGGCCACAATGGCTGACTGGTGGCCTACTCGGCCCCGAAGCCAGCTGGATGGTATTTGCAGTGATCGTGCTGATGTTTGGAATCTTTGATCGCTGTTATCGGCAGAAGAAGTTTCCAGTCTGAATCCACCTCTGGCGGCGGCCACTTTTCTCAACGTACAATCGACCGGGAGGTGAGTCTATGCGCAAGGGCAAGGCGATTGCGATCCTGATCGTGATGTTTGCAATTACTGCCGCGGCCGGGTCGAAGATCGAGGGCACAACCACGCTGAAGGATTTTCAACCCTTCGGAACCATCGACAAGAAGACCCACAAGCATCAGCAGTACGATCTTTCTTTCGCCGCCATGGGCAAGCTGTACACCTGCCGATCGGTCGAGAAAGAGTCTCTGAAAGCCACGGATTTCGTCGTGGGCAGCGACGTCACGTACCAGATCAACGGCGACAAGGGTAAAGTGAAAAGCGCTAGCGGCAAAGAAGTGGAATGCACGGTCATGCGGGTCGCCGAAGTGCCGGCCGCAACTCCGCCGGCCACCCCGCAGTGAGATTGAAGGGCGAAGGCGATTCCAGTATCAAGGGGCGAGCGCTTCCTACGTCGCGGACGTCTCCAGCAGGGGATCGGCAGGTTCCTGCGCCAGATCGGCCAACTCCAGTTGAAGGTTGCCGGGATTGGTGGCGTAAGCCAGTCCAGTATCGAAATCGAGGACGCCTTCGCGGATCAGTCGCTCGATCTCGCCATCGAAGTGCTGCATGCCGTCCTGACCGCCGACGCGCATCGCATCCAGCAGGGTCTTGCCGTCGCCTTCACCTTTTTCAACATACTCGCGAGTGCGCAGAGTGGACTTCAATATTTCAATGGCAGCCACGCGGCCGCTGCCATCCTTGCGAGGAATGAGTCTCTGGGAAATGATGTAGCGAAAACTTTTGGCCAGGCGGTTTCGCAGGGTGTGCTGTTCCGCCATGGGGAAAACTCCCACGATTCTCTCCACCGTCTTCGAGGCGTCGATGGTGTGCAACGTGGAGAGAACCAGGTGACCGGTTTCCGCCGCTTCCATGGCGATCTCGATGGTTTCACGGTCTCGCATCTCACCCACAAGAATTACTTTCGGAGCCTGCCGCAGCGCCGCTCTTAAGGCGAGCGCGAAGCTAGGCGTATCGGCGTGCAATTCACGCTGATGAACGATGCAGTTTTTGTGAGGATGCAGGAACTCGATGGGATCTTCGATGGTGAGCACGTGATAGAACTGCTCTTTGTTAATTTTGTCGATGATCGCGGCCAGGGTGGACGATTTGCCGGAGCCGGTGGGACCGGTTACCAGCACGATTCCGTTGCGCAAGCCCACAATCTTGCCCAACTCAGCAGGCAGGTTTAGAGATTCGAAGTCTGGGACCTTGCCCGGAATGACCCGCATAACTACTGCACATGTGCCGCGCTGCATGAAGATGTTGACGCGAAAGCGATTGGAGCCTGGCAAACTGTAAGACACATCGCACGACCCCAGTTTGCTCAAGTTGTCTCTGGCATCTTCGTTGTTGCCGATGAGGTCAGAGGCGATGCGCCGTGTATCTTCGCCGGTTAGGGCGCGCGTGGCTCCGGCGGGAGTGAGTTTTCCGTTGATTTCCACGAGCGGTGGTTTGCCCGGCGAGAAAAAGAGGTCGCTAATCTTCGCCGAAGTTCTCAGCATTGCCGCCAGCAAGGTGGGGGTCGAGATGGGCGCCGCGGCCGGGGCTGCGGCGGCAGCCGTCCGCGGGGCGGAAGAAGTTGGATTCGCTGCGGGATTCGTGGGAGAAGACATAGAGGGTTCCTTGCGTTATCGTCGGCACCACCAAGAACCCTGTGAGCAGGTACAGAAACTGAGGAGACCTTACACCTGAATGCTACTCACGCCACTCGGGTACGACTGTTCAAAAGTGCTCGTTTCTCGCGCGGCTATTAGGGATTTCTTATTCCACGCAGTCGTTTCTATGCGTGGGCAGCGAGGATCGCATCGGTCACGCGCGCCGCTTCCACGGCCGCCTTTACGTCATGGGTTCGCACGATGTGGGCACCTTTGAGAATCAGAATGGTGTGAGCGGCTAGATTTCCGTAAAGGCGGTCCGCAACGGACGCGTCTTTGCCATCTTTCGCCAAAGCGCGTCCGAGGAACGATTTTCTCGAGGTTCCTGCTACCAGGGGAAATCCCAGGGACTGGAAATCCTGAAAGCGGGCCAGCAGCGGATAGTTCTGCTCAAAGTTTTTTCCGAAGCCAAAGCCGGGATCAAGCGCAATCCTCTCGCGGCGCACGCCGGCCAGCACGGCCGCTTCCGCCCATTCTCTGAGTTCGCGCTTAACCAGCAGAAAAAAATCGCCGGGCGGCGGCAAGGTGCGCCACTCGTCGGGGCGTCCGCGCGTATGCATCAGAACGACGCCGCATTTTATTTCGGCTATGGTGCCGGCCATCTGCGCGTCCCAGCGCAGGCCGCTGATATCGTTGACGATCTCTGCTCCGGCGGCGGCCGCGGCACGGGCCACGCTGGCTTTGTATGTGTCAACGGAAATTACTGCATCAGGGCGCTGCTTCTTCAGCGCGGCGACCACCGGCAACACGCGGTTCAACTCTTCTTCCGCGTTTACGGCGACTTTAGCGCCGGGGCGGGTCGATTCCCCGCCGATATCAATGATGTCGGCGCCTTCCTCAAGCAACTGGATGGCATGGGCCTTAGCTTTTCCGGGATCGACATAAAGGCCACCGTCAGAAAAAGAATCAGGGGTCACGTTGACGATACCCATGATTAGCGTGCGTTTGCCCAGTTCCAGCGTGCGCTTCCCGAGGCTCCATTGAAAGACAGCTCTCATGCGGCAGATTCTAAATGAAAGAAGAGAGTAGAGAGTGAAAACGACGCGCTACCGGCGGCGGACGGCGGCATCCCGCTGGCCCATGCTGCGAAGAGCGCCGGGCCCCGTGCCGGTCGGCGGTTTGCGCATTCCGTCGAGCAAGTCCTTGAGCACGATCGCGTTGTTGCGCGTCTCGTTCTTCGATGCATAGAGGAGCGTCAGGCGTTTCCTCTTGTGGGCCAGAGAATAAAGTTTCTGTAAATCTTTCTCGGCCCCGGGACGCGTCAATTCCTTCAGGTAACGCTTGCGAAAAACCGGCCATTGTTCCGGCTGCGCGTGAAACCACTTTCGAAGTTCATCGGAGGGAGCAAGATCGCGCAGCCATTCATGCATCGCGATCTCAGTTTTTGAAATACCACGAGGCCACAGCCGGTCGACGAGAACGCGCGCTCCATCGGAGCGCGACACGGATTCATACACCCGCTTCACCGCAACTGGCATGGCTTTGCAGCTTTCCCCTATTATTGTAAGGCGAGCGCGATTGGAGCGGCTGTGGGAAACTGGACATAAATGTCAGCAGCGAGATCGTGACAGGATGCGAATGATGAAAGTGGCTGAACGGCAGCGGAAGCGCGCGATGGATCACGGGTGCTGGATTGGAGCGGCAATGGCCGCGTTGCTTGCGCTCGCTGCGCTCGCCGGTTGCGATGTGGAGCGTCGCAAGTCAGACGCCGAACTCGGCCTCAATCCTCAGCAAGCCGCCGGACGCAAGATCTACGACAACTACTGCGACCGCTGTCACCGGCCCGATTCCACGAAGGGGAAAAAGGGGCCGGGCTTGAAGGGCATGTTCCAGAATCCATATCTTCCGCAGACCGGACTGCCCGCGAATGACGAACGGGTCACTGACATTATTCGCAACGGTCGTCCCGACATGCCGGGTTACAGTCAGGCGCTGCGCGCGCAAGACATGCAGGACCTGCTGGCCTACCTGCACACGCTGTAATTGGAGCGTCGAATCAATCGTGTCCAGTTCATTCTCTTCGTGGGATAATCTCGGGGTGAAAACTGCCACGCCATCGGATCTTTTTCGCAAGCTGCCTTCCGTCGACGACGTGATGTGCGTTTCTGCAGTTCGCACGCTTGCGGCGAGTTACGGTCATGATTCCGCGGTGGACGCGGCGCGCGCCGTGCTGTCCCGGCTCCGGCAGGAGATTACGTCGGGACTGTTGGATTCGAATGCACTTGAGCTTGCGCTTTCTGGCCTGGCAGGAGCGGTGGAAAACCAGCTTCGCCAGGCGCTGGGTTATTCTCTGCGGCCGGTGATCAACGCAACTGGCGTGATCCTGCACACCAACCTGGGCCGCGCTCCGCTGAGCGATGCTGCCATCGTGCATATCCGCGAGACGGCGGCTAGTTATTCCAATTTGGAGTTTGACCTTGGCGCGAGTGCTCGCGGCAAGCGGGATGTGCACGTTGATCGATTGTTCCAGCGCTTGCTGGATGAAGAAATGAAAAGCGGCGAAGTGAAGACCCCGAAGCCGGCCGCTATCTCGACGATCGTCGTCAACAACAATGCGGCTGCCGTGCTGCTGGCGCTGAACACCCTGGCTGATGGCGGAGAAGTCATTGTTTCGCGCGGCGAGCTGGTCGAGATCGGCGGATCGTTTCGCATTCCTGATGTGATGGCCAAGTCGGGTGCGATTCTGCGCGAAGTGGGCACGACCAACCGCACGCGCACCGCCGACTACGAGCGCGCTATCACGGAACGGACGCGGCTTTTGTTGCGCGTGCACCGCTCGAACTTCGAGATCTCGGGTTTCACCGAGCAGGCTTCCACGGCCGAGTTGGTGGCGCTGGCACGCAAGCGCGGCATTCCGCTGATGGAAGACCTGGGTAGCGGCGCGCTGTTTGACCTGCGGTCGCTCGGCATCAGCGGCGAGCCCGGCGTGCTAGACAGCCTGCGAAGTGGCGTCGACATTGTCACCTACAGCGGCGACAAACTGCTCGGCGGCCCGCAGGCGGGATTGATCAGCGGGAGTTCAGAGTTGGTCGCGCGCATGCGGTCGAATTCGCTGTTCCGCGCGTTGCGTGTGGATAAGCTGATCTACGCCGCGCTGGAGGCCACTCTTCTCGCATATGTCCGGCGCGATCACGATGCCATTCCCACGCTGCGCATGATGCGGCTTACGAAAGAAGCGATCGGTGAGCGGGCTGGGGCGCTGGCCGCGCGAGTTGCAGCTCCGAAGTTAAAAGTTGAAATCGTGGATGGTGAATCGATCCTCGGCGGCGGCGCGGCGCCGTCCTCTGTTCTGCCAACGCGGTTGCTGGCGCTGACTTGCGAAGGCCTGAGTGCTGACGAGCTGGCCGCGCGGCTGCGCGGTTCTGAGCCTCCGATTATCGCCCGAGTCGACGAAGGCCGCGTGCTGTTGGACTTGCGGACTGTGTTTCCGGGGCAGGATGCCGCCGTGGTGGTGGCTCTCAACCGCATCGTTGCATGATCGTCTGGCATCGAAACAGCATTGGCTATCCTCTACACTGTCGGACATTCGACCCGCTCACTCGACGATTTAATCGAGACGCTTCAGACGCACGCGATTGAAACCCTGGTGGATATCCGCGCCTTTCCCATGTCGCGGCGGCTGCCGCAATTTAATCGCGAATCCCTGGAAAAAAGTTTTCCGGCGGCTGGAATTAATTATGTCTGGATGAAAGCCCTGGGCGGCTATCGCAAGAAAAGCCGCGAAGACTCCCCGAACATCGGGCTTCGCAACGCGAGCTTCCGCAATTACGCCGATTACATGCTCACCACGGAATTCGAAAACGCGATGGCCGAACTGGTGGCGCTGGCTGAGGGATCCCGAACCGCCTACATGTGTGCCGAGCGCGTATACTTCCGCTGCCACCGCATGCTGGTCTCCGACTGGCTGGTCGTGCACGGGCATGAGGTGGTGCACATTGACGGGACCGGTCCCGCCAAACCGCATAGCCTGACCGCGGAAGCTCGCATGATAGACGGCGAATTGATTTACCGCGGAGACCGCCTGCTGTAAGGCGTCGAACGACCAGCAGTAAGGCGTTAGAAATATGATCGTGGGCACGGGCATCGACATTGCGGAAGTTCCGCGCATCCGGCAATCGATCGCGCGCTTTGGCGATCGCTTTCTGCAACGCATCTATACCGCGGGGGAAATCCGCTACTGTGATTCCAAGGCCAACCGCGCGGAGCGCTACGCCGCACGCTTCGCCGCCAAAGAAGCCGCGATGAAGGCTCTGGGCACGGGCTGGAGCCATGGCGTGCGCTGGCAGGATTGCGAAGTGGTACGCCTGCGGGGCGGACGTCCGAGCATCGCTTTCCACGGAAAAGCCGGTGAGATCGCGGCGCGGCTCGGAATGAAGCATGCCGCACTGTCGCTGTCACATACGGCGGAGCAGGCCATAGCGCAAGTCATTCTTGAAAGTTAAGCCGGGGCTCGAAGGTTAAACCGAAGCACGCCGAACGCCGGCTCCTTCTGCTAGACTGGCGCATTCCATACACTCCATGTCTGTGACCATTCAAGCTGCCACGCCGGTTGTTTCGTCCACTGAAATTCCCGAACGCACTCTTCTCGCCGGTCTGGCGCTGACCAGCTTCGCCGCGCTGTTGCTGGAACTGGCACTCACGCGATTGTTTTCCGTGGTGCTGTTCTATCACTTCGCGTTTCTCGCAATTTCGATCGCGCTGCTCGGGCTGGGAGCCGGGGGAGTCTTTGCCTATCTATTCAAGAATCGCCTCGCCAAAGCGACCACGCGCCATTTGGCCGCGCGTCTGTGCCTCGAAAGCTCTATCCTGGTGCTGATCGCGCTGGAAGTTATCCTGCACATTCCGGTGGCGCTCACCATAACGTGGAGTAATTTCCTGCACTTGACCGCCCTTTACGTGGTGGCGGGGCTGCCTTTTTTTCTGACTGGATTGCTCTTTTCCGTGGTCTTCGCCCGGGAGACCAGGCGCATTCCACTGCTTTATGGCGCCGACCTTGGCGGTGGGGCGCTGGCCTGCCTGGCCACGGTCCCGCTGCTCAACTGGGTTGGCGGCCCGAATACGATTCTCATGGCCAGTGTGGCGCTCACGCTCGCGGCCGCAGTCTGGGCGCCTACGCGCGCCTGGCGCCGAGGGGCGGGCGCTGCCCTCGCATTATTTCTAATGCTGATTGCCGGCAACCTTTCTGACCGGATGTTTGATGTGGTCTACGCCAAGGGAATGTTCCGCGATCCCGCCTGGGTGGAGTTTGCCCGCTGGAACGCGTTGTCACGGGTAGAAGTCGATCGTCAGGGCCAGAACAAAACCATTGTCATTGACGCCGACGCTTCCACCTACATCATGAATGTCGAACCCGAGCAGGTGCACGGTACGCACTGGCAGGACATTCTGATGTCCCGCCCGCCCGCGCTAGCGAACGTTCTGCGGCCCCACGGGGAGTTCGCAATCATCGGTCCGGGTGGAGGGATTGACGTGCTGAGCGCCTTGGCTGCCGGCAGTCCGAGCGTGACCGGCATCGAGATCAATCCGCTCATCGCCAACACCATCATGCGCGGGCGCTACGCCATTTATTCCAGGCACCTGTACCAGCGGCCCGATGTGCACATGCATGTGACCGACGGCAGATCGTATCTGCGTTCGACGCCGCAACAGTTCGATGTGGTGCAGATGACGCTGGTGGACACGTGGGCCTCGACCGCCGCAGGCGCTTTCGCACTGAGTGAAAACAATCTATACACGGTGGAAGCGTTTCGAGAATATTTCGAGCACCTCAAGCCGGACGGCCTGATCGCGATTACTCGTTGGGAATTCCGCGAGCCCCGGGAGGCGCTGCGCATAGTTTCGGTTGCGATGGAAGCGTTGCACAGGCTTGGTGTGGTGAACCCGGCGCACAATTTTATTGTGGCCTCGCAAGGGCCGCTCAACGAAGACGGGATTCCAGTAGTGGTGCTGGCCAAGAAAACTGCTTTTACCGACGAAGAAGAGACCGTGATCCAGACCCATCTCGGCAACTACCACGAACTCGTTCCGCTTTATATGCCCTCCCATCCCGAAGTATGGCAAGCCGGTCATAATCCCTTTGCTGATCTAATCGCAAGCAATGATCCTTATGGGTTCGGGCAGAGTTATGCCTACAATGTTTCGCCGGTCACCGATAACGCACCGTTTTTCTTCTTCACGCTTAAACCTGGTCAAATCCTCGGCCAGCGGGGGCGGCACAGCGTTGATTGGAAGGTGAACCTGGGAGTGCTGGTCCTGATTCTGGTGCTGGCCATCTCTTTTGTTGCGGTCCTGGGCTTTTTGATTCTGCCGCTGGCGCTTCATGGAGGCCGCCAGTCGCCCGTTCCGCTGCTTTATTTCGTGGCGGTCGGGCTGGGCTACATCCTGGTGGAGATCGCATTTATTCAGCGCTTCGTGCTTTTTCTGGGGCACCCGACCTACGCGCTGACCGTGGTGATCTTTCTGCTGATGCTGTCGAGCGGTGCTGGAAGCCTGTTTTCACGACGCTGGCTTCCAGGTACACAAATGGCCTGGATGCCGCTGGTGCTCGTAATCCTCGCCCTGGCGGGCAATGTATTCTTCCTGCCTCGCGCGCTTCCGGCCTGGGTGGGCCTCGCATTTGGCTACCGCCTGGTAGTGAGCGGCCTGCTGCTCGCGCCACTCGGCTTCGTGATGGGAATGCCGTTCCCTACCGGCCTGCGGGCACTCGCGGCGCACCCGGTCTTCGAAGTTCCCGCCGGAGTCACTGAGGCAGACAACGCCGTGGAGTGGGCTTGGGCGATGAACGCCGCTGCCAGCGTACTGGGTTCCGTTCTGGCAATGGTGATCGCGATCCAATTTGGCTTGACCGTGACCCTGGCCTGCGGGATTGGAGCCTACCTGGTCGCCCTGATGCTTTTGCCAACTCTTCGGCCACAACACACTTAAGAATGGGCCCGGGTTTGTTATGATGCTGCGTGGGGCGGCGGTTGAGGCTGCCCCGGGAGACCGCCGCCGATAACGCCGAGGATAAAGTAGTTGGCGGTTTGAGGAAATCTTTTGCCGAGCCAAAAGCAACTCAAGTGGTCGCAACTTCGGGTCGGTATCACAGTGATTGTCGCGAGCCTCGTGCTCGGGCTGCTTCTGTTCCTTATGTCCGGAACCGGCGGCTTCTTCACCCGGCGAATCACGCTGGTCGCCTACTTTGACAATGCGGAGGGTCTGCGGATCGGCGCACCAGTGCGGCTCAGCGGCGTGGACATCGGCAACGTCGCACACATTTTTGTTGTCCCCGACAAAGACAAGCAACTCACTCCCGTGAAAATCGTCATGAAGGTGAGCACGAAGTACAGCTTCAACCTGCGCCGCGATACCCGCACCGTGCTCGAGACTGCCGGCGTGTTAGGCGAGACCTTCATGGACCTGGACAGCTCGCAGGCCGTGGGCCCGCCGGCGCAGGATGGCGACACGCTTCCCACTCTGATCCATCCCGACTTCAACGAAGTCGTGCGCTCCAGCCAAAGCACGCTGCAAAACATGGACGCTCTGCTCAAGCGCGCCGACCGCATCCTGGCCTTCGCGGAAAGCGGCAAAGGTTCGCTCGGCAAGTTGATCTACGATCCCACGCTGTATGACCGCTTCTCGCAAACCGTTGCAGAGCTCAAAACCGTTGTCGACGAGATTGCCAAGGGACAAGGCAGCCTGGGCCAATTGATCAACAGCAACGACGCCTACAACAAGTTCGTTGCGACCCTCGACAAAATGAATGGCGTGGTGGACGACCTGCAACAGGGCAAAGGCACGGCTGGGAAGTTCTTGAAAGACCCCTCCCTCTACAACAATGCCAACGACACCGTCGCCAACTTGAAAAAGGTGAGCGAGGACCTGAATGCAGGCAAGGGAACCGCGGGAAGATTGCTCAAAGACGAGGAACTCGGGAAAAAGATCGACACCACCATGACCAAGCTCGCAGCCTTGACCAGCGAAATCGAGGCGGGACAGGGAACGGTGGGAAAACTCTTCAAAGACGATACGCTGTATAACAACGCCAACGAGATGCTGGTGGAGGGCCGGAATCTGATAAAAGCAATCCGGGAGAACCCCAAAAAGTATCTCACCATCAAACTGCACATTTTCTGAGAGCCAACGCCTAGGAGACCACCCGCGGCGCTGAGGTGGACTCGGCTTGCTCGTGCGCATGATAGCTGGAGCGCACCAGCGGTCCGGACTCGACGTGCCGGAAGCCGAAGCGCAGAGCTTCGTTCCGCAATTCGTGGAACTCTTCAGGCGTGTAAAACCGTGCAATGGGCAAGTGGTCGCGCGAGGGGCGCAGATACTGGCCCACCGTAAGAATGTCGACGCTGCGACCGCCGAGATCGCGGAACACCTCGACGAGTTCTGCGGTCGATTCGCCGAGCCCGACCATCACGCCACTCTTGGTCACCATGCCGGGAGCAAATTTCTTGGCGTTCTCGAGCAGAGTGAGCGTTCGTTCGTAACGGGCGCCCGAGCGAACTGCTCGATACAAACGCGGCACGGTTTCAGTGTTGTGGTTCAGAACGTCAGGCTGCGCCTCCAGCACGATCTTCAACGGTTCTTCCAGACCTTGAAAATCCGGGATCAGCACTTCGACGCGGCAGTCCGGAATCAGCTCGCGAATCTCGCGAATGGTTTCTGCGAATACTTTGGCGCCGCCAACGTTGTCATCATCGCGATTCACGCTGGTCACGACGGCATGTTTCAAACCCAGCGTGGCGACGGCCTCAGCCACCCGGCGCGGCTCGTCCCAGTCGATAGCCTCTGGGCGGCCCTTGGGCACGGCACAGAATCCGCAGCGCCGAGTGCAGATGTCGCCCAGCAACATAAATGTCGCAGTCTTGTGATTCCAGCACTCGCCGATGTTCGGGCACTGGGCTGACTCGCAAACCGTGTGCAACCCCAATCCACGCGCCAGCTTCTTCAGATCGTGAAAGTTATCGCCGACGGGAGCTTTGGCCCGCAGCCAGTCGGGCTTGGGCATGCGCGGCGGCGGTCCCAGCTCGATCTGAATCAGTTGTGAAGTTCCAGCCATCTTTTTGATTCTATCAGTTTGCCTTGGTTTCACTCCTCACCGTGGCGGCACGCCGGACTAAGTCAGGGGCCTTAATTCGCGCGCAGAATTGTTCGAAGCTCGCGCGCGGCTGGCGCCAGCGAAGATCATCGACCGTATCAAATACCGGCACATCGAGCCGCAGCGTAGCGAGCGAACGAAATAACAGCGCATCTTTCCATCCCGAAAACAACGATTCCGAAAGCGGACGGGCCCGGCGGATCGACGGATCCCACTCTCGCCTTGGGGACATCTTCCAGATGCGGATACTGTGAAAACGTAAGCGCCGCCGCTTTCTGCCCCCATCCTGGCAGTCCGGGAAAGCCGTCCGCACTATCGCCGACCACGGCCAGGTAGTCGGGGATCGATTTAGGCTTAACGCCAAACTTAGCCGCGACTCCCGCCTCGTCGCGCACCAGGTCACGCCGGCGATCCAGTTGCACCACGCGCTTACCCACAACGCTCTGGCTGAGATCTTTGTCAGGAGTGCAAATGAAGATCTGTCCCACGCGATCATCGAGTGCGGCTTTGGCCGCCGCGGAAGCAAGGGCGTCGTCCGCTTCAAAGTAGACCATCGGCCACACCGCCACTCCCATCGCTTCCAGACCTTCTTCAAGAATCGGAAACTGGGAGAGCAATTCCGGAGCCACGCCCTCACTCGTCTTGTATCCGGCGTACATCTCGTTTCGAAACGACTCCACCACGTGATCGGTTGCGACTCCAACGTGCGTTGTGCCGCGTTCGATCATCGATAGCACCGATCCCAAAACACCGCGCACCGCGCCGATTTCCTGGCGTGCCGCATCTACGGCAGAGGGTACGGCGAAGAAATACCGGAATAATTCGTAAGTCCCGTCGATCAGATGAACGTTCATCGCTTCATTAATTTCCTAACCCACTTCAACCAGACCGTAGGTATGCTGCCAGCGCGTGCGCAGGGCCACAAGCGCCCGGCTGATTTCCACCTGTGTGACTTCGGAATTAGGCCCAGCCATTACCGCCGCGGCTTCGCGCTTGGCTAGCTCCAGCAA
>Ga0210395_10002090_pt1 | contig 15612 bp, 15 predicted proteins | sample IncBWH4OmetaG_FD_150861 | JGI IMG/M metagenome (GOLD analysis project Ga0210395, IMG submission 150861) | Forest soil microbial communities from Barre Woods Harvard Forest LTER site, Petersham, Massachusetts, United States - Inc-BW-H-4-O ... | reverse complement strand
AGATTGTGTGTTCTACGACCCCACCAAAGGCGTCTACCGTGGCCGCGACGAGATCGATCGCGTCGCGGGCGCGATCAGAGCTACTCACCCTGACTTTCGATATCAGCCAATTACCGAGCCCGAGGAATTGGGCAATGGCGGGCGGATCCAATGGGTATCGGGCCGCCCCGGTGAGGCGCCAGCTTACGCCGGGACTGATTTCATCATTGCCCGAGACGGCCGGATTGCCGCCCTTTATCTCTTTTTCGACAAGCTACCCTGAGCTGCTGGACTCTGTCGTGCGACGTCTCGTTCATGTGCCAGAGGCGTCTGGCGGGTCGCGCGCCGCCCAAGATTCTCGCTTTCTTTGGTGGTAATTCCTCTTTGAGCCGTCGGTATGTAGGGCTTCGCAACGACTCTTTCTGGCTGGTTGTCCGCGCCATTCTCGTTCCGCCGCGAGGTCTTCCCGATGAAGTTAGCCCGACTTTCTCTACTCGAGGGGTTCCCGACCCGCGAAGGCTCTCTAAATGGACATCGTGGTCAAAAGGTCTGCACTACAAGAGCGATCCTTAAATCTGATCCAAGAGCTTTCGGCGAGAGCCAATGCGCGGCGGCGGTTGGGCCGGTAACGTGAGCTTGAGTTGTTCGAGCAGGATTTTTTGATCGGGTTCTGGATGGGTGTAGCGGCTTAAAATCAGAGTCCGGCCGTCGGGAAGTGCACATCGAGCATCTGGATGGCGGCAATCTTGTCCAGAACGGCACGTGAGGTCAGGCCTAGTGCGAGCGGGTGCAACCGGGCTCGCAAGGTCACGTGCAGGCAGTAGGCCATGAAGGCGACAAAGCACGCCAAAGCCGGCGGCAAAGTTGGGTAGCTGCCGATCAGCAGGAAATAATGCCAAAGGCATCGTCCGCTCCGCTTGGTCGTCGAAGACCTCGATCGTTCGGCACCAGCTTTAAACTGCTGTTTTTCCTCAGGGGGTCGCTATCATCGTTCCGATCGAGTTTCAATCTGCGTCGCGTTTCACGCAAAGTTCAAGTGTTTAGCGCCCGGAATCGAGATATTTCGGGTATTTTAGGGTATTTTCGAAAAGTTCTCCTATAGGGCGCGAAGAAAGAGGAAGGGTGGCCGACGGGATTTGAACCCGCAACATCCGGAACCACAATCCGGGGCTCTACCATTGAGCTACGACCACCATGCGGACGCGGAAAAAGAACGTAGCGCAAGTTCGGGTCCAGCCAAGCAGATTTTCAGCGGACACCGGTGGGTTGGCGGTTCGACGCTTCCGTGTGCAGCCCAAGCCATGGAGAATCATTGCAATCACGTCCCGATCAACTATGGTCCAGCGTTGATTTTGAAAAGAGAGCAATTTGCAGAGTCGCCGCCTCTGGCCGGCCCGGTGGAAGTGAGATGTGGACGGTAAATCGTTTCGAACTGTGGGTCTGCGACTGATCGGAGTCCTGGCAGTTCTAACGCTTTCAGGCGAACGAGCAGACGCGCAGTTTTTGTCCCATGATCATCCGCTGTCGGGTGGTGAAATCAAGATCGGGATGTCGAACGCGCAAACTGGTCGCATCGGATTGCTGGGAATTGAAGTGCGGCGAGGGTGCGAGGCATACTTTACCAGAGTCAATAAGGAGGGAGGAGTTGCCGGGCGACGATTGGTTTTAGTGGACTACGACGACCATTACGAACCGGTGGAGACGGTGAGCAACGCCGAGTGCCTCATCGATCGGGACAAGGTCTTCGCGCTGCTGGACTTTCTCGGAACGCCCACTTGCCGGGCCATCATCCCAATGGTCAACGAGGCCAATATAGTCCTGGTCGGCCCGATTTCCGGCGCAGCAATCTTTCGCCAACCCATGCAGCGCTTGATTTTCAATACGCGAGCAAGTTACGGAGAGGAGGCGGAGACGCTGGTGTCCCACCTTTTGGCAGACCTTGGCTGCAAAAGAATTGCCCTCTTTCGTCAAGATGACAGCTTCGGCGACGCAGGCCGGGTCGCGGTCGTTGAAGCATTGCGACGCCGGGGTTTGGTCCTGGTGGGCGAGGGCGAATACGTCCGTAATTCGGTCAAAGCGTCCGAGGCGCTTTATCATATCGCCAAGGCCAAACCGGATGCGGTCATCCTGTTTGGGTCGTACAAACCATGCGCAGATTTGATTCGAGGGGCGAAACAAATAGGGTTGAAGAACACCGTTTTCTGCAATGTTTCTATCGTCGGCACGGAACCGCTCATCAAGTACCTCGCTGAGGATGGGGAGGGAGTGATTATTTCCCAGGTGGTACCGTCTCCTTATGACGATTCTTCGCCGCTGGTCCACGAATACCAGGCGGACATGCGCTTTATCGGGATAACGGATTATACGTACATGGGTCTGGAAGGCTACTTGAACAGCCGGGTCCTGGTGGACGGATTGCGACGGGCCGGTCAGGGTTTGACCGAGGATTCATTGGTGAATGCCTTGGAGCATCTTACGGTCGACTTCAAATCGTTTGGGATTCATTTTTCACCGGAAACTCGACAGGGAACTCATCAGGTTTTTCTGACGAAGATCGAGCACGGTCGGGCGAAACCGATCGAGAAATTAAATCCAGCCGATTTCGCACGATGAGCGCGCGCGGCGAAATGGGAACGCACACGGAGGCTCCCAAGAGGGAGAGCGACGAATTATTGGGTTCGCGTGGGCTGACGATCCGATCGAAGCTGCTGCTTTTTACGACAGGGATCGGCTTTTTGATCCTGGCGGCGCTCGCTATTACGGCGTTTTTTTTATCAGCAATCGCGCTTCGAAAGGCAAGATTGGATGGCTTCCAATCGCTAAGAACTTCTTTGTCCCAAGCAATCAACACGTTATTCGCGGAGCAGCGTCGAGATGTGACCGCCCAAGCTGAATTGCAGACGGTTCGCTACGCGGTAACCGAATTGTCTTCCGGCTACGAGCATTTGATTGAGGATCTCGATGCAGCGGGTTTCAAAGTGGATCCCGCGTTCCTCAGCGAGGTCCGGCAAAGTCTCCGTGACGCGTACGAGCGCGGGCCGATGAGCGATTTGCGGAGTCTCGGTGAAACGGTGGGCAGCTTCGATGAGTTCAGCGACCTCAGCCCGGTGGCAGCGATTTTACAATATGTTTACATCCTGAAAAATCCCGCCAGTCCGGGATTGAAATTCCAGAAAAATTCGGTGTTGGATATTTCGAAAAACGCGAATCTTCCGGTGGATTTTCGGAACGCCTTTTCCAAGACGATGTTTGCTCGGGCGATGGACCGGTATCATGGATTGTTTGAGACGGTCGTCCGGCGAAACAGCTACTTCGATCTGATGTTAATCGATGATCTTGGCAATGTCGTCTACACCTTCGAAAAGAGCTGGGACTTCGGAACGAACGTTTTCACAGGCTGGCGATCCCATTCAGCGCTAAAGAAAGTATTCATGGGTGCATGGTACGGATCTAGTCCTTCCGGGGACCGTACTTCGGGTGATGACGTGGTGATTACTGATCTTGAACGTTATCCGGGTGCGTACGGATCCCCGATGCTGTTTTTGAGCTGTCCCATTAATAATCGGTTAGGCGGCCGGTTGGGAGTGGTGGTGCACAAGATTGCGAGTAGCACGTTCACTGACCTGGTGACCTTTCAAGGCCGCTGGGCCGCGGTAGGCCTGGGCGAAACCGGAGAGGCTTATATCGTGGGACCGGACCTGAAGATGCGCACAGAATCGCGTTTCGTGAAAGAAATGCCGGCGAAGATGAAGTCGTTGTCTTTCGAACCGGACGGTTCACCGGGACCGCTTACTACGGTTCTTGGCGGTCCATTACATAACAAGGCCGTCGAGAACATTTATTCGGACCAGGTCCTATCAAACGAAGGCGAAGTAACATTCTTTGATGATATCGGCCGGGAATCACTTGGGGTGTACGAGCAGCTGGGAACCGCGGGCCTGGACTGGGGATTAGTCATTACCATCAGCACCGATGAAGCGTTCGCGCCGGCGGTGCATCTTACCCGGTTGATAGCGTTTGGCGGCTTTGTCATCTTAATCGTCGCCATTCTTGCTGCCCTGGCGTTTGGGCATCTGCTCTCCCGGCCGATCGTTCAGTTGGTCAATACGGCGGAAAGAATTGGGTCCGGCGATCTGGCGGCCCGGGCGCCGATCTCCAGCAAAGATGAAATCGGGTTTTTGGCGGAGCGGTTCAATTACATGATCGATCAAGTCGAAGAGCGGAATCGCCATGTGCATAAGATCCTCGAGACGGTCAACGAGGGCCTGTTCCTGATGGGTCCTGATTTCATCATTCAACCCGGATACTCTAAAATCACCCAGGAGATCTTTCAGCGAAAAATTGATGGTATCTTCTTTCTCGATCTTCTCCGGCCCGCGCCGGATTCAGGGCTGCAGCCGGTCATCAACGAAGAAACATTAGTGGCGACGCAGCATTATCTGGAACTGTTATTAAATCCTCGCATCAAGGAAAAGCTGATTCAGCAAACCAACCCGCTGGGTGAAATCGAGTATAAGGAGCTTCGACCAAAGGGGGCACAGTATAGCAAATTTTTGGAATTCAAATTTAACCGGGTGGTCGAAGGGGGAAGGACGACCCAAATCATGGTGACGGTGCTCGATTCAACCTCTCGGATTGCGCTGACGAGAAAAATCACCGAGAACGAGACGAAGGCTAAATCCCAGATTGAAATGTTGTTTGGGATCATGCACCTGGATCCCCCGATTCTGGCCGAATTCCTGAATCACGCCAAATCCGAGGTGACGGTGATGCTGGATCTTTTGGAGGCGGAGCAATTTGGAAGTCACGCCGGTGAGTCGAGCGCCGAGCGTTCCGACCGATACCTGCGGTTGCTGCAAAAGATTTCCAGATCGATTCACCTGATCAAAGGAAACGCTGCGATGCTTCGGCTTTCTTATTTTGAAGATCTGGCGAACCGGCTCGAGGAAAAGATTGCCACGGTGCGCGGTGGTTCGGCGCTTAGTGGCGAACAATTCTTGCCGATCACCACCGGTTTGGCCTCGCTCCTGGATCAGATTGGCATGACCCACGATTTGATTGGCCGGCTGCTGTCGATGCAAACGGTCTTCGGAAAAGATGCCGGAGAAGGCGCTCAGACCGATTTTGCGCCGCTGGTTGAGCTCGCTGGCGAGATTGCGCAGCGAAATGGGAAACAAGTTCGAGTGGATCTTCAGATCAAGGATGGTCTCGCTCGTTTGCCGAATCCTTTGCGCGAGCCGATTCAGATGATGATGACCCAGTTGGTCAGGAACGCGGTCCTGCACGGAATCGAATCCCCTTCCGAACGGCTGGCGGAAAGAAAACATCCGGTCGGTGAAATACAAATTTATGCCTATCGCCTGACCGAGAATGAGAGAAAAATTATTTTGGCCGTGCGTGACGACGGGCGCGGGATTAACTATCAACTATTACGGCGTCGTGCGGTGCAACTGGGTTATGCTAGCGTGAATAGTATCGAAGCTTGGACACAACAGCAGTTAAACAATCTTTTGTTCGAAACCGGCTTCACTACCATGGATCGACCGACGATGGATGGCGGTCGCGGTGTCGGGTTGGATGCCGTGAGAGATTTGACCGCAAAAATGGGCGGCGTGCTGAACGTTTCCTCCAAACAAGGTCAATTTTGTGAGTTTCGATTAGAAATCCCGGTGGCATGAAACTTCTTATCGTTGATGACTCGAGCGTAGTCCGAAGGGCAATTGAACGAGATCTGGAGTCTGGAGAAATCACGGAGGTGGATCAAGCCGCGACCGGGGAAGACGCGGTGAGATTGTATGGAGCCAAACTGCACGATGTGGTAACGCTGGATATTACCATGCCCGGTATGGACGGCCTGACATGCCTGGACAAGCTCATTGAGATCAACCCGGAGGCCCGCGTCCTGATTATTTCGGCATTGCGCGATAAAGCCACGGCGATTGATGCGATCAAGAGGGGCGCCAGCGGCTTTCTTTGTAAGCCGATTAATCCATCGGAGCTGAGGGAGGCCTTTGAGTTGCTCATCGAGGACTGAAGCCGCATGAACGACCAGGATATTCAGGTATTTATCACCGGTGTCCGGCGATATTTTGAATCCCTGAAGAAGGATCTTAGGGTCGTCATCGAACCACCTTTTATCAAAGACGAGGAAAAGCCGTTTCTGGAATATACCGGGATTATCGGTATTTCCGGTAAAGCGCACGGCGCGGTCTGCTTTACCGCCAATGGGGTGATGCTGGAAAATATTTTGCGATTCCTCAACGAAGCTCCAATTAACGGCGAGTTGATTTGCGACCTGGTAGGAGAAATTGCCAACACGCTAAGCGGCAACGCCCGCGAGGAGTTCGGAAGAGACTTTTTGATCTCGGTCCCGGTTGTTTCGACCGGTGGCAACGTTGACTTTCAATTTCCGCCGGACAGCCGCAACTATGTGATTCCGATCATCTGGCAGACCGAGAAGGCCTATTTGCTCGTTTGTCTAACCTGATAAATCAGCATCAGTTGTCGGAAGTCGCACGCTACGAACAAGTTAAGTAGGAAAATCGAAGAGTAAACCGTTTTGAACCTGCTGCACACTGATAAAATTGCGGAGAAAGTGAGAAACTTTTGAACAGCGGAGAACGTGGCCTGTCTATATTCTTCGGTTAAGGCGATTCGGGTTTGCGCACGAATCTCTCGACTTCTACTCCTTGGCGTGCGCAGCCCGGATCATTTTTTTTGGACTGGCCTCTTGGGCGGCATTCGTTATTTTGCTCCTGCCAATGACGGACGTGATTCTAGTTGTCGAAGATGAACCCGATGTCGTTGATTTGGTCCGATACCATCTTCGCCGGGCGGGATTCGATGTGTTGACAGCGTTGAATGGACCCGCTGGCCTGGCTACTGCCACTCAGTCGCGGCCGGATGCAATTGTCCTTGATATCATGCTGCCTCAGATGACCGGTATCGAGGTTTGCAAGGCTCTCCGCGAAGCGGACGCAACCGCAGCTATTCCGATCCTGATTCTGACTGCCAAGGCCGAGATACCAGATCGGATCGCGGGCCTTGAGCTGGGAGTGGACGACTATATTACGAAGCCGTTTAGCCCGCGCGAATTGGTTTTGCGCGTACAGAACTTGCTTCGACGACTGCGAGTCGTCCGGAATTCGTCTGTTCTGATCGTGGATGAGTTCCGCGTGGACAAGGGAAATTACGAGATCACCATTCGCGGCAGGCGATTGGATCTCACGACCACAGAATTCAAATTGCTCGCCGCGCTCGTTGAGCATCGAGGCAGGACTCTCTCCAGAGAGACGCTTTTGCAGGATGTTTGGGGTTACAAAAATGTCATCGATACGCGTACGGTCGATACCCACGTCAGGCGGCTTCGTGAAAAGCTAGGTCCAGCCGCCGATCGAATAGTCACGATGCGAGGAGAGGGTTACAGATTTCTTGTTAATCATCGAGCGTGACAATCGGGTGGTTGATTCTCTGGCTGATCTCGTTAGGCATCCTCGGCGTGGTGGCAATGACTCTTTGGCGTCGCGTGCTTTTTTTGCGCCGCGAAGTGCGCCGTCTGCTTGCGGAAGGAACACTTTCTCCTGAGGTTCCAGGCCCGCGCGTCGTGCGGGAAATACACGACGACCTGAAAGAAATTGCGCGGCGACAACGCGAGATCGCGCAACATATCGCGGACGAAGATTTCAGTCTGCGGGCGATTCTGGCCAGCATGGTGGAGGGTGTTTTGATCGCGGATAGCAAAATGCAGATCCAACTCGCAAATGAACGTCTGCGGCAGATGTTCTCTTTGCCCAAGTCCCCGATGGATCGAACGGTGATGGAAGTCTTCCGCAACCACTTGGTGCACCAGGTCATTCGAAAATCGCTGGATACCGGGGAACCGCAGTCGGCCGAGTTGCCGGTCGAGATCAGGGACGGAGACCAGTTCCAGCTGAAATATTTCCAGATCACCTCTGTCAGTCTTCGTTCACGTGAACCGGAGTCGCGGGCCCGGGCACTGGTGATTTTTCACGATGTCAGCCAGATCCGGTCGTTAGAGGCGGTTCGGAAAGAATTTGTGGCCAATGTTTCTCACGAGCTGCGAACCCCCTTGTCGATTATTACCGGCTATCTTGAAACGCTCATTGACGGAACGGACGATCGCGAGACCAATCTGCGCTTTCTGCGGACGATGCACAAACATGCGCAGCGGCTGAACCTGCTGATCGAAGATCTCCTGGCGCTATCCGAATTGGAGTCCCGGAGAATCAGTCTCCATTTTGAGCCGGTCGATTTGTCGGAGAGCGTTCACCGTGTTCTGGAGCAATTGGATTCGCGTATTTGCGAGAGCGGCGCGGCGGTGACCGCGACCATTCCCAAGCATCTGCCGCGAATCGAGGCTGATGCATTCCGAATCGAGCAAGCTCTCTACAATCTGGTGGACAATGCTCTGAAGCATAGCGGCAAAGCGGGCGCCAGAGTCAGCGTTGATGCTTCCAGCGACGCGACGACCATTACCGTCCGTATCTGCGACGATGGCGTTGGTATCCCCCTGAGCGACCAGCCTCATATCTTCGAGCGGTTTTATCGGGTTCACAAAGACAGGTCGCGAGACGCGGGAGGCACCGGTCTCGGTTTATCAATCGTCAAACACACAGTGCAAGCACATGGGGGGTCGATCGCGGTCCAGAGCCGCCCAGGCGCAGGCGCCACTTTTGTGATGAGTCTCCCTGTCAGCCAAAACTGAGACCTGGCGATTCCTTAAGTTGACCGGCGTGCTTCGGTGGCCATTGCGCGGAGTCCTAACCGGGGTAGCGTCTGGACGTGGAAACCTCTTTGATGGATCCAGTCGATATCGCTCTGGCCGAAGATGTCGGCAGTGGCGACCTGACCTCCCTCTTTTTTATCCAGGAGACGCGCGTTTCGAAAGGTCGAATATTCGCCAAGGAAGCCTGCGTGATTGCCGGTGTGGAGATTGTCCGGAGAATCTATCGGAAACTTGATCCGCGACTGGAGCTTTTAATCTTGAGGCCGGATGGATCTGCCGTGAATCCCGGCGAAACGGTGATCGAGTTGACCGGTTTTACCCGCACGATTCTAACCGGCGAACGCGTTGCGCTGAATTTTATTCAGCGTCTTTCCGGAGTCGCAACGTTGACGGCTCAGTTCGTTGAAGCTGTGCATGGCACGGGAGTCACCATTCTGGATACGAGAAAGACGACTCCTGGCCTTCGGGCGCTGGAAAAGGCCGCGGTAAGAGCCGGGGGAGGGCAGAATCATCGGATGGGTCTTTACGACGGCGTCATGGTAAAGGACAATCATCTCCTGGCCCAACCCGAGCTCCAGGAGGCAATTCGTTCGATTCGCCGGATCCACCCCAAAATTTTGATCGAAGTAGAGGCCGATTCGATTGATCAGGTGCGCGACTTTGTCAATTTGGACGGGATCGATGTCATCCTGCTCGACAACATGTCTCCGGACCGATTGCGAGCCTGCGTGTCGCTACGGAAATCAGGAGTGAAATTTGAGGCCAGTGGCGGCGTTTCTCGGGCGACCGTCCGCCAGATCGCTGAGACCGGCGTCGATTTTATTTCGGTCGGGCAACTGACGCACTCAGCCAGGGCAATTGATTTCTCTCTGGAATTGTTGCATGCGTGATCCGAGAGAAATCGAACTGCTTCGCCGGCTGTTGCCGGCCGGAAAAGCGATTGAACTCGGGAAATTGTTGGAGCAAACGGGCATCGGATCCGCTGAGTTACCGCCTTTGATCGAGTGCCTCCAGCAATGCGGACTTGTTTTCCGCAGGACCGAAGAGACAATCGGTGTGGTCAAGGAGCCGGAATCACTGGTTCCCGAGATGATCCTGGCGGGACTTCAGACGAAGACGATCGGTCGGGATGTCTTGGTTTTTCGAGAAACGTCTTCCACCAACGATCGAGCTCGGCAAGCTGGTCTTGCCGGCGCCGGTGAAGGTCTGGTGATCTTCGCCGAAAGTCAGACCGGTGGGAGAGGGACTCGTGGTCGGAAATGGGTATCAACGGCGGGCGTCGGCCTTTGGCTTTCGATTCTCCTCCGCACGCGGATGCCGGCCGGTCAATGGCCGCTGCTGGTCCAGACGGCAGCTGTCGCCTCTGCCGAAGCCATCGAAAAATGGGTTGAGCAAACGGTGCGGATCAAGCCGCCCAATGATCTGATGTTGGGCGGCGGCAAGCTGGCTGGGTTCCTGCTGGAAACATCGAATACCTGGGATTTTCAAGTGCTGGGGATCGGGCTCAACGTGCGATCAGCGCCGGTGCTCGACGGATATCCGACTGCGGCACTCGAGCAATTTACCCGAGGTCGGGTGTCGAGAGCCGCGCTGGCGGCGGAGTTACTGAACCATTTCGAAGATTGGTATCTCAAAAGGCCCTTGGCCGAAATGTCCTCGGCGTTCGGGCGCCGAATTCAAGGTGAAGCGCAAACCGCGGGTTTCGCGCTTTGATTTAAATCCAGGAAGTCGTAGTTTTGTAAAAGTCAGAGTCCTTAGGACTCCAGCTATCAAGACGTTTATTAATCATTAATCGGGAGTTCGTTTGTGGAGGAGAAGGTACAGCCGGCTAACGTGCAGGAAGAAGGCTACACGGCAGACTATTATGCTTCTTTGATTGTGGGCCTGATCCACAAACTGAACAACGTGATCACGGTTCTCTCCGGGCATTCGGGGCTATTGCTGCTCGAGCCGAATCTTAAACCAGACATTTTACAACCTCTTCAACAAATGTCTCGGGCGGCTGAGCTTTTGTCGCGATGCCTCGACGAAGCCGCTTCCGTGAGTCGAAACACACCCCTTCGTCTGGAGTCTGTGGCGCTCTCTGAACTCTTCGAATCGTTGGAATCTCCTCCCGGTTTATCGATGGTGAAACAGTGCGACGAGCGGTTGAAGGTTCAAGTAGATCGCCGGAAAGCGAAAGAAAGTTTTGAGCAGATTCTTCGAAACGCGAGCGAAGCGAACGCGAAGGCCGTCGTTGTTACGGCGCGGGTGCAGTCCGTGGTGGAACTGAAGTTCCGGGACGACGGGCACGGTATGAAGACGGAGGTGATGCGACGGGCCTTTGATCCATTTTTCACGACCCGTCGGCAACGGGAACAATTTGGTCTGGGTCTCTTCAAGGCGAGGGGCGACCTAACCCGGATGAAGGGCAGAATTTATGCCGAGAGCGACGGAAAGAGTTACACTGAATTGGTTGTCGAATTGCCCGTGGGGTGAAACTTACAGTAAGTAAGGCGTCTCGCCTTACCCTCTTCAATCCCGGAAGGAAAACCCGGGTAAGCCGGGACGGCTTACTTACCGGATTGGGAAGCTAAGCGTCCAGCTTGACTCTTACGGTTGAAGCGTTTCGGCGGTTTTGCATGGGGTCAGCTGCGGAAAAACGCCGACAGTCCACTATGGGCGGTCGCGCTTTTGCTTAAGGAATTTCTTTACCTCGTCCAACGGGAGACAGTTCACGACATCCTCACGCGTCAGCCAGCCTTTTCGCGCGGCTTGAATCCCGAACCAGAGATCCTGCAAACCGCGGATCGAATGCGCATCCGGATTGACGGCGCACCGGACCCCTTGCTCCTTAGCGAATTTCCAGAACCGCCAATCCAAATCCAATCGCCTTGGATTAGCATTCAATTCGATGATCGTCCCGGTTTGGGCCGCTGCTTTGATGATTGCCCCAAGATCCACCGCGTATTGTTCCCGGGCCAGCAAAAGTCGGCCGCTCGGATGGCCCAGCATCGTGACGTATCGGTTCTCCATCGCGCGAATGATGCGCCTGGTCATCTCTTTCTCCGTTAACGTGAACGAAGCATGGACACTGGCCACGACATAGTCCAGCTGAGCAAGGACTTCGTCCGCAAAATCCAGCTGACCGTCTTTCAGAATGTCGCACTCGACACCGCAGAGGACCTGAAAATCGTCGTTGAACCCCTTGTTCAATTCGTGGATCCGTTCGACCTGATTGAGCAACTGTTTTTCGTCCAGGCCATGGGCCTGAAACGAACTTTTGCTATGGTCGGCGATCCCTAGATATTCCAGGCCCAACTCCTGCGCGGCCTCCGCCATTTCTTGCAGGGTATTGTGCCCGTCGCTCTCGTTGGTGTGGTTGTGAAAGGTTCCGCGAAGATTCTGCAACTCGACCAGCCTGGGCAATTCCCCCACTTCGGCAGCCTCAATTTCTCCATGGTTTTCACGCAATTCCGGGGGGATATAAGCGAGACCCAGAGCTCGATATAGATCCGCCTCAGTCTGAATGTCCGGAACAGGCTGGGGGATTTTTTTGGAACCAGGTTCCGGAGCGAGCCGATATTCATTCAGCGTCCAGCCATTTTGCAGAGAGCGTCCGCGGAGCGCCACGTTGTGTTCCTTGCTTCCGGTGAAATAACAAAGCGCAAACGGAAACTCGAGATTTGCCACCACTCGCAAATCGGCCTGCATCCCATGATTCAAGAGCACGCTGGCCTTTGTCTCGCCCTGAGCGAGCACTCGATCGATGGCGTAATGGGAAAGGTAATGCTCGATGATCCGTTGGGGCTGCTTGGTCGCGATTAAAATGTCGAGGTCGCCAATCGTTTCTCTTCCTCTGCGATAGCTCCCCCCTGCGCTGATCTGGGATACGTCTGGATGTCCGTGGAAATGATCGAGCAGTTCGTCGGTCCAGACCTTCGCGTCGGACAGCAGGAACCGGCCGGAATGTTTCCGTCGCTGCTCAATCGCCTGCAGCAGATTGGCGGCGGTTTTGGCCCCAAAACCAGGCAGCTCCGAAATGCGTCCATCCTTGGCCGCAGCTTCTAGTTCGCCAATGGTTTTAATACTCAGCTTTTCATACAGAGCCTTGACCTTCTTACCACCCAGCCCAGTGATTTCAAACAGTTCAAATATGGTCTCTGGAAACTCGGCCTGCAGTTTTTCGAAATATTCCAACCTGTCGGTCTGCACGTATTCGGAAATCTTCTTGGTGATGGCGTCACCGATACCGTTCAGTTCTCCGAGCTTGGCTTCGGCAACCGTAGTTTGAAAATTTCCGGAAAAAGTCTCCAGTGCTCGAGCGGCGTTGGTGTAGGCCCGGATTTTAAACGGATTCTCGCCCTTTAGCTCCAGCAGCCTGGCGATAGTTTCCAGGAGTTCAATAGTTTGTTCCTTGGTTTTCATCCTATTTTCGTGGGATTCCGTCGACCTTTGCGCCGGAAGAGATCCCGTGTCGAACGAACCAGCCCTGGTTGACCTCAAGCGCATAGGCCACCTGATCCGAGCTGCTCGGAACGACGGTTTCATCCAACGGGCTCATCGATTTTATCTCGAGAATTTTCTCGGTCGAGTCGATGTAGGCGATCGAGAGTGGGATTTTCGTATTTCTCATCCAAAACGAGGCCTTTTTCGGCTGCTCAAATAGGAAAAGCATCCCTCGATCCTCGGGCAACGAATCGCGGAACATCAGGCCGTTTTCCGATGCCTGGGGCGTGTCTGCAATCTCCACCGTCAGAGGTACATTCGAGATCTTCAGTTCCGCGATTCTCAGGCCGAACGGTGAGCTATCCGCAGCTTTTGGCTGGCAAGCCGCGGAAAGCAAAACCCAGCAGAGCGTTAGAGTTAACGCCATCGAACGCAAGACGAATTGACGAATGGAGGTTGTCATTAGCAAATCTCTAAGTGATCAGTTCCTCCTTGATTTGCAAAGCTTCGGCGAGTGCCTGCTCGATCGTTTCCCGGAGCACGCAGAAGTGTCCCATTTTGCGTCCAGGACGGCCTTCCAGTTTCCCATATAAGTGAAGCTTTGCGTAGGGGTGATTCAGAACGGGTCCCCAATCGGGCTGCCTGCCGGCGTGCCAAAGGTCGCCGAGCAGGTTGACCATCACAACCGGTCTGAGAAGGGCAGGAGATCCGAAGGGTAAACCGCACACGGCGCGTAATTGCTGTTCGAACTGGCTCGTCACACAGGCATCAAAAGTGTAGTGCCCGGAGTTGTGGGGCCGGGGGGCGAGCTCATTCACTATTAGCTCGTTACCGCGGGTCAGAAAAAATTCCACTGCAATTAGGCCAACCACGTCCAGGTCATCTGCAATATTCTTCGCCATGGATTGAGCAAGGCGTTGGACGGCGGGATCAATTCGCGCCGGAACAATCGAATAGTCCAGAATTTGGCGGCTGTGCACATTTTCCGAAACAGGGAACAGGCAAACGTTGCCTTTGGCATCCCGCGCGCAGATGACGGAAAGTTCACGATCGAAAGAAACCCATTTCTCGAGAACGGAGCGGTTGGCCGGGGCACGTGAGTAATCGAATCGGTCGCCTTGTTTGATCTTTTGCTGCCCCTTTCCGTCATACCCAAAATCTGCACTCTTCAGAACGGCGGGCGCACCGATCGAGTCAAGCGCAGCATCGAGTTCCTCCTGATTCGAAATGACGGCAAACGGTGCGTGCGGATATCGATGATCGCGAAGGAAGTTTTTTTCCCGCTCGCGATTCTGGCAGATGTGAAGGACTTCGGACCGAGGATGCACCGGCTTCGATCGCGAGATTCTGTCCACGACTTGTGCCGGAATATTTTCGAATTCGAAAGTAACTACATCAACCGATCGCACGAATGCCTCAAGCAAGTCCCAGTCTGCGTATGAGCCATTAAATTCGCGGTCCGAAATTTGGCCGGCAGGACTGTCGGGCGAGGGCTCGAAGGTATGGACTCTGTACCCCATCCGCCGTGCCGCAATCGCGAACATCCGCCCCAATTGCCCACCACCCAACAGGCCGATCGTTGAGCCCGGCGGGAAGACCATTTCCATGGGCTTCAATCTGAAGAGAAGCAGCACGGTTGCACAACAATATTCAGGAGTCAGAATTCAGAATTCAGGAGACAGGGAGTAAAAAGGCTCGTTGGGGTTAATTCCGGACGGAAAGGCCCGTGAAGCACCCGAAAAGACGCGAAAAGGAAAAATAGAAATATTCAAAATATTCAGGAGTCAGGATACAGGAGAAAGGCTCGTTGGGGTTAATTCCGGACGGAAAGCCCGCGAAACACCCGAAAAGAGCGAAAAAAGGAAAAATGGACAGTCGTTCATTCTGCAACTCCTGAATTCTGAATTCTGACTCCTGACTTCTGTTCATTGAACATTCCGCGTATTCGTGCTTATTCATCGGAACGATGTTGTCAGAGTGGGAAATCAAGGCTCGGGCCCGCCATTGCGCACGAACGCAGGAAGCCTTCGACGATGGCGCGACAATTTATACCCTTTTGTTTCGGGACAGGGCCGGATTCAGACGTGAGGATATTTCTGAAAAAGCATGGCAGCAAATCAAGGAGGGTGTTGAGCCGTTCTCGTTCTGGAAATCAAAATTTCACGCGCCGCCGCCGGCAGCTCCGGAGCCGATGCCGAAGGAAACAATAGAAGAACTTTTGCGCACCTTGGTCAGTGAGGACCAGCCGGAGCATTTGAACGCGCGTTATGTCCTGGCGATTCTACTCGAGCGAAAGAGAACGTTGAAGCAAGTAGATATCCGTGAAGGCGCAGAGGGGAAGTTTTTGATTTATGAACACGTCAAAACCGGTGAGGCCTTCATCATTCCGGATCCCCGATTGAGGTTGGACCAGCTCGATGCCGTACAGCAGGAAATCTATTCGCTGCTGGCAAGGGATT
>Ga0210395_10002089_pt1 | contig 15612 bp, 10 predicted proteins | sample IncBWH4OmetaG_FD_150861 | JGI IMG/M metagenome (GOLD analysis project Ga0210395, IMG submission 150861) | Forest soil microbial communities from Barre Woods Harvard Forest LTER site, Petersham, Massachusetts, United States - Inc-BW-H-4-O ... | reverse complement strand
TCATTCTGTGGAGGTTATGATGGTGCCGGGAGGGGGAGTCGAACCCCCAAGACCCGAAGGTCGGCGGATTTTGAGTCCGCTGCGTCTGCCAGTTCCGCCATCCCGGCGTTGGGAAGGTCACTCCATTGTACGGCAGCAGTTGAGAATTTTGAACTCGGTCACGCGGGCAGTGGATGCGGCACGGGAGCCGCGATTATGGGCAACTCCACCCGAAACGTGGAGCCGTGTCCGGAGCGGCTTTCTACGGCGATGGTGCCGCGATGCTGGGTCACGATCCACTGTGCGATGGCCAGGCCGAGTCCGGATCCGCCCTCGGCGCGGCTGCGCGCCTGATCGACCCGGTAGAAGCGTTCGAAAATCTTGCTGTGGTCCTGCTCCCCGATTCCTACTCCCGAATCCTGAACCGTGATCGCCGCGCTGGCGCCTTTCGATTCGAGTGTCAGGTGCACCGTGCCGGGCGAGGGGGTGTACTTGAAAGCATTGTCCAGCAAGATATCGGACAATCTTCGCAGCATCATCTCGTCGCCCAGGACAAACAAGCTGGCCGCTTCATTGTCCGCGCCGCTATTGCCTCCACCGTCTACGCTCGCGGAAAATTGCAGGTTGCGAATCGTGGCTACCTGTTGCCAACCGTCGATGACGTGGCGCAGCGTCTGGCGTAAATCAACCGGTTGCAAGTGCAGCGCCTCGCGGCCCGAGTCGGCGCGGGCCAACGACAGCAACTGTTCGATCAAAGCTGTCGTGCGTTCCGCCTCCAGCAGAATGTGGCGCAACGACTCTTTATATTCGGCCTCTGCCCGGGACCGGCGCAAGGCCAGCTCGGCTTCGGTACGGATGAGAGACACCGGCGTCCTCAGCTCGTGGGAGGCATCGGCGGTAAATTGTGTGATCCGCAGGAATGCAGATTCGATGCGGTCGAGCATTTCATTCAGCGTGTCCGACAAGCGCTGCAACTCGTCGCCAGTCTCCAATTTCTGCAGGCGGCTGTTGAGATTGGTTCCGCTGACCTGGCGCGCGGTCCGCACCAGCGCATCGACGGGGGACAGCGCTCTCCGGCTCAGCCAGTAGCCGCCGCCCGCCGCGGCCAGCAGCAGCAGCGGGGCAAACATCAGCAGATAAGAGCGGAACAGATGCAGGGTTTCGACCATGTCGCCGGCCGGCACGCCCATCTCCACAATATAAGAGTGCCCGTTCACCTCGCTCAGCTTTTCAAACACGAAGCGAAATGGCCGACCATCGATCTTGCGGCTTCGCATGATGGGGCGCTTGATTTGATCCGGCGGCACGAGCGCCGACGGGTGCGCCTCCAGGAACTTTGAGCGATAAATCAACTGCGCATTCTCGGCGTAGACCTCAAGATAATCACCGGAATGCTCGATCGCGTAGGTTTCGTTGACCTCTTCCTGCAGCTTGGCAATCGAGGCGTCTTTCTTCTGCGCCCCCAGAAAACTCTTTAAGTCTTCGACCTGGGTCTCGAGGCCGTCATCGACGATGTCATACAGGTTATGCCGCAGGATAAGCCACATGCCCGCGGCGAAAACCAACTGGGCCAGAGCGAAAAACGCCAGGTACCAGAGCGTGAGCCGCACTCCGATGGAAAGTCTCTTCATGACGTTGTTCTCACGCCTGTCTTCCTACTCTGTCTTCTTATGTCTGCCCATCCGGACGAATCATGTAACCAACTCCGCGCACCGTGTGAATCATTTTTTGGCATCCCGGCAAGTCGATCTTGTTGCGCAGCAGGTGCATGAAAGCGTCCAGCGTATTTTCTTCGATGTCACGATCAAAGCCCCAGACTGCTTCGATCAACGAGCGGCGCGATACCACTTTACCCGCGCGGTACATCAGTCGTTCCAGCAGATTGTATTCGGTGCGAGTCAGCGCGACCCGTTCTTCTCCGCGCAGCACTTCCCTGCTGGCGGGATCGAGCACCAGATCGCCCACCCGCAGATTCGTGTCCTGTGCCACCAGCGCCCGCCGCTTCACCGCGCGTAACCGCGCCACCAGTTCGTCAAACGAAAACGGCTTGGTCATGTAATCGTCGGCGCCCAGATTCAGGCCCTTGACGATGTCGGGCACGGAATCGCGCGCGGTCAGCATCAGAATGGGCGTCCGGATTTTCTCCGCGCGCAGTCGCTTGGCCAGCTCATATCCGGTGAGCTTGGGCATCATCACGTCAAGAATGATGACGTCAAACTCGTAGGACTTCGCCAGCGCCAGGCCCTCGGCGCCGTCCGACGCGCAGGTCGCGGTGTGCCCCTCCTCGGTGAGCCCCTTGCGGAGAAGGTCGGCCATGCGCGCTTCATCTTCCACAATCAGCAGCTTCATTCGGACTCGGCTTCCGTCCCTCGAAATCCCTGACGCTTCCCCCAGTTTAGAACCGAAGCCGGAGCCGCGCCCAGCAACCTGAAAAAATATTAACTTGCCGTTCATCCTCCCGTCACACTTCGACTCTAGGATTCTGGAATTATCTAGTCCACTGCATTCCAACCAAACTGAGGGAACCCTCTGGGTCGCTGCGGCCATCGGGCCGTGGCAAGGAAGGGCTCTCACGATTCAGCATTTTCTTGAACCGCAAGGAGCTGAAGTCATGAACTTGAAACGCCGCAGTTCACCTCTCTCTCTTCTCTCGATCTGCACCCTGGTTCTCAGTGCGCTGCTTTTGCTGGCGGGAACGCCCGCAGCTATTGCCCAAGTCGATCGCGCCGTACTGGAAGGTACGGTGAGCGATCCCTCTGGAAGCGTGATCAGTGGCGCGGGCGTGAAGGTGGTCGCGGTCGACACGGGCCTGAGCGAAGAGCAGAAGACGAACTCGAAGGGCTACTACCGTATTTCTGGCTTGGCCGTCGGCGGCTATGCCGTTACGGTCAGCAATGTGGGATTCAAAACCAAAATCGTCCAGGACGTCATCCTGCGGGTGGGCCAAACCCATACTTTGGACGTTCAGCTTGCAGTGGGAGCGATCAACGAGCAGATTGAGGTCAAGGCTTCAACCGGACCGGCGGACCGCACTTCGGCCGAAGCGTCGACGGTGATTGACACCAGCCAGATCGCCAATCTCCCCAACAACGGACGCGATTGGGCCAGCTTCACTTTGCTTGCGCCGTTTGCTCAGGACGACGGGGGCGGCGACCAGCGGACGATCCGGTTCGCCGGACGCGCCCGCGACGATAACAATTTTTCCATCGATGGCGTCGACGCCGGCGGCATTCAGGAGCAGGCGCAAAAATCGCAGACCCGTCTGCAAATTTCGCAAGATGCGATCGAGGAATATCGCGTCAGCAGCGCCCTATACGATGCCGAATACGGCACTCAATCGGGCGGTCAGATCGACGTCGAGACCAAGAGTGGTACGAACCAATGGCACGGCACGGGTTTCGGCTATATCCGAAATTCCATCTTCGACGCCCGCAATTTCAACGACTATAACATCGCCGGCCAACCTGCGATTCCCCCATTCCGCCTGGGGCAATACGGATTCACCGTGGGCGGGCCCATCGTGAAGAACAAGACCTTCTTTTTCATCAGCTACGAAGGGCTGCGCCAGTTGCAGTCGATCACGAGCCAATTTACGGTGCCTTCGGGCGTTGGCCTCGCGAACCCGACGAGCCCAACCGATCCAACGCAGGGGACACCCCTTACCGTTCCCTTTCAGCAAGCCGTCCTGAGCCAATCTCCGCAGATGTGCGAGATCATGCAAGCCTACCCGTGGCGAGCCTCGGTGGGTTCGATCAATGGTTGCTCGCCGCGCTTTACCTACCCCGACTCGGCCTTTACGTATCTTGGGCAGGGAGATCCGACTACCAACCCGAACTACAATGCTGACGCTGACATTCTCACCGCCCCGACGCCGACGACCGTGCACGAGGATACGTGGCTGGTGCGGATCGATCACCAGTTCAGCGAGAAGACCCTGCTTTACGGGCGTGCCGGACGCGACATCAACCTCGTAGACGGCCCCAATGGCAGCGCCCTCCCCGGCGACAAGGTTCAGGTCATCAACCACCCCGCAAATTACCTGGTGGCGCTTCAACACTCGTTCACGACCCACATCTTCAACGAAACCAAGGGCTACATTAACCGTTCGCCGTTCCACAACCCGCAGGCGAGCATACTCACGTTTGCAGTAAACACCCCCAATTTTGTGGGGCTGAACGACAATACGGCCGATATCGAAATCGGCTCTACTTTCGGATTCGTTGACAACCTGACATGGTCTCGGGGGCCGAACGCATTCAAGATGGGGATGGAGTATCGGCGGGTTCGACTCAATCAGGGGCAGACAGCCGATAACCAACTTACGTTCAACGGCGACCAGGACATGGTCGACGCCAATCTCACCGGCGGAATCAAATTCATCGCTCCCTGGTGCTGCCACGGACTGCGGCGCAACTTCATCATGCCGTACTTCCAGGATGAATGGAAAGTCACTCCGACCCTCACTCTTACGGCGGGCTTGCGTTGGGACTACTACGGAGTTGCTCACGAAGCAACGAACCGGACCACGGTCTTCGATCTGAACGTGTTTCATGGTGTTTGCCTGGGATCAGGCTCAATCAACGTGGCACCGAGTCCCGGCCCGATCAATACTGCGCCATGCCCGAAGAACCCGGCGCTGTACAACCCGAACTACAGAAACTTTGATCCCAGAGTCTCGCTGGCGTGGGCGCCAAGTGCGCTTAACGGAAAAACCGTGTTTCGCGCCGGGTTCGGCATTTATCATGGTGCGGCGCAGAATGACGATTTGAACGCCGGACTGGAAAGCGACACGTTTCGCGTGACCGTGAAGCCTCCGGTCGGCGGGGCCAATGCCGGGCAACTCCCCCTGGAGCCGGCGTACGAGCAGACGACCCCCGACCTGTCCAATATTCCCGCGGGAACAAGCCCGACCAAGGTTGGAAACCAATTCCGCGCCCTGCAGCGGGAAGGCCGCCGTGACCTGTATTCGGAGACCTGGGGATTTACGGTGGAGCACGAACTTCCCTCGAATTTCACTGCCTCGGCGCAGTATCTGGGCAGCCGGGGCGTTCGATTGTTCTCGCGCGGCGCCGTCAACCTATGCACGGAGCCGGTCACGTTGAACCCCGTCGACGGCGATTGCGTCCGCACGCTTGACGCTTATTTTCCCGCCGGGAATCCTTTCGCTTCCACCGACTACAAGAGTGACATCGGCTCCAGCACGTACAACGCCCTGGGATTGTCGATCGAGCGCCGTTTCAGCAAGGGGCTGGAGTTCCAAGGACGTTACACCTGGTCGCATTCCATCAACGATGGCTCCGTCGGGGGCGGCGAATCCAACGGACCAGAGAATGTGAACTGCCTTCAGTGTGACAAAGGCCCCAGCATTTTCGACATCCGCAACAATGTCGCCGCCAATCTGGTGTATGAACTTCCTTTTGGCCCCGGGAAATCGTTTCTCAGCAGTTCCGGGGTCATGGGCATGATCGTCGGAGGCTGGGAGATGAGCAGTGTCGGTCTCTGGCACACCGGGCACCCGCTGACGGTTGGGATGGATCTGGGTAATAGTAATCCTATTCAGTTCGGGCCCTTCGCGGGCTCTGCCCCCACTTTCCTGCTTCCCGATGGCAACGATCAGACTAGCCAACGGCCCGACCTTGTCCCCGGCGTGCCGCTGCTACTGCCGCACCCAAGTCCCCTGACGCCTGCTTCACCGGGGTCGCCGATGATCAACGCGGCGGCGTTTGCGCCTCCGCCCACAGACGCAAACGGAAACTTCACCCGATTTGGGAATGCGCCGAATGGGGTGTTTCGAGCGGTGAACAGCTGGCAGATTGATTTCGCGCTGACCAAAGAAACGAAGCTCACCGAACGCGTAGCGATGGAATTCGCGGTGCAGGCCTTCAACATCTTCAACCACACTCAACTGGCGGACCCAGGGGATCTGACTCTTTTCTACAATCCCCCTGCCGGCCCTGGGCAGGTCGGTACGCTCACGCCGAAAAGCGATTTTGGCATAGTCAGCACCTTTGTAAACTTCAACACCAACAACGACAACGCCGCGTCGCCCAACACTGGCACTGGTTTGCCGCGGCAACTGCAGTTTATGGTTCGCTTCAAGTTCTGATGGGTGGATCCGCCCTTCAGGAAAATTTCAGGCACGTCGTTTAAGGTTGCGTCGAGGATTCATCCATGCTGAATGGCAAATTTTATTTCGCAACCGTTTTGTTTCTGAGTTGTGCCTTGTCCACCGCGCCGGCGCAGACTGGCGGCTACTCCGTCATCAAGAAAATTCCCATCGCCGGCACGGGCAGCTGGGATTACCTCTCCGTCGACGAAGGGGCGCGGCGTCTCTACGTATCGCACGGCACGCAGGTGGAAGTTGTGGATATCGATTCGCTTGCGGTGGTGGGCACCATCCCGAAGACCCCGGGCGTCCATGGAATCGCCATTGCTCCCGAACTTGGCCGAGGATTCGTCAGCAACGGCCAGGCATCGACTGTGACCATCTTTGATCTGAAAACGCTGAAGGCGATCGCAGATGTGCCGACCGGACAGAAGCCGGACGCGATCATCTACGATCCAGCCACATCGCGAGTATTCGCCTTCAACGGTGGCGGCAACAGCGCCACCGCGATTGACGCCGCCAGCGGAAAGGTCGCAGGCACGGTCGATCTCGGTGGCGGACCCGAGTTTGCCGCGGCCGACGGCAAAGGTTCTGTCTACAACAATCTTGAAGACGAAAGCCTAGTCCTCAAGATCAACTCTAAAAACCTGAAAGTCGAGCAACGCTGGCCCACCGCGCCGTGCTCTTCCCCCAGCAGCATGGCGATGGACCGCGCCAACCGCCGCCTGTTCCTCGGGTGCCGCAGCAAGGTAATGGCCGTGGTCGACGCCGACTCCGGAAAAGTGATTACCACTCTGCCGATTGGAGATCACGTCGACGCATCCGCATTCGACACCGAGACCAAGCTGATTTTCAATTCCAACGGCGAAGGCACCATCACCGTCATTCACCAGGACAGTCCGGACAAGTACACGCTCGTCGAGACGGTGAAGACTCTGCCGCGGGCCAAGACCATGGCGCTCGACCCCAAGACTCACCGCCTATTCCTCTCCACCGCGGAGAATGGACAGTTCGAAGTGCTGGTCGTAGGAAAATAGGAATCGAATTCTCCACTGGGGCCTTCACTCATGAGTTCACGGCGCACACCGTTCGCGCACACCGTTGTTGTGTTGTTTGCGACCGCGACCCTGCTCGCGCTCGCCTGCTGCAGTAAGAAGTCGAGCGCGCAAACCTCCGCGGTTGATTTGAAACTCGACGTGGCGACTCCGTTTCGCTTCGTGGCCTACGGAGACACCCGTTTTCACGATCCCAAGGATTTTGAAGCGGCGAACCCTCCGGTACGCCAGGCGCTGGTGCAAGCCATCGCGGACGTCAACCCAGCGTTCATCTGCTTCACCGGCGACATCGTCTACAACGGGTTCGACACCAGCGACTGGAAGGTCTGGGACAGCGAGACCAGCATTTGGCGCGACAAGAAGATCCCGGTCTATCCGGCGCTGGGAAATCATGACCTGCATGGTGATGAGAAAATCGCGCTGGACAATTATTTTCAGCGCTTCCCCGAGTTGAAGAACAGCCGTTACTACTCGGTGCGAGCCGCGAACGCTCTGATTCTGGCGCTCGACAGCTCGCTGGCAGAAGCCGACGGACCGCAAGGCCAATGGCTGGCCGACAAACTCGATCATGTCCCCGCAGATGTGGACTTTGTGTTTCTGATGTTCCACCATCCGCCCTACACCAGTTCCTCTGACGACAAGAAACTTGGTGGCGGCCACTCGGCCCGCGGCACCGAACAGGCGCTGGCAAAGCTGTTGGAGCAACGCCAGCCTCATGCTCGTTTCCGCATCGTCGTGTTTTCCGGACACGTCCACAACTACGAGCGCCACGAGCACGGCGGCGTGACCTATTTTGTTTCGGGCGGGGGCGCGGCTCACGCGTATCCTATCGAACGCGCTGCCGACGATCCTTTTCAAAGCAAGGAAATCAATTACCACTACCTGCTGGTCGAAGTTGACCACCGGCAATTAAAAGTCACGATGAACCGCGTAGACCTGACCACCGGCAAACCCGTCTGGACTCAGCCCGACTCGGTGACGATCGCGGTTCCAGCTGCCACCGCTGCAGCCGCCAAGTAAGTCGTCACCCGACGAAACCGTCGTCTGGGCAAATTCCCACTCGATCGTTTATCCTCAAAGGTTGAGTAACGCTCGCTGAGGCACACCATTCATCCTGCCCTAAATTTCCAGCGAGCGAGAAGTAGCGAAAAGCCAAGAGCCAACAGCTAAGAGCCCTTTATGAAAACCGGCATCATCGGCCTGCCCCAGGTAGGCAAGACATCGCTGTTCCGCATTCTGACCAAGGCGCACCTCTCTGCGCAAGCCAGCAACCCGCGCGAGGCGCACATCGGCGTGGCCAAGGTCCCAGACGATCGCCTCGACCGCCTGGCCGCGCTCTACAACCCAAAGAAGCTAACGCACACTTCGGTCGAATACGTGGACGTCGGCGCGATCGGCCAGGACGCGTTGAAGGAGACTGCGTACGTCGGCCACCTTCGTCAGGTCGACGCGCTCGCCCACGTGGTCCGCGTGTTTGAAGATCCAGCCGTTCCTCTCGTGGCGGAGATCGATCCCCTGCGCGACATCAAGAACGTCGAGTTCGATCTCATGGTCAGCGACCTCGGCCAGATAGAGAAACGTCTCGAGCGCCTGGAAAAAGATCTCAAGAAAATGAAGACACCCGAACTCGAAAAAGAATTCGAGTTACTGAAGCGCGCCAACGCACATCTGGGATCGGAAAAACCGCTTCGCGAAATGGCGATGACCCCCGAGGACAAGAAGCGCCTGCGCGGCTTCATGTTCCTCAGCGAGAAGCCGATTTTCTACGTGCTCAATATCGGTGAGTCGACCGAACTCGGCAAAGAACTCGATGAAGCCGTAAGCAAATACAATTTGACGGAGAGTGCGGCGCGTCCCAACGCCGCGGCCACAGCCATTTGCGGCAAAGTCGAAGCCGAACTCGCCGAGATGAGCGACACCGACGCCGCGGAATTTCTCTCCAGCTACGGGCTCAAGGAAAGCGGCCTGGTGCGTCTGATTCGCACAACTTACAAGCTTCTGGGCCTGATCTCATTTTTCACCGCCGGCGAAGACGAATGCCGCGCCTGGCAGATTCCCGCCAACACGCGCGCCCAGGATGGCGCCGGCGCCATCCACTCCGATCTGCAGAAACATTTCATCCGCGCTGAAACCATCCGCTGGGACGACCTGCTCGAAGCCGGCTCGGAAGCCAACGCCCGCGCCAAAGGCACGCTGCGCCTCGAGGGCAAGGACTACATCGTTCAGGATGGCGACGTCATGCACATTCGGCATTCGGGGTAGACGCTTTCACCGCAGAGTCACAGAGACATAGGGAAATTTACGTCTCCGTCTTCTCTGTGCCTCTGTGTCTCTGTGTCTCTGTGGTGATTTCTCTCTGCTATCATCCTCGCGAACTGCATATGAACCCGATCCTCATCAGCATTCTGCTTGGCCTCACTGCCGCCGCCGCCAACGTCTTCGGCGGCGCCATCATTGTGCAGCGGCACTGGGAGCGGCGCTATCTGCGCTACTTTGTAGCGCTGGGCGCGGGATTCATGCTGGCCACTGCCCTGGTCGAGATGGTTCCGGAAAGTCTTGAATTACGCGGACGATCCGCCGCATTTCTCGTGCTGCTGGGATACTTACTCATTCACTTCTTCGAACACACGGTCACACCGCATTTTCATTTCGGCGAAGAGACGCATCACGACGAGTTCATCCATTCCCACAAAAGCTATTCCGTGCTGCTGGGCCTGATCATTCACACATTCTTTGACGGCATCGCGATCGCTTCCGGATTTCTGGTATCGAACTGGCTGGGCTGGCTGATCTTCCTGGCAATTTTTCTGCACAAAATTCCCGAGGGCTTCACCGTGAGTTCGGTGATGCTGGCCAGCGGACGCAGTCGCGGCACGGCCTGGGGAGCGTCGGTGGTGCTGGGCGGATCTACTCTGGCAGGCGTGCTGACCATGGCGCTGTTTCGCCATCACGTAAGCGCCGGGCTGCCGCTGGCGGCAGGAGTAACAATTTACGTCGCCGCCTCCGACCTGATTCCCGAGGTCAACAAAGAGCCTGCGATGAAAATGGCGCTGCTGGTCTTCGTGGGCGCGGGCGTTTTCGTTCTGCTGGACCACTTCTTCCACGCACACTGATCTCAAGTTGCGAGTACCCAAGTACCCAGTACCGAGGGAAGAATTCCTGAGGACTTGCAACTCGCCACTCGGTACTAAGTACTCGGTACTTCCTTAGTCCACCGTGTGTTTCGCCGTGTACCCGTCGCGCGCCACGACATCAATCTTCACGTTCTTGCCCTTTTGATCCGTCACCTTCAGCGGGCTACCATCCGGCCCGATAACTTCGACTTTTAGCTTACGGTAGGTTCCATCGAGCTTCGAGTTGGTGGGGGCGTAGGACAGCGTGTATTGGTTGCGAATGTCGTTGGAAATGTCCTGAAACTCCTCGCTATACTCCGCCTGAAAGCGCGGAAAATAGGCTCGGCCCCCGGTCATGGCCGCAAACGTCCTCAACTCGTTATCACCCTGCAGGTAGTCCATATGACCAACCGGGATGCCCACGCCGTGCGCGTTGCGGCAATAACCCGGGTGGGTCTCGCAATACTCGCGCAACATGAATCCCACGCTGATGGGGAAGATGGTCACATCCTTGGTGTCCTTGACCTTCTTCGTAATCTTGTCCAGCGTGAGTTTGCTGAAACTGTCGATGCCGGTAGTTACCAGGATGACGTACTTTTTCCCCTCCACGCGGTCGAGGCGATCAAGCGTGTCATAGAGAGCGTCGAAGAGATTCGTCTCGGCGAAGCCCGGAATGCGCAATTGGTTGAGCGCCCCGTACACCGCTTTCTTGTCTTGTGTGAAGTCGACCAGGATGTGCGGCTGCATGTCGTAATACGACACCGCAACCCAGTCGTCCTTCTTCAGCGAACCGGCGAACGCATACGAGGCCTCAAGGGCATCTCTCAGGAAGATGTAACTGGTCGAGGCAAACTCCACCAGCAGCACCGCCGTGATGGGAGCCTTCGACACATTGAAGTGCGTCACCTGCTGCGCCACACCGTCTTCCATAATGCGGAAATTGCCCTGCTTCAATCCCGGGATGAATTGCCCGTCTTTGGTCGTGACCAGCACATCCACATTGACCAGCGGCACATTCACCTTCAGGGAATAGTCGGGAACATCATCGATTTTCTTTGGCGCGACCGGGGGAGGTGGCGGGGGCGCGTCTTCAACTTTCTTCTTCGGGATCGCGTACGGACCCACGCTGTCGGTAGGGCCACCCGCCGCGTCCGGGACATCCTGCTTGGGCTTGCCGCTGTCCGGTTGTTGGGATGGGGCTTGGGATGGCGTTTGCGTCGCCGGTGCCGGACTCTGCGGGTCCTGCGCCGCCAGCGGCAGTGAGCCGCAAATCAGTGCCAAACCGAACCCTAGCGCCAGAATTACGCCTGGCCGGGCTCCTCTACTCTGCTGTAACGTCTTTTCTTTGTGCCGAATAAACATGGTGAACCCCGAAAACTCCTTGTGCTAGTATAGACGCAAGGATTCGCAATTGGGATGTTTTGCCCGGCCCCCAGATTTATCCTCCCTTCCGTGCAACGAGTCGCAGTTGGTCTGAGTCTAATCTGTAGTGGGACCAGTTGGCGGTCCCGTGTCGGGGCATTAAATGAAAAAAGTGGCGCTTGCGCTTCTGGCCTTAGGTCTATCCCTACCCACCGTACTCCTGTCCGCCCAAACCTCGCAGCCGACCATCCCCGTGGACCAGATCCACTCCGGCATGCGCGGCTATGCCCTCACGGTATTTGAGGGTGTGAAGCCAGAATCCATGGACGTGGAAGTCCTCGGCGTACTGCACAACGTGAACGGGCCCAAGGGCGATATCATCCTGGTCCGCCTCCACGGAGCCAAGGTGGAATACACGGGCGTCGTGGCCGGCATGAGCGGCAGCCCGGTTTATCTCAACGGCAAACTCGCGGGCGCTCTGGCGTTCCGCATCGGCGAATTTTCGAAGGAGCCAATCGCCGGAGTCACGCCTATCGCCGACATGCTCGAGATCAACGCCCTCGACAAGTCTCCGGCCGAAGAGGCCGCCGCGACCAAGCCTGGCATCACCAGCGCCGCCGGAAAAACCGCGGCTCCGGGGGACGACAGCGCTCTTCCGACAACAACACAGGATTTCTCAAATTACCTCAAACCCATCGACACGCCCCTGGTTTTCACCGGATTCTCGGAAGACACTGTCCGCCGTTTCGCCCCGCAGTTCGCCTCGGCCGGAATCGTCCCCGTGATGGGCGCAGGCTCCGTCAGTGAAGAGAAACAGCCGGAACCGCTCGAAGCCGGCTCAGCCGTTAGCGCGATTCTGGTTCGCGGCGACCTCGACATCGCCGCCACCTGCACTGTAACTTACATTGATCCTCAGCGCTTGTTGGCCTGCGGCCATCCGCTGCTGCAGTTCGGCTCCGTCGATCTGCCCATGAACAAGGCGCAGGTTCTCGCCACGCTGCCTTCGCCGCTGAACGCCTTCAAAATCGTCAACACCACCGAGCAGGCGGGAGTCTTCGTGCAGGATCGCCATACCGGCATCATGGGCGTCTTCAACAAACAGCCCGACATGATTCCCGTGACGCTGACCATCCACAGCGGCACTGGCCAAAAAGAATTTCACTACGAAGTCCTGAACAACCCGCGCCTCAGTCCCGTGGCCGTCATGGCAACCGTTTTCAACTCGCTGCACGGGGTGAATGAATTCGGCGAAGAAATCACTTATCGCCTGAATGGCAGCATCAACGTCAAAGGCTTTCCCGAAGTTTCGCTGAAGAACATGTTCGTGCCTGCCGACAACGGACAGCCGGCCGCCATGGCCGCTGCGCTGTCGCTCGGCGAGCGTTTCGGACGCATCTACGACAATCCTTACAACGCTCCCGCCGTCCAGAGCCTGAAGCTCGACTTCGACCTGGTCCGCGAGCGCCGCTGGGCGCGTCTGGAAAGCGCCCGCACCGACGTGAGCGAGGCTCGTCCGGGCGACGAGATCATCGTCGAAACCGTGCTCGCACCCTACCGCGGCGAGCGCGTCGTCCGCCAGATCCCGGTAAAGATTCCTACTTCAGCGAGTAAAGGCGCGCTGCGCATTCTGGTCAGCGACGGGGAAACTCTCGACCGCGTCGGCCGCACCAATCCAGCCTTTGGCCGCAAACTCGACCTGGCCTCCACGATTGCGCTGCTCAACAAAGAGCACGCCAACAACCGTCTCTACGTCTCTTTATTGGAAGCGGACCCCGAAGCCCGCGTCGCCGACAAAGTCATGCCCACCCTGCCCATCTCCGTGATGAATGTGATGGACGGCATGCGCGGCAACCAGGAGATGATCGTCAGCGGAGAATCCAGCGTCGACGAAACCGCAACCCCGCCGCTGGACTACGTGGTGAGTGGCGCACAGCTACTGACTGTCACTGTGAAGTAAAGCTTGCCACAGCCTTTTCCATGTGCCGGAACCCGTGCGTGATCACTAGCGCAATAATCATCTGCGTTCCGTTGTACCCCACGTGCACCAGAAAACTCGCTCCCACCGAGCGAGTCTGAGCTCGCACCACGCCGCACACCACACCGACCAGAATCACGATGAGCGCCGCTCCCCAGGCCCATCCATACTGCGGCAGATGAATCAGCCCGAATGGCAATGCCGTGAGCGCAATCGCCCACGCCGCGCCCATGCGCCGCGCCAGCACCGGATACATGAACCCGCGAAAGAACAACTCCTCCATCAGCGGTCCCAGACTGACGGCAATAATCGCCAGCAAATACGCATCCCGCGGACGATCAAATAAATGCTCGAATGGCGTGTCCTTCGGCATGGGCAACACGCTTTGCAGCATGCCCAGCACGATCAGCATCCCGCCCCCGAGCGCCAGCAGTTTCCATCCCGACCGCGGCCAGTTCCACCGGATCGCCTGCCAGAACGCCATGTGGTACTTGCCCTCGACCAGCATCACCATGCACGCCGCCACCGCGGCATAAATCAGAAACTGCGAAACCAGCAGCAGAATCGGTTTCTGCGCCACCGCCGCCAGACTCGAGTGCGGATACACCAGCCAGAGCGCACCCACAATCACCAGAATCTGCAGCACGATCATGGAGAGAATCGTCAGCCCCGCAATTAACAAAACGTCCCACCCGCTCCACACCGGATTCTCGATGGGGGGCGGCACGGTTGGAACCGGCGCGACGCTCGCAGGAGTGAGCGAGAAGGGATCAGGCGCCTCGACATTTACCGGCTGCTGCTGAAACTGCGGATTTTCGGAGAATGACAAAAAGTTTCCTTTAACTGACCACTGGCAACCGGGAACTGACCACTGCCTTTCCAAAATATCCCGCCAGCGCCTGCCCCGTATACGACTTCTTCACGCGCGCTACCGTCTCCGGCGTGCCCTGCGCCACAACGCGTCCGCCTTCTTCGCCACCTTCGGGTCCAAGGTCGATAATCCAATCCGCATTGCGGATCACATCCATATTATGTTCGATGATGATGATCGAGTTGCCCAGGTCGGTCAACCGGTGCAGCACGTCGAGCAACTTCTTCACATCGTCGAAGTGCAGCCCAGTCGTTGGCTCGTCGAGCAGGTACAGCGTCTTGCCGGTCTGCCGCTTGCTCAATTCGCGCGCCAGCTTGATGCGCTGCGCCTCGCCGCCGGAGAGCGTGACCGCCGACTGCCCCAGATGAATGTATCCCAGGCCCACGTCGACCAGCGTCTGCAATTTCTGTTTTACCTGCGGAATATTTTCGAGAATCGGCAGCGAATCGGAAACCGGCATCTCCAGCAAATCAGCAATCGAATACCCTTTGTACTTCACCGCCAAAGTTTCGTGGTTATAGCGACGCCCGCCGCAGACTTCGCACAACACATACACATCGGGCAGAAAATTCATCTCAATGCGCCGCTGCCCCTCACCCTGGCAAGCCTCACACCGTCCACCGGAAACGTTGAACGAAAACCGTCCCGCCTTGTAGCCGCGCTCGCGCGACTCCGGCAGCATGGCGTAGAAATCCCGAATCTGCGTGAACACTCCGGTGTACGTCGCCGGATTCGACCGCGGCGTGCGCCCAATCGGCGACTGGTCGATGCGAATAACTTTATCAATATTCTCCGCGCCGGAAATTGCCTTATGCTCGCCCGATTTCTCGCGCGAGCGGTAAAGCTGCCGCGCCAGCGCCCGATATAAAATGTCATTCACCAGCGTCGACTTGCCCGACCCCGAAACACCCGTCACCACCGTCATCACGCCCAAAGGAAAAGTCACGTCCAGATTTTTCAGATTATTTTCCTTCGCGCCCAGAATCGTCAGCGCCGCTCCGTTGGCATGCCGCCGCTCCGGCCGCATCGTAATCGACGTCCGCCCAGAAATATATGCACCGGTCAGCGAGTTGGGATCACGCATGATCTCGGACGGCGTTCCATGCGCCACCAGGCTGCCACCGTGCCGCCCCGCGCCCGGCCCAGATCGA
>Ga0210395_10002087_pt1 | contig 15614 bp, 14 predicted proteins | sample IncBWH4OmetaG_FD_150861 | JGI IMG/M metagenome (GOLD analysis project Ga0210395, IMG submission 150861) | Forest soil microbial communities from Barre Woods Harvard Forest LTER site, Petersham, Massachusetts, United States - Inc-BW-H-4-O ... | reverse complement strand
GCTGGGACAACCTGGCCCGCTACGACTCCGCCGACCGCACCGCGCCCGGCCGGACCGCGCGCAAGCGGATCGGCGAGGCACTGGAGCGAGTCGGGCTGACCGCCGCGGCGCGCAAGCGCTACCGGCACTACTCGCTGGGCATGAAGCAGCGGCTGGCGATCGCGGCGGCGCTGCTACGGCCGCGCGATCTGATCATCCTCGACGAGCCGACCAACGGGCTCGATCCGCAGGGCACCCGTGAGGTTCGCGGGCTGGTCCGGCAGATCGCGGCCGACGGGATCACCGTCTTCGTCTCCAGCCACCTGCTCGCCGAGGTCGAGCAGGTGTGCTCGCATGTCGGCGTGATGCGCACGGGCAAGCTGGTCTTCCAGGGCAAGCTGAGCGACCTTCGCCGGACCGCCGCCCCGCGGATCGCGGTGCACACCGCCGACGTGGCGGCGGCGGCCGAGGTCTTCGCCAAGCTCGGCCTCGCCGATGCCGCGCGGGCCGAGGACCTGGTGACCGCCGAACTCGGCGACGAACTGCCAGAAAAGATCACCGCCGAGCTCGTGCACGCGGGCGTCGGCGTCCGCGGCTTGACGGTGGAGTCACCGAGCCTCGAAGACCTCTTCGTCGGCCTCACCGGGGAGGGCTTCGATGTCGAACGCTGACTTGTCGAACACGGGGTTGTCGACCACGGAGATGTCGAACACGGGGATGTCGAGCACGGGGTTGTCCAGCACGGGGCTCGCGATGCCCGAAGTCACGGAGACAGCCGAGCCGGGGCGGTCACCGCGCCCCGTTCGGGGGAATCTGAGGCTCTTCGGCAACGAACTGCGCGTCACCTTCTTCCGGCGCCGCAACCAGTTGCTGCTGCTGGTCGTGGCGCTGTTCCCGCTGCTGATCGGGATCGGGCTGAAGGTCGCGCAGCCGCACCCCGACGGCGGCGCCGGCGGTGGCGCCGGCGGTGGCGGTGGCGGTGCCAACGCCCCGGGCGGCGCGGTCAGCGCGTCCGGGTATTTCAACCAGCTGGCGGGCAACGGCGTGTTCCTGACGTTCGTCGCGCTGTCGCTGCTGCTGATCCTGGTGCTGCCGATCGCCATCGCGGTCATCGCGGGGGAGTCGGTCTCCGGCGAGGCGGGGGCTGGCACGCTCCGCTACCTGCTCGCGGTGCCGGCCGGCCGGACCCGCCTGCTCGTGGTGAAGTTCGCGATGATCGTGGCCTGGGCGGTGGCGGCTACCTTCCTGGTGTCGATCGTCGCGCTGATCACGGGCGTGGCGCTGTTCGGGGCCGGGCCGGTGACGCTGCTGTCCGGCACGACGGTGTCGCTGGCGGCCGGCCTGGTCCGTGTGCTGTGGGTGACGCTGTACGTGTGCGCGGCGCTGGTGTCGCTCGGGGCGATCGGCCTGGCGATCTCCACGCTGACCGAGCACGCTATCGGCGCGATCGCGGCGCTGGCGATCCTCGTGGTCGCCAGCGAGGTGGTCGACAACATCCCGCAGTTCGGGTCCGTGGCGCCTTACCTGCCGACGCACTGGTGGCTGAGCTTCGACGCGTTCCTCCGCAGCCCGATGGACACGGGAACCATGTGGCACGGCCTGCTGTCGTTCGCGGTCTACACGGCGCTGTTCGGCTGCATCGCGTGGGCGCGCTTCACGACCGCGGACGTCACCAGCTGAAGTCTTCCTCCCAGAACTCGGTCGTGCCGCGACCCTCGCGGCCCGCGTCCTCCTGCGCGCGCAGCTCGACCCGGCGGATCTTGCCGCTGATCGTCTTCGGGAGGTCGGCGAACTCGACGCGGCGGATGCGCTTGTAGCCGGGCACCCGGTCGCGGACGAACCGCATGATGTCCCGCGCGAGTTCGGCGGCCTGTTCCGTCGACCCGGGGGTGGCGCCCCCGGCGAGCAGCACGTAGGCCTTGGGCACCGCCAGCCGGATGGGGTCGGGGGAGGGGACGACGGCGGCCTCGGCGACGGCCGTGTGCTCGATCAGCACCGACTCGAGCTCGAACGGTGAGATGCGGTAATCCGACGCCTGGAACACGTCGTCCGTCCGCCCGACGTAAGTGATGTACCCGTCGTCGTCCGCGGCGGCGACGTCGCCCGTGTGGTAATAGCCGTCCCGCATCGCGTCGGAGTCCTGCGCGGGATCGCCGAGGTAGCCGGTCATCAGGCCGAGCGGCCGCCGGCGGAGGTCGAGGCAGATCTCACCGTCCCGGCCGGGGCCGCCGGTGACCGGGTCGACCAGCACGACCGGGTAGCCGGGCAGCGCCCGGCCCATCGAGCCGGGCTTGACCGGCTGCCCCGGCGGGTTCCCCACCTGCGCGGTCGTCTCCGTCTGGCCGAAGCCATCCCGGACCGTGATTCCCCACGCCTTGCGGACCTGGTCGATCACCTCGGGGTTGAGCGGTTCGCCCGCCGCCACGCACTCCCGCAGGCCGGAGGTGTCGGCCGCCGACAGGTCGGCCTGGATGAGCATCCGCCACACGGTCGGCGGCGCGCAGAACGTCGTCACCCCGCAGCCGCCGAGCGCGGACAGCAGGCCCGGCGCGCTGAACCGCGCCTGGTTGAGGATGAGGATCGTGGCCTGCGCGTTCCACGGGGCGAAGAAGTTCGACCAGGCGTGCTTGGCCCAGCCGGGCGAGGAGACGTTCAGGTGCACGTCGCCCGGCTGGATGCCGATCCAGTACATGGTCGACAGGTGGCCGATGGGGTAACTGGCGTGGGTGTGCCCGACGAGCTTGGGCTTGGACGTGGTGCCTGAGGTGAAGTACAGCAGCAGCGGGTCGGAGGCCAGCGTCACCCCGTCCGGCGTGAACTCGCTCGGGGCCGACAACGAGTCCGGGTACGGATGCCATCCGTCCGTGGCGTCATCGCCGCCGACGACTACTCGCGTGTAGGTGCCGGCGATATAAGCGAACTTCGGTACCTGAGCCGACTCGGCGATCACGTGCCGTACTTCGCCCCGCAAGATCCGGTCCGCCAGGTCCGCGGGCAGCAGCAGCGTCGACGCCGGGATCACGACCGCGCCGAGCTTGATCGAGGCGAGCATGATCTCCCACAGCGGCACGATGTTGCCGAGCATGAGCAGCACCCGGTCGCCGCGCCGGACGCCGAGCCCGCGCAGCCAGTTCGCTACCTGCCCGGACCGCTGCGCCATCCCGGCGTAGCTGACCGCCTCGTCCGGCCCGTCGTCGCCGACCACGCGCAGCGCGGTCCGCTCGGGGTGCTCGGCGGCGATCACGTCGAACCAGTCGAGCGCCCAGTTGAACTCGCCGAGGTCTGGCCAGGCGAACTCGGCGCGGGCCGCGGCGTAGTCCTCGCGGTGCCGAAGCAGCAGGTCACGGGCCGCGCGGAAGACGGCGGAGGAGGCGTCGTTGCTCATGGGAGACATTGTTCCACCCGGGTTCCGCCCGGCCTCGACGCCGAGACGTTCGAAGCTTCATAGCTTGTTGAGATGGTTCTCCTGCAATCGTTACAGCAGCGTATGTAAGAGTGAGTGCCATGAACAGCCGGGACGAGACCGAAGGAAGCGAGCGTGACCGCGCGCGGGCGCGCCGGAACGCGAGCTACGCGGCCGCGCGCCAGATGGCGCGGGCCGTGGCCGACCGGGAGCAGGGCCGGCGCCGCCTGAACGCCACGACCGTAGGGGTGTCCTTCGCTTCCGTGGTCGCGGCGGGCATTGTGGTCGCGGTGCTGCCCGGGTCGACGCACGCGTCGGTGACCGGTAACCCGGCGGGCAAGAGCACGTCGAGCTCGTCCGGCACCGCGAAGACCGGCTCGTCCAGCTCGAACAGCACGCCCTCGAGCAGCTCGAGCGACAGCGGCTCCTCGAACTCGTCCAACCCGTCGAACTCCAGCAACAGCTCAAGCTCCGGCAACTCGGGCACGCTGCAGCAGCCGGCCAGCGCGCCGCAGTACGTCGGCGGCGGTGGCGGGGTCACGTCCGGCGGCACATGAGGGGCGACGACGACGTGCTCATCTCCGATGACGAGCTAGGGCTCGAGTGGGCGCAGCCGACGGCGTTCGCTTCGTGGCCGGCGCTCGGCATGCTCATCCAGCTAGTCGTGACCGATCCGGCGCTGCTCGGGGCGGCGCGCGCGATGCTCGAAGACGATCTAGCCGCGCTGGACCTGGCCTGCAGTCGGTTCCGTCCCGATTCCGAGCTCGTGGCCGTTGGGAACGCGGCAAAGACCGCGTCCGGGCCCGTCACGGTGTCGGTGAGCCCCCTGCTGGCGGAGGCGGTGGCCGTATCGCTCCGGGCGGCGCGGCTCACGGACGGCGACGTGGACCCCACGGTCGGCGGGGCGCTCGCGGCGCTCGGCTACGACCGGGACTTCGCGGCCCTCGACAGATCTTCGCCTGTCGCGCCGGTCAGCGCCCGCGAGATCCCCGGCTGGCAGTCGGTGGCCGTGGACGTCGACGAGCGGCGGCTCACCGTGCCCGCTGGAGTCGGGCTCGACCTCGGGGCGACCGTGAAGGGCTGGGCCGCGGACAACTCGGCCACCCGGATCGCCGGCGAGCTCGGCGGCGGCGTGCTGGTCAGCCTCGGCGGGGACACCGCGGTCGCGGGGGAGCCGCCGGAGGGCGGCTGGCGGATCCGGGTGCAGGACAAGACAGCGCCGCTGGCCGAGGATCCGGGTGGCTCGTATCAGGTCGTGGCGATCAGCGACGGCGGCCTCGCCACGTCATCGACGAGCGCCCGCCGCTGGCGGCGCGGCGGCGACGTGGTGCACCACATCCTGGACCCGCGCACGGGCCTGTCGGCGGCCCCGGTCTGGCGCACGGTGTCGGTGGCCGCGGGAACCTGCGCCGACGCGAACACCGCCGCGACCGCCGCGATCATCCGCGGTCGCCGGGCACTCGCCTGGCTGGCCGGCCTCAAGCTCCCGTCCCGCCTCGTCGGGGCGGACGGGTCGGTCGTTGCCATCGCTGGCTGGCCCGCCAGTTAAGCAGCGCGGCTAGGCGGGCGGCGGGCGTCAGCCACCGCGGGCGGCTACTCCTCGTCCAGCAGCCACGCGAGGGCGGCGGCGGCCGTCCAGGACTGGTTCGGGCTGCCGAGCGGCGCCCCGGTCTCCGGGTGGTAGTACTCGGCGAACGACTGGTCGGCGAGCTCGTCGAGGGACGCCGCCCGCAGTGCCCTGGCGGCGGCGTACTCACCCGACCGGTTCAGCGCCCAGGTGAGCAGCCAGGTGAAGACCGGCCACACCGGCCCCCGCCAGTAACAGGACGGGTTGTAGGCCGACGAGCAGGGCGACGTGGAGGGCGGCAGGGCGAACTTCAGCGCGGGGTGCCCCGCCCACCGCTCGCCAAGCAGCAGTGACACAAGACGCTTGCGCAGGTAGAGCGGCATGCCCCCGGCGATCAGCGGGGCAAAGCCGGCGATGGTCTGGGTCTTCAGCCATGCTCCGGTGCGCAGGTCGACGTCCACGGCCAGGCCCGACGCCTCGTCGACGTGGCAGAAAACCGCCGCCCGGGCCTGGGCGGCGTAGTCCTTCAGCTCGGCGACGTCATCGGGCTTCTTCAGCCGCCCGGCGAGCGCCGCGAGCAGGTCGGAGGCGGCGGCGAAGATCGCGGTGGACAGCACGTCCCCGACCTGGAACGACCCGCTCTCGCGGAGCAGTCCGGCGTCGAAGCTGGCCCGCTTGGCCTCCTCGACGAGCCACAGGTACCGGTCGTACTCGCGGTCGGTCGGCCGCTGCCCGGCCTCGGCCACGTACGAGGTGTCCTTCCGCTGGTAGGCGGGCAGCTCGGGACCGACGACCACCGCCGCGTACGGGGCGTCCCAGCGGGGCGAGTTGTCCGTGCCCGACTCCCAGCCGTGGAAGAGCGTGATCAGGCCCGTCTCCTTGTCGGCCCGGTCGCGGGCCAGGAACCGGTGCCAGGCGAGCAGCTTCGGGTACAGGTGCGCGGCCCAGGCGAGCGTCAGCTCCTCCTCGCGGCCGCCAGCGGCCGCGGCGGCGGCCAGGATCCGGTCGACGGCGATCGCGTGCACGGGCGGGTCGATGATCCCGCTGGTGGCCGGGGTGCAAACTGCCTCTTCGCTGACAGCGGCGCACTGCCACTGAGCCGGCCCCGGCCAGTAGCCGTCGGCGGCGGGGTCGAAGACGATGTGCGGAAGCAGGCCGTTATGCCACTGGCCGGCGAAGAGAGAGTCAAGTTCGAGCCGGGCGCGCGGGATGTCGACCATGGCCAGGCCGATCGCGTTGAACGCGGCGTCCCAGCTCCACTGATGGGGGTAGAGGGCGGGTGCGGCCTTGGTGATCAGGCCGGTGCTGTTGTCTCGCAAGATGTACGCCGCACGCGCGGCAGTCGTCAGTGACCCAGGCGTCATAGTAACAATCACGTTTCGGCAAGTTTCAACAATGTTTAACTGCGGGGGCTGCAATGATGTTCCGCTGCAATCGCGCGAAGCTGACATGCGCGTTACCACAGGCGAAGTTACCGGCCCCCTGCCCTCGGCGCTACCGTCCAGACCGTACATAAGGCACACCATTGGTAAGGCCGGGGGATAGCAGGCGTTACGGTCCGTTAACCTTGCCCGGCCGGGACCCCCGATCCGGCGCCCTCGATCCGGCGCCGCCGTCCGCCCCCGTCCGCCGCCCGTCTTCCGCTCAGAGGCAGTTCATAGTCCGCTCCTATGCCGCCTACGGGTTCATGACCGATGCTTGAATCGTGAGCGGAATCAACTCTTCCACCTGGATGTGGTACGCCAGCAGAGCTACGGGCGTGGTCCTGCTGGTGCTACTGACCCTGGTGATGCTTCTCGGCCTGCTGGTGACGAGGCAGGGCCGGCTGCCCGGGCTGCCGAAGTTCGCGGTCACCGGGCTGCACCGGAACCTGTCGCTGCTGGCCGTCGTCTTCGTCCTCATCCACGTGCTGACCGCCGTCTACGACGGCTACGTGCGCATTCCGCTCACCTCAGCGGTCATCCCGCTGACGTCGTCGTACGAGCGTGTCTGGCTCGGGCTCGGCGCGGTCGCCTTCGACCTGATGCTGGCCGTGATCGCCACCAGCCTGCTCCGTCGCCATCTGTCCCGGAAGGTCTGGCGCGGCGTCCACCTGCTCGCCTATGTGAGCTGGCCGGTCGCGTGGGTACACTCCTATTTCTCGAGCAAGGACTTGCAGCACGGCATCCTTTTCGTGCTCGCCCTCGCCTGCCTGCTCGCTGTCGTCGCCGGGGTCATCTGGCGGCTCGCGTCGGCGGCCCGCGACGTGCCGCGTGCCGAGCGGGTTAACCTGCTGATGGCCGCCGTCCACCACCGCTCCGCTGCCCACGATCGGGGTAGCCGGGAAAGGACGGCTGCCAGGTGACGACCGTGACCGAACCGACCATGACCGAACTGCCCCGGCTGCTGCCGGCCGCGCAGGACGGCAACCAGGTGCAGGACTTGCGCGCGCACCTCGCCCGTTACGGCCGGCTGCCGTACCGCGACCGCATGGGCACGCTGATCCACGACATCGAAGCGGCGGGCCTGACCGGTCGCGGCGGTGCCGCGTTCCCCGTGCATCGCAAGCTCGCCGCGGTCTACGAGGCCTCCGACCGGCGGCGCCGTCCGCCCGTGGTGATCGCGAACGGCGCGGAGTCCGAGCCGGCCAGCGACAAGGACGCGACGCTGCTCTGGCTCGCGCCGCACCTGGTCCTGGACGGCCTCCAGCTCGTCGCGGAGGCCGTCGGCGCGGACACCGCGATTCTGTACTCGCACGCCGACCGCAGCAACGACGTCGGCAGGCGGCTCCGCAACGCGGTGGCCGAACGGGAGGCCGCCACCCTCGACAGGGTTCCCGTGCAGCTCGCCGAGGCCCCGCCGAGGTTCCTCGCGGGCCAGGAGACCGCGCTGATCAATCACCTCTCCGGCCGCCCGTCCGTCCCGAGGTTCGTCCCGCCCCGCGTCACCGAGCGCGGCTACAACGGTGCCCCCACCCTCGTGCAGAACGTGGAGACGCTGGCCCACCTGGCGCTGATCGCCCGCCGCGGTCCCCGCTGGTTCCGCGCGGTCGGCACGCGGGACGAGCCCGGCTCGATGCTCGCCACCATCCGCCGCGCCGAGGGCCAGCCGAGGATCACCGAGGTGCCGCTCGGCATGCCGCTGAAGGAGCTCACCGGCGACGTCCGCCCGGACCAGGCCGTGCTGCTCGGCGGCTACCACGGCACCTGGATCAGCGGCCAGCAGGCCGCCACGCTCACCCTGGACAACGCGACCCTCGGGTCGGCCGGCGCCCGGGTCGGCGCGGGCATCGTGATCACCCTGCCCGCGGACCGGTGCGGCCTGGTGGAGACCGCGAACGCGGTCCGCTACCTGGCCCTGGAGTCGGCGGGCCAGTGCGGACCGTGCCTCAACGGCCTGCCGCGGATCGCGGCCGCGTTCGCGGAGCTCGCCCGCGGCCGCGCCGGCCCGCAGACCCGCGAGGACCTGGAACGCTGGTGCGGCCTTGTCGCCGGCCGGGGCGCGTGCCACCACCCGGACGGCACCGCGAATCTCGTCCGCTCCGCCCTGATCACGTTCGCCGCCGAAGCCGACCGGCACGCCAGGGGCCGCTGTTCAGCGACGAATACGGGGGCGAACCCGGGGGCGAGCAGCACGCCGTTCCTTCCCATCCCGCGGACGACGGCCCGCACGGAAGACGACTGGACCTGAGGCCATGGCCGAGAAACTCATCGTCAACCCCATCGACTGCAAGGGCCACGGCGCCTGCGCGGAGCTGCTGCCCGAGCTCATCACGACGGACGAGTGGGGCTACCCGATCGTCGACCCGCGCCCCATCCCGCCTGGCCTGGAACGGCACGCCCGCGCCGCGGTCAGCGCCTGCCCCACCCTGGCCCTGAAGCTCCTCCGCAGCACCACCTGAAGGAATAATGGTTGACGCTGCCAGATGAGCGTGGCACTATTTTGGTAGTTACTTTCATTTAGTGGCTACTTCCTGAAGGTGGTGGCTCTCATGAGCACCAGCCCAACCTCCGCCGGGCCAACCTCGGCTGACGCGCCCGTCGCGGGTGCCGTCCACGATGTCACGCACTCCGCGCGCCGCTGGTGGGCGCTGGTCGCTATCGCCGCGAGCGTGCTCGTCGTCGGGCTCGACCTCACCGTGCTCAACCTGGCGCTGCCCACGATGGCGGTCAGCCTGCACGCGTCCACCAGCGATTTGCAGTGGATCGTCGCCGCCTACAGCCTGGTGCTGGCCGCGCTGATCCTGCCCGCCGGGCTGCTGGGCGACCGGTACGGCCGCAAGCGGCTGCTCCTCGGCGCGCTGGCCATCTTCGGTGGCGGCTCCCTCTGGTGCGCGTACTCGGGTTCGACCGGCGAGCTGATCGCCGCCCGGGCGGTGCTCGGCATCGGCGCCGCGGCGATCTTCCCGCTCGCGCTTTCCGTGCTGCCGGTGCTGTTCGCCCCGGAGGAGCGAGGGCGGGCGGTCGCCGCGATCTCCGGGGCGATGATGCTCAGCTTCCCGATCGGGCCGATCGTCGGCGGGCTGCTGCTGGATCACTTCTGGTGGGGCTCGGTGTTCCTGATCAACGTGCCGGTGGTGCTGATCGCGGTGATCGCGGTCACGCTGCTGATGCCGGAATCCCGGTCAGCGGCGCGGCCGCCGCGGATCGACCTCATCGGGATGGCCGTCTCCGGGGCCGGACTGGTGGCGCTGACCTACGGTTTCATCCAGGCGGGCCAGGATGGCTGGACCGACACCGTGGCGGTGGCCCTGGTCGCGGTGGGTGTCGTGGTCCTCGCGTTCGTGCCGCTGGTCGAGCGGCGGGTCACCGCCGGCGGCGGGACGCCGCTCGTGGACCTGCGGCTGTTCCGCTCGCCGGGGTTCCGCTGGGGCACGATCCTGGCGACGCTGGTCTCGTTCGCGATGTTCGGCATCTTCTTCGCGCTCCCGCAGTACTTCCAGGACGTTCGCGGCGCGAACGCGCTCGGCAGCGGGGTCCGGCTGCTCCCGATGGTCGGCGGCATGCTCGTCGGGATGGTGGCCGGAACCCGCCTGCAGACCGCTCGCCGTGGCGCGGGACACGCGGGACACGCGGGACACGCGGGCCCGGACGGCGGGCGGGCGGTGGCCGGACCGCGCGCGATCGTGACCGCCGGCTTCCTGCTGATGGCCGCCGCCATGGCGCTCGGCGCGTTCACCACACTCGGCAGCTCGACCGGCTACACGCTGGCCTGGGTGGCCCTGGCCGGCCTCGGCCTCGGCCTGGTGATGCCGCCCGCGATGACCGTCGCCCTCGGCGCGCTGTCGGCCGAGCGCAGCGGGTCCGGGTCCGCGCTCCTCACGGCGCTGCGCCAGGTCGGCTCGACGATCGGGGTGGCCGTCCTCGGCACGGTGGTCAGCAATCTGTACGGCAACGGCGTGGCCGCCGCGGCCAGCCGCCTGCCGGCGCCGGCCGCCAGCGCGGCGAAGTCCAGCGTGGGCGGCGGCGTCGCGGTAGCGCACAAGCTCGGCTCGGACGAGCTGCTCGACGCCGTCCGCACGGCGTTCGTGCACGGCATGGACGCCATGCTCTGGACCTGCGGCGGGATCGCGGTGGCCGGCGCCATCCTGGCCCTGCTGTTCCTGCCGCGCGGAAGCGGCGCATTCGCCAAGACAACAGCGGAAGGAGCACAATCACAGGGATGACAGACGTGATCCCGCATACCAGCCTGCGGGAACGGAAAAAGGCCAGGACGCGTGCCTCCCTGCGGGAGCACGCGCTCCGGCTGTTCCGCGAGCAGGGCTATCAGGCCACCACGGTCGAGCAGATCGCGGCGGCGGCCGACGTGTCACCCTCCACGTTCTTCCGCTACTTCCCGACCAAAGAGGACGTGGTCCTGCGGGATGACCTGGACGACCGGATCCTGGAGGCGCTCGGCCGCCAGCCGACGTCGCTTACCCCGGTCGCGGCGTTCCGGGCCGCCATGCGCGAAGCGCTGGCGGGGCTCGCGCCCCTGGAGTGGGAGGAGTTCCGCGACGCGGCCGCGCTGAGCGTCACGGTGCCGGAAATCCGGGCGCGCCAGCTCGATGAGCTTGGCCGGACGATCGACGTCATGTCCGACGCGCTCGCGCAACGGGTCGGCAAGCCCGCCGATGACCTGGCCGTCCGCGTCTATGTCGGGGCGGTGTTCGGCGTCATGCTCGCGGTCCTGACCCCGGGCAAGTGGACCAAGACGGATTTCGGCGCGCAGACGTTCGCCCGCATCGACGAGGCCCTGGGACTCCTGGAAAACGGCCTGCCGCAACTCTAGCGCCGATATCGGAATGATGAACGTTCATCTATCGTTGAGCGGGAAAAGGCAGGGGTATGTAACCCGCGTCGAGCGCAAGGAGCATCATCATGCCAGCTGTTACCGTCGACAACCTGCTGATCCTGCCAAGGGTGACCGAGCCCGGCCTGGCGGCCGAGGAGCGCGCCGTCGTCAGCGTCACCACCGCGCCGTCCGCCCTGGAAGGCGAGGGGTTCCCGGTGCGGCGCGCGTTCGCCGGGGTCACGCTCGCCGACCTTGACCCGTTCGTCCACATGGACCAGATGGGCGAGGTCGAGTACGCCGCCGGCGAGCCGAAGGGCACCCCGTGGCACCCGCACCGCGGCTTCGACACCGTCACGTACATCATCGACGGGGTCTTCCGGCACCAGGACTCCAACGGCGGCGGCGGCCTGATCACCAACGGCGACACCCAGTGGATGACCGCCGGCGGCGGCATCCTGCACATCGAAGAGCCGCCCGAGGACCTGGTCGCGAGCGGCGGCCTGTTCCACGGCTTCCAGCTCTGGGTCAACCTGCCGTCACAGCTCAAGATGACGCCGCCGCGCTATCAGGACATCCGGGCCGGCCAGGTCGCGCTGCTCAGCTCGGCGGACGGCGGCGCGCTGCTGCGGGTCATCGCGGGCGAACTGGACGGCCACGACGGCCCCGGCGTCACGCACACCCCGATCACCCTGGTGCACGCGACCGTCTCGCCGGGCGCGCAGGTCCGCATCCCGTGGCGGTCCGACTTCAACGCGCTCGCCTACGTCCTCGCAGGGGCCGGCTCGGTCGGCTCCGATCACCGCCCGATCCGCACCGGTCAGCTCGCGGTCTTCGGCCCGGGCGAGGCGCTCACCTTCACCGCCGACGCGAAGATGGACGGTCCGTCCCCGACGATGGACGTGCTGCTGCTCGGCGGCGAGCCGATCCGCGAGCCGGTCGCGGTCTACGGCCCGTTCGTGATGAACACCAAGGCCGAGCTCGCCCAGGCCTTCGAGGACTACCAGAAGGGCCGCCTCGGCTCCATTCCGGCCCAGCCCACGACCACGGCGATCCCGACGGACCGCCCGGGCCACGACGTCCTCTGACGACGGAGTTACTTGCTGAGCACCGTGAGCAGCGCGGCGCCGTCAGGGCTGCCGAGGCCAGTGCAGGGGTCCCAGCCGGGGCCCGCACTGTAGGCGCCGTTGCTGCCCTGGGTGATGTCGTTGAAGCCGGCCTGCGCCACGCCCGTGACTGCCCCCGCGTAGATCAGCGGCTGGAGCTGGCCGAACCGCTTGCCGGTCGCCTGCGCGAGCCGCGCGATCAGGCCCGCCCACAGCGGCGCGACCGCGGACGTGCCGCCGACGGGCTGCTGCTGTCCGTCCACCACCACCAGGTAGCCGGACACCGGGTCGGCGTTGCCCGCCACGTCGGGCACGCCCCGCCCCGTCCCGGCCGAACCGCCCGCCGCCGACACCGGTACGCCCGCGCTCGCCTGCCACGACGGCACCGGATAGAGGTCGCTGACGCCGCCGCCCGTCGCGCCCTCGCTGCTGGCGAGCTCGTTCCACACGACCTCGGACGTGATCGTGTACGTGCTGGTGTCGCCGGCCAGCGTGGTTCCGCCGCAGGCGAGCGCGTTGGGGGAGGAGGCGGGGTAGTCGACATGCACGCCGGTGGTGGTGCCCGCGGTGTCGCTCGACCCGTTGTCGCCCGCCGCGACGGTGACCGTGACGCCGAGCGCCGCCGCGTCGGCCATCGCCGCGTCCATCGCGGTCCGCGACTGGTCGGACCACTGATCCTCGGACTGCCCCCAGCTGATCGAGATCGCGATCGGAGTGGGCGTCGCGTGCGCCGCGTCGGAGATCGCGTCGATGAACCCCTGGTCGGTGTTGGGCGCGAAGTAGACGACCTGGGCGGCCTGGGGCGCGATCGCCCCGACGACCTCGATGTCAAGCTCGACCTCGCCGTCCGCCGACCCGCCCGGGGCGTTCGCGCCGCCGTCCACGCCGACCGAGGTCACCGACGGGATGACCAGGCCCAGCCCCTCGAAGTACGTCGACAGGTCGGTCACGTTGTAGCCGCCGCCGAGCTCGATGATCGCGACCGTCTGCCCGGTACCGTCGGTGTTCGCGGGGAAGTTGTAGAAGTCCGCGACCTGCGGCGCGGTCAGCGGCACCGGGGTCGCCGCGGCGCCCGCCGCCGGGGGCGCGGCCAGCCGCCCGCCCACCTTGCGCCCGTACGCCTGACCCGGCCGCAGCCGCCGGAAGTGCGGCCGCGCGGCCGGCCGGTTGTCGAGGCCGAGCACGGCGATAATGATCCCCGACAATTCGGTCGGCACCGACAGGCCGCCCGTTCTCCCCCGGTGCGTCACGTCGCCGGACCCGTCCGGGCGCGGCGAAGTGACCACGGTCAGCGTGGTGCCGAACGCCTGCGACATCGCCCCGATCGTGCCCGTCACCTTGAGCCGCCGCGAGGCCAGCTGCTGATCCGTCACGGTCAGCCCGTACCGGCCGAGCACCTCGGCCACCAGCGCGGCGTCCGCCGGGTCGGCGCCGTAGGAGTCGCCCAGCTCCGCCGTCGTGACCGTCGCAGGCCCGGTGACCAGCTCCGACGGCAGCTCCGCACGCCGCCGCAGCAGCACCGTCACAGTGATCACCTGGTTGTCGTCGAGCCGTTCGCCGGTCGGGGTCCCGCCCGGCACCGGTGAGCGCTCGCTGCCTGACAGCGGCACGAATTCTGGCATCTGGGATCCTTCCCGTTGGGTTCGGCTGGCCAACGGAGATTCTCTCAGTTCACACAGTCGCCACGGCTCGTTCGGGCACGTCTTTTTGATCTTGATTCGTTTGCCGCGAAATAGCCCGCTATCAGGAGCCGGCTTGCGTGCGGCGTGCCAGGGCGCGGGCCCGGCCGCCGGTATTTCAGGAATGCCTCAGCGAGACCGGTGGCCGGTCCATAAGTGTAGGGGTATTCCACCGTCCAGAAGGCGTATTCAATAACCGACCGCCCGATATCGCCATAATCCGGGCCGAGCTCGTCCAGCGCCACCGGCTGAACCCCGCCACCGGTAATCAGGTCCACGTGTCAGACATAGTGACCCCCGCCTTCCAGCCCCCACCTGTTTACGTTCCGTACTCAACTATATTCATACAGTAATCAAGCCGAGCCCAGGCGATGTGACCGGCGAACTTGCCGGCGGCCCGCACGCCGGACTTCAGGCCGGACTTCGGACTGCGGGCAGCCCCGCCAGCTTGCCGCGCACCTCGCCAGCCGCCCGATGTCGCAGCCCCTCGAGAACGTCCGCCGACTCGCGCCACGCCTCCCGGGCACCGGGCACATCACCGGTAAACGCGCACGCGTCGCCCAGCAGCGCGAGCGCCATCGCCAGGTCGTACCTGGCCCTCCGGCAGAACGCCTGTGCCGACCGGAGATCCCCCGGCCGTCCCTGCCGCGGCGCCGCGGGCCTGGCCGTCGCGTCGCTACCCCCGGCGCCCGCCGCCCGGAACCGCGCGACGAGTTCCGCCCCCGCGCTGTCCGGCAGCCCGAGCGCCCGCGCCAGCGCGCGCACCGAACTCGGATACGGCCGTCGCGTCCGCCCCCGCTCCAGATCGGCGATGGCGCGCACGGACACCCCGGACCGTTCCGCCAGGTCCTCCTGAGTCAGCCCGGCGGCGACCCGCCGCTGCCGGAGCCACTCAGCCGGGCGCGCTCGACCAGGATGTGCACCCACGATCACCACCACCCCGTGATCATCCCGTCACGGATAGCGTACGACGTGGTGGGGTTCGGGAAAAGTTTCCGTGTTCGCGGGGTTCTGTCCGTATATCTATACGGAACGGTCCCGTGCTTCGCCGCTCAGCCGCACAGTCTCTTGCGCGCCGGCTCAGCCGCACCAGCCGACGAGCCGGAGCCCGGAGATGAAACGCGGCTCGATGCTCACCACGTAGTCCATCTCGCCCGCGATCCAGGGTTCCAGCTGCGCGGAGTAGCGCTCGATTAGCTTGGGATCGTTGACGAGGCGGGCGAGACCCGTGACGATGACGGACCAGCCGGTGTGCCGTACGGGGTCGAGCTCGTCCGCTTCATAGCAGACGACGACGCCGCTGGTGTCGTTGGTGCGAGAAGTGATGGCCGCGCCGTGATGGGTCCGGATGACGATCGCGGCGCCGTCGACCAGGTGGTTGACGGGGCGGATCGCTGGCATCGCGTGGCGGGTGAACACGATCCGCCCGACGGAGGTGTTGCGCAGCAAGGTGAGGCACTCGGCCTCGGTGAGGTCGATCGCCTGCCGGGGGCGGGTGATCTCGGGCGTGGCCCGGTGCTCGACGGTCACTGTTGCCCTCCGTGCCTGCGCGATTCCATGTGGACGATGGCTCATGGTCGTCGGCGACCGGGCGACGCGAGTAGGGGCCAAGGTCCTGAGGTGCGGGTGAG
>Ga0210395_10002086_pt1 | contig 15616 bp, 14 predicted proteins | sample IncBWH4OmetaG_FD_150861 | JGI IMG/M metagenome (GOLD analysis project Ga0210395, IMG submission 150861) | Forest soil microbial communities from Barre Woods Harvard Forest LTER site, Petersham, Massachusetts, United States - Inc-BW-H-4-O ... | reverse complement strand
GTCGCGCACCGCGGGAAAATCGTAACCGGTCTGCCAGCGGCCGGGATCGGTCTCGCTGCGCACATCGTAGAGCCCGGCCTTGAAGGCTTCGAAATAGGCGTTGCCGTCGCGATAGAAATCGAACCGCAGCTCGTCGAAATTCCACAAGCCGCGATTGATCGGCAGATCGCGGCCCCAATAATTCGGATCGCGCTTGAAGGTGACGCGTTTGCCGGCATCGATGTCGGCGACCACGTAAGGGCCGCTGCCGATCGGTTTTGCCAAGGTCGAGCTCTCGAAGGTCGCGGCATCGACGGCGTGTTTCGGCAGCACCGGCATCAGGGCGATGATCAGCGGCAATTCACGGTCGCCGCCTTCGGCGAAATCGAACCGCACGGTGCGCGGGTCGAGTATCTCGGCTTTGGCGACCTTGGCATAGTAGGTACGGTAATTCGGCCGGCCGTGATCGCGCAGCAGCTGCCACGAGAAGGCGACGTCCTCGGCGGTGACCGGCGTGCCGTCGGAAAAATGCGCCTTGGGATCGAGCGCGAAGGTCACGAAGCTTCGCGCATCGTCGGTGTCGATGGTGCGCGCCAACAGGCCATAGAGCGTGAACGGCTCGTCATAGCTGCGCGCCATCAGGCTCTCGACCACATAGCCGCGGATGGTCTGCACCGGCAGCCCCTGCACGATCATTGGATTGAGGCTGTCGAAGGTGCCGAGCACGCCCTCGACCAGCCGGCCGCCCTTCGGCGCGTCGGGGTTGGCATAGGGGAGCGCGATAAAGCCGTCAGCCATGGCCGGTTTGCCGTGCATGGCGATAGCATGAGTCGGTTCCGCCAGCGCAGGCGATGCCCAGGCGGCAAGCGCCAGCGCGCCGCACAGCGCGGCCCGCACAGCGGCATTCGGCTCAACGGTCATCGCGAACGACCTGGCAAACAAAGCACCTGGCAAACAAAGATTCGCTAGGCATTGGCCAAATGTAACATGGAGACGACCAAGCGCGGCGCTTGTGGCGTTAGCCATGAACCATGCGGGTGCCCGCGGCCCGGCCGCACCGGCCTTTATCTTGCGGCACAATTGGGCTATCTGGCCGCGGGGGCGAGGGTCACGCTGTTGCCGTATTCTGCGTCGAAGGACCGCTGAGGGGGCGCCGCTTCGCGCGAGCCGCGGCAACGGATATGGGGCTCGGCCCGATATCGGACACATGAATTTCGCAAGTCTGGCCGGCCAGATCGAGACCATCGATTGAACGGCGGCAGCACGAAAGAGGACGGCAACTCATGACTTATTGGATCGCGGCGCCGGCAAGACCGGTGGGCCGCAGACTTGTGGGCCACAGACTTGCTGCCATCGCCGGGACCGCAATCCTGACCGTCGCGTTCGCCGTGGCGATGAGCACGCTCGCTTCGGCGCAGACCCCGGCGCCGGCACCCGCCGCGCCGGCGCCAGCAGCTCCAAAGCCAGCGCCCGCCAAAAAGCCAGCCCCCAAACCCCCTGCGGCCCAGGCCACCCCGCCGGGGGACGCGCAGCAGGCGCCGCCGCAAGGCCAGGCCCAGGGCAACGACCAGGTGCAGTTCATCTTCTCGCCGTGGACCAAGTTCTGCCTCAAGGGGCAGGAAGCCAATGCCAAGCAGGTTTGCTTCACCGGCAAGGACGCCCGCATCGAGTCCGGCATGCCGGTGGTCGCCGCGGTGCTGATCGAGCCGGAAGGCGAGCCGAAGAAGATCTTGCGCGTGACGTTGCCGCTCGGCATGCAGCTCGTTCACGGCACCCGCGTCATCATCGACCAGAACCAGCCGATGACCGCGCCGTACGTGATCTGCTTCACCAACGGCTGCATGGCCGATTACGAGGCTAACACTGACATGATTGCCAAGATGAAGACCGGCCAGGGCCTGGTCGTACAGGCGATCAATTCGACCGGCCAGCCGATCAGCCTGGTTCTGCCGCTGACCGATTTCGCCAAGGCCTATGACGGTCCGCCGACCGATCCGAAGGTGTTCGAGGAACAGCAGAAGAAATTGCAGGAAGAGCTGCAGCGGCGCGCCGACGAAGCGCGCAAGAAGCTGGAACAGCAGCAAGGCCAGCCGCAGGCGCAAGCGCCCAAGCAATAAGAGGAGTTAGTGCATCGACGCCGCGCGCGGGCGATAACCGCCGCGGCCGTCCTGCACGAAGACTTCGGCGACTTGCGGATGCCGCACCGGCTCGCCGCTGTTGTCCGGCAATAAATTCTGCTCGGACACGTAGGCGACGTATTCGGTCTCGTCGTTCTCGGCGAACAGATGATAGAACGGCTGGTCCTTGTGCGGACGGATTTCCGCCGGGATCGCCTCGTACCATTCGTCGGTATTGTCGAACACCGGATCGATGTCGAACACGACGCCGCGGAACGGATAGAGGCGGTGCCGGACCACTTGGCCGATCTGATATTTGGCGTTGCGAATCTTGTCCATGGCAGCGCCTAAATTACAGCCTGGGCGGCGCGCTCATGCAAGGCCGCAATTGTGGCGAGCGCCGGAGCGCGCGGTATCTTTGGCGGTGTTTTGGGCCGTTTCATAGCCCGTATTTGGCCGCCATATCGGGGTCTTTCGCGGCAACGCGCCGCGCCAGGTCGACCAGCACCTTGGCCTGTTTCCAGGTCGCGTCGTCCTGCATCTTGCCGTCGATCATGACCGCGCCGGAACCATCCGGCATGGCGTCAATGATCTTCTTGGCGAAGGCGACTTCGGCCGGATCGGGCGAGAACACGCGCTTGGCGATCGGCACCTGGTTCGGATGCAGCGTCCAGGCGCCGACACAGCCCATCAGAAAGGCGTTGCGGAATTGCGCCTCGCAGGCGGCGGCGTCGGAGAAATCGCCGAACGGGCCGTAGAACGGTTTGATGCCGGCCGCGGCGCAGGCATCGACCATCTTTGCGATCGTGTAGTGCCACAGATCCTGCTGATAAGCAGCGCGCGGCGCGTCGGCGGGAGCGCCCGGCGTAGCATCGGCGAGCACTTTGTATTCCGGATGACCGCCGCCGACCCGCGTCGTCTTCATCGCTCGCGACGCGGCGAGATCGGCGGGGCCGAGACTGATGCCGTGCATGCGCGGCGAGGCGCTGGCGATGTCGGCGACGTTGTTGACGCCTTCGGCGGTCTCGAGGATGGCGTGAATCAGGATCGGTTTCTTGACGCCGTGCTTGGCCTCGAGCTGCGCCAAAAACTGATCGAGGTAATGGATGTCCCAGGTGCCCTCGACCTTCGGCAGCATGATGACGTCGAGTTTTTGCCCGACCGCGGCGACGATCTCGGTGATGTCATCGAGCACCCACGGCGAGTTGAGCGCGTTGATGCGCGTCCACAATCCGGTCTCGCCGAAATCGCAACTCTTGGCCATGGCGATGAAGCCCGCGCGTGCTGCCGTTTTAGCGTCGGCAGGAATAGCGTCCTCGAGATTGCCGAGCACCACGTCGACCTGATGCACCAGCTCGGGCACCCGTGCGCGCACTTTCTCGATATGCGGCGGCACGAAATGGATCATGCGCTCGAGCTTGAGCGGCAGATCGCGCAACGGCGCCGGCGCCCCGATAGCGAGGGCTTTGAAGAAATTGCGCGGCAGCTTCATGTGGCGATCCTGAACGTCCAGATAGGCGACGGTAGGATGAATGGCGGCATCCCGCCAAGCCGCTTTTGACGCCATGGGTGCCTACGAAATGACGTTAATCGATGTTTGGCGGCGCGGCCGCTGCCGGCTTGTTCTCTCTGGTAAGCTGTTAGATGATTGTTGCCGTGCACCCGGGGAGATGAACTGTGCGCGCAAAACTGCTTTTCGCCTGCCTTGCCCTCGGCGGACTTGCGAACTGCGCGGCAGCGGTGAAAACCGATGCCCAACCGACGCCAGCCGCCGAGGCGGAGATGGCGAAGTATAATGCCAATGTCGGCAAGGATTACTGGGTAACCTACCGTTTCATGTTTTGCCCGGGATCGGCCGGCATCAATTGCCAGTTCATCGATGTTGGGACCCATCTCAAGATCGACGGCCTCGTGCTAAATCAGGCCCCGGACAATCGCCCGATCTTTGACCCTTATTACCACGCTGCACTGGACGACGGCCATGCGGGCTATTTCTCGGTGACGTTTTTATCGTTCGTGACGGGGATCAATCCGGCAACAGCGGCCGCGGAATGCAAACGCCGCGGCGATCCGCATGTCGGCATGAAGGCCGCGCAGGTGGAAGCGACATGTTGGGGCAAGCCCAACCATGTCAATCGCAAGGAATCATCGCACGGCATTCACGAGCAATATGTCTACGGTGATGGCCGATTCGTTTATCTGCACGACGGCGTCGTCACAGAGGTGCAAATCCGGACCACAAGCCGGCAGCGCTAGCCCCGGGCGGGCGTCCCGCTGTTATTTTCCAAGGGATCGTCACACCATCTCGCCGCGCATCAGCCGCGGCTGCGCGGCGGCGGGCGCGACGCCTTCGCGCATCAATGCGCGACGCAGCGGGCCGATGCGGTCGACCAGATAGAGCGACAGACCGCGGGCGCCCTGGGCTGGCAGAAAATCGGTGAGCAGGCTGCGGTTCAACAGATCGACCGCGATCGAGCGGCTGGTGACGTCGGCGCGGCGTTGCGTGTCGTAGCGCGCCAGCACCTCGGGCGAGCCGATGTCGATATTTTGCCTCAGCGCCTCGGCCGCCAGTTCGGCGATGGTGGCGCCATCGCGCAGGCCGAGATTGAGGCCCTGGGCGCCGATCGGCGGCACCACGTGCGCCGCCTCGCCGACCAGCGCAATACGTTCGCGCGCAAAGGAGTCCGCCGTCTCGATCGCCAGCGGGAAGATGCCGCGGCCTGGCTCGACGCTCATGGCGCCGAGCAGCGAATGCGCGCGGCGTTCGATCTCGGCCGAAAGCTCAACGTCGCCCATCGCGGCAAGCTCGGCGGCGTGGGCGGGGTCGAGCACGCAGACCAGACTCGAACGCCGGCCGGGCAGGGGCACGAGGGTGAAGGGCCCGCTTTCGGTGTGAAATTCGCTCGACGTGTCGAGATGCGGCCGCGTGTGCGCGAGATTGAGCGTCAGTGCCGTCTGCGGATAAGCGCGTTGCATGGTTTCGATGCCGGCCGCCGCGCGGCAGAGCGAGCGCCGGCCGTCGGCGCCGATGACCAGGCGCACGCGCGCCTCACCATCGGTATGCTTGATCGATACGCCTGCGGCATCGGGCGCTATCGAAGCCGCCGCACGAGCGATGCGCGCAAGCTTCAATTCCACCGCGCGCGCCTCGAGTGCAGTGATGAGATGCCGGTTCTCGATGTTGTAGCCGAACGCGTCGAGGCCGATTTCGGCCGCGGTAAACAAGACTTCCGGCGCGCGAATGAGTCTTCGGGTCGCGTCGATGAGGCGGATCGTACGCAGCGGCGCGGCGTGCGGCACGCAGGCCGGCCACACCCCGAGCGTTTCCAGTGCCGTGACCGAACCGGCAAGCAGCGCCGTGGTGCGGTGATCGGGCTCAGCCGGCGGCGCGATCAAGAGCGTGTCGACGCCGGCCGTTGCCAGCGCGATGGCCGCAACAAGGCCGGCCGGCCCGCCGCCGATCACCGCGACCTCGGCGCTGATTGTGTCGCTCATGCCGTCGCCTGTGATTTACGGTCGAAAGTCTAGCAAAGTCAGAGAGATTGCGCACGTTTCCCCCTCCTTCCTCCCCCGCTTGCGGGGGAGGGTAGGGAGGGGGCTAAGCTTGGCCAATGGATCCGACCGAGTCCCCCGAAAAGGCTATTTCGCCGCGCACAGCGGCCTTTGCGGTCCACGTCTTCACCGCCTGCGGCGCGGCCTGCGCGCTCTTGGCGTTGATCGCGGCTGTAAGCGCGGATTGGCCGAAGATGTTCGTTTGGCTCGGCATTGCGCTGATCATCGACGGCGTCGACGGCACTTTTGCGCGGCGGCTGCACACGGCCGAGCTGTTGCCGCGCTGGTCCGGCGACGTGCTCGATCTTGTCGTCGATATCCTCACTTACGTGTTCGTGCCGGCCTATGCCATCGCCACCAGCGGGCTATTGCCGTCGGTTTTGGCCATTCCGCTCGGCGCAATCATCGTCGTCACCGGCTCGCTCTATTTCGCCGACCGGCAGATGAAGACGACCGATTATTACTTTCGCGGCTTTCCGGCGCTGTGGAACGTGGCGGCGTTTTATCTATTCCTGCTCAAGCTGCCGCCGTGGCTTGGCGCGCTCGCCGTCGTGGCGCTCGCGGCGTTGACCTTCGTGCCGTTCCACGTCGTGCATCCGATCCGGATTTCGCATCTGCGCGGGATCACGATCGCGGCGCTGGTTGTCTGGGCGCTGCTCGCCATCATCGCGGTCGCGGACGGCCTTGCTCCCGGCTTTTGGACCGTTGCGGTACTATGCATTTTGGCCATCTACTTCGTCGGCATCGGTTTCCTGCGCCGCCATCATCCGGGATAGCGGCGTAAATCGAGGAGTTCACAATGACGCGACCCGTTCTTCTCATCGCCGGCGGCGGCCGCGGTATCGGCGCGGCGACGGCGCGGCTTGCCGCAGTGCGCGGCTACGATGTCGCGGTCAATTACCTGAACCGCGCCGATGCGGCAGCCGAAGTCGTCGGTGCTGTAAAGAAGTCCGGCGGCACCGGCGTGGTGATTCAGGGCGACATGGCGAAAGAAGCCGATATCGTACGCGTCTTCAACGAAGCGACGCAGGCGCTCGGGCCAATCACCCATTTCGTGCACTCGGCCGGCATCGGCGGCAAGAATTCGCGGCTCGACGTGGCCTCTGCTGACACCATCCGCGATGTCATCGACGTCAATCTGTTCGGCGCGCTGATCTGCTCGCGCGAAGCGGTGCGCCGCATGTCGACCGCCCATGGCGGCAAGGGCGGTTCCATCGTGCTGTTGTCGTCGATCGCCGCGGTGACCGGCGGCGCCACCGAATATGTGTTCTATGCCGCCGCCAAAGGCGGGGTCGACGCGCTGACCAATGGCCTGGCGCGCGAAGTGGCGCTGGAGGGCGTGCGCGTCAATGCCATACGGCCGGGTCCGACCGACACCGAAATTCACGAGCCCGGCCGGCTCGCGCGCATCACGCCGCTGTTGCCGATGAAACGGCCCGGCGAGCCGAACGAGATCGCCGAGGCGATTCTGTTCCTGTTGTCGGACGCCGCCTGCTATATCACCGGCGCCGTGCTCAACGTTTCGGGCGGGCGCTAAACGCATTCGTTTTAGCCGCCTTGTGTTCGACGCTTCTGCCCCTATGATCCCGGCCGACCTTTTCCCGATAACAGAACTCATCCCAAGGAGAGCAAAATGGTTGCGGCAGTACGCGTTCATAAAGTCGGCGGTCCCGAGGTTTTGACCTACGAGGAGATCGAGGTCGGCGCGCCGGGGCAGGGTCAGATCAAGGTCAAGCAGCACGCCTGCGGCGTCAACTTCATCGACGTTTATTTCCGCATGGGCATGTATCCGTCGCCGGTCGGCCTACCGTTCGTCGCCGGCAACGAGGGCGCCGGCGAAGTCACCGCCGTCGGTCCGGGCGTCACCGATTTCAAGGTCGGCGATCACGTCGGCTATGTCACCGCGCTCGGCTGCTACGCCGCGGAACGGCTGGTGGCGGCCGATCGCGCCGTGAAAGTGCCGGACGGCATCGGCCACGAGCAGGTTGCCGGCATGATGCTCAAGGGCATGACGGTGGAATATCTGGTGCGCCGCACGTTTAAGGTCGAGAAAGGCCAGAACGTGTTCGTGCACGCCGCCGCCGGCGGTGTCGGCCTGATTCTTTGCCAATGGGCCAACCATCTCGGCGCCAATGTCATCGGCACGGTCGGATCGAAGGACAAGGCGGCGCTCGCCAAGGCCAACGGCTGCCACCACGCCATCCTGTACCGCGACGAGGATTTCGCCGCCCGCACCAAGGAGATCACCGGCGGCAAGATGTGTTCGGTGGTCTATGACGGCATCGGCAAGACGACGTTTCCGGCGTCGCTGGATTGCCTGGCCCCGCTCGGCATGTTCGTCAGCTTCGGCAGCGCCTCGGGGCAGATCGATGCCTTCAACATCAACATCCTGCAGCAGAAGGGCTCGCTGTTCGCCACGCGGCCGACGCTCAATACTTACGCCGCCAAGCGCGCCGACCTGCTCGACATCGCCGACCATCTGTTCGCTGTAGTTAAGAGCGGCGCGGTCAAGATCCCGATCAACCAGAAATACCCGTTGCGCGATGCCGCAAAAGCCCACCGCGATCTCGAAAGTCGCGGCACTACCGGCTCCTCCATCCTGATTCCGTAAGCGTTGTTGCCAACGTGAATGAAAACATTGCGGCAGTGAACCGCTGGGGTTTTTGGGCGACGTCTGCCTGGGCAGTCGTCGCCTTTCTCGTCGGTCAGTTTGCCGCCCTCGCGGCGATCGTGCTGTGGCGGTCGGGCCAGCTCTATGCGGTGCTCGACACGCCCTACGACGGCATTCTCGTTACGCTGTTCATCCTGATCTCGAACCCGATCAGCGTCGCCATCCTTTGGCTCGCCGTGCGGCTCGCCAAGTCAAACGCGGTCGACTATCTGGCGCTGCATTGGCCAAACAGGCGCGACGTCATCACCGGCCTTGTCGTGCTGGTCGGCATCATCGCGCTGAGCGACGCGCTGCTCTATCTCAGCGGGCACGCCCTGGTCACAACGTTCCAGACGCAGTCCTACTCGACGGCGCTGGCGGAAGGCTGGCTGCCGGCCATGGCGTTCGCGGCGATCATCGTCGCGCCGGCGGGCGAGGAGATCATGTTTCGCGGATTTCTGTTCGGCGGTTTCGTCCGATCGGAGCGCTCTGCGTGGCCCGCGATCGTCGCGATCTCGATCCTATGGGCGGCGCTGCACATTCAATATGACTGGACCGGCATATTGCAGATCTTCGTGATCGGCCTGTTTCTCGGCTGGATGCGCTGGCGCTCAGGCTCGACGCTGCTGACGTTCCTGCTGCACACCTTGTTCAATCTCGAAGGCACGTTTGAAACCGTGCTGCAGATGCGCTTTTTCTCTTAATTACGTCTTCCTAGTGCGCGTGCGCATCCGCCACGTTCTTGCGCAAGAGCGCGTAGGCCGCGGTCAGCGCCTTGTCGGCGCCCGGATCGGGCGGGATGTAGGACTGCAACGCCGGCTGGTCCTTGTCCTTCGTTGTTTTGGCCGCGGCTTTCACCTTGAGCGCATCGGGAACGTCCTGCGGCGCTTCGACGTCGGGCACGATGCCGTTCGACTGGATCAGGCGGCCTGACGGCGTGATGTAGTGCCCGGTCGCCAGCCGCAGCGCGCCTTTGTTCGGGCCGAGCGGAACCACCGTCGAATCCCAGCCTTCGCCGAACGAGCGCGTGCCGACGACGGTAGCGCGATGATTGTCCTTGAGCGCGCCGGCGACGATTTCGGCCTTTGCCGCCGAGCCGCCGTTGATCAGCACCACGATCGGTTTGCCGTTGGCAAGGTCGCCCGCCTTGGCGCGAAAGCGCTCGACCTTGTCGGAGGAGCGATGGCGGATCGCGACGATTTCGCCGTCGTCGAGGAAACCGTCGGCCGCGGCAATGGCGCCGTCAAGCGTGCCGCCCGGATTGTTGCGCAGATCGATCACATAGCCTTTGAGTTTTTCCGGCGGGATTTGCGCTGAGATGTCGTCGATCGCCTTTTTCAGCTGATCGGCGGTCGTCTCGTTGAATTGGATGATGCGGATATAGCCGACATCGCCGCCTTCGCCGCGGGCGCGAACCGAGAGGCGGGTGGTGTTGTCGCGGACCATCGAGAGTTCGATCGGCTTGTCTCGGCCGGCGCGGGCGATGGTCAGCTTGATGGTGGAGCCGACGTCGCCGACCAGTTTGGCGCCGAACTGCTGGTAGGTGAGGCCTTGCACCTGCTCGTCGTCGACGCGCGCAATGAGGTCGCCGGTCATGACGCCGGCCTTGGCCGCCGGCGTGTCGTCAATCGGCGTCACCACCGTGGCGAGATCGTCCTGCATCGTATAGGCGACGCCGATATTGCCGAATGCGGTGGCGCAGCGTGGGCCGGTGCAGGCGTCGCGATTGAGCGATTGCGGATCGATGAAATAGGAATCTTCTAGGTTGGCGAGCATGCCATTGACCGCGGTCTGCACCAGCATGGCGTCGTTCGGCCGCTCGACATAGTGGGAGCGCACCTGCTCGAAGGCATCGCCGAACAGATTGAGCAGCCGATAGACGTCAGGCTTGGTGACCGTTTTGGCATCGGCACCGCTGCCGACCAGAACGGGCTGGGTGACGACGATGGTGAGCGCCGCGCCGACCGCAGCGCCAAGAAGCACCAGTGACGTTTTCCGCATCTTCAAGGCAATCCCCCCGCAAGACCAAGAATCAGCCTGGATTATCGGCCCGAACCGGGTGGTCGAGGCCGCCGTGCTGGTGGGCCTTGCCCATCCCGCCTTGGAGCTTGACCTACATTGGGATCAAAAATGCGGCCAAAACCGGGATCGGCCCCAGAATTCTCACCTCGGGCCGGCCGGCGGGGCAGGCCGATGACCGGCTCGGCGAAGCGGGAAATGCCGGCAACCACGTCGTCGAGCGGCACTGGGCTGCCCGGCGTCTCGCTGACAATGATGGCGAGCAGGTTCATGTCGCGCCGAAAGAGCGCATCGAGCGCGGTCAGCGTATGACTGATAGTGCCGAGATAGCTGCCGGTGACCAGGATCAGCGGCAGGCGCAGCGCCATCATCACGTCGAGGATGGTGCGCTCGCCATCGAGCGGCACCATGATGCCGCCGACGCCCTCGATCAGCAGCACGTCGCGGCGCTGCGCGATAGCGTCCTGGCAGAACGCCACCACCTGATCGACGTCGATGCGGCGGCCTTCGCGGGCGGCCGCGAGATCGGGCGAGACCGGATCGCGGAACCGCCACGGCGATGTCCGCTCGATTTCGTCCGCCGTGACCGGCAGGCCGAGCGCTTCGAGCAGGAGGCCGGGATCGCTGGTCACGGCCTGCGCCGGATCAAAACCGCTGACGATCGGCTTGATGGCATCGACCGAATGGCCGAGCTGGCGCAAATGGCGGATCAGGGACGCGGCCACATAGGTCTTGCCGACGTCGGTGCCGGTCGCGGTGATGAAGATTGCGCTCACGAATGGCGCCCAATAACGCGCGTCCGCACGATTCCCGCAAGGCGCTCGATCTCGCTTTCCGGATGCAGCGCCGTGAAAGCAAAGCGCAGCCGCGCCGTGCCGGCGGGCACGGTCGGCGGCCGGATGGCGACGACCAGGAAGCCTTCTGCTTCCAACATTTCCGACGCCGCGAGCGCCGCTTCCGCCTCGCCGACGATGACCGGGACGATGGCGCTTTGCGCTTCCGGCAGATTGAGCGCACGGGTGAAGAGCCGCGCCTTGCGCAACGGCTCTTCCGTCAAGGTCCGATCGCGCTCGATCAGATCGAGGGCGGCGATGGCCGCAGCGACCACTGGCGGCGGCAGGCCGGTCGAATAGATGAAGGGCCGGGCGCGGGTGCGCATTAGGTCGATCACAGCCTGTGAAGCGCACAGATAGCCACCATAGGCGCCGACCGCCTTCGACAGTGTGCCCATCTGCAGCGGCACTTGGGTACTGGCATTGGCAAAGGCCGAACCGCGGCCGTGACCGACGACGCCGAGACCATGGGCATCGTCGGCGAGCAGCCAGGCGTCGTGACGCTTCGCCAGAGCCGACAGCTCTTCGAGCGGCGCGAGATCGCCATCCATGGAAAACACGCCGTCGGTGGCGATCAGCGCATGGGCGTGACCACCGCGGTGCTCAGTCAAAAGTGCCTCGGCGTGCGCCACGTCGCCGTGGCGATAGCGCTGCACGGTCGCGCCACTGAGCTTGGCGCCGGCATGGATGCAGGCGTGGGACAATTCATCGACCAGGATCAGGTCGCCGCTGCCGGCCAGCGCCGGGATGATGCCGATATTGGCGAGGTAGCCGGAGCCGAAAACGCACGCCGCTTCGGTGCCCTTGAGCCGCGCCAGCCGGCTTTCCAGCTCGTCGTAGAGCGGGTGATTGCCGGTGACCAGGCGCGAGGCGCCGGCGCCGACGCCATAGCGTTGTGCCGCCTCGACCGCCGCCTTGATGATCGCGGGATGGCGGCTAAGATTGAGATAATCGTTGCACGAGAACGAGAGCAAACGGCGGCCGCCGCGCTCGGCAAAAATGCCGTCGCGCACGGTCACCACCGGCGTGCGGAGGAGCCGCGCGCGCTCAAGCGCCGCAAGCTTGCCGCAGGCGAATTCATCGAGCGAGCGCATCGCGGTGGCATGAAAGCGCCGAATGTCGGGTAATACCAGAGCAAATAAGCAAAAAACCGCCGCTGCGCCGTCCTGGTACGCGGCCGGGCTCGACCACATCTGGCTGCCCTATGCGCAGATAAAGACCGTAGCGCCGCCGCTTGCGGTCACCGCGACCCACGGCAGCCGCATTGTGTTGGCCGATGGCCGCGAATTGATCGACGGCATCGCCTCGTGGTGGACCGCCTGCCACGGCTATAACCACCCGCACATCCGGGGCGCGGTCGAGCGCCAACTGGCGGCGATGCCCCACGTCATGTTCGGCGGCCTGGTGCACGAACCGGCGCTGACCTTGGCGCGGCGGCTGGTCGGGCTCCTCGCGCCGGGCGATCTCGATCGCGTGTTCTTCAGCGAGTCGGGTTCGGTCGCCGTCGAAGTCGCGCTGAAAATGGCGGTGCAATACTGGCGCAACCAGGGCAGGCGCGACCGCAGCCGTTTTCTCGCCTTCACCGGCGGCTATCACGGCGACACTACCGGCGCCATGGCGGTATCCGACCCGCAGGGCAACATGCACGCGGCGTTCCGCGGGTTGTTGCCTGAGCAGATCACGGTCGATCTGCCAGTCGACGAGCAAAGCACTGCCGCTTTTGAAACAGCGCTCGAACGGCACGCACATGAGCTTGCCGCCATCATCGTCGAGCCACTGGTGCTGGGCGCCGGCGGCATGCGCTTTCACGACGCGAAGGTGCTGCGCACGCTGCGCACCACCGCCGATCGCCATGAGCTGCTCCTGATCTTCGACGAGATTTTTACCGGCTTCGGCCGCACCGGAGCGATGTTCGCGTTCCAAGCCGCGGGTGTGGTTCCGGACATCGTCACGCTGTCCAAGGCGCTGACCGGCGGCACGCTGCCGCTGGCCGCGACGATTGCGGGCAAAAAGGTGTTCGAGGCGTTCTGGTCGGACGATCCCAGCCACGCGCTGATGCACGGCCCAACCTTTATGGCCAACCCGCTCGCCTGCGCCGCCGCCAATGCCTCGCTCGACCTGTTCGAGCGCGAACCGCGGCTCGATCAGGTGACCAAAATCTCGGGCGCGCTGGCGGCAGGTCTCGAACCCTGTCGCAAGCTCCCGGGTGTCAAGAATGTGCGGGTCAAGGGCGCCATCGGCGTGGTCGAATTGGAGCGCATTGAGGATCTCAACGCCCTGCGGCAACGCTTTGTTGCCGAGGGTGTTTTTATCCGGCCGTTCGGGACGGTGGTCTATCTCACGCCGGCCTTCACCATCGCCGAGGCCGAGCTCGCGAAATTGACGGACACGGTCCGGCGCGTACTCACCGATAGCGTCTGATCACCTAGCCTCGCCGACAAAACCCTGTCGCAGCGCTTCAAGCCGCTCGAGCGCGGCGGCCGGCAGCGGGCCTTTTTCCACCGCGGCGAGCGCATCCTCGAACTGTTGCGGCGTCGCCATGCCGACCAGGATTGTGCCGACGGCCGGGTTGCCGATGGCAAACCGCGTGGCGGCTTCGGTCAGACTTGCGGCAAAGCCCTCCGTAACCAGCGGCGTCAGGCGGCGGGCGCGCGCCAGATCGGCATCGTAGCTCATGGCCGAGCCGATCGGCTCGGGCGGCGGGCTGGCAATCGGGTGACGTTCGGCAGAGCCAGATAACGCGCCGCCAGCGAGCACACGAATGCCGATGACGCCCGTGCCGGCCGCCTTGGTGTGATCGAACAGCCGGCCGTAATCCTGTGCCGGATAGTTCGCCGGCAGTGCTGTTGCGGCGGATGGGTTGAGCATGTTGTAGACCACTTGCGCGCTGTCGAAGCCGCCGGCGTCGATAACCCGATGCAGCGCCGGCGTGCTGCCGATCGCAGTGAGCCCGAGAAAACGGGTCTTGCCCTGTTGCCGCAGCTGCTTGAACGTCGGCACCACCTCGCCGAGCACTTGCCGGACACTGAGCGCCTCGCCGCCGCCGTCCTCGGTGATCGCGTTATGCAGGTGGAAGATGTCGACCCGCTCGCGGCGCAGCCGCGCGAGGCTGTTTTCCAGCGATTGCGTCACGGTGTCGGCGATGCGGCCGAATTCGGCGCTCGGCAGCCGGACTTTTGTGCCGACGATAGCGTTGGCGGGTTTGAGGTTTTGCAAGACGCGGCCGAGATTCTTCTCCGACTCGCCGTCGCCGTACTGCACCGCAGTGTCGAAGTAATTGACGCCAACGGCGAGCGCCCGCGCGATGGCGCGCTCCTGGTCGCGCGGATCGCCGCGCACCATCAGTCCGCCGACCGCGCCGCAGCCAAAACCCAGCACCGAGAGCTGCATGCCGGTGCGGCCATAGACTCGCATTTCCATCGCCGTTCCTCCGCCTGTGTTGCGCGCGTCGGCCGATCAATAGCCGACCGCCGTGCCGTGGAGATCGTAGTCGTCGGCGCGCTCGATTTTCACGGTCGCGATCTCGCCGATGCGGAGCGGCCGGTGGCTGGCGACATAGACCGTACCGTCGATCTGCGGCGCGTCGGCCTTGCTGCGGCCTTTCGCAACGGTCGGTCCGACCTCGTCGATGATGACGCGCTCGCGGTTGCCGACTTTGCGCTTGAGCCGCTTGCGCGAAATCTCCTGCTGGCGCTGCATGAAGCGGTGCCAGCGCTCTTCCTTGACCTCGGCCGGCACCGGCGCGCCAAGATCGTTGGCTGCAGCGCCCGCAACTGGCTCGTAGCGGAAGCAACCGACGCGATCGAGCTCCGCTTCGCCGAGCCAATCGAGCAGCAACAAAAAATCCTCCTCGGTCTCGCCGGGGAAGCCGACGATGAAGGTCGAGCGGATGGTTAGGCTCGGGCAGATATCGCGCCAGGCGCGGATGCGCTCCAGCGTCTTTTCCTGGGCGGCTGGGCGGCGCATGCGTTTGAGCACGGCGGGGCTAGCGTGCTGGAACGGCACGTCGAGATAGGGCAGCACTTTGCCGTCGGCCATCAGCGCAATGACGTCGTCGACATGCGGGTACGGATAGACGTAGTGCAGCCGCACCCAGACGCCGAACTCGCCGAGTTCGCGGGCCAGATCGAGAAATTTCGCCCGCACTTCGCGACCCTTCCAGGCGCTCGCCGCGTATTTCACGTCGACGCCGTAGGCCGAGGTGTCCTGGGAAATGACCAGAAGTTCCTTGACGCCGGCGGCCACCAGCTTTTCCGCCTCGCGCAATACGTCGGCGGCCGGCCGCGACACCAGATCGCCGCGCAGTTTCGGGATGATGCAGAAGCTGCAGCGATTATTGCAACCTTCTGAAATCTTTAGATAAGCATAGTGGCGCGGGGTCAGCTTGATGCCCTCGGGCGGGATCAGGTCGGTATAGGGATCGTGCGCCGGCGGGGCGGCGCGGTGCACCGCGTCGAGCACGCTCT
>Ga0210395_10002084_pt1 | contig 15621 bp, 13 predicted proteins | sample IncBWH4OmetaG_FD_150861 | JGI IMG/M metagenome (GOLD analysis project Ga0210395, IMG submission 150861) | Forest soil microbial communities from Barre Woods Harvard Forest LTER site, Petersham, Massachusetts, United States - Inc-BW-H-4-O ... | reverse complement strand
CGGCAATCCCAAGCGCTTGGGCGCGCTGGTCGGCGATCTCGCCGCGGTCGAGGAGATTTTCGCGCTCAAGGATTTGATGACGCGGCTCGGCGTGGCCAATCTCGACTGCCGGCCCGACGGCTCGGCGCTCGATCCCAAATGGGGCAGGGCGGCCTATCTGTTCAACGCCACCATCGCCGGCATCGATTCTGCCGATGCGCTCCTCATCGTTGGCTCGAACCCGCGCAAGGAGGCCGCCATCCTCAATGCGCGCATCCGCAAACGCTGGCGTGCCGAGAAATTTCCCATCGGCGTGATCGGCCCGAAAGCTGACCTGACTTACGCTTACGATTACCTCGGCGCCGGCCCGGAGACGCTTGCCGATATTTCGCGGCACAGCTTTGCCGATACGCTGCGGAAAGCCGAGCGCCCACTGGTGCTCGTCGGCACGGCGAGCTTTGCGCGCGCCGACGGAGCCGCTATCGCGTCGCTCGCAGCCAAGGCGGCGGTCGATCTTGGCGCCGTGAAGGACGGTTGGAACGGTTTCTCCGTGCTGCACAGCGCGGCGTCGCGCGTTGGCGCGCTCGACCTCGGCTTCGTACCGGGCGCGGGCGGCTTGAATACGCGGCAGATGGTGGCGTCGGGTACGCTGGATATTCTGTTTCTGCTCGGCGTCGATGAGATCGATATCGCGGCCGGCGCCTTCGTCGTTTACATCGGCACCCACGGCGACCGCGGCGCCACGCGCGCCGACGTGGTGCTGCCCGGCGCGGCGTACCCGGAAAAATCGGGAACTTACGTCAACACCGAAGGCCGGGTGCAGATGGCGACGCGCGCCGCCTTCCCGCCCGGCGATGCGCGCGAGGATTGGGCGATTTTGCGCGCGCTGTCCGACGTGCTCGGCAAGAAGCTGCCCTATGACTCGCTGTCGCAATTGCGCCAGGCGCTGTTCGCCGCCTATCCGCACATGCAGCGCATCGGCCAGATCGCGCCGGGCAATGCCGCCGACCTGCAGAATCTTGCCGCCATGGGCGGCAATTGCGACAAGACGCCGTTGCGCTCGAGCGTCGAGGATTTTTATTTCACCAATGCGATCGCGCGCTGTTCGGCCATCATGGCGGAATGTTCGGCGCTGGCGCACGGCCGATCCACCATGACGGCGGCGGAGTAGGGGCCATGGCCGCGTTCTGGTCCGACTATATCTGGCCGTTGGTCGTCATGGTGGCGCAGAGCGTGCTGCTGCTCGTCATCCTGCTGATCGCCGTGGCCTATGTGCTGCTGGCGGACCGCAAGATCTGGGCGGCGGTGCAGATCCGCCGCGGCCCCAACGTGGTCGGCCCGTGGGGCCTGCTGCAATCCTTCGCCGACCTGCTCAAATTCGTGCTCAAGGAGCCGGTGATCCCGGCCGGCGCCAACAAGGGCGTGTTCCTGTTGGCGCCGCTGGTCACCTGCGTGCTGGCGCTCGCCGCCTGGGCGGTGATCCCGGTCGACGCCGGTTGGGTGATCTCCAACATCAATGTCGGCATCCTTTATATCTTCGCCATCTCCTCGCTCGGCGTGTACGGCGTGATCATGGCCGGCTGGGCGTCGAATTCCAAATATCCGTTCCTGGCGGCACTGCGCTCGGCGGCGCAAATGGTGTCCTACGAGGTTTCGATCGGCTTCGTCATTATCACCGTGCTGCTGTGCGTCGGCTCGCTCAACCTCACCGCCATCGTCGAGGCGCAGAACGGCAAATGGGGACTTTTTGGCTGGTACTGGCTGCCGCTGTTCCCGATGATGGTGATCTTTTTCATCTCGGCGCTTGCCGAGACCAACCGGCCGCCGTTCGACCTGGTCGAGGCGGAATCCGAGCTGGTCGCCGGATTCATGGTCGAATACGGCTCCACGCCCTACATGATGTTCATGCTCGGCGAATACGTGGCGGTCACCACCATGTGCGCCATGCTGACGATCCTGTTCCTCGGCGGCTGGCTGCCGCCGATCCCGGTGCCGCCGTTCACCTGGATCCCGGGCGTGATCTGGTTCGTGCTCAAGGCGAGCTTCGTGTTCTTCATGTTCGCCATGGTGAAGGCCTTCGTGCCGCGCTATCGCTACGACCAGTTGATGCGGCTCGGCTGGAAAGTCTTTCTGCCGATCTCGCTGGCCATGGTGGCGATCGTGGCCGCCGTGCTGCAAGTGACCGGATGGGCGCCGAAATGAGCGAGGGCGCGGATGGAATATTCGCTGCCAGCCTGGCTCGGTGCGCTCGCCGGAACCGTGGTTGCGGTCCTCATCTACGTGCCGGCGATCCGTGCCATCGAGCGGAGTTTTCGCGCGCAGCAAGGCCCGCAGACGCTGGAGCAGCGTGCCGCGTTCGAGGAGAAGTTTTCCATCGCGCGCCGGCTGATCCTCGCAGTCGACATCGCCATCCTGGCCACCGCCGGCTATTGGATCGGCAATGCCGTCGGCGGTTCGAGATTTTGAGCGGCAACGGAGGATTTTGACATGAAACTCGACCAAGCCGCCCGTTCGCTGTTCCTCAAGGAATTCGCCCAGGCCTTCGTGCTGTCGATGCGGTATTTCTTCAAGCCGAAAGCGACCATCAATTATCCCTTCGAGAAGAACCCGCTGTCGCCGCGCTTCCGCGGCGAGCATGCGCTGCGCCGTTACCCGAATGGCGAAGAGCGCTGCATCGCCTGCAAGCTGTGCGAGGCGATCTGCCCGGCCCAGGCCATTACCATTGAAGCCGGCCCGCGCCGCAACGACGGCACGCGGCGCACCACGCGCTACGACATCGACATGGTCAAATGCATCTATTGCGGGCTGTGCCAGGAAGCCTGCCCGGTCGATGCCATCGTCGAGGGGCCGAATTTCGAATTCGCCACCGAAACCCGCGAGGAGCTCTACTACGACAAGGAGCGGCTTCTGGCGAACGGCGACCGCTGGGAGCGCGAGATCGCGCAAAACCTCGCGCTCGACGCGCCCTATCGGTGAGATGCGCCGTCCATGATCATCAACGCGATCTTCTTTTATCTGTTCGCCGGCGTGTGCATTGCCTCGGCCGTGATGGTCATCGTCTCGCGCAATCCGGTGCATTCAGTACTGTTTCTCATCCTCGCCTTCGTCAATGCCGCCGGCCTGTTCATGCTGATGGGCGCCGAGTTTCTGGCGATGATTTTGATCGTGGTCTATGTCGGCGCCGTCGCCGTGTTGTTTCTGTTCGTCGTGATGATGCTCGACGTGGACTTTGCCGAGCTGCGTCAGGGCGTGCTGAATTATCTGCCGATCGGCGCGCTGATCGGCGCCATCCTCTTGGCCGAGCTGTTGACCGTAGTATTCGCCTGGGTCATCGGGCCTGACGTCGCCAAGGCCATCACCGCGCCGATCCCGCCGACGAGCGATATCAGCAACACGCAGGCGCTCGGGCTCGTGCTCTATACGCGCTACGTCTACTACTTCCAGGCCGCCGGCATCATCCTCCTAGTCGCCATGATCGGCGCCATCGTGCTGACCCTGCAGCACAAGCCGAATGTGCGGCGGCAGAATATTGCCGACCAGGTGGCGCGGCGGCGGGCGACCGCGATCGATGTGGTCAAGGTCAAGTCGGGGCAGGGGCTACAATGACGATCGGGCTCGGCCATTACCTGTCGGTTGCCGCGATCCTGTTCACCCTCGGGATTTTGGGCATCTTCCTCAATCGCAAGAACGTCATCGTCATACTGATGTCGATCGAGCTCATCCTGCTCGCCGTCAACCTCAACCTGGTGGCGTTCTCGAGCTTCCTCGGCGACATCGTCGGCCAGGTCTATGCGCTGATCGTGCTCACGGTCGCGGCGGCGGAGGCTGCGATCGGGCTCGCCATTCTCGTCGCCTATTTCCGCAACCGTGGCTCGATTGCGGTTGAAGACATCAATCTGATGAAAGGCTAGCGGCGGCATGTACGAGGCCATCGTCTTCCTGCCGCTGCTCGGCGCCGTCATTGCCGGCGCCATCGCGCTGATCGGCGCGCGCAACCGCCTTCCCGGCGCGGACCCGCCGCCGCCGGACGAACATGCGGCCCCGCACGTCGAAAAGAGTCACGGCCACGCGGCGCCGTCATTGCATGGCGCGCATGCGGTGGCGCACGAGTCCCATCACGAGGAGGAGCCAACCGAGCCAGCCGCCGCGGGCTCGCGCGCCGCCGAGCTGATCACCTCGACGCTCTTGGTGATCGCCTGCGTCTTGTCCTGGTACGCCTTCTTCGACGTCGGCTTCGGCGGCCACGACGTCCGCGTGCCGATGGTCTCGTTCATCACCTTCGCCGATCTCAAAGCCGATTGGGCGCTGCGCATCGATTCGCTGACCGCCGTGATGCTGGTCGTGGTCACCACCATCTCGTCGCTCGTCCACATCTACTCCATCGGCTACATGGAGGAGGATCCGTACCGGCCGCGTTTCTTCGCCTATCTGTCGTTCTTCACCTTCGCCATGCTGATGCTGGTGACGGCCGACAACCTGGTGCAGATGTTCTTCGGCTGGGAGGGCGTTGGGCTCGCGAGCTATCTCCTGATCGGCTTCTGGTTTCATAAGCCGGAAGCCAATGCCGCCGCCATCAAAGCCTTCATCGTCAACAGGGTCGGCGACTTCGGCTTTTCGCTCGGCATTTTCGCGGTGTTTTATCTGACCGGCGCGGTCGACTTCGACACCATCTTTGCGCAAGCGCCGAGCCTCGTCGGCAAGAGCTTGCATTTCCTGAGCTGGGATTTCGACGCGCTCACCGTGGTCTGCCTGCTGTTGTTCATGGGCGCCATGGGCAAGTCGGCGCAATTCGGCCTGCACACCTGGCTGCCCGACGCCATGGAAGGTCCGACGCCGGTCTCGGCGCTGATTCACGCCGCCACCATGGTGACCGCCGGCGTGTTCATGGTGGCGCGGCTGTCGCCGCTGTTCGAGCTGGCGCCGACCGCGGCTGCCTTCGTCACTTTCATCGGCGCCACCACCGCGATATTCGCCGCCACCGTCGGTCTCGTGCAGAACGACATCAAGCGTATCGTCGCTTATTCGACCTGCTCGCAGCTCGGCTACATGTTCGTCGCCATGGGTGTCGGCGCCTATTCGGTCGGCATGTTCCACCTGTTCACCCATGCCTTCTTCAAGGCGCTGCTGTTCCTCGGCTCAGGCTCGGTGATCCTGGCGATGCATCACGAGCAGGACATCCGCAAGATGGGCGGCCTGTGGCGCAAAATCCCGTTCACCTATGGCGTCATGGTGGTCGGCACCTTGGCGTTGACCGGGTTTCCGTTCACCGCCGGCTATTTCTCCAAGGACAAGATCATCGAAGCCGCCGCCGCCGGCACCAATCCGATGGCGAGCTACGCCTTCCTCATGACGGTCGCCGCCGCTGCGCTGACGTCGTTCTATTCCTGGAGGCTCATCTTCAAGACCTTCCACGGCACCCCGCACGACCATCACCATTACGAAGGCGCCCACGAAAGCCCGAAGGTGATGCTGGTGCCGCTGGCGCTGCTCGCCATCGGCTCGATCGCGGCCGGCTGGCCGTTCCTGTCCATCTTCACCGGCCACGATGTCGAAGGCTTCTTCCGCGAGTCGCTGAAATTCGGGCCGGACAACAAAATCCTCGAGGCCATGGAGCATTTGCCGCTCTACATCTCGCTCACGCCAACGGTGATGATGATCATTGGCTTCCTGGTCGCCTATCAGTTCTACATCCGCCGGCCTGATCTGCCCGAAGCCTTGGCGCACGATCAGCCCGTGCTGTACCGCTTCCTGCTCAACAAGTGGTATTTCGACGAGATCTACGACTTCCTCTTCGTGCGTCCCGCCATGTGGCTCGGCCGCCTGTTCTGGAAAGGCGGCGACGGTTTTGTCATCGACGGGTTCGGGCCCGACGGCGTATCCGCGTGGGTGCTCGATGTGACGCGAAACGTCGTCCGCCTGCAGACCGGCTACCTCTACCACTACGCCTTCGCCATGCTGATCGGCGTCGCCGCCTTCATCACCTGGTTCATGTTCTCCGGAGCGCACGGATGACGAGCTGGCCGATCCTCTCCGTCATCACCTTCTTGCCGCTCGCGGGCGCGCTGTTCATCGCTTTCCTCAACGAGGACGAAGCGGGCGTGCACAATGCGCGCTGGGTTGCGCTGTGGACCACGCTCGCCACCTTTGCCATCTCGCTCATCTTGCTGTGGCGCTTCGATCCGAGCTCGGCGGAATTCCAGTTCCTGGAAAAGCGGCCGTGGCTCGGCGGCACCATCACTTATTCCATGGGCGTCGACGGCATTTCGCTGCCGTTCGTGATCCTGACCACGGCGCTGTTGCCGATCTGCATCGTCGCCAGCTGGACCGCGATCCAGCGCCGGGTGCGCGAATACATGATCGCGTTCCTCGTCCTCGAGACCCTGATGGTCGGCACCTTCTGCGCGCTCGATCTCGTGCTGTTCTATCTGTTCTTCGAGGGCGGGCTCATTCCGATGTTCCTGATCATCGGCGTGTGGGGCGGGCCGCGCCGGGTCTATGCCAGCTTCAAGTTCTTCCTCTACACGCTCTTAGGCTCGGTGCTGATGCTGCTCGCCATCATGGCGATGTACTGGCAGGCCGGCACCACCGACATCCCCATGCTGCTGCATCACGCTTTTCCGCGAAATCTTCAGACCTGGGCGTGGTTCGCCTTCCTCGCCTCGTTCGCCGTGAAAATGCCGATGTGGCCGTTCCACACCTGGCTGCCCGACGCGCACGTCGAGGCGCCCACCGCCGGCTCGGTGATCCTGGCCGCGATATTGTTGAAACTCGGCGGTTACGGTTTCCTCCGCTTCTCGCTGCCGATGTTCCCGGACGCCTCGCAATCCCTGGCGCCGCTGATCTACGCCATGTCGATCGTCGCCATCGTCTACACGTCCCTCGTTGCCCTGGTGCAGGAGGACATGAAGAAGCTCATCGCCTATTCCTCCGTGGCACATATGGGCTTCGTCACCATGGGCATCTTCGCCATGACGGCGCAGGGCGTCGCCGGCGGCATTTTCCAGATGATCTCCCACGGCATCGTCTCGGCCGCCTTGTTCCTCTGCGTCGGCGTCGTCTACGACCGCATGCATACCCGCGAGATCGCCGCCTATGGCGGCCTCGTTAACCGCATGCCGCTCTACGCTTTTGCCTTCATGGTATTCACGCTCGCCAACGTCGGGCTGCCGGGCACGTCGGGTTTCGTCGGCGAGTTTTTGACCCTGATCGGCACGTTCAGGGTCAACACTTGGGTGGCGACCTTGGCGACGCTCGGCACCATCCTGTCGGCGGCTTACGCGCTGTGGCTCTACCGCAAGGTGATTTTCGGCAAGCTGCAGAAGCCGAGCCTGTTCAACATCCGCGACATCGGCTGGCGCGAGATGGTGGTGCTGGCGCCGCTGGTCATCCTCACCATCGTGTTCGGCATTTATCCAAAACCGGTGCTCGACATCTCGGCCGCCTCGGTGGCGCAGCTGATGGACAATTATCAGCACGCGCTTGAGCCGATCAAAGCGGCGATGGCGAGGTGAGGCGATGAACGCGGCCGCACACATGTCGACGCTCTATCCGCTGCTGCCGGAAATCGTGCTCGGGCTCGGCGCCATGGCGCTATTGATGCTCGGCGCCTATGGCGACGCACGCACGGCCCGCGTCATCGACGGGCTGGCGATTGCGCTTCTGATCGCGGCCGGCGTGATCCTGTACCTGTTGCCCGCAGGAAAACTTGTCAGCTTCAACGGCAGCTTTGTCGTCGACAACTTTGCCCGGTTTCTCAAAATTCTGGCCTTGACCGGCTCGGCCGTCGCCATCGCCATGTCGCTCGATTACGCCAAGCATGAGCGGCAACAGCGCTTCGAATATTCGATCCTCATCGTGCTCTCCACGCTCGGCATGATGATGCTGATCTCGGCCGCCGACCTGATCGCGCTCTATCTCGGCCTCGAATTGATGAGCCTGCCGCTCTACGTGGTCGCCGCCAGCCATCGCGATTCGCTGCGCGCGACCGAAGCCGGGCTAAAATATTTCGTGCTCGGCGCGCTGTCGTCGGGAATGCTGCTCTACGGCGCCTCGCTGGTTTACGGTTTTACCGGCACCGTAAGTTTTGCCGGCATCGCGCAAGCCGCCGCCCATGGCGGCATCGGATTGATCTTTGGCCTGGTTTTCCTGTTCGCCGGCTTCTGCTTCAAGGTCTCCGCCGTGCCGTTCCACATGTGGACGCCGGACGTCTATGAAGGTGCGCCGACCCCGGTGACCGCGTTCTTTGCCGCGGCGCCAAAAGTCGCCGGCATGGCCATGTTCGTGCGCGCGACCATCGTGGCGTTTCCCGGCATCACCGCGCAGTGGCAGCAGATCGTCGTCTTCGTCGCCATCGCTTCGATGCTGCTCGGCTCGTTCGCGGCAATAGGCCAACGCAACATCAAGCGCCTGATGGCCTATTCGTCGATCGGCCATATGGGCTTCGCGCTGATTGGGCTCGCGGCCGGCACCGCCGAAGGCGTGCAAGGCGTGCTGGTCTATATGGCGATCTATCTCACCATGACGCTCGGCGTCTTCGCCGTGATCCTGTCGATGCGGCGCTCGACCGGCATGGTGGAAACGATCGACCAATTGTCCGGCCTCGCCCGCACCAACCCGACCACGGCGTTCTTCATGGCGATGCTGCTGTTCTCCATGGCCGGCATACCGCCGCTCGCCGGATTTTTCGCGAAATTTTACGTCTTCCTGGCCGCCATCAAGGCGGGGCTGTATATATTGGCGGTGATCGGCGTGGTGGCCAGCGTGGTCGGCGCCTATTATTATCTCCTGATCATCAAGATCATGTATTTCGACGACGCGGTCGAAAGCTTTTATCCGACGCCCGTCGAATTGAAAGTGGTGTTAGCGGTTTGCGGCCTGTTCAACGTTTTGTTTTTCCTCTATCCGGGGCCGCTGGTCGGCGCGGCGAGCGCGGCTGCCCGCTCCCTGTTCTGATGCAGCTTGATCCCGCGGCCGCGGCGGCCGGCTTTCATCTTTCAGTCCACGACACGCTGGCGTCGACCAACACCGAAGCTTTGGCGCTGGCGCGGCGCGGCGAAACCGGGCCGCTCTGGGTGACGGCGCGGCAGCAGACCGCGGGCCGCGGCCGGCGCGGCAATGCGTGGGTTTCCACGCCCGGCAATCTCTACGCCACGCTGCTCGTTTGCGACCCGGCCACGCCGGAAAACGCGCCGCAATTGTCGTTCGTCGCCGCGCTCGCCGTTTTCGACGCCATCGTCGACCGCGCCACGGCGTTGCGCGAAAAGCTCGCGCTGAAATGGCCGAATGACATTCTTTGCGGCGGGCAAAAGCTCGCCGGCATTTTGATCGAGAGTGAAACCATCGCCACGCAGCTTGCGGTCGCCGTGGGTATAGGCGTCAATTGCATGCATCACCCAGTGGATACCGCTTATCCGGCGACCGATCTTGCCACGGTCGGCACGGCCGTTTCCGCCGAAGATTTGTTCTTCGCGTTGTCCGGCGCGATGGCGCGGCGGCTGGCGCAGTGGCGTCGCGGGGATGATTTTCAATCCATTCGTACAAACTGGCTCGATCGTGCCGCGGGAATAGGTGGCGAGATGCGGGTGCGGCTAACAAAAAATCGCGAATTTTCCGGCCGCGCCGAGGCGCTCGACAAATACGGCCGGTTGCTGTTGCGCCTTGGCGACGGCACGTTACAGACGATCACGGCCGGCGACGTCTTCCCGGTCGCGGCGAGCGGGCGAAACTGATGGCGCAGAACGAACTGGTTTTTGCGCCGCTCGGCGGCATCGGCGAGATCGGGATGAATCTCTCGATCTACGGTTTTGGCGACCAACGCCGCCGGCAATGGCTGATCGTCGATTGCGGCGTGTCGTTTGCGTCCGAGGAGCAACTGCCCGGCGTCGACCTGATCCTGCCGGATATCCGCTTTCTCATCGAGGAGCGAAAGAACATCGTCGGGCTGGTGATCACGCACGGCCACGAGGACCACATCGGCGCGCTGATCGACCTGTGGCCGCGGTTGAAAGTGCCGCTCTATGCCACGCCGTTTACCGCCGCTCTGTTCGAGGCCAAGCGGCTGTCGGAGCCCGGCGCGCCGCAAATTCCGGTCAAAGTGGTGCCGCTCGGCGGGCGACTGAACCTCGGGCCGTTCACGGTCGATTTCATCAATGTCGCGCACTCGATCCCGGAATCCAATGCGCTGGCGATCCGCACGCCGGCCGGCATCGTGCTGCATACCGGCGACTGGAAGATCGATCCGACACCGGTCCTCGGCCCGCCGACCGACCAGGCCAGACTGACCGCGCTCGGCGACGAGGGCGTGCTGGCGCTCATTAGCGATTCCACCAACGCGGTGCGCGATGGCCGCTCGCCGTCGGAATCCGACGTGGCGCGGACGCTCGCCGAATTGATCCGCACCGCGCCGGCGCGCGTCGCCGTGACGACGTTCGCCTCTCATGTCGGCCGCCTCCGCGCCGTGGCCGAGGCGGCGCGCGCCGTGGACCGCGAGGTAGTCCTGGTCGGCCGCGCCATGGAGCGCGTCACGCAAGTTGCGCGCGAGACCGGCTATCTCGATGGCGTGCAGGATTTCCGCAGCATGGAGAGCTACGGCTATCTGCCGCCCGACAAGGTTTTGGCGCTGTGCACCGGCAGCCAGGGCGAGCCGCGCGCCGCGCTATCGCGCATCGCCGAGGATGAGCATCCCGAGGTCACGCTGACCAGGGGCGACCGCGTGATCTTTTCCTCCCGCGCCATTCCCGGCAACGAGAAGGCGGTGGCCCGGGTGATCAACGGCCTGGTCAGCCAAGGCGTCGAAGTCATCACCGACCGCACCCATCTGGTTCACGTCTCCGGCCATCCGCGCCGCGCCGAGCTCCTCGACATGATCGCCTGGGTGCGGCCAAAAATCCTGATTCCGGCCCATGGCGAGGCGCTGCACTTGGCGGAACACGCCGAGCTCGGCCGCCGCGCCGGAGTGCCGCACGTTCTGGTCTGCCGCAACGGCGACTTGGTTCGCCTCGCGCAGGACGGCGCCCAAATCATCGACGAGGTGCCCTCGGGCCGGCTCTACAAGGACGGCTCCCTCCTGATCAGCGCCGAGGCCAAAACCGTAGCGGCGCGGCGCCGCCTGAGCTTTTCCGGCATTGTCACCATCGCGCTGGCGCTGAGCGAGAAGGGCGCACTCGTCGCCGACCCCGAAATCGAGCTGATCGGCATTCCCGAGACCGACGCCGGCGGCGCATCGATGAACGAAATCGCCCGCGACGCGGTCGAGGAGGCCTTCGAGTCCATGCCAAAACCGCGCCGCCGCGATCCCGACGCGGTGGCCGAGGCGGTGCGGCGGGCCGTGCGCGGCGCCATCGCGCAACGCTGGAACAAGAAGCCGATCTGCCACGTGCATGTGCTCACGGTGTAAGATGCTTCTGCCGGGATTGAGGAGACTTCAAAAATGATCGGCAGGCTCAATCACGTGGCGATCGCGGTGCGCGATCTCGGCAAGGCGACGGCGGTCTATCGCGACGTTCTCGGTGCGCAGGTTTCGGCCGCGGTGCCGCAGCCCGACCATGGCGTGACCACGGTGTTCATCACGCTGCCCAATACCAAGATCGAGCTGTTGGAACCGCTGGGCGAGAACTCGCCGATCGCCAAATTCCTAGAGCGCAACCAGGACGGCGGCATGCACCACCTGTGCTACGAAGTCGACGATATCCGTGCCGCGCGCGATGCGCTCAAAGCCGCCGGCGCCCGCGTGCTCGGCGACGGCGAGCCCAAAACCGGCGCCCATGGCAAGCCCGTGCTGTTCCTGCACCCGAAGGATTTCTCCGGCACCTTGGTCGAGCTGGAACAGGCTTAAAAATGCCCGTCACCACCGGCATCGCGATCTTTTTCCTGATCTGGTGGATCGTGCTGTTCGCGGTGCTGCCGTGGGGCGTGCGCAGTCAGCAAGAGGACGAGGCGATCACGCCCGGCACCGATCCGGGCGCGCCGGCGATCCCGAATCTGCGGCGCAAGCTGGTTTGGACGACGCTGGTCTCCGTGGTGGTTTTTGCGGCGTGTTACGTCATCTATGTCGAGCGCCTGGTTACCTTGGAGGGTCTATTGGCGCCCTTTGGGCTGCACATGACCCCTTAAGCCGAGACGCCCAAGGAGAATAGAAATAGTCTGTTAAAACAGTAGCTTATTGGATTTTTTAATGCACCAAGCGCGGTTTCGGTTCCCTTCATGGCGCCTGCTTTGAGCCGATCCCCAAAAAGAAAAAGCAGGGCAAAAGCCCTGCTCGAGAATCCTCATCTGCACCCTTAAGTTCCGCGTACTGTTGTGATTTTACGCATCCTCACCGTGGCAGTGAGGTCGCCTTACGCGTCCGGGTATCCTCCCAAGACTTGGACCGCTTTCCCGAAATCTCGTGAACGAGATGGCGGTTTCGGGATTGCGCAAAAGCATTGGTAATCGATCCGTGGGCTTTTGTCACGAGGCTGCCCACCTCAATCGGCAAAAAAATATCTCCCTAAATTCCTGCCCAAATTCCCGCCCAAATTCCCGCCCTTGTGTTTCCGGCGCGGTTCCGGTTTCACTGCCGCGGCCACATTTTGCGAGAATCCATGCGCCTTTCCCGGTTCTTCCTGCCCAATCTGCGCGAGACCCCGAAGGAAGCGGAGATCGCCTCCCACCGGCTGATGCTGCGCGCCGGCATGATCCGCCAGGAGGCGGCCGGCATTTATGCCTTCCTGCCGCTCGGCCTACGGGTGCTCAAGAAGGTCTGCCAGATCGTGCGCGAGGAGCAGGACCGCTCCGGCGCCATCGAGCTTTTGATGCCGACCATCCAGTCCGCCGACCTGTGGCGCGAAAGCGGCCGCTACGAGGCCTATGGCAAGGAGATGCTGCGCATCAAGGACCGCCACGAGCGCGACATGCTGTACGGGCCGACCAACGAGGAAATGATCACGGCGATCTTTCGCACCTACGTGCGCTCATACAAGGATTTGCCGCTCAACCTCTACCACATCCAATGGAAATTCCGCGACGAGGTGCGGCCGCGCTTTGGGCTAATGCGCGGGCGCGAGTTTTTGATGAAGGACGCCTATTCCTTCGATCTCGATTTTGCCGGCGCCAAGCACGCCTATAACCGCATGTTCGTCGCCTACTTGCGCACCTTTGCGCGGATGGGTTTGCGTTCGATCCCGATGGTGGCCGAGAGCGGCCCGATCGGCGGCAACCTGTCCCACGAATTCATCATCCTGGCCGACACCGGCGAGAGCGAAGTGTTTTGCCACAAGGACTATCTCAACTTCGAGGTTCCAGGCCCCGACGTCGATTTCACCCATGTGGGCCGCCTGCAGGCGATCGTCGACAAATGGACCTCGCTCTACGCCGCCACCTCGGAGAAGCACGACGTGGCGGCCTACGAGGCGCTTCCGGCCGACAAGCGGGTCTCGGCGCGCGGCATCGAAGTCGGGCATATCTTTTATTTTGGGACAAAATATTCCGAGCCGATGAAGGCTGTTGTGACCGGGCCCGACGGCGCCGACCACCCGGTGCATATGGGCTCCTACGGCATCGGCCCGAGCCGGCTGGTCGCCGCCATCATCGAGGCGTCCCACGACGAGGCCGGGATCATCTGGCCGGAGCCGGTGGCGCCGTTCAAAGCCATGATCCTCAATCTCAAGCAGGGGGCGAGCGACACCGACGCCGCCTGCGAAAAGCTTTACGCGGAGCTTTCCGCCAAAGGCATCGACACGCTCTACCACGACCGCGACGAGCGGCCCGGCTCGAAATTCGCCATGGCCGACCTGATAGGCGTGCCCTGGCAGATCCTGGTCGGGCCGCGCAGCCTCGCCGAAGGCAAAGTCGAGGTGAAACGGCGCGCCGACGGCACGCGAGAGCTCATGACGCCGGCCGACGCCGTGGTGCGGCTCGGTTCATGAACCTGTGCGCTGCGGCTCCTTGCCCGCAAGCGACCAGGCCGGCTATTTCGATTCGACGTTGACTTGCTGCGCGACGGTGACGGGAAGTGTGAAAGCAAACGTCGAGCCGTGGCCGAGTTGTGACTCGACCCAGATCTTGCCGCCGTGCATCTCAATGATGCGCTTCGATATGGCGAGCCCCAGGCCGGTGCCGCCCTTCTTGCGGGTGATCGCATTGTCGGCCTGCTGGAACTCCTGAAACAGTTTTGCCTGATCGGCCGCGGAGATGCCAGGTCCGGTGTCGCACACCGAGAGATGGAACGAGCCGTCGGTCGCGGTGGCCTTGATCGCCACTTCGCCGGCATCGGTGAATTTGATGGCGTTGCCGACCAGGTTGATCACCACCTGCGCCAGGCGCCGCCCATCGCCGTGGCCGGGCGGCAGCTTCGGAGCCACCTCGACCTTAAACGCGAGCTTCTTGTCGGCCGCCAGCGGCTCGAGCGTGCTGCGCACGGTCTGGGCAATATCCTCAAGGGAATAGTCGGAGAGCTCGAGCACGAGTTGCCCGGCTTCGATCTTCGACAGATCGAGCACGTCATTGATCAGGCCGAGCAGGTGCCTGCCATTGCTCTCAAGCCTTTTGAGCACACCCATCGTCTTTTCCGGCAGTTCGCCGTAGATGCCGTCCGCCATCAGCTCGGTGTAGCCCAAGATGGCGTTGAGCGGCGTGCGCAGCTCGTGGCTCATGTTGGCGAGGAATTGGGACTTGTGCTGGCTTGCGACTTCGAGTTGGCGGCTCTTGTCCTGGATTTCGTCGAATAAGCGGACATTTTCGATGGCGATGACCGCTTGGTCAGCGAAAGTGGTGAGCAGGCCAATCTGTTTGTCCGTAAACGGCCGAACCGTGGATCGACATGCCGCGATGACGCCTATGGGTTCACCTTCCCGCAACAACGGCACTCCAAGCATGGTGCGAAAGCCACCGCGCTTGATTGATTCAGACCAAACATATTCGGGATCGGCCATCACATCAGGAATGTGTACAGTGTGACCTTGGAATGCGGTTCGCCCGACAAGCGTCTCTCGCCCGATTGTAATCGACTGTCTTTTCATCCATTCGCGATATTCAATTCCGAAGCCGTAGCTGGCGGCCAAATGGTACTTGTCGCTCTCGCGACGGAATATGAAGGCGTAATTTGCATCGCATAGCTTTGCCGCAGACTCAACGAGCGTATCCAGCACGGTCTGAAGATCAAAAGTCGAGCGACTGATGACCTTCAACACGTCGGCCGTAGCAGTTTGCTGCTCCAGAGTTTCGGTAAGATCGTCAGTGCGCTGGCGTAGCTCATTAAGTAGCCTCGTGTTCTCGATGGCAATGACGGCCTGGGCGGCGAAGTTCTGCACCAATTCGATTTGCTTGTCGGTGAAGGGACGGACCTCCCGACCGTAAATAACGATAGCGCCAATCAGCTTGCTCTCCTTGAGCATCGGCACAAGGAGCATTGTTCGGGCGGCGGCGGACTCGAAAAGAGTGACATAACGAGCATCGTGCTGCTCACTCATGCGTTCCTTCGTCACGTCGGTGATGTGGATGACTTGTTTTGCTTCGGCCATCCGGGCAAGCGGGATATAGGGATGGTCGCGTATGGACATGACCGGCGCCTGACGCCACGCCTCGGCATAAGCGGATGACGCGCCATGCATTTCCACGGCGCGGAATCCATCCTCCTCGTAGAGGAACAAATTGCCGAGTTTGGCG
>Ga0210395_10002083_pt1 | contig 15623 bp, 16 predicted proteins | sample IncBWH4OmetaG_FD_150861 | JGI IMG/M metagenome (GOLD analysis project Ga0210395, IMG submission 150861) | Forest soil microbial communities from Barre Woods Harvard Forest LTER site, Petersham, Massachusetts, United States - Inc-BW-H-4-O ... | reverse complement strand
TCGCCGTCGAGGGGGATGCTCTTGCCTATCTCCACGGCACCCGCTCCGCCATGGCGTGCTCCCAGTTCCGGCCGTCGAACTCTTTGACGTCGAGCGTCGCAGGATCGACGCCGTCGAGGCAGCGCACGTTGACATCGATCTTGTCGGGATCGGAGCGCGGCACGTAGAACGGATGGATGCCGCACGTGGCGCAGAAGGTGTGCTGCGCCTTGCCGGTATTGAACCGATAAGTGGTCAGCGCATCGGCGCCGCTCAAAAGCTCGAATTTGTCCGGCGGCACGATGAGATGCAAAAAACCTTTCTTGGCGCACATCGAGCAATTGCAATAGGTGACGCGCGACAGATTCGCCGTGACGCGGAACCGCACCCGGCCGCAGTGGCAGCCGCCTTCGAAGGTTTGCGCCTTGACCTCAGTCATCGTCGTCGGACGTGAACAGCCCGAACTGCGCAGGGTCGCGCACCGGCTCCAGCAAACCGAGATGCCGGAAGCCGTGGCCGGTGACGAGGCGGCCGCGCGGCGTGCGTTGCAACAGCCCGCACTGGATCAGATAGGGCTCGATGATGTCCTCGATGGCGTCGCGCGGCTCCGACAGCGCGGCGGCGAGCGTCTCGACGCCGACCGGCCCGCCTGCGTAGTGCATCACGATCGTGGTCAGATAGCGCCGGTCCATGGCGTCCAATCCCGCGCTGTCCACTTCCAGCGCGGCGAGCGCCTTGTCGGCGACGGCGCGGTCGATCGCGGTCGCGCCGGCGACGGAGGCGAAATCGCGCACGCGGCGCAATAGCCGTCCGGCGATGCGCGGCGTGCCGCGGGCGCGGCGCGCGATTTCGTTCGCGCCGTCGGCAGTGACGCCGATGCCGAGCACGCGGGCGCCGCGATTGACGATGAGCTCGAGTTCGGCCTCGGAATAAAAATTCAGCCGCACCGGAATGCCGAAGCGGTCGCGCAGCGGATTGGTCAGGAGGCCGGCGCGCGTGGTCGCGCCGATCAACGTGAATTTCGCCAGATCGATCTTCACCGACCGCGCCGCAGGTCCCTCGCCGATGATGAGGTCGAGCTGAAAATCCTCCATGGCCGGATAGAGGATTTCCTCGACCGCCGGGTTGAGCCGATGAATCTCGTCGATGAAAAGAACATCGCGCTCTTCGAGATTGGTTAAGAGCGCCGCGAGATCGCCGGCCTTGGCGATCACCGGGCCCGAGGTGGCGCGGAAATTGACACCAAGCTCGCGCGCCAGAATCTGCGCCAGCGTCGTCTTGCCGAGCCCGGGCGGGCCGACGAACAGCACGTGATCGAGCGCTTCTTTGCGCCCGCGCGCGGCGGCGATGAAGACGCCGAGATTTTTGCGCGCCTGTTCCTGGCCGATGAACTCGGCGAGCCGCTGCGGCCGCAGCGAGCTTTCGGCGGCGTCTTCCTCGCGGCGCTCGGGCGCCACCAATTTACGTTCCGGGCTCAAGCTCACCGTTCCGGCCCCCGGCTGTATTTGTTCGGCAACAATTCGGCGATCGGCACCACCGTCGGCGCCCGCCCGTTCGGCACGATGACGCGCGCCTTGCGATCATAATCGAAAATCAGCTCGCGGCACGCCCCGCACGGCGACACCACCGCTATTGTTTGATCCTTGTCACCAGGCGGCGGATGGCGCACCGCGACGATCATCTCGATGCCGTCGTCGCCGAGATCGACCAAGGCGCGGCCGAGCGCCACCGCCTCGGCGCAAACCGCCATGCGGCCCAGATAGGCGTCGAGATTGACGCCGGTGAAGACCCGTCCCGAGCGCGTGCGCAGCGCCGCGCCGACCTCCTGCCAGTCGTCGCGGTAGCGCAGCTTGATCGCGGCGGTGGCGGCCGCGATCAATTCGTTGTCGGCTTTGCTCAGTTGCGCCGGCCGTTTCACTTCGCCAATTCCTTCAAGCCGAGCCGGATCAGGGTACGCACCTCCGCGCCCTCGCCGGCGCTGCGCGCGGCGGCGGCGATGGCGGCGGCGGCCTGCGGCTGCGCATAGCCGAGATTGACCAGCGCCGACACCGCATCGGCAAACGGCTGCGGCGCCCGCTTCTCGTCGAGCGCGCCGGAAAGCCGCACCAGCGCCGGATCAATATGGGTATAGGCCGGCGCTTTGTCCTTAAGCTCCGTGACAATGCGCTCGGCGACTTTCGGGCCGACGCCGGGCGTGCGCGCCACCATGGCCTTGTCGCGCAGCGCGATGGCCGAGGCGAGATCGGCCGGCTTGAGCGTGCCGAGCACCGCGAGCGCCACCTTGGTGCCGACACCTTGCACGGTCTGCAACAGCTTGAACCATTCGCGCTCGATGTCTGAGGTGAAACCAAACAGGCGGATCTGGTCCTCGCGCACATGGGTCTCGATCGACAACGTCACCGCCTCGCCGGCGCGCGGCAATTCCTGCAAGGTGCGCGCCGAGCAATGCACCAGATAGCCGACGCCGTTGACGTCGAGGATGACGGAGTCCTCGCCGTAGGAGTCGATGATGCCCTTGAGCTTGCCGATCATCGTGCAATAACCCTTGGCACAGCAACCTTCGGCGCCGCCGCCACCCTGAGCACCACGCTCTGCCGATGATGCGCATGCGTCACCGCGATGGCGAGCGCATCGGCAGCATCGTGCGTGGCCGGATCGGCCTTGGGCAACAGCACGCCGATCATCATGCGCACCTGCACCTTGTCGCCGTGGCCTGAGCCGACGATGCTTTTCTTCACCACGTTCGGCGCGTATTCGGCGACCGGCACGCCGGCTTTGGCCGGCACCACCATGGCGATGCCGCGGGCCTGGCCGAGTTTCAGCGTCGCTTGCGCATCCTTGTTGACGAAGGTCGCCTCGACCGCGGCCTCGTCGGGCTTGAATTCGTCGAGGACGCGCGTGAGCCCGTCATGGATGGCAAGCAGCCGCATCGCCATGCCGTCCCGGTCGTTGCTGGTCACCGAGCCGCAGCCGATGAAACCGAGCCTATTGCCGGTAATCTCGACGACACCCCAACCGGTGCGGCGGAGCCCGGGATCGATGCCGAGAATGCGAATCGGGCGCGTCATCTGGCTTCCGTGATAGCGCCGAGGCGGCTTTAAGCCTAGCGCGACACAAGGCAGTATTCGCCGCGAACAAGGCATGTCATAGGCATAAAAAGGCCGAATCCACAGCGTCCAGCGCGCACAAAGAGCAACGAGCCATCCCGCCGTGACCATTCCGGACAGCGCGCTGTTTGCCGCCGCGGTCGCCGACCATCGCTTCTGGATCGCGCTGGCGATTGCGGTGCTGGCCGGCGCGGTGCGCGGCTTTTCCGGCTTCGGCTCGGCGCAAATCTACATTCCGCTGATCGCCGCGGTGTATAGCCCCCGCGTCGCCGCGGTAACGCTGCTCGTCATCGACACGCTCGGCGCGGCGCCGTTCACGGTGCGGGCGTTTGCCTATTGCACCTGGCCCGAGGTGCTGCCGATGTACATAGCCGCCGCCATCGCGGTGCCGATCGGCACCTTGGCGCTGTTGGTGATCGATCCGATCGTGCTGCGCTGGTTCATCGCTGTGCTGGTGCTGTCGCTGGTCGGCGTCCTGATATCGGGCTGGCGCTATCACGGCCGGCCGAGCCTGCCGGTCACCGCCGCCGTCGGCCTGTTCTCCGGCTTCGGCTCCGGTGCGGTGCAGATCGCAGGCCCCCCTGTTTTGATCTATTGGCTGGGCACCACCAACAAAGTCATCACCGTGCGCGCCAATTTTCTGGTCTATTTCCTGTTGCTGGATTTGACGTCGTGCGCCGTCTATTTCTGGCAGGGCCTGTTCACGCCGGAATTGCTGGCGCTGTCGTTGCTGCTCGCAATCCCGTTTTTTGTTGCGACCGCCATCGGCGCCAAATATTTCCACGGCGCCTCGGACGTGCTGTACCGCCGCATCGCCTACGCCATTATCGCGTTGGCCGCGCTGGTCAGCCTGCCGCTGTTCGATCATTGGCTGCGCTAGGGCGGCCGTAAACATCCTACGATCCGGCGGTGAAACTGATTGAATCTGGACTTCCAGACGGACCGGAAAATCGCTAGATTTTGGCCTCGGGGTTGCGGGGCGACAGACAAGGAGATCGGCCATGGCTGCAAAGCACAGGGGACTGATCGGCCTGACCGCCCTGGTTCTGGCCGCAACCGTGGTGGCGGCGCTCGCGCAATCCGCCACCTTGCCCGAAGGACCGGAGCTTGCGGTCTCACCGGCGCTGCCATCGGGATTGCTGAGCGGCGAGTCGTCGGGAACAAATCAGCTCACGGGTCTGCCGTGCTCGGGGGGCGGCGCGTCGGCTGTAAGCGGCGTCGGCGGCCTGGGCGACACGGCTACGCTGCCACCGGGTGACGACACAGCGGACCAACAGGCCCCACCGATTGTCAGCGTATTCGGATCGGGAAGTACATTAGGTGCGTGCTGACGAATGCGTCGTGGCAGCGTGAATAAGATCCGCAGCTTAAGGTCCGCCGGGCCGGCGTTCTGTATTTCGGTTTGGCCCAACACGCGCAGGTGATTGGTGTGACACATATTCACCGGACGGCGGCGATGTGCGCCGCTGTTTTGATCGCGAGCTTCGCTTTTGCCGCGACAGCGCCGGCGCAAAATTCCAATTTTGCCGCTCCCGGGCGCGTCGAAGGCGCAAGTCCCACTCTGTCGATTGGCGTTGCCGCCGCGGGCATCGTCGACGAGGTTTTGGTTCGCGAGGGAAGCCGCGTCAGGGCGGGAGAGACTCTGATCAAACTTGATTGCCGGCCGACGGAGGCGGACGTTCGCGCGCGCAATGCTCAGTTGGAGGCGGCGCAGGCGGCCTTCGACCGCGCCCGCAACGGCTCACGTCCCGATGAGATCGCCGTCGGCGAAGCAATCGTCGGATATTCACAAGCGCGCGCCGACGAAGCGCAAAAGACTCTCGATCGAACAGAGGCGTTGAAAGAGGGCGTGACCGTGACCACCGCTCACATTCTCGAAGTCCAACGCGATGCGAGGATTTCGGCCGCGCAACTCGCGGAAGCGAACGCGCGACTCTCTCTGCTCCGTGCCGGTTCGCGCGAGGAAGATATTCGCCGGGCGCAAGCGCTGCGCGATGCCGCGGCGGCAGACCTCGATTCGGCCCGCGCTCGGCTCGATCAGTGCACCGTCCGCGCCCCGGTGGACGGCACCGTAATCGATGTTCTTGCCAATAAGGGCCAGTACCTCAGCTTGGCCGTGCCGCAGCCGCTGTTGCATCTCGTCCAAGACGGCCGGTTGCGCGTTCGCGCCGAGGTGGAGGTGCACGATGCGTCGCGTGTTTGCGCTGCGCAAAACGCGACGATCGTGCCTGAGGCATTTCCCAATGCCAGGATCCGCGCCCACGTGGCCTCGATCAGTCCAATGGTTGCTCCGCAAAGCATTATGACGGCCGCCGCGAATGCAAGCCCGAAGGATGTCTTGGCCGTTATGCTGGACATTGATAGCAGTGCGCCGACGCCGCCGATCGGATCAGCGGTCACGGTCAACTTTGATTCCTGCCCATCGAAGACATGAACCCGGTGGCGCATTTGCTCGCCCCACGTGCGCCCGGGCGCACGTATGAGTTCGCGCCCTGACCGTCACGCGCTCATCTTCGCGACCAGCGCATCGGACACTTCGAAATTGGCGTAAACGTTCTGCACGTCGTCGTGCTCGTTGAGCGAATCGATGAGCTTCAAGACCTTCTCGCCCTGCTCATCGTCGACCGGAACCGTGTTCTGCGGCCGCCACACCAAAGCGGATTTGCGCGGCTCGCCGAATTTGGCTTCGAGCGCCTTGTTCACCGAGCCGAAATTGTCGGGTGCCGCGTAAATCTCGTGGCCGGACTCGCTCGACACCACGTCGTCGGCGCCGGCTTCCAGCGCCGCCTCGAACATGGCTTCGCCGCTCGCCACCTTGGCGTCGTATTCGATGACGCCGACATGATCGAACATGAACGAGACCGCGCCGGTCTCGGCCAAATTGCCGCCGCTTTTGGTGAAGGTGGCGCGCACTTCGCCGGCGGTGCGGTTGCGGTTGTCGGTCAAAACTTCGACGATCACCGCGACGCCGCCCGGCCCATAGCCCTCGTAGCGGATTTCCTCGTAGCTCTCGGCGTCGCCGCCCAAGGCCTTCTTGATGGCGCGCTCGATGGTGTCCTTGGTCATGTTCTCGGCGCGCGCGGCGATGACGGCGGCGCGCAACCGCGGGTTCATGGCCGGATCGGGCGTGCCGAGTTTTGCCGAGACGGTGATTTCGCGGGCGAGCTTGCCGAACAATTTCGACTTCGCCGCGTCCTGCCGCCCCTTGCGGTGCATGATGTTCTTGAACTGTGAATGGCCGGCCATCGTTCATTCCTTTAAGTCTATCGCGACACCTAATATTTCCGCCGCTATGGGAGCGCAATACCGTCCGGCACGCCCGCGGCCGCATAGACCTTTGCTCCGATCGCTTGCACGCGGTCAGGGTGATTAAGGTCGGCCGCGTTGAGCTGATAATAGACGGTTGCCTCATTGGTGCCGCGGCCGCGAAAATGCTGATTGAGAAAACCGAACACTTGCCGGTCGGCGGTGCCGTGGGTGGGATCGGTCGGCAACGGCCGGGTCCACCACGGGATCGCCTGATGGCACTCGAGCTTGTCGAACATCAGGCAGTTCGGATCGACCCAGCCGCCGAATTGCTTTGCGAACACGCCGCGGCCGGGCCCGAGCGATTCCCATTGATCGATGCAGATGGTGCGCCGTGTATCCGGATGCACGAACCAGCGCAGTGCATAAGCCCATTGGTAATCTTTGATGGCTCCGAGCATTGAGCTTAGGTGATTGTCGGCCCACCAATTGTCGTCGTCGAGATAAGCGACATAGCGGCTGTTGGCGAGATAGGTCAAAACGCAACGCAGCACGCCGCCGTCATAGGCCGGGTGCAGGCCGCCATGCCGCACCGAAGTCGAATAGCCGGGATAGAAGACAATCACGCAGCAATGGGCGGGACGCTCGGCGCAGGCCGCTTCGATCAAGGCCACGTCGCCGTCCGGCCGGTCGATGCCGATCAGAATCTGGATGCGGCGCACAGGCACCTGCCTGAACACCGACTGCAGCGCCTCCTTCATGGTCGGGCGGATGATGGTCGGCATGATCACGGCAACGTCGGCCGGCCGCTGCAGATCGAAATCCGCGTCTGCGTAGGTTTTGAAACAGGACGGTGTCATGGTTTTAGGAGATAGAGCGGACCGCGCCAAAAACTCAAGACCAGAAAGCGGGGCTGGCCTGGTCCAGGCCGCCGCCGAGCCGCACCGCACCGACGCGCGTCGCCAGGCCGGTGGCCGGGTCGGTCTCGACGGCAACGGCGCACAGCGTCGCCGCGCCGGTCGCCGGCTCGAACCGCGCCGATGAAATGCGCTGCAGGAAGCGCTGCATCGGCTCGTCCTTGCCCATGCCGATCACGGAATCATAGTCGCCGGTCATGCCGACGTCGCTCATGAAGGCGGTGCCGCCGGGAAGCACGCGCAGATCGGCGGTCGGCACATGGGTGTGGGTGCCGACCACGAGGCTCGCGCGGCCGTCGCAGAAATGGCCGAACGCCTGTTTCTCGCTGGTCGCCTCGCCGTGAATGTCGATGACGATGGCGTCGGCGGCTTTGCCCAGCGGACACGCCATCAGCTCACGGTCGACGGCGGCGAACGGATCGTCGAGCGGGTCCATGAAAATGCGGCCCATGGCATTGATCACCAGCACGCGCGCGCCGTTCTTGGCCTCGATCATGGCGGCGCCGCGGCCCGGCGTGCCGGCGGGATAATTGATCGGCCGAATGAGGTTTTGCGCCCGCTCGATAAAAACCAGCGCCTCCTTCTGGGCCCAAGCATGATTGCCGAGCGTAATCGCGTCGGCGCCGGCCTCGACCAGCTCACGATAGATCGCCTCGGTGATGCCGAACCCGCCAGCCGCGTTCTCGCCGTTGACCACGACCAGATCGAGCTTCCATTTCTCCACGAGGCCGGGCAGGCGCTCACAGACCACAGTCCGCCCGCTGCGGCCGACAACATCGCCGGCGAAGAGAATGCGCATGCTTATCGCCTCGCCCGCTTGCGGGGGAGGGTCAGGGAGGGGGCCAGTCTTTTCTGATTCATAGTCTCAACCTACCGCAAATCGATCACCTCGCGCTCGGTTAGCACGAGATCGAGGCGCTCGTCGCGCGGTGTCGTCGGAATTTTGGGAACCTCCTGGGCGGCGAAGGCAATGCCGACGGCGATGACCGGCTTCAACCCACGCAGCCGATGGATGGTCATATCGTAATAACCAGCGCCATAGCCGATGCGAAATCCGGCCCGATCGAACGCCAACAGCGGCACCAGCAGAATATCCGGCTCCACTTCCGGCGCGTCGGCCTTCGGTTCCCGAATCCCCCATTGTCCGCGATCAAGCGGCGCTCCAAACTCCCAAGCCCGCATGATCAACGGCTTGCCGCGCCCGGCGATCGCCGGCAGCGCGAGCCGCGCGCCGGCTGCGGCGAGCTTCTGCATCAGCGGCAGCGGATTGATCTCGCTCTTGAGCGGCATGAAGCCGGAGATGAGGGCGCCCGGCGTTATCGAAAGGGGAAATTCCCGTGTGGCAATTGCATCGGCGCCGGCTTTGCGCGCGTCCGACGTCAACGCATCGCGTCGCGACTGCGCCGAGACGCGTAAGTCAGCCTTAAGTTCTCCAGCCGGCCTGTCAGCCATGAGCGCCCACATTACGGGAGTTTTAGAAAACAGCGACTTTTGCTTGTACTGCCGTACGCCGTTTGCGAGAATTATATGCTTGCTCAAGGGTCTGTGGCATGGCCGACGCAATCGAACAACGCGACTTTTTTATCAGCTTCAACAGCGCCGATCTTGCCTACGCTGAGGCAATCGATGCGGCGCTGAGGGCAGCTGGCTTCACCACCTACTATCACCCCACAGATATTCCTCCCGGCGGAAACATACCCCTGTGGATGGAAGATGCGTTGATGAATTCCCGGCAGTTGCTGGCACTATGTTCGCCAGAATACATGGCAGATGGAGCAGTCTACTCGGAAGCCGAGCGTTATGCGCGGTTTTGGCAGGACTCGCGCAGCGCAAAATTCAAGCTGGTCCCGGTGGAACTGAAACCTACCAGCTTCAAGCCGTTGATGTCAGTCTACAAACGGATTGATGCAAAGAACACGAGCCCGGCACAGGCTGCGGCGGCAGTGGTAGGGGCGCTGAAGAAACCGGATGAAGTGCAACAGCGCGAAGTCATCTACAACGTAGAGCCACTGCCAAAAATCTTCAACGTGCTCTACCACCACAACCCGAATTTCACCGGCCGGTTCGAGGCAATGGAGTCGCTTCAGAAATCGCTGCGCGAGGGCAATGCCGCAATAACCGCAGTGGCGGGAATGGGCGGCGTCGGCAAGACCACACTCGCCGCGGAATATTGCCACCGCTTCGGCGGTCGCTACGGAGGCGTATGGTGGGTACGCGCGGAACAGGAGCCAGTGATGCTCGCCGACCTCGCCGCGCTGGGACAAAGACTCGGTCTCGCCGTGTCCGGCAACATCGAGGCGGACGCCCGTGCGGCGCTTGAAGACGTCGCGAGCCGCACCGAGCCGTGGCTGATGGTTTACGACAACGCGCCGTATGCGGATGTTATCAGAAAATGGCTGCCGGCGGGTAGGGTGCGTTGCCTGATTACCTCGCGCTTTGCTGCCTTCGACAGTGTCGCGACAGTCACCCGGCTCGACCAATGGTCGGACGACGTGACGGCGGATTATCTCCTTGCCCGCACCGGACGCAACGAGAAGGAAGGCGCCTTGCGTCTCGCCCATTCGCTCGGCGGCCTGCCACTCGCGGCAGAGCAGGCGGCGGTGTTCCTCAAAGACCGCAAAGGCATCAGCTTCGACGACTACGCAAAGGAAATCGCGCGACTGATCAAGGAAGAAAAGCCGACGGGAGCGAAAGGCGATTATCCCGACACGGTATACGCCGCTTTCGTCAAATCGCTTGGAACGCTTAGCGACATGCAGGGCGGGGTTACTGCGCTCAATTTGCTTCGGCTGTGCGCATTTCTGTCGCCCGATGGCGTCGATCTTGAACTACTACTGGTCAATAAGTACAGCATATTCCTTCCTCGGGATTTTGCCTCGGCGGTTGCCGATATATTCGCCCGAGAGGATGCCTTGTCGGCACTAATGTCACTGTCGCTGCTACGCCAGGACGACGGCCCCATGGGCAGGGTTCTCGTATTCCACCGACTATTATTGGAAGTTGTGCGCGATTGGATGGGTGTGGAAGACCGCAGTTTTTGGGGCAGCGCAGCGGCGCAATTGGTCAACTTAGCTTTTCCTGATGAACCGGGACTAACTCCATCGCTGTGGCAGGCTTGCTCACGCCTCATGCTTCATGTCGCCCCACTGCAGGCAAATTCGCCCCATTCCGGCACGGCCGACAAGAACCTCGATCGACTACTCAACCAGGCCAGCCTTTACCTCGCTGCGCGCGGCGACCGAGCCGGCGCACTTGCAATGGCCATCGGGTCGGTTGAACTGGCCCGACTTACGGAGAACAACGATCCATTGGGGTTGGCCGTTTCTCTCAATAACTTGGGAGGGCGTTATGCGGAACTGGACCGGCTTGACGAAGCCGAGACAACCCTACTCGAAGCCCTAGCAATCAAAGAAGCTCGCCTGCAACCGAACGATCCCAACCTTGCGTTTACCCTTGCGAACATCGCACACATGCAATGGAGGCGTAAGGAATTTCACAAGGCTGAGCCACTTTTTCTACGCGCGGCTGAGATCTTCAAGATCGCAAATGGGGCCGAGTCAGGCGAATACGGGAGTGTGCTAACGAATCTTGACACTCTTTATGACGACTGGGCGGAAGTTTCCGGCGATGTAGAGAAACGCCGTATTGCTGAGGAGTACTCAACAAAGGCCTTGGCAATTGCAAAAAATGCCCGCGGCACCCGGCATCCTCATACAGCGTACCGCTACCATAATCTCGCAGTACTGAAAGACAGGTTAGGCGATCATTTGGGCGCAGCGCTGGGGTCAGAACGCGCAGTGGCTATTATGATGTCGCTCGATTTAGCGCAGCATCCTGACACACAATTCATGATTGGCCAGCTCGCTCGTAGTTGGGAGCGCGACAACCGAACAGATGCCGCGAGACAACTACGGCGCGGCGATATGTCCCGACTAGCACCTGCAATAACTGCCATCGAAGCCGAGCATCGTGCCTGGGTCGCCGAAGACCCCGAGCATCGCCATTTCGGTCCGCCATCGCCATTCGCCAAAAGCTAAGTGCGGAGCCGCGCCGGCCGTAAGAGGCTGATCCCGGGAACCTACATAAGTAGGTGGGCGCCATATGACCGAACCCAGGAGCTCGGCCAGGGACAGCTCCCTGTGGGATCGTAAGGCCCCGGAAGTGTGCTCCTACGCACCAGGCAGCCCCGCCCGGCCAATGTAGTGCGTTGCGTGGTGCAAAGCCATCTCGGCCGTGCCGCTCGTGGGCACGATCATTCCTCTCCCCTTGCGGGAGAGGGTGGCGCGCGAAGCGCGCCGGTGCGGGCCATCGGGACCGCCACGGCCCTCACCTGGCTCGCAGCGTTGCTGCGAGCCTGTCCTCTCCCGCAAGGGGAGAGGATTGGCGCTAGCCCAGCGCGACGCCGTTGCCGGCGCTGGTCTGGTTGAGCTTCTTGGTGATGATCTCGATGCGCTCGGCGGCGGCGGTCAGCGCCGCCGCCACCGCGGACTGTACGGTCTTGGCCTGATCGGCGGCGGTCGCGCGCGCTTCCGCTAAAACAGCAACTTCGTCTTCGAGGCGCTTGATGCGTTGCGCGTTCTCGGACAGCACGTCGGCGATGGTGAGCGCCGCCATCACGGTGAGCCTGGTGTCGCCGATCTCGCCGAATTTGCTGCGCAAGCCTTCGATCCGGGTATCCAGGTCGCGGGCGAGCTCCATGAGGTGGCCTTCCTGGCCGTCCTCGCAGGCCATGCGGAACTGCCGCCCGTTGATGGTGACGCTGACCTGGGACATTCGCCTCCCCCAACTCGGTTCGCCCGCGGCCCCGCGGCTCGCGGCCGCTTAGTTTCCGGGCTCGAGCACGCCGCGGATGGTTTCGATGGCCTGATCGATGCGCTGCGCCACTTCGCGATTGGCGGTCTCGAGCGCGCGGGTGCGGGCGGCGGCCTGGTCAAGCTCGCCGGCCAAACGGGCGCGGTCGTTGTCGAGCGCATGGACCTGATTGGCCAGCGCCTCGACGCCGCGGTCGGCCTCGCGCCGGCGCTCCGCCGCCTCATCCAAGGCCTCGAGCGCGAGCGTCAGACGGCGGCTTGCAGCCTCGATCGAATCGGTTTCGCTCATGCGCCTACCCGGCGGTCGCACTGGGCGCAAAAATTGTGCGACGGCAACCATTTACGAAAGGAAGCTTACGTCGCTTCGAGCTGGAACGTCAACGGCTAACGTGTGTTTGTCATGCGTGCCTGTGCATGACACCGCGGCGCCGGGAACGCGCAATTGACTCATCGGCCTCCCATGTTATCTCTGCCCGGCCTTTCAGATAAAAGCGGCCGTATCGCTCGGTGCCGCGCTTGGCCAGTCCCATGACGATGCCGGAACGTTCGCTTGCGGCGAGCACCGCGGAGCCTTCACGCTTTCCCTTAAGCGGCTCGAGCCCGAGCGCGCGCGCCGATCACGACCGCATGGCGAATGCCATCCGGGCGCTGGCGATGGACGCGGTGGAGAAGGCCAACTCCGGCCATCCCGGCCTGCCCATGGGCGCGGCCGATATCGCCACCGTCCTGTTCACTCGCTTCCTCAAATTCGACCCGGCCGATCCGGCGTGGCCCGACCGCGACCGCTTCGTGCTCTCCGCCGGCCATGGCTCGATGCTGCTCTATGCGCTGCTGCATCTTACCGGCTACGAAGCGATGACCATCGACGAACTCAAGCGCTTCCGCCAGCTCGGCTCGCTCACGCCCGGACACCCCGAGCACGGCCACACCCCCGGCGTCGAAACCACCACCGGCCCGCTCGGCCAGGGTCTTGCCAATGCGGTCGGCATGGCGATCGCGGAGCGGCACCTCGCCGCCGTGTTCGGCAGCGCCATCGTCGATCACACGACCTACGTGCTCGCTTCCGACGGCGACCTGATGGAAGGCATCAGCCAGGAAGCCATCGCGCTCGCCGGGCACCTCAAGCTGAACAAGCTGATCGTGCTGTTCGACGACAACGGCATTTCGATCGACGGGCCGCTCTCGCTTGCGGATTCCGTCGATCAGGTGAAGCGCTTCGAGGCGGCGGGTTGGGCGGCAAGCCGCATCGACGGCCACGATCCGGTGGCGATTGCGGCGGCGATCGAAGCGGCGAAAAAATCCGAGCGGCCATCGCTGATCGCCTGCCGCACCACCATCGGCTTCGGCGCGCCGACCAAAGCCGGCAAGGCATCGGCCCACGGCTCGGCGCTCGGCGCCAAAGAGATCGAGGGCGCGCGCGAAAAGCTCGGCTGGACTTTTGCGCCGTTCGAAATTCCGACCACCATCCGCGAGGCATGGCGTGCCGCCGGCGCACGCGGCAAGCCTGAACGGCTGGCCTGGAAAGAGCGCCTTGCCTCGAGCGATCCGCTGCATCACGCCGAATTTGAGCGCCGCCTGCGCGGCGAGCTGTCCGAGCTTTTCCCCGGCGCGGTGCGCGCGCTGAAGGAGACGTTGGCTCAAGCGCCGAAGGAGATCGCCACCCGCTCGGCGTCCGAGCTGGCGCTGGAATCGCTGACCGCGGCACTGCCGGAAATGCTCGGCGGCTCGGCCGACCTCACCGGCTCCAACAATACGCGCACCAAGGCGATGAAGGTGCTCAGCGCCGCGGATTATGCCGGCCGCTTCATCCATTACGGCGTGCGCGAGCACGGCATGGCGGCGGCCATGAACGGCATGGCGCTGCACGGCGGCATCATCCCCTATTCCGGCACGTTTTTGGTGTTCTCCGATTATTGCCGACCGGCGATCCGCCTCGCCGCGCTGATGGGCCAGCGCGTCATCCTTGTGTTAACCCACGATTCCATCGGGCTCGGCGAAGACGGGCCGACGCACCAGCCGGTCGAGCATCTTGCCGCGCTGCGCGCCATCCCGATCCTCAAGGTGTTCCGGCCGTGCGATGTGGTCGAGACGGTGGAGTGCTGGCAGCTCGCCTTGGAGTCCAAGGCCGGCCCCAGCGTGCTGGCGCTGACGCGGCAAAACCTGCCGCAACTGCGTCAGGGTTTTGACGAGCATAACCGCTGCGCGGCCGGCGCCTATGAGCTGATCGCGGCCGACGACGATTCCGCCGTGGTGTCGCTGTTCGCCACCGGCTCGGAAGTGGCGATCGCAGCCGAAGCAAAAAAGCTCCTCGCCGCGCGCAAAATTTCCGCACGCGTCGTCTCGGTGCCGTGCTTTGAGCTTTTCCTCGCCGCGCCGGCGGCGAAACGCGCCGCGGTGGTCGGCCAGGCGCGCGTCAATGTCGCGGTCGAAGCCGGCATCCGCCAGGGCTGGGACGCCATCATCGGCTCGGACGGCGTCTTCGTCGGCATGACCGGCTTCGGCGCCAGCGGGCCGTACAAGGAGCTTTACCAACATTTCGGATTAACCGCCGAAAAAGTGGCGCAGGCGGCATTGGCTCGATTAGAAAAGTCGTAGAAGCGTAGTTACATAAAGGAGTGTCGCGCTCTGGCCCCCTCCCTACCCTCCCCCGCAAGCGGAGGAGGATTTAGAAGGGGGCGCGCGCCACGAGGAGACCGGGGAGCGAAAGAATGTCGGTTCGGGTTGCCATCAACGGTTTTGGCCGCATCGGCCGCAATATCTTGCGCGCCATCGTCGAGGCCGACCGCCACGATATCGAAGTCATCGCCGTCAACGATCTGGCGCCGGTGGAAACCAACGCGCATCTGCTCCGCTACGATTCAGTGCACGGCCGATTTCCCGGCGAGGTCACGGTCAAGGGCGACAGCATCAGCGTCGGCAACGGCGCCATCAGATGCACCGCCGAACGCGATCCCTCAAAGCTGCCGTGGCGAGAACTCGGCATCGACATCGCGCTGGAATGCACCGGCATTTTTACCTCGAAGGACAAGGCCGCGGCGCACCTGACCGCGGGCGCCAAGCGCGTGCTGATCTCGGCGCCGGCCGACGGCGTCGATCTCACCGTGGTCTACGGCGTCAATCACGACAAGCTCACCAAGGCGCACACCGTCGTCTCCAACGCCTCGTGCACCACCAATTGCCTGGCGCCGGTCGCAAAAGTGCTCAACGACGCCGTCGGCATCGACAAGGGCTTTATGACCACGGTGCACTCCTACACCAACGACCAGCCGTCGCTCGATCAGGTGCACAAGGATCTCTATCGCGCGCGTGCCGCGGCGCTCAACATGATCCCGACCTCGACCGGCGCCGCCAAGGCGGTCGGCCTGGTGCTGCCGGAGCTCGCCGGGCGCCTCGACGGCGTCGCCATCCGCGTGCCGACGGCAAACGTTTCCGTGGTGGACTTCAAGTTCGTTGCCAAGCGCACCACCTCGAAGGACGAGATCAATGCCGCGGTCAAACGCGCCGCCGAGCAGCAGCTCAAGGGCATCCTCGGCTATACCGACGCGCCCAACGTCTCCAGCGAT
>Ga0210395_10002081_pt1 | contig 15642 bp, 13 predicted proteins | sample IncBWH4OmetaG_FD_150861 | JGI IMG/M metagenome (GOLD analysis project Ga0210395, IMG submission 150861) | Forest soil microbial communities from Barre Woods Harvard Forest LTER site, Petersham, Massachusetts, United States - Inc-BW-H-4-O ... | reverse complement strand
TGTAAGGCACGCGGCCGATCGCCACCAGAACGATATCGGCCTCGAACGTCTCCGCGGTGCCGCCGCCTGAAGCCGGCTCGACTTTCACCTTCAGCGTCTTGCCGGAGGCATCGACCGCGGTGACCTTCGACGACAGTTTGAAGGCGAGGCCCTGCTTCTGCAGCATGCGGTGGAATTGGTTGACGATCTCGCGATCGATGCCGGGCAGGATGTGATCCAGGAACTCGACGATCGTCACCTCGGCGCCGAGCCGCCGCCACACCGAGCCGAGCTCGAGCCCGATGATGCCGGCGCCGACAATGAGAAGCTTTTGCGGCACCTTGGCGAGATCGAGCGCGCCGGTCGACGACACGACGCGCTTTTCGTCGATGTCGAGGCCGGGCAGCCGCGCCACGTCCGACCCAGTCGCAATGACGATGTTCTTGGTTTCGAGCGTCTGCGTCTTGCCGTCCTCGGCCTTCACCTCGACCTTGCCTGGCGCCGTGATGCGGCCTGAGCCGTGAAACGTCTCGATTTTGTTCTTCTTGAACAGATACGCGACGCCCTTCACGTTGCCGTCGACGCCCTTCTCCTTGTATTTGAGCATCGCCGCGAGATCGACGCTCGGCGTGCCGACCTTGATGCCCATCTCGCCGAATTTGTGCTCAGCCTCCTCGTAAAGCTCCGACGCATTGAGCATCGCCTTCGACGGGATGCAGCCGATATTGAGGCAGGTGCCGCCGAAGGTGGCCCACCTTTCGATCACGGCAGTCTTCATGCCAAGCTGCGCCGCGCGAATGGCGCAGACATAGCCGCCGGGACCGCTGCCGATGACGATGAGGTCGTAGTTGGGCATGAATATTCCGAGGGCGTATTATTCGGCCGCCATATGTTTTACAGCGTTAGCCTCGGCTTGCATGCGCTGGGCGTCCGCACAGAAGTCAATGTCGTCGCCAGCATCATCGACCCAAAGTAACGCCGAACCATTGTGCGCGACTTGCACGGTCTTGAATCTATCCGGGTCCTTCATGAACGCGAATATGCCGCCTTTGGCTACCGTATCGGAGAAATCCACTTCGCCGACGAACCCGTCTGAATAAGAAAGACGTAGACGATATTCTCCAATCGGGACCGCGGAGACGAGTCTTGGCCAATCCGTCATTCGATTCTCCTCGGCTTCTCGCTATTTTGAACGGCCTTCCAAGCCGCCGATAGCTCTTCTTGATGCTCACTCGCCCACTTTAGCACGCGTCGTCTCTTGTTGGCAGGTAGCGCGCCGTCGATGATTTTCAATGTCGCGATACTCACTTTTGCGCGAAAATCGCCGCAGTCGACATGAAAATGTGGAGGGTCGTGATCGTTGAAGAAGAACATGATCAACATTCCATCGACGATCGCAACGACTGGCATGTCGGCTCACAAATCCAGCACCAGCCGAGCCGGCTCCTCCAGGCATTCCTTCACCCGCACCAAAAACGTCACCGCCTCGCGGCCGTCGACCAGGCGGTGATCGTAGCTCAGCGCCAGATACATCATCGGCCGGATCTCGACCTTGCCGGCGACCACCATGGGCCGGTCCTGGATCTTGTGCATGCCGAGGATGCCCGACTGCGGCGCGTTGAGGATCGGCGTCGACATCAGCGAGCCGTAGATGCCGCCATTGGTGATGGTGAAGGTGCCACCCTGCAGCTCGTCGATCTTGAGCGCGCCGTCGCGGGCGCGATGGCCGAAATCCGAGATGCTCTTCTCGATCTCGGCGAGCGATTTTTGGTCGCAGTCGCGCACCACCGGCACCACCAAGCCGCGTTCGGTGCCGACCGCGATGCCGATGTGATAATAATTCTTGTAGATGATATCGGCGCCGTCGATCTCGGCATTGACGGCGGGGATTTCCTTGAGCGCCTGCACGCAGGCGCGCACGAAGAAGCCCATGAAGCCGAGCTTTGCGCCATGCTTCTTCTCGAACAGGTCGCGGTATTGTGTGCGCAGCGCCATGACGTGGCCCATGTCGACCTCGTTGAAGGTCGTCAGCATGGCGGCGGTGTTCTGCGCGTCCTTTAGCCGCCGCGCGATGGTCTGACGCAGCCGCGTCATCTTCACGCGCTCTTCGCGCGCGGCGTCATCGGCCGGCGACGGTGCGCGCACCTGCACCGCGGCAGCCGGCTGCGCCACCGGCGTCGGTTGCGCGGCGGCGCGTTCGATCGCGGCGAGCATGTCGCCCTTGGTGACCCGGCCGTCCTTGCCGGTGCCGGACATGGCCGCGGCGTCGATGCCGGTTTCGGCGGCAATCTTGCGCACTGACGGCGCCAGCGGCTTGTCGGCAGCGGGCGCCGCTGCCGGTGCAAGCTTTGGCGGTGCTGGCGGCGGCGCGGGCTGCGCCGCAGGCTGCGGCACGGCTTTCGCCGGCGCAGCGCCGGCACCTTCCTTGATTTGGCCGAGCACCGCGCCCACGGCGACAGTGTCGCCGTCCTTGGCGGCGATATCGCTGAGCACGCCCGCGGCCGGTGCCGGCACTTCGATCGTCACTTTGTCGGTTTCGAGCTCGACCAGCGGCTCGTCGACGGCAACGGCATCGCCCGGCTTCTTGAACCATTTGCCGATGGTCGCCTCGGTGACCGATTCACCGAGCGTCGGCACGCGAATTTCAGCCATTGCAAATCCCTCGGCGTCCTGACGGCGTGCGGATTATCCCAACGCGTCTTCCAGAAACTGCTTGAGCTGGTTGAGATGCAGCGACATCTGCCCGACCGCCGTCGAAGCCGAGGCCGGCCGCCCGGTATAGCGCGCGCGGCGATGTTTGGCGCCGATCTGGTTGAGCACCCATTCGAGGAAGATATCGACGAACACCCAGCCGCCCATGTTGCGCGGCTCTTCCTGGCACCAGACGATCTCGGCCTGCTTGAAGCGCGACAATTCCAGCATCAGTGCCTTGGTCGGGAACGGATAAAGCTGCTCGATGCGTAACAGATAGATGTCGTTGATGCCGCGCTTCTCTCGCTCCTCGTAGAGATCGTAATAGACCTTACCGGAACAGATGACGACGCGGCGCATCTTGTCGTCGGGGACGAGTTTTATCTTCTCGTCCGGCAGCAGCTGCGCGTCGTCCCACAATAGGCGATGAAACGACGTGTTCGGCCCCATCTCGTCGAGCCGCGACACCGCGCGCTTGTGGCGCAACAGCGACTTCGGCGTCATCAGGATCAGCGGCTTGCGGAAGTCGCGGTTGAGCTGCCGGCGCAGGATGTGAAAGTAGTTCGCCGGCGTGGTGCAGTTGGCGACCTGCATATTGTCCTCGGCGCACATCTGCAGGAAGCGCTCGAGGCGGGCGGAAGAATGCTCCGGCCCCTGCCCTTCGTAACCGTGCGGCAACAGGCAAACGAGCCCCGACATGCGCAGCCATTTGCGTTCGCCCGACGAGATGAATTGGTCGAACAAAACCTGCGCGCCGTTGGCGAAATCGCCGAATTGGGCTTCCCACATGGTGAGCGTATCGGGTTCAGCAAGCGAATAACCGTACTCGAAGCCGAGCACGGCCTCCTCCGAGAGCATCGAATTGATGACTTCGAATCGGGCCTGGCCGTCGCCGAGATGATTGAACGGCGTGTAACGATTCTCGTTCTCCTGGTCGATCAGCACCGAATGGCGCTGCGAGAACGTGCCGCGCTCGGAATCCTGACCGGACAGCCGCACCTTGTGGCCTTCGAGCAGCAACGAACAGAAAGCCAGCGCTTCGCCGGTCGACCAGTCGATATTGGCGCCGGTCTCGATCGACTTGCGGCGGCTGTCAATGAACCGGTTGAGCGTGCGATGCAGGTGAAAGCCCGGCGGCAGCGTGGTGATCTTGTCGCCGATCTCCTTGAGCATGGCGATCTCGACGCCGGTATGGCCGCGGCGCGGATCGTCGGCTTCGCCCGCGGTCTTGAAGCCGGCCCAGCGGCCGTCGAGCCAATCTGCCTTGTTGGCGCGATAGCTTTGCGCGGCCTCGAGCTCGACGTCGAGGCGGGCGCGCCAGTCCGCCTTCATCTTGTCGACTTCGCCCGCGGTGACGACGCCTTCGCCGATCAGCTTGTTGCCGTAAATCTCCAAGGTCGTGGGATGCGCGGCGATCGCCTTGTACATCAGCGGCTGGGTGAACGACGGCTCGTCGCCCTCGTTATGGCCGTGGCGGCGATAGCAGAACATGTCGATGACGACCGGTTTTTGGAATTTCTGCCGGAACTCGGTCGCGATCTTGGCGGCGAAGACGACGGCTTCGGGATCGTCGCCGTTGCAGTGGAAAATCGGCGCCTCGATCATCTTGGCGACGTCGGAGGGGTAAGGCGACGACCGCGAATAGCGCGGGTTGGTGGTGAAGCCGATCTGATTGTTGAGGATGAAATGCACCGAGCCGCCGGTGCGGTGGCCGCGCAATCCGGAAAGCCCGAGGCTCTCCGCGACCACGCCCTGTCCGGCAAACGACGCATCGCCGTGGATGAGCAACGGCATCACCATGGTGCGGTCTTCCGGCGTGGCGCCGAGCTGATCCTGCTTGGCGCGCACCTTGCCGAGCACCACCGGATCGACGATTTCCAGATGCGACGGATTCGCTGTGAGCGACAGGTGCACCTTGTTGGCGTCGAACTCGCGGTCCGACGAGGCGCCGAGGTGATATTTGACGTCGCCCGAGCCTTCGATCTCGTTCGGCGTCGACGAGCCGCCCTTGAACTCGTGGAAGATGGCGCGATGCGGCTTGGCCATCACCTGCGCCAGCACGTTGAGCCGGCCGCGATGCGGCATGCCGATGACGATCTCGCGCACGCCGAGCGCGCCGCCGCGCTTGATGATCTGCTCCAGCGCCGGGATCATCGATTCGCCGCCGTCGAGACCGAAGCGTTTTGTGCCGGTGAACTTCAGATCGCTGAATTTCTCAAAACCTTCGGCTTCGACCAGCTTGTTGAGGATGGCGCGCTTGCCCTCGCGGGTAAACGAAATCTCCTTGTCCGGCCCTTCGATGCGTTCTTGGATCCAGCCCTTCTGGGCGCCGTTCGAGATGTGCAAAAATTCGACGCCGAGCGTCTGGCAATAGGTGCGCCGCAGGATGGCGACGATCTGGCGGATGGTGCCGAACTCAAGGCCCAAAACCTTGTCGAGAAAAATCGGACGGTCGAGATCGGCTTCGCTGAAGCCGTAGGTGCGCGGATCGAGTTCTTCCTCGTTCTTGACCGGCTCGAGCCCGAGCGGATCGAGATTGGCGTGGAAATGGCCGCGCGCCCGATAGGCGCGGATCAGCATCAGCGCCCGCACCGAGTCGCGTGTCGCCCGTTCGATATCGGCTGAGGACAATTCGACGCCGCGGCTTTGCGCCTGTGCCTTGACCTTGATGCCGACGCCGTTGCCGTCGAGCGCCGCGACCAGATCGCCGCCTGGCAGCGGCGGCCAGCCCTGCCGGCCCCACGACGGCCCGCGCGCGTTCTTTTCAACGTCGGCCGCGTTGTCCTTCAGGCTCTGGAAGAACGACTGCCACTCGGCGTCGACCGCTTGCGGGTCGGTTTCGTAGCGGGCGTAGAGGTCCTCGATGTAGGGGGCATTGCTGCCGTAGAGGAACGAGGTGAGGGCGAAGGCGGCGTTGGCGTCCTGGCGGGACATGGTGCGGTTCCTGGGCGATTCCTTTGGGAGGAATCCGTAACGAGAGGGCGAGAAACGAGGCGCGAAACGCGAAACCGAACGACGCGAAAAGACGCGAATCAGCCCGGCCCGGCGCAGGGATTTCCCTTTGTACCCTATTTAATGGCCCGATGCGGCAGGCAAAAGACGATAAGAATGAATCAGGATTTCAATAATTCTGCAAGGGTATGGCCGAGGCGCGCCGGCGACGGTGAAACCTTGATGCCGGCCGACTCCATGGCGGCAATCTTGGAATCGGCGCCGCCTTTGCCGCCGGCGATGATGGCGCCGGCATGGCCCATGCGCCGCCCCGGCGGCGCGGTGCGCCCGGCGATGAAGCCGACCATCGGCTTCTTGCGGCCGCGCTTGGCTTCGTCCTTGAGGAACTGCGCGGCGTCCTCTTCCGACGAGCCGCCGATTTCGCCGATCATGACCAGCGCCTCGGTCGCCTTGTCGGCGAGAAACATTTCCAACATTTCGATGAAGTCGGTGCCCTTTACGGGATCGCCGCCGATGCCGACCGCGGTGGTTTGGCCGAGCCCTTCCCGCGTTGTCTGGAACACCGCCTCGTAGGTCAGCGTGCCGGAGCGCGAAACGATGCCGACCTTGCCCGGCTTGAAAATATTGCCGGGCATGATGCCGATCTTGCATTCGCCGGCGGTCATGACGCCGGGGCAATTCGGCCCGATCAGGCGCGATTTGGAGCCGCACAGCGAGCGCTTGATCTTGACCATGTGGCTCACCGGAATGCCTTCGGTGATGCACACGATCAGCGCAATCTCCGCCGCGATCGCTTCCGCGATGGCATCGGCCGCGCCGGCCGGCGGCACATAGATCACGCTGGCGTCGGCGCCGGTCTTCTCGCGCGCTTCGGCGACGGTGTCGAACACCGGCAGGTTGAGATGGGTCGAGCCGCCTTTGCCGGGCGACACGCCGCCGACCATTTTGGTGCCGTAAGCGATCGCCTGCTCGGAATGGAAGGTGCCGTTCTTGCCGGTAAAACCCTGGCAGATGACTTTTGTGTTCTTGTCGATGAGGATGGACATTACGCCGCCTCCTTCACCGCTTTGACGATCTTCTGCGCGGCGTCGTCGAGATCGTCGGCCGAGGTGACGTTAAGGTTGGACTTGGCGATGATGTCCTTGCCGAGCTCGACATTGGTGCCTTCGAGCCGCACCACCAGCGGCACGCGCAGGCCCACTTCCTTCACCGCGGCGACCACACCCTCGGCGATGACATCGCACTTCATGATGCCACCGAAGATGTTGACCAGAATGCCCTTCACGTTGTGATCGGAGGTGATGATCTTGAACGCGGCGGCGACCTTGTCCTTCGTCGCGCTGCCGCCGACATCCAAGAAATTGGCCGGCGCCATGCCGTAGAGTTTTATGATGTCCATGGTCGCCATGGCGAGACCGGCGCCATTGACCATGCAGCCGATCGAGCCGTCGAGCGCGATGTAGTTGAGGTCGAATTTCGAGGCTTCGATCTCCTTGGCGTCTTCCTCGGTCTCGTCGCGCAAAGCCGCGATCTTCGGATGCAGGAACAGCGCGTTGTTGTCGAAATCGATTTTGGCGTCGAGGCAGATCAGCTTTTTGTCCTTGGTGACGACCAGCGGATTGATCTCGAGGAGACTCATATCGGTGTCGATGAAGGCCTTGTAGAGGTTGGAGAGCAGCGGCCCCATTTGCTTCGCCAGATCGGCGTCAAGCTTCAGCGCCTGGGCGACGCTGCGGCCGTGATGTGGACAAATGCCGGCGACCGGATCGACCGAAATGGTCACGATCTTGTCCGGCGTATTGTGCGCCACGTCTTCGATATTCATGCCGCCTTCGGTGGAGACCACGATGGCGACGCGCGATGTCTCGCGGTCGATCAGCATCGACAGGTAGAATTCCTTGTCGATCGGCGAGCCTTCCTCGATGTAGAGCCGGTTGACCTGCTTGCCGTGCGGCCCGGTCTGGTGCGTGACCAGAGTCGAGCCGAGGAGCCGCGTCGCTTCTTTCTTCACGTCATCGACCGATTTGACGACCTTGACGCCGCCGGCCTTGCCGCGGCCGCCGGCATGGATCTGCGCTTTCACCACCCAGACCGGCCCGCCGAGCGCGTTGGCGCTTTTCACGGCTTCATCGACGCTGAATGCCGGATTGCCGCGCGGCACCGGCACGCCGTAGTCGCGCAGCACCGCTTTGGCTTGGTATTCGTGGATGTTCATGGGGAATGCTCAGCCTGCGTTCCGTCATCCTGAGGTGCGAGCGGAGCGAGCCTCGAAGGATGCACGGCCGAGGCGGCCCCGAAATCGGCTTACCGATTTCGAATCTTACAAAGTCGAAGTCGGCAACAGCCGACTTCGTTGCCGTCGCCCTTCGAGGGCCGCTTCGCGGCCACCTCAGGGTGACGGAAGAAATTATTTGCCCAAATCCGGCGCGATCTTCTTGCAGGCCTCGACCAGGGATTCCACCGACGCCACGGATTTCTCGAACATGCCGCGCTCGGTGCTGTTGAGCTCGATCTCGACGATGCGCTCGACGCCCTTGCTGCCGATCACCACCGGCACGCCGACATAGAGGTCCTTGACGCCGTACTCGCCGTTGAGCCAGGCCGCGGCCGGCAGCACGCGCTTCTTGTCGCGCAGATAGCTCTCGGCCATGGCGATCGCCGACGCGGCGGGCGCGTAGAACGCCGAGCCGGTACGCAACAGGCTAACGATCTCGCCGCCGCCGTTGCGGGTGCGATCGACGATCTCGTCGACGCGGGCCGCCGTGGTCCAGCCCATCTTCACCAGATCGGGCAGCGGAACGCCGGCAACCGCCGAATAGCGCACCAGCGGCACCATGGTGTCGCCATGGCCGCCGAGCACGAAGGCGGTGACGTCCTCGACCGAGACGTTGAACTCATCGGCCAGGAAATAACGGAACCGCGAGGAATCGAGCACGCCCGCCATGCCGACCACCATCTGCTTCGGCAGCCCGCAGCACTTCTGCAGCGCCCAGACCATGGCGTCGAGCGGATTGGTGATGCAGATGATGAAGGCGTTCGGGCAATATTTCTTGATGCCGGAGCCGACCTGCTCCATGACCTTGAGATTGATGCCGAGGAGATCGTCGCGGCTCATGCCCGGCTTGCGCGGCACGCCGGCGGTGACGATGCACACCGAGGCGCCTTCCAGCGATTCGTAGGAATTGGTGCCGGTGAAGCGGGCGTCAAAACCATCGACCGGCGACGATTGGACGAGGTCGAGCGCCTTGCCCTGAGGCACGCCTTCGGCGATGTCGAACATGACGACGTCGCCCAATTCCTTGAGCCCGATCAGATGCGCCAGCGTGCCGCCGATTTGACCCGAGCCGATCAATGCAATCTTGTTTCGTGCCATCCGATAATGTCCTTGATTGATGGGCGAAAGAGGTCCGGCTGCCGCGGTCATTAGCCCTTTCGGGTGACACGTTCAAGTCGGCTGGCAGCGACCGAAACGGTCACACGGAACGAAATCGGGGCCGCTGTGCTTGATCGCCGGGCCGACGCGCCCGAAGCGGTGCAACGAGAGCCTCTATGGCAAGCAAACGCTGGTCGGTAAAATCGCTGTTTGCCATGCTCGGGCCGGGCCTGGTCACCGGCGCCGCCGACGACGATCCAAGCGGCATCGCCACCTATTCCCAGGGCGGCGCCCAGTTCGGTTACGCGCTGGGCTGGACGATGTTCCTGACCACGCCGTTCATGATCGCCATTCAGCTGGTCAGTGCCCGCATCGGCGCCGTCACCGGGCGGGGACTCGCGGCCAATCTCGGCAAGGCGATGCCAACCGTGCTGCTGCACGCCCTGGTAGGACTCTTGCTCATTGCCAATACGCTCAACATCGCCGCCGACATCGCGGCGATGGGCGACGCACTGCGGCTGGTCGTCGGCGGCCCCGAGCTGCTCTACATCGCGGTGTTCGGCATCGGCTGCCTCACCGCCGAGATCCTGATTCCGTATCACAAATATTCGCGCTATCTGAAGGCGCTGACGCTGGTGCTGTTCGCCTATGTGGCCACCGCTTTCACCATCCGGATTCCGTGGGGCGACGTGGCGGCTGCGACGTTCTTGCCGCGGGTGCCGTGGAATCGCGACTACATGCTGATGCTGGTGGCGATCTTCGGCACCACGATCAGTCCCTACATGTTCTTCTGGCAGGCCTCGCTCGAAGCGGAGGGGCGCAAGCTGCGCGCCAAGACGACAACCAACACGGCCGCGTCAACGAGCAAGCGCCTCGGGCAGCGCGAGGGCTTTCGCATCGGGCTCGACACCACCGTCGGTATGTTTTTGTCGAATATCATCGGCTACTTCATCATCGTCACCACGGCGGCCACGCTGCACGCCCACGGCATGACCCACATCGACACCGCGGCTCAGGCCGCCGAAGCGTTGCGGCCGCTTGCCGGCCCGCTGGCGTTTTTTCTGTTCTCCTTAGGCATCATCGGCACTGGGCTGCTCGCCGTGCCGGTGCTCGCCGGTTCTGCCGGCTATGCGGTGGCGGAAACTTTTGGCTGGGAAGGCAGTCTCGAAATGCCGGCCCGCAGCGCGCCGGGTTTCTACCTGGTCGTCACCGCGGCGACGCTGGCCGGATTGGGCGCGGCGCTCACCCCGCTCGATCCGATCCGCATGTTGTTCTGGAGCGCGGTCGTCAACGGCGTCGTCGCCGTGCCACTGATGGTCGCCATGATGGTGGTCGTCGCCAGCCGCAACATCATGGGCAAATTCGCCGCTTCGCGCGCCCTGATGGTGTTCGGCTGGTTCGCGACATTCTTGATGGGCGTCGTCGTCGCCGCGATGCTGATCACGAGCGTTAGCGGCTAGTCGCTAGGTCTCGACGATGCCGGTGGACGACGTGGACGCTTGCGAAAGCGCGGCGCCATGCGGCCGCGCCAGATAAGCTTGCGAGCGCATCTCGATCAGGCGCGAGGCGGTGCGCTTGAATTCCTGCGCTTCGAAACCTTCGTCGGCGCAATAGAGCGCGTCGGGCTCCGCGGCCGCCGAGGCAATGAGCTTCACGTTCATGTCGTAAAGCGTGTCGATCAGGATGATGAAGCGCTTCGCGGCATTGCGGGTGTCGTAGGTCATCACCGGGACATGGTCGAGGATGATGGTGTGGTACTCGTGCGCCAGGCGCAGGTAGTCGATGGCGGCAAGCGGCGCTTCGCACAGATCGTGGAAGGAAAAGCGCGCCACCCCCATGAAGGCGCGCGGTACATGCACGCTGCGTCCCTTGAGCGGCAGTTCTTGCGCGGTGCCGTCGTGGCCGCCGGCGAGCCGCCGCCAAGCATCGTCGAGCGCGGCATCCGCCGCCGCGTCGGCCGGTACGTACCAAACCGGGAGACCTGCGAGTTTCTCCAGCCGAAAATCGGTGCGCGCATCGAGGCGCACCACGTCCATATATTCTTCGAGCAGGTGGATGAACGGCACGAACAGCGCGCGGTTCAAACCGTCCTTGTAGAGCTCGTCCGGCGCCACGTTCGAGGTGGCGACGACCACGGCGCCGTGCGCGAACAATTGCGCGAACAGCCGGCCCAAAATCATGGCGTCGGCGATGTCGGTGACGTGGAATTCGTCGAAGCAGAGCAGCCAGGCCTCGTCGAACAATTGCCCGGCGACAAGCCGGATCGGATCTTCGCCTTCGTGCTCGCCGCGCTTCATCTTCTGGCGTAGCGCGAAAATGCGTTCGTGCACGTCGAGCATGAATTCGTGAAAATGCGCGCGGCGCTTGCGCAGCACCGGACTCGTTTCGAAGAACAAGTCCATCAACATGGTCTTGCCGCGGCCGACGTCGCCGTAGATGTAGAGACCCTTGAGCGGCGGCTCCTTGCGGTTGCCGAACAGCCAGCCGAGCGACGAGGATTTGCGCGCCAGGCGATGCTCCGCGATCCGCACCTCGAGCCGTTGTAGCTTCTCGATGACGGCGAGCTGCGCGTCGTCGCTGCCGACGCGCCCGGCGGCGACGCCGGCGGCGTATTGCGCTGTGATGGAGATCGCCATTGGCGGATTAACCGTTGTGGGCGAAACGTGGCGGGAACACGCGGAGATTTAGCATTGCATTGCGCATGCCAAGATTAGGTAGTCAAACAGTCGTGAATGATTCACGAGCCATGCGTATACGGAATGTAGGCATGTTGCTCAATGCTTCACCTTGCCAAACTTTAGCGCCGCACGACATGATGATTTGATTCGGCGTACAGGCGAAGCCGTCTGCTACGCCAATCTGCTGCGCGGAGGAAACGATCGGGAGGGTCTCGTAGACGACAGTGTCCTTACCGGGACGACAATGTCAGGAGACCCAATGCAAGATGTTCTTCCAGAAGGCGGCGTGATCCGCAAATTGTGGGTCGGTGAAGCGGCAAAATACCGCGATCATATGCTGCGCCTCGACCCGGACAGCCGCAACAGCCGGTTCGCCGGCGGCGTATCCGACGACTTCGTCCGCAAATATGCCGACCTGGCCCAGTCGCTGGACGCCGTGATCCACGGCTTTTTCATTGGCGGAACGATGCGCGGCGCCGCCGAGCTGCGGCCGCTGGGCGTGCGCTTTTCGCGCCAGGCGGAAGCCGCGATCAGCGTCGAGAAGCCGTGGCAGAGCCACGGCGTCGGCTCGGCGCTGCTGCGCCATACTTTGCTCACGGCACGCAATCGCGGCGTCCGGCTCCTGCACATGGCGTGCCTCGCCGAGAACCGGCGCATGCAGCAATTGGCGCGCAAGTTCGACGCCGAGCTGTCGTTCGATTTCGGCAGCGTCATCGGCGAAGTCGAATCGTCGCGGCCGACGCCGCTGTCGCTGATGCGCGAGGTCATGGCCGACGGCCATGGTTTTGCGACCGCAATGCTCGATCTGCAGACCAGAATGCTGCGGGCGTGACCTGAAAACTTAAGCCCGCCGCAGCGCGGGCTCGCCGAGCGGATAGTCGGCCTCGACCACATAGGGGCCACCGCCGACCGAGGAGCGCGACGAGAACAGCACGAAGCGCGACACCTCGAACGACGCCGAGCGGTAGTGGCCGCGGGCGCTGAGATATTCGGCGACCTGGTGGCTCGACGAGTCGCGCAACCGCGCCAGCGTCACATGCGGCGTGTATTTGCGGCCCTCGGGCTCGAGGCCGAGCCGTTGCAGCAGCCGCTCGTGCTCGGCCTGCAGCTCCATCAGCGGCGCGATCGGCGTGACCGGGGCGACCACCGCGCGCGGCTTGCGGCCGCCGAACGACAGCAATCCGTCGAGTCGCAGCTCGAACGACATGCGGCGCACGCGCCCCAACATACCGGCGATTTCATGGGCCAGCGCATCATCGATGTCGCCGATGAAGCGCAGCGTCAGGTGATAATTCTCGGGATCGATCCAGCGCGCGCCCGGCAGCCCGCCGCGCATCATGGCAAGCGATTGGGCGACATGCGGCGGAATCTCAAGAGCAGTGAACAGGCGGGGCATGACGACCTGCATTTCGATACGAATCGCCGCATCCGCACAATGCGGTGATCGGGCGCGGGATGCAACCCTTACGACGGATGTTGCGTGCGAACGCGGGCGATGAGCTCCTCCACCTTAGGCAAAATGCGCTGGACGATAATGTCGACGCCAGCGGCGTTGGGATGCAGCCCGTCGTGCTGCAGAAGCTTCAGATCGCCGGCGGCACCGTCGAGGAAGAACGGATAAATAAGCAGGTTATATTTCGCCGCAAGATCGGGATAGATGCGCTCGAACGCAGTCCCGTATTCGGGCCCGAGATTTGGCGCTGAGCGCATGCCGCACAGAAGCACCGCGATATGGCGCGCGGTGAGACGACGCAAAATGGTGTCGAGCGCGTCGCGCGTCACCTCCGGCTTGAAACCGCGCAGCATGTCGTTGGCGCCAAGCTCGAGAATGACCGCCTCGGTGCCGTCCGGCACCGACCAGTCGAGCCGCGCCAGCCCATCAGAGGCAGTGTCGCCGGACACGCCGGCGTTCTGGATGTCCGCGGCAATGCCTTTGGCGGCAAGGGCGGCTTGCAGGCGGGGCACGAAACCTTCGTTGTCGGGCAGCCCATAACCAGCCGTCAACGAGTCGCCGAAGGCGACGATTTTGACCGGCGCCTGGGCGTGCGCCGACGGCACCGCTGTCGCGGCGAAGATCGCCACGCTACAAACCGCCGCACCTACGATTTGGATGAGCGCGCGCCGCCACCCATATGATCGGGCACGACGTGATGACGAGGGGCGCGGACCAGCCGCCAACATGCACGACATTTCCAGCCATCCTTCCAACGCCATCGCGCTTTCCGGCGTCAACCTGGCGCTCGGCCGCGGCGCCGCCCGCGTCCACATCCTGCGACAGATCGACCTCAATATAGGCCGTGGCGAGGCGATTGGCCTGCTCGGCCCGTCCGGCTCCGGCAAATCGACGCTGCTCATGGTGATGACCGGATTGGAGCGCCCGGATACCGGCTCCGTCGTCGTCGCCGGACAGGAATTGCAACAGCTCGACGAGGACGCTCTCGCGCGCTTTCGCGGCAGGCATATCGGCATCGTCTTTCAGGCCTTTCATCTCATCCCGACCATGACGGCGCTGGAGAACGTCGCGGTGCCGCTCGAATTCGCCGGCGCCCGCGACGCGCTGCAACGCGCCGAAAAGGAACTGGCGGCCGTCGGGCTGGCGCAACGTCTGCACCATTATCCGGCCGAATTGTCCGGCGGCGAGCAGCAGCGCGTCGCGCTGGCCCGCGCGCTGGCGCCCGATCCGGCGCTGATTGTCGCCGACGAACCGACCGGCAACCTCGACGAGGCGACCGGGCGCGAGATCATCGAGCTTCTGTTCCGCGGCCACCGCGAGCGCGGCACCACGCTCGTTCTGGTCACCCACGACACCGAGCTCGCCGGGCGGTGCGACCGCGTGGTGCGCCTGCATTCCGGACGGCTCGACACGGCGGTGCCGCACGAGGCGACATGACCGCGCTGGCCGATACGCGAGAGGTGTGGCGCCCAAGTTTCGGTCAAAGGGCGCAACTCGTAGGGCGTCTCGCCTGGCGCGAGGCGCGCGGCGGCTTGCGCGGTTTTGGCGTCTTCATCGCCTGCATCGCTCTTGGCGTGTTCGCGATCGCCGGCGTCGGTTCGATCGCGGCGAGCCTTGCCGACAGCATCGGCAGCGCCGGGCAGTTGATTCTCGGTGGCGATGTTTCCTTTGCGCTCATTCAGCGCGAAGCCAGCGACGGCGAGCGAGCGTTCTTCAACAACCACGGCACGGTCTCAGTCGCCGCTACGACGCGGGCTATGGCACGCACCGGGGACGGCCGCTCCAGCTTGGTCGAGATCAAGGCCGTCGATGCCGCCTATCCGCTGTTCGGCTCGGTCGTCACCGACCCAGCCATGCCACTTGCGGCTTTATTCGCGCAAAGCGGCGGTGCTTTCGGCGCCGCCGTCGATCCGGCGCTGCTGACACGGCTCGATCTGAAAACCGGCGACCGCATCACCATCGGCAATATCGCGATCGAGCTGCGCGCGACACTGACCGGCGAGCCGGATAAGCTTGCCGGCGGCCTTGGCCTCGGTCCGCGCCTCCTCATCAGCGACGCCGCGCTGCGCGCCACCGGGCTGTTGCAGCCCGGCAGCCTGGTGCGCTGGCAATACCGGCTGCGGCTGCCGCCGGCCGATAGCAGCGACCGCGCGGTGACGGCGGTCGAGAAAGCGGCCCAGGCCGCGTTCCCGGACGCCGGCTGGGAAGTCCGCACCCGCAACAAGGCATCGCCGCAGCTCGAACGCAATGTCGAGCGCTTCACGCAATTTCTCACGCTGGTCGGCCTGACCACGCTGTTGGTCGGCGGCGTGGGCGTCGCCAACGCGGTCGCCGCGCATCTGGCGCGCAAGCGCGATGCCATCGGCACCATGAAGGCGCTCGGTGCCTCTGGCGGCACTGTGTTCGCCATCTATTGCGGACAGATGGTGCTGGTGGCGCTGTTTGCCGCCTTGATCGGCGCCGCGTTTGGCGCCGCGCTGCCCTACGCGATCACGTGGGCATTCGGCGGCATCATT
>Ga0210395_10002078_pt1 | contig 15646 bp, 12 predicted proteins | sample IncBWH4OmetaG_FD_150861 | JGI IMG/M metagenome (GOLD analysis project Ga0210395, IMG submission 150861) | Forest soil microbial communities from Barre Woods Harvard Forest LTER site, Petersham, Massachusetts, United States - Inc-BW-H-4-O ... | reverse complement strand
CGTTGAGTTCCCCCAGCTCGACCACTTCGCGGAAAGGAACGGCGAGGAGATGGCCGGGATTGTAAGGATAGCGGTTGAGCACGAGGTAGCTCAACGACGAACGATGGACAATCAGGGCGGCGCGGTCATCGCCCAGCGCGGGCAGCTCGGTGAAAGGCTTCTTCGTGGCCGGGTAGCGTGGCGCCTCGATGTAGTCCATCCGCCAGTAAGGGTGGAGCTGCTGCATGGTCAAAGGCTGGCGATTAGAGACAGGCGTCCGGCCAAAGTCAAAGCCGGCTTGTGTGGGTAAAATTCCCGTTGCGGTCGGTGGCGAGAGGCGTCCATTACAAGAGTTGTATGCAAAATCGTCGCGTTGCCATCACGGGTCTTGGCGCGGTCACGCCGCTCGCTAACTCCGCGCCTGCCACATGGGCTGCGCTGATCGAGGGCCGCAGCGGCATCGCGCGCATCACCCATTTCGACCCGACGGGCTGCACCGCCCAAGTCGCCGGGGAGGTCAAAAATTTCGAGCCGGCGGCGGCGTTGCCGCAACCATTGTACCCGCGCGGACCGCAAGGCCAGCCGTTGGTCACGACCATCGCGCCGAAAGAAGTAAAAAAGCTGGGCCGCTTCACCCACCTCGGCATTGCGGCCGCCATCGAAGCCTACACCGATTCGGGCCTTGATGCGGTGCGCGCCGCGCTGCGACCGGAGCGCCTGGGCGTGAATCTCGGCGTGGGCCTCGGCGGCCTGCCGGAAATCGTGGCGATGCACGAGACCTGGCGCGCGGGCGGCTACCGGAAAATCTCGCCGTTTTTCATTTTGCAGACCGCGCCCAACATTCTGGCGGGCCAGGTTGCCATCGAGCTGGATTTTCGCGGATCCAACATGAGCGTGGCCTCGGCCTGTGCCACGAGCGGCCACTCGCTGGGCGAGGCGGCTCGCGCCATCCAGCGCGGCGAGGCCGACGTGATGATCGCGGGTGGCGCGGAGGCGGTCATAACGCCGTTGGCCGTGGGTGCGTTTGCGCAAATGAAGGCGCTTTCGACCCGCAACGACGCGCCGGAGAAAGCCTCGCGGCCCTATGACGCCGACCGCGACGGTTTCGTCTTGGGCGAGGGGGCAGTAGTCTTTGTGCTTGAGGAACTGGAGCATGCCAAAAACCGTGGCGCGCGCATCTATGCCGAGCTGCAAGGTTACGGCGCGACCGCCGACGCTCATCATCTCTCGTCGCTCGCACCCGAGGCCGAAGGTTCGCACCGTGCGATGCAGCTCGCGCTCGACGATGCGCGGCTCGCGCCGGAAAAAGTCGGCTACGTTTCCGCCCATGCCACGAGCACGCCGGGCGGCGATGGCGAGGAAGCCATGGCGATCGCGAAGGTTTTTGCGGTGGGAAAAAATCAGCTGCACGTCAGTGCGGCGAAGTCGATGACCGGGCATCTGCTCGGTGCCGCCGGCGCGTTGGGCGCGTTCGCCGCAGTGCTTGCGATCCATCACGGCGTCGTGCCGCCAACGATCAACCTCGATAATCTCGATCCAGCCTGCGCCGGGCTCGGGCTAAATTTCACGCCCCATACAGCGGTCAAAAAGCGCGTCGATTTTGCGCTGGCCAACAGTTTTGGTTTCGGTGGCACCAACGCCTCCCTCGTGGTCGGGCGGGTGTGAGTAAAAAATCGTACTCATTCTCGTGCTCTTGCTCGTTCTCACCATCGAGTTGAGGCGGATGAGAGAACGATAACGAGTAAGAGAACGAAGCGGATGACGCATGCCCTGCTTGAAAAATTGTAGCCGGGGTTGGTTGACCCCGGTGCCGGTCCTATCGTCCTTCCGTCGAAACTCCCTGCGGGTCGAAGATGTAGCCGACGCCGTGGACGGTGCGAAAGGAGCCGAGGTCGAGTTCGTTGTTCTTAAAGAGCTCGCGCACTTTCACAATGTATTGGTCGAGCGAACGGCTGCGCACATCGGCGTGCATGCCCCAAACGGCGTGGATGAGCGCTTTGCGCGTGATGACGACGCCTTGGTTTTCATTAAGATGGGCGAGGATGCCAAGTTCCTTACGGCCAATCTTTTGCACTATGCCGTTGGGAAACGTCACCTCGAGACGGACCGGCATGATTTTTGCGCCGCAGAAATCGAACGGTTCGTCGCTGATCTTGGCGTTTTTCGTGACGTGAAAATCGCCTTTTGACTCGGCGCGGCGCAGCACCGCATGAATGCGTGCGATTAACTCGGGGTAGCCGAATGGTTTGGTAATGTAGTCATCACCGCCGAGTTCGAGGCCTTTGACCTTGTTCATCTCCAGCGCGTTGCCGGTCAGGAAAATTGTCGGGATATTTATGTCGTTTTTCCATAGTTCCTCAAGCAGCGAAAAACCTGACTGGTCGGGCAGGTTGACGTCGAGGAGGATAAGGTTCGCGAAATTGCGCTTGAGGAAACGCAGGGCGTGCGCGCAGCGGTTGTAAATCTGCGTTTGCATCCCGGCTTCCTCGAGGTGGATGGCGATGAGCTTGGCGAGTTCCTCTTCGTCTTCGACGACTAAAATCAAGGGTTTGGGCTCAGAACGAATGGCGGCGCACATGGGTGGGTTTTGTGGTTTAACGACTTGGAACAGGATTTTTACAATTAGTGAACCAATTGTCAAAAGAAACTTGGCATTATGTAAACGGCTAGTCTCCAAGGGTGCTTACCGCGAATTTTCTTGAAGGCACCCCTGCGCGGCTGCTCCCTTGGCCCTGTGTCTGCATCCCCACCATTACTCATGCTCGGCCTGCCCAAGGGCAGCCTCGAGGAATCCACTAAAAGTCTTTTTGCCAAGGCAGGTTGGAAAATCACTTCGAGTTCGCGTTCCTATACGCCCTCCATCGACGACTCCGAGCTCGACGGACGATTCGTGCGCGCCCAGGAAGTCAGCCGTTACGTGGAACACGGCTTCTTTGATTGCGGCCTCACTGGCTACGACTGGATCAAGGAAAACGAATCCGACGTCGTCGAGGTGTGTGATCTCATTTACAGCAAGGCTTCGGTGAAAAAATCCCGTTGGGTGCTCTGCGTACCCGAAGCGTCGTCGGTCAAGCGGCCCGAGGATCTGGCGGGCAAGCGCATTGCCACCGAGCTCGTCAGCACGGTGCGCCGGTACTTTGCCGAAAAGAAAATATCCGTTGAAGTCGAGTTCTCTTGGGGTGCCACCGAGGTGAAGGTACCTGACCTGGTCGATGCCATCGTGGACATCACCGAGACCGGCTCGTCGCTGCGCGCGAACAAGCTTCGCATCGTCGATACTCTCCTCGAGACCAACACCAAGTTCATTGCCAACAAGAAAAGCTGGGCCAATCCGGCGAAGCGCAAAAAAATCGAGACCATCGCGCTGCTCCTGCGCGGTGCGCTCGAGGCCGAGAGCAAGGTTGGCCTCAAGATGAACGCGCCCAAGAAATCGCTCGACGCCATCATCAAGACCGTGCCCGCGCTGCGCAATCCGACCATCTCGCCGCTCAGCAATCCCGACTGGGTCGCGCTTGAAACCATCATCGACGAGAGCGTGGCGCGCGAAATCATCCCGGAGCTAAAGCGCCTTGGCGCCGAGGGCATCGTCGAGTATCCGCTGAACAAGGTCGTCTATTAAGCTTTTACCTCAGGCCTGGGTTCATGATGGGCGACTTTTGATTTTCTTCGCGTCCGCCGTGCTTTTGTGGTGAATTTCCCCTCATGAGCAAGATTACCCTCGGCCTTCTCCAGCATACTTGTGAAGCCGACCCTGCGGCGAACCTGAAGAAAACCCTCGCGCTCGCGGAAAGCGCGGTGAAGAAGGGCGCGAACATCATTTGCACGCAGGAGCTGTTTTGCTCGCAGTATTTCTGCCAGAGCGAGGACCATAAAAATTTCAAGCTCGCCGAGACCATTCCCGGGCCGAGCACGGAGGTCTTCCAGCGATTCGCCAAAAAGCACGGCGTGGTCATCATCGCATCGCTCTTCGAAAAGCGCGCGAGCGGCCTCTACCACAACACCGCCGCCATCATCGACGCAGACGGCAAGTTCCTTGGCATCTACCGCAAGATGCACATTCCCGACGACCCGCTGTACTACGAGAAATTCTACTTTACGCCCGGCGACACCGGCTTCCGCGCGTGGCAGACGAGATTTGGCAAGATCGGCGTGCTCATCTGCTGGGACCAGTGGTATCCCGAGGGTGCGCGGCTGACGGCACTGCAAGGCGCGGAAATTATTTTCTACCCGACCGCCATCGGCTGGCATCCGAAGGAAAAAAAGGAATACGGTGCCAGCCAACATAGCGCGTGGGACATCGTCCAGCGTGCGCATGCCGTGGCCAACGGCTGCTACGTCGCCGTGACCAATCGCGTCGGCCACGAGAAGCTGGCCGGCAGTGCCGGCATCGAGTTCTGGGGCCAGAGCTTCGTCGCGGGCACGAACGGCGAGGTCATTGCCAAGGCCGGCGCGAAGAAAGACGAAGTTCTCCTCGTGCCCATCGACCTCGCAAAAGTGGACCTGACGCGCACGCACTGGCCGTTCCTGCGCGACCGCCGCATCGATGCCTACAGCGGCCTGACGAAACGCTATCTCGGATAAGCTCTGAGTCATGTCTGTCGCGCCCACGCCCGCCGCCCTTGGTTTTAGCATGCCCGCCGAGTGGGCGCCCCAATCGGCCGTGTGGCTTTCGTGGCCGCACAACCGGCAAACCTGGCCGCGGCACTTCCGGCCGATCCCGGCGAAGTTCGCTGAAATCGTCGCGCACATCAGCCGCCGGGAAAAAGTGCGCATCAACCTTGCGCGTCCGCTGCAAAAACGCGCGCAGTCGCTCATCAACAAGGCGAAGGCCGAGCTGGCGAACGTCGAATTCTTCGACCACCCGACCAACGACGCCTGGTGCCGCGACCATGGCCCGATTTTCGTGAAAAACGGGCGCACCGGCGAAGTCGCGCTGACCGACTGGCGCTACAACGCCTGGGGCGGGAAGTATCCGCCCTACGACCTCGACAACAAAATCCCCTCCCGCATTGCCGCCGCGCTCGGCCTGCGGCGCTTTGAGAACAAGAGGGTGCTCGAAGGCGGATCCATCGACGTCAACGGCGCCGGCCTGCTGCTCACGACCGAGGCGTGCCTGCTCAACAAAAACCGCAACCCGCAGCTCACGCGGGCGCAAATCGAGCAGAACCTCCGCGACTATCTCGGCGTACACACGATCCTCTGGCTCGGCGACGGGATCGTCGGCGACGATACCGACGGACACATCGACGACCTCAGCCGATTTTTTCGCGCCGACGGCATCGTGACCGTGGTTGAATCCAGCCGGCACGGCAAAAATTACCAAGTCCTCCAGGCCAATCTGGAGCGGCTGAAATCGATGCGCACGCCTGCCGGGAAAAAATTCGCGCTGGCCGAACTGCCCATGCCGAAACCGTGTTTCTGCGAAGGGCACCCATTGCCGGCGAGTTACGCGAATTTTCTGATAATCAATGGCGCGGTACTCATGCCGGCGTTTCGCCAGCCGCGCCGCGATGCTGCGGCCGCCGATGTGCTTGCCGGCTGTTTCCCCGGCCGCGAGATCATCCCCATCGACTGTCTCGACTTGGCCTGGGGCTTGGGCACACTCCATTGCATCTCGCAGCAGCAACCTCTCTGATCAACATGTCATTCTTCGCTCCACTCAGAATGACGATAGGAGCCACATGAAACTTTTCCCGCTATTTCTTTCTTTGTCCTGCCTCGTGTTGTCCGGCTGCGACTCCGTGTCGGAGCAACTTCGGGCGCCGTTTGTTGCGCCGCAACCGAAGTCCCAAGTGTTCGCCGCGGACGGGCGTGCGACGTATGCCGCGGCCCGCGCGGCGCTGGTTGAGTTGGGGTTTGGCTTTGTGCGTGGCGGCCCGGCGCAGGGCGTGATCGAGGCGCTGAGCAGCGTGGAGACGGGCGGCGAAGGTTCGATGAATGGCGGACGGCAACTCCAGATCGAGGCGCATTTTTCGTCGTCGGCGGACGGCGGCACGCAGGTGGACGTGGTGATGCACGAACTGGTGCAAAGCGATTTAAACCAGAATCCCGGCATGGGAACCTCCACGTGGTTGAGCGATTCGCCGATTTATGGGGAGTTTTTCAATGCCATTGGGCGGCATTTGGCCGCGCATAAGTGATTGATTTTTCGCTTGCCCCGGGCGGTCGGGCAGGGGATTTTAACCGTTCGCGGCATTTTCATCGGTCAGGTTGGCGACGCCGCACTGTTCCCGCCAACCCTTAACCTATAGTTCAACCATCAACCCACGGCCGCAAGGCCATCCCGGTGGACCGGCGCTTTGGAACAGGCGACGGCACATCGTTTTTACCCATGAGTTCAATCATGCAAGAGCTGCTGGCGCAGTCATCCTTCGACAAGTTGAAGGAAGGCGCGATCATCCCCGGCACCATCACTGAAATTGGCCAGAATGAAGTTGTCGTCGATATCGGCGGCAAAGCTGAAGGCATCATTCCCGCCTCCGAATTCGCCGACCTCGGCGAGCTGCAAGTCGGCTCGCAGATCGAGGTGTTCCTCGAGAAGCTCGAGGACAAAAACGGCAATCCCATCCTCTCGTTCGACAAAGCCGAACAGAAGAAAAACTGGGAAAACATCCTCGCCAAGGCCCCCGAGGGCTCGGTCGTTTCCGGCCGCGTCCGCGGCAAGGTCAAGGGCGGCCTCATCGTCAGCATCGGCGTGGACGCATTCCTGCCGTCCTCGCACATCGACACCCAGCCGCCCAAGAACCTCGACCAATACATGGGGCAGACCTATGATTTCAAGGTTCTCAAAATCAATCTCGACCGGAAGAACATCATTCTTTCCCGCCGCGAGCTCATCGAACAGCAGCGCACCGACAAGCGCCGCGCGCTCCTCGACTCGATCCAGCCCGGCCAGACCCGCAAGGGCGTGGTCAAGAACATCACCGATTTCGGCGCGTTCATCGACCTCGACGGCATGGACGGCCTTCTTCACATCACGGACATGAGCTGGGGTCGCATCTCGCACCCGAGCGAAATGCTCCGGCAGGGCGAAGAAGTGCAGGTCATGATCATCGAGGTGAACCGCGACAAGGAACGCGTTTCCCTCGGCCTCAAGCAGACCACGAAAAATCCGTGGGATGAGATCGACCGCAAGTTCCCCGTCGGCGCCAAAGTTCATGGCAAGGTCGTCAACCTCGTGCCTTACGGCGCGTTCATTGAGATCGAACCCGGCGTCGAAGGCCTGGTGCATATCACCGAGATGTCCTGGACCAAACGCATCACCAAACCCTCCGAGCTGCTCAAAGTCGGCCAGGAGCTCGATGCGGTCGTCCTCGGCGTCCAGAAGGAGGAGCAGAAGATTTCCCTCGGCCTGCGCCAGCTCGAGCCCAACCCGTGGGACATGGTCCGCCACAATTACCCGCTGGGCGCCCGCGTCCACGGCAAGGTGCGCAACATGACCACCTACGGCGCCTTCATCGAACTCGAGGAAGGCATCGACGGCATGGTTCACGTCTCCGACATGAGCTGGACCCGCAAGGTCAACCATCCGACCGAAGTGCTGAAGAAGGGCGACGAAGTGGACGCCATCGTCCTCGACATCGATCCCCAGCAGCAGCGCATCAGCCTCGGCATGAAGCAACTCACGGTCGACCCGTGGAGCGACATCGACAACCTCTTCAAGATCGGCGACGTCGTCACCTGCACGGTCACAAAGATCACGTCATTCGGCGCGTTCGTCGAGCTGCCCCACGGCATCGACGGCCTCGTGCACATCTCGCAAATCAGCGAGGACCGCATCGAGAAAATCAAGGACGTGCTCAAGTCCGGCCAGGAAGTCACCGCGCGCGTCATCAAGATCGACCGCGAGGAACGCCGTTTGGGCCTCAGCATCAAGGCGGCCAACTACTCGGCCGACCAGCTGGCCTCCGAGACCGCGGCCTACGATGCGCTCAACCGCCAGGGCGGCAGCGACATGATGAACCTCGGCGACATCCTCGACGAAGCCTCGAAGAAGGACGAGTAAGTTTTTCGCCATCGACGGAAGTTGCGAAAAACTTCTGTCCATTATTTCAAAGGCGCCCCCGACATGTCGGGGGCGCCTTTTTGGTATGCTGAGCATGGCACACACCTATGTCCCCGAACACCTGTTACCCTTGTCTCCGGCCCAAACAGAGGTCAACGCGCTCCACCCTTCATTTGTCTGTTCAATTCCCGTCGATTTCCAGTGTGCCGACGAAATGAGGGGGCAGCCAGATGGTTTGGGTTATCCCGACATTCTGCCATTGAATTTGCACATGGCTGACCGTGGTGGACGGATCGATGTAAGACAGCCCAAGCCCCGGCATCATGTCCGGTCCGTTGTTATCGGTAACCGAGGGGGAATAAACATACCAAAACGTTCCGATCGTGGTCGTGTGCTTAAACCTACTCAAATTCAGCTGGACGCTGTGGAAATTAGCCCAGTCGCGGTTAACAAAATTGATATACAGTTTGTGATTAACCGGGTCGATTGAACTGACCGCAGTGACTTCAGCCACATTTGACTCCGGCGGGGCATAGCCGACTTCGCCAGTGGAATAGGTCGGGCTGGTTATGCTGGTTGCCACCATGTAGGTTCCGAAATGTTGGGCGAAAAGTTGAATGACGTAATAAGGAACCTTCGGCTGATTAAGATATGAATTCCAGCCCATGTAGGTTCCATCGACCATTTTAAAGTAGTTGGCGATTTTCACCTTGGGATGGGACAAAAACACTTGCATAACCCGGCCGACATAGACGGCGCTACCCAGGGTTTTATTCTGATCGAGCCAGTCCGGCAACAGGCCAAACAGCGGACCCCACTCGGTAATGGCGATGTTGATCGGGCGGGATTGCTGATACTGGGCAATCCATCCTTCCAACTGCGTCAGCTCCTGGTCGATCGTTTCCGGCGCCGCCCACATCGCTTGGTAACCCGTCTGCAAAGAGGGACTCGGGCCAAAAAATCCCGGGAAATAAGCGTCGTGGTAGGCAATGTAATCGATCTGGCTGGCGCAGGTCTGCAACACGGTCTGGGTCCAATTTTGATATTGGGTTAACGAATAGGCCGACCGGTTGGGTACGCCGATGGCCATCAACTGAATGGAAGGATCCGCTTGCCGCATGGCGGTGGCAAACGACAACACCCGCTGGGCGTAGGCCTGCGGGGTCATTGTGATCTGCTGCTCAGCCGTGCTGCTGTTGAAATAGAGCTCATTGCCGAGTTCCCACAAGGGCACCCGCATGGATGGATTCACCCCGTCGGCCACGCGCTGGGCATTTTGCGGATTGTTGCAATAATCGACCCAGCCGGCGGCTTCGCTGGCCGACCCCGTCCCGACATTGGCCGTGATCAGCGGGGTCGCTGCGATGAGCTGACAGGTTCGGAGGAATTCCGGGGTGCCATACACGTCTTGCTCGAAGCCGGGATCCGCACCGTGCGGGATCACCGGGCGCAGGCTCACCGGCCCGGTGCCGTTCTGCCAGTGATAAAAATCGGAAAGAATCCCGCCGGGAAAGCGGACGGAGGATATCCCTTGGCTGGCCGCGGTGATGAGCAGGTTGATGTCCAGGTTTCCCTGCGCATCGGCCAGTCCATCGCCTTGGTTAAACCATTCAGCATTGGTGCCAAACAATCCTGGCGGGACAGGATTCAGCAGGGTGCCTGCTTGAACCGAACAGATAACATCAGGGATGGGCGCGGCGCCGGTTGAAAATCGCAGAATCGAAAATGCGAACGCAAGTACGACGCCCTGGGGTAAGTGGGTTTTCATACCGCATTATAACCCCGTTCCGGCCGCGACCGAATATTATTCGACCAAACAAGCCGCTTTATAGATTATTGATGCTTCATTTACGCAGGCATATAATTGAGGTGTAGTATTTATATAATCCAATAAGTTTTATATTCGTTGCGGGGTGTTTGATATTCGATCTTGGGCGGTTGACCCCAACGGCCATGCAATCTGCCCGCCGCACGAGAGAATAAAAATCACCGGCTCAATGCAGCCACTCCAGACACAGGACTTTCCAGTCGGTGCCTTTGGCGGCAACCGCACCGGCATATCCCCATCCGGGCTGCAGGGAGATGACCGGCCAACCCGCCTCAAGGCCAGGGCCGTCGTTTGCCGCCACTGGGTTTGCCTCAGCCGTTCCCTGCGGCAAAAAAATTTGCCCCTGCGAGATGGAGCCGAGTCCGCGTCCGGAGGCTTTGGCCAAGGCCTCCAATCGGGTCCACGAATTGAAAAAAGCGGCGGTGCGTTCGTCGCCTTGCAACGCTTCAAGCTGCTGCACTTCGCTTTGGGCGAACATCCGCCTCGCGATGGCCAATTCATCCACGTTGCGACTGATCTTTTCGACATCCACCCCAACCTCACGGCCCTGACCGAAGGCATACAAGGCCATCTCGCCTGAACGGGAAAGGTTGAACCGGATGGAATCGCGCGTTTGGCCAGCCAGTCGCGGTTTTCCGTGGGCATCAGGATGCAAAGCCAAGCGTTCCGGCGATCCCCGAAGGTAGGCGGCCAGCAAAAAGCGGAGCGAACCGTGCGCGACAACGAAATGCCGCCGATCCGTCTCGAATCTGAACCCGGCCGCCCTCTGCTTTTCTTCAGGAGAAAGGATCCGCATTGAACTGGCATAGTGCTTTTCATCCACCGCCAACGATACCCGCCAAACGTGGACAATATCCGCGGAAAGAGGCCCGGGTGACTTTGCGCTTTGCCAGGAGTGGTTCATGGGAACATTGGGCAATGCCCGATCGGACCAAATATCAGGTAACAAGGAGCAAGTAACAAGATTTCCAGCTCCCAATCTTGGAACTTGAAACTTTGGACTTGGAGCCCCGACCTATGGCAAACTGAAAAAATAGGTTATCCAGAATGATCCAGGCAGAGGCGGAAAATTGCCGGGGGCGGCAGTCAAATCAACCATGATAACTCGCGGATCGGCCAGATCACCGAGTCTCGGCACCAGCGAGCTGATATCTTGACCCTGTTTTTGCATATCCCGCATATAGGAAAAGAAATCGACGAGATCGGCCGAACGGTAGGGAATGTAAATCGGCGAATTTGCAGGGAGCAGGTGCTCCAACAGGTAGGCGCAGGCAAAGACAGACACATTTCCCGGAGCCATCCCCGGGCTGACTGGTTCATGGGACAAGGGGAGGGTGTTGTAGTCGATGGCGCCAACATGCGGGTACCACAATCCCTGCACTTGATTCGGCAGTGCGGCCGCCAGGTCTACAGACTGCGAGAAAGGAACCAGCGTGTCCCATTCATCATGCAAAACCAAAAATTTTGTTTTTAGATTTGTTTGCAGGAAATTCAGGTCATAAGCCGAAAAATCGAAACTTAGGGGCGAAAGAGAATTAATTGTGCTGGCTGCGATCCTCCGGACATAGGGATCATAAAACAATAATCTTTGGGCCAGTACGCCCTGGTCTTGAATCAGGCTGGAAAGACCTTGGGTGGCATATTGATAAAATTGGCCCAAATCGGAAGGAGGAGACACGGCAACGCCGACCGCCGGTACGGCGCCAGGCGGTGCGTTGGCCGCACCATAAATGGCTTCAAAGCCTCCCCATGATTCCCCGTAAAGGCCAAGATGGTTGAGATCGATGCCGCTTTGCTCCTGGAGGAACTCCAATCCGAGGGTCGTATCCTTCACATTGTCGGCGATCGTTCCACCGGCATAGAAACGTTCGAAAACCAAGAGCACACCCATGTCGTGGCCGAGGCAAACCATGCCCTCGGAGGGAAAATCGCCCGGATTCCAAAGAGTATAGATAATTGGGCCGCTGGTCGGGTTGACCAAGGGGCCGTTCACATCGGGATAAAAGGTCTGATTGGGATTAAAGAGCGCAGCCCAAGCCAGGTCGACGGGGTCGCTGCTCCAATTGACTCCCGCGTAGGGTTCAGTGAAAAGCACCACGGGCCGAGGCCCGCTGGTCGAATTGGGCGGAAGCCAGATGGCGTAGGTTGTGCGTCCACCGGGTTCGCTCAACTGCAACAATTGGTATTGGTAGATGGCTCCATTCAGCCAATTTAAATAAGTCCCTGTACTGATGACGGAGGAGACCAGGGTGGATGCCGGGACGCCGGTGCTGGTTGAGGCCGCAGCCGGCAGGAGACAGGCCAGAAAAACGCTGAAAAACAACAGAAGGCAGAGGCGATTTTTCATGTCTCCCAAATGTCTCCTGGGTGTCTCCACTGGCGGACGGTGATCAGGGGGTAAGGATCTTGCTCGTCCCTTGGGAATATTCGTAGCCCACGCTGCGGGAGAAGGGCAGAATACTGGTGATGTACTGATCGACCCACAGGTCAGCCTTGGCGATGCCAGTTTTCGGAACCACGACGATGTCTTGTGATGACAGGGCCAGGTCGTTGTCTTTCGCGCCATTCTCGATGAAGTCCTTCAAGTTGGTAATATAAACATACACGTCGTTCTGGCTGGTGCGGTGAATGAGGGTAATGCGGCGCATATCGCCTGTGTTGACGACCCCGCCCGCCACGGTCACCGCCTTGAGCAGGGTCATGTTCGACGAGAGTGGGTAGGCGCCCGGACGGCTGACTTCACCATCAATATAGACCACGCGGTTGTCAGATTCTTCGATGTCGATCGCGACCGTCAGGTTGCTTTTATAACGGCTGCGCAGGGCATTTTGGATTTCGGCCTGCATGAAAACGAGCGTGTTGCCGGCCGCGGCAAACGTGCCGAGTTCGGGCAGGGCGAGGCGGCCGTCGGCCGAAATCGTGAGCAACTGGTCAAACCCGACCAAGCCTTCCTTTTCTTTGTCCAGGGTTGGAAGTTGGCGGCTGACCTGGATGGCCATCGAAGTTTCAAAACGCTTCGAGGCAAGCCCCGAGAGATTTTCGCTCAATTTTCCGACCGTGAGGCCGGCCGCCGGGACCCGCCCGATTTTCGGAATAGAGACCAGGCCGTCATCTTGCACGACCGCCTCACCGGACAATTCACCAAGCGCAAGGCTGGATTTGGCCAGGCTAACCGAGGCGGCAGGCTTGGTGAGCTGCTCGCGATAGGCGGTGTTGATGTCGTCGGCCAGCTGCGCGGGGGTGCGCCCAAGAGCCATCACGTCACCGACGTCCGGCAACGTAATTTTCCCATCGGGCCGCACGACGAGGGAAAGGTCGCGTTTGGAATCAGGGCCAAATTGCACGGTCAATTCGTCGCCGGGCAAAATGCGGTAGTCATCGCCGAGAAAACTGAACTCGTATTTGATGGTATCATAAGGCTCCAGCACAAGACCCTCGCCGGCCTCGGCCATAGGCAGGATTTGCACGCGGATTTTGTCGAGCGGCGAAAGCACCGGGGAGAAGGTCGGTTTCGGCAACAGGTCGCTTTCGCCATTCAGCGACGTCAAGGGCGCCCCATTCTTGCGCAGGCTCACTCCGTGCTGGGTGGCGCACGCTGACAGCACCAAGGCGCAGCAAAGAACCGCGGCGAGGCCAACCGGCCTGAATGGGCGGGGCTGGCCGGTTGAAGGGAGGGAACGTGAAGGATGGGAGGCGGACGGGATCATGATAGGGCGTCGAGCTCGAGAGTGACGATTGAGTAAGGCTGAAGAACGATGGGAGTTTTAAGAGAAATGATTTTTTGTTCGAGCCTGATTGTGCTTTTGGCGCTGGGATGCACGACAGGCTCATCGTACATGCTGGTGGGGATTTCCTCGGGTAGATCGCGGCCGTTGTGATCGGTCAATCCCGGAGTTGATAATTCCCAGGCTGTCGCGGTGTCCGCCGGCTTGAAGCTGCCCGTGTCGAGCCGCACCTGGTGGATTGTCCGCCAGCTGCGGTTGATGAGGTTGACGAAGAGCTTGTGGCCCGAGTCGTCCAGTGCGGCGACGACCGTGACTTCCGGCACATCCGACTCGGCGGTGGCCACGCCGACCGGGCCGACGCTGAAGGTCGGGCTTTCCACCGTGGCCTCAACCAATCGGCTGCCGAAGTGCCGGGCGAAAAGCTGGATCACATAGTAAGGAACTTTCGGTTTCTTGTCATAGCCAACCCAGCCCATGGGCGAGCGATCGGTAAACTTAAAATAGTCGGCCACCACGACGCGCGGATGGTTGAGGAAAACTTGCATGAGGCGGGCGAGATAAACGGCTGTGCCCATGGTTTTCACTTGGTCGATCCATTGGGGGTCAAACGAGAAGAGCGCGCCCCATTCGGTTATGGCGATCCCGATGGGCCGGCCATTTTCATATTTGGCGATGAGGGCATCCAGCTTGCTCAAACTGCGGTCCACGGCCTCCGGCGCGGCCCACAAGCTTTGGTAAACTTCCTTCGCCGTCAGGCCCGTTTTCCCGAAGATCATGGGAAAATAGGCGTTGTGAATCGCGACCAAGTCTATTTGGGGAGCGGCTTTCTTCAGCAAGATTTCCGTCCAGTCCGGATAAGGAAGCTGAAGCGCGGTGGAGTTCGCCGTGCCGATCGCCATGAGCTTGATGGTCGGGTCGACTTTGCGCATGGCGGCGGAAAATTCCAGGAACCGATCCGCATAAACTTCGGGGGAGACCGTGATGATTTTTTTGTCGGTGGGATTGCCCGGCAGATAAAGTTCGTTGCCCACTTCCCACAGCTTGACATTGACCGGATCGGGCAGGCCATCTGCGGCGCGATCGGGATTCGACGGCTGATTGCAGTAGGCAACCCAGTCCGCGGCTTCGGCCGCATCCCCGGTGCCGGCGTTGACCGTGATCAGCGGCACCGCGTGGATCGCGAAGCAAAAACGGATGAACTCGGGTGTGCCAAAAATATTAGGGGACCGGCCCGAGTCGGTCGGATGATCCCTCCACGGACGTTCGCCCGCCGGGCCGATCCCGTCGCGCCAATGATAGAAGTCTGAGAGCGTGCCGCCGGGGAAGCGGACGTTGGTGATTCCTTGATCGCGCGCGAGTGCGCTCCACGCGGGGTCGATCGAACCGTCGGGCGCGCAAATGCCATTGGCATAGTTGAACCATTCCAGGTTGGTGCCGAACAACCCGCGTTGAATTTCCCGCCGCACCTTGGTTGGATCGATGTGGCAAATCACCGGGCTGGCCGAAAGCTGATGATTGTCGGGCAGCTCCATGGGCTTGCCACGGCAGGAAGTTAAACCCGCGACAAAGCAGATCGCATAAGTGAAGCCCGCCGCCCGCGGCCATTTTTGCCGCAGACAGCCAAAGGAGGCGCCCGTGAAAACTGGAATCATGGAAAATCGCATGGGCATGTTCAGGCCAATGCCGGTGTCGTGGCCCGCTTAAGGCAGGCGCCTAGCTCCGCAGCCAAACCCGGTACCCCGGGTTGGTGGAGCATGCTGTGGTGGTCACCCTCGGCCTCGATGTAGCGCGTTCCTTCCAATGTGAGCCGTTCATAATACCGGCGGGGATCGCGATCAGGGGTAAGTTTAAAAAAGGAATCGTCGGCCATGAAAACAACGGCCTGCCCCGGATAGGGACGAAGCTGGTAGCGACTGTGCATGGAGCGCGCTTGATCGTAGGACTGGGCGATGCGCTGCCTGACGACGAGGGTGCGGCTGAAATTGCGCACCTTTTCCCAAAAGTATCCGCACTTCGCGCCGAATGAGAGGCGCCGGAACTTTTGCCAATGGTAGCGTAGGCGGTCGCGGCCGATGATTTCGCCGGAAAAAACATTGCTTACGATCGGAT
>Ga0210395_10002077_pt1 | contig 15647 bp, 17 predicted proteins | sample IncBWH4OmetaG_FD_150861 | JGI IMG/M metagenome (GOLD analysis project Ga0210395, IMG submission 150861) | Forest soil microbial communities from Barre Woods Harvard Forest LTER site, Petersham, Massachusetts, United States - Inc-BW-H-4-O ... | reverse complement strand
CGCGTGCTCGCCGCTCGCCCCGATCGCGATTGGCGGCGCGACCCAGACCCCGGCCCGCCCGGCCCGCCCGGCGCAAGCGCGTGTCGCGACGGCGACCGCGATCCGCGCGTCGGTGTCCAGCGGCAGGTGCGGGCCGTGCTGCTCAAGCGATCCCAGGGGCACCACAAGCAGCCGCCGCGGCCCGGCCTCGACGTCCGGCCACCGCGCCGTGGCCAGCCTAAACGCGCTATTCCCCGAGGCGCCGTCTGTTGGGGTCGGGCCTGCTGGGGCTGAGTGGGACGCGGCCGGCATCCGCTCATGCTAGCCCGGTGATTCCGGGACGCGCTCAGCCGTCCCCGGGCTCATGGCAGACCGCCTCGACGTTGTTTCCGTCCGGATCCCGGACGAAGGCGCCGTAGTACGTCTCGTGGTATTCCGGCCACACCCTAGGCTCGTGGAGTACCTCCGCCCCGGCCGCCACGGCGGCCGCGAAGAACTCTCGCACCGCCTCCCGGCTTGGCGCCTGGAAGGAGATGTGGGACTCCCGGAACCCGTTCCCGGTGGCCTGTTCCCCGATCCAGAAGTCAGGCCGGGGCGGCACGCCATAGCCCATTGCGACGCCGAAGTCCATCAACCGCTGGCCGCCAAGCGGACCGAGCACCGTGTCGTAGAAGGCGGAGCTCGCGGCCATGTCCGCGCACTGGATACTCACGTGGTCAAGCACGCCACCCATTGTGACACCCGGCCGTCCCGCCGCCCGTCAGAAACGCTGATCCGCGCGGGATGGGCTCGCCCCGACGCCTTCGCCCCCGCCGCCATCCGCTGGCCCGGCCCCCGCCAGCCCGGTCCCGGCCGGCCTAGCCTCCCCGAGCCCGATTTCGGCGAGCACGGTCACGCACTCACCGGTCAGGCGGCGCAGCGCGGCGACCGCCTCGGCGCGGGCGTGCACCTGCGCGGCGAACTCACGCTTGACCCCGGACACCGTCCGTCTGGCCGTGGTCAGCGGCACCGTAGCCTCCAGCAGGGCGGAGTTCAGGTCAGCCTGCCGGGCGAGCCACTCGCGTCCGGCCCGGAACCCGGTCACCAGTTGCGCGAGCCGCCCGGGTTTCGTCCGCTTGTGCACGGCCAGTGCGCGGGATGCCGCCTGATGGCGGGCGAGGGCGCCGCGCAGGACTCGCTCTCCCGCGACCCGCTGGCCGGCCAGCGACTCCAGGGCCGCGTCGGCGTCGGAGATCGCGGCGTACGCCACGGCCGCGTTCCGTTGCAGAGCCGTCAGCCGGGTAAGCGCCGCGCTCGCCCCAGCAGTACCAGCCGCGGTACTACCTGCCGCGGTACTACCTGCCGCGGTACTACCTGCCGCGGTACTACCTGCAGCGGTACAACCTGCCGCGGTCCTGCCTGCCCCGGTCCTGCACTCCGCCGTCCCCGGCGCCGCGTCTTCGTCCGCCATCCCGCTCCGCTCCCGTGATCTCCCCACTGAGAGCAACGGAACGGACCGCCATCCGGTTCGGGTCCGCCGCCGGAACCCCGTCACCGTCGGCGGCATCGAGGCGGAACAGCCCACTGACCGGGCTCAGCATGGGGTCGCTACGGTTGCGTCGGGTCGCGGTCACCGCGGTGACCGCCGGCCGTGCCGCCGCGAGACGGCTTGGCGGCCGGAATCAGCTCGGATCGTTAGGGATGATCTTGCTCTTGAACTCGCGGCGCGCAGCTCGCGGCACCGGAGAACGCGGCGGCTAGCTGGCGCATCGCGTCATCGAGCAGCGCGCCGAGGTCGGCCGCGGGATCGTCGAGCCAGTGTTCGTAGGCGGCGACGGCGACGCCGAGGACCGCGTGTGCGATCGCCTGCGGGGCGAGGTCATCCGGGCGCCGGCCGGTGCGCTCGGCGGCGAACTCGGCGATCACCGCGCGCCAGGCGGCGAACCGCAGCGTCGAGTGGGCGAGCAGCGCGGGGACCCGGAGGATCAGCTCCATCCGCCGCCGGTGCAGCGGCTCCGTGCCGGGCTCGACCCGGTTGAAGTCGATGAGCGCGACCCGGATGGCGTCCATCAACGGGACTTCGGGCGGCGATGCCTTGAGCCGGACTCGCATCCGCTCCAGCTCGACCTCGAAGGCACCCCACGGGATGTCGTTCTTGGACGGGAAGTACCGGAAGAACGTCCGGCGGCCGATCCCCGCCGCCGCCGCGATCTCGTCCACCGTGGTCGCGTCGAACCCGCGGCTGTCGAACAGGCCGAACGCGGTCTGCTCAAGCTCCGCGCGGGAGGTCACGCGCCGCCGCCCCGGATGCGGGTGCGCCTGGGGTTGCGCCGCCGCATCCGGCACACCGATCACCGTCCTCGTTGGGAATGCACAAATTTTACGCCAACAGTCTTGTTTTTCACGGTAACAGCCGGTGCGGGACTTGATTTCGGCACCAAGTGCACTTTACGCTCGTCCCAATGTCCTTCCTGGCACTTAGTGCCACTAATGCGCGGAGGTTACGCGATGGCCGAGCACGAGTCGGAGACGGAAGCCCTGACCAGCGACGAGCTCCTCGTCGAGGAGGTGTCGATCGACGGCATGTGCGGCGTCTACTAGACCTGTCATGACCTTCGACCTCGACCGCGCCTGGCGGGTCGATACGCGGGTGTCGATGCGGCCCGAGCCGTTCGGAGCGCTGCTGTATCACTTCGGCACCCGCCGGCTGTCGTTCCTGAAGAACCAGCGGGTGCTGGCGGTGGTGCGGTCGCTTGCCGACCACCCCAGCGCGCGTGCGGCCTGTCTGGCTTCCGGGGTGTCCGAGGCTGAGCTGCCCGCGTACGCGCGGGCGCTCGCCGCCCTCGCGGATTCAAACATGATTACGGAACGGACCGTGCATGACTCTCGCCCCTGAGATTCCCCCCGCCAGCACGCCGGCGCCCGGCAAGCTGACCGACCTGTTCCAGCTCGGCCTCGACGCGCCCATCTGCCTGACCTGGGAGCTCACCTACGCGTGCAACCTGTCGTGCGTGCACTGCCTGTCCTCGTCGGGGCGGCGCGACCCGCGCGAGCTCACGACCGACGAGTGCAAGGCCGTCATCGACACGCTCGAGCGGATGCAGGTCTTCTACGTCAACATCGGCGGCGGCGAGCCGACCGTGCGGCCCGATTTCTGGGAGCTCGTGGACTACGCGACCGCGCACCACGTCGGGGTCAAGTTCTCCACCAACGGCGTGAAGCTTGACGCGGCGGCGGCCGCGCGGCTCGCCGCCTCGGACTACGTCGACGTGCAGATCTCGCTCGACGGCGCGACCGCCGAGGTGAACGACGCGGTGCGCGGACCGGGGTCGTACGCGACCGCGATCCGGGCGATGGCGAACCTGCACGCGGCGGCCTTTCGAGGCTTCAAGCTGTCGGTCGTGATGACCAGGCAGAACATCCCGCAGATCGATGAGTTCAAGGCCATCGCCGACCGGTACGGCGCCCAGCTCCGGCTGACCCGGCTGCGGCCGTCGGGGCGCGGCGCGGATGTCTGGGACGAACTGCACCCGCTGCCAGAGCAGCAGCGTGAGCTGTATGACTGGCTGGTGGCCCACGGCGAGGAGGTGCTGACCGGGGACTCGTTCTTCCACCTGTCGGCGTTCGGTTCGGCGCTGCCCGGCTTGAACCTGTGCGGGGCCGGCCGGGTCGTCTGCCTGATCGACCCGGTGGGCGATGTGTACGCGTGCCCGTTCGCGATCCATGAGAACTTCCTGGCGGGGAACGTGCGGGAGACCGGCGGGTTCGCGACGGTGTGGAAGACGTCGTCGCTGTTCCAGGATCTGCGCAAGCCCGACACCGGCGGGGCGTGCAAGTCGTGCGGGTTCTACGACTCGTGCCGGGGCGGGTGCATGGCGGCGAAGTTCTTCACCGGACTGCCGCTCGACGGGCCGGACCCGGAGTGCGTGCGGGGTTACGGCGAATCGGCGCTCGCGTCGGTGTCGTCGTCTTCCGCGGTGACGCCGAAGCCGTCGGTCGACCACTCGCACCGGACGTCTCCGTCGCGGCCGCGCTCGTCCGCTGGCTCGTCTTCCGGGCCGGTTCCTGTCACGATCGCTGTCCGGCGTCCGCCGACGCACGATTGCGACGAGAGCCCGCTGGCCGGCTTCACCGCCTAGCGGCAAGCGCCGTGGGGCTTGTGGTGTCGCCGGGGTCCGGCCCTCGGGCCGGGCCGTCCGATGTCGCGGTTCCCGCCGGGATGCGGCTTCGGCCTGACTCGGGCACCCGGCTTGTCGCGGGCGGCGCGGTACTTGTCGGCGGGTCGCCGGTCCGGGTGCTCCGGCTGACGGGGGCTGGGGCGCGGCAGGTCGCGGGCTGGTTCGCCGGCGTTCCCATTCCGGACAGCGCGGGCGCGCGGGCACTGGCGCGCCGGCTGCTCGACGCGGGGATCGCGCACCCGGACCTCGCCCCCGTTGCACCCGTCGTTGCCCCGGTTGCCCCGGTTGCCCCGGTCGGCTCCGTCGTCGCCGCGTCGGCCGGTCACCCGCCGGCCGGGCCGGCGGATGTCACCGTGGTGATCCCGGTCAAGGACCGGCATACGGAGCTCGCCCGCTGCCTGGCCGGCCTGGCCGGCCTGGCCGGCCTGCCGGGAGTGCTTGGCGGTGACGCGCCTCGGGTGGTTGTTGTCGATGACGCGTCGGCCGACAGTAGGGCGATCGCGCGGATCTGCGCGCGGTACGGGGCGGACGTCATCAGGCGGGACGTGAACGGGGGGCCGGGCGCGGCGCGGAACACCGGGCTGGCGGCCGCGACGACCGGGCTAGTCGCGTTCCTCGACTCGGACTGCGTGCCGACGCCGGGGTGGCTCGGCCGGCTGCTGCCGCACTTCACCGACCCGGCCGTCGGCGCGGTCGCGCCGCGGATCGTGCCTTACGAGTCCGGGACCGGGTGGCTGGCGCGGTATGAGGGGGCGAGCTCCACCCTTGACATGGGCGCCCGGCCGTCGATCGTGCGGCCCGCCGCGCGGGTCTCGTACGTGCCGGGCGCGGCCCTGGTCGTGCGGCGGTCGGCGGCTGGTGCCGGGTTCGCGCCGGACATGTACGTGGGGGAGGACGTCGACTTCATCTGGCGGCTTGCCGCCGCCGGATGGCGGGTCCGGTACGAGCCGGCCGCGACCATGGCCCATGACCACCGGGTCGCCTTCCGCGCCTGGTTCGCCCGCCGCGCGGACTACGGGACGTCCGCCGCGGCGCTGGAGCAGCTGCACCCTGGCGCGGTCCGCCCGTTCTACGTCTCATGGTGGACCGTCGGCGCCTGGGCGGCCGCGCTGTCCGGCCGGCCGGTCACGGCGGCGGCGGTGACCGGGACCGCGACGGCCCTGCTCGCCCGCCGCCTGTCCGCGGTCACCGGCGAACGGTGGCCTGTTCCCGGCATCACCCGCAGGGCGCGGGGCCAGGCCGCCGACCGCGAAGACAGTGGAGCATCTTCCATACCGGGATGGGGGCAATGTTCCACCATCCCTGCCTCGCCGCGCCACGCGGCGGATAACAGCAAGAAGCGCTCGCGCTGGGTGGCGCTGCGGGAGGCGGTTGGCTGGCGGGAGGGCGTTATCTGGCCAGCGGCTGTCGCCGGACGAGAGGCGGTCGCCGGGCGGGAGACGGTCGCCTGGCGACTGGCGCTGCGCCTGGCCGGCGGGGGAACCGTGGCGGCGGGGCGCCCGCTCGGCAGCGCGCTGTCGCGGACCTGGTGGCCCCTCGCGATCCCGGCGGCGATCGTCGTGCCGAAGCTGCGCGTTCCGGTCGCGGCGCTGGTCCTGGTCCCGCCGCTGCTCGACTGGGCGGACCGTCGGCCGCCGCTCGACCCGGCCCGCTACGTCGCGGCCCGGCTGCTCGACGACGCCGCCTACAGCCTCGGCGTCTGGAAGGGCTGCCTCGACCGCCGCACGCTCCGGCCGCTGCTGCCGGTCATCGGCGCCCGGCCGCACCAGCCGAGCTGACGGCTGACGGCTGAGGGCTTGCGGGGCACCTGCTTCGGACGCCGCCGGGCTGGTACAACGGCGTCATGCTCTACATGGTGATCGAGCGCTACCTCGCCGGACCCGGACCCGTGTACGAGCGGGCCGCCGCCCAGGGGCGGATGCTGCCGGAGGGCCTTGAGTACGTAAGCAGCTGGGTGGTCGACGACGAGCACATGGACCGCTGCTTCCAGCTCATGCGGACCAGCGATCCGGCGCTCTTCGCCACCTGGACGGCGCGCTGGAGCGACCTGGTGAGCTTCGAGATCCACCGGGTGCTGACCTCCGCTGAGGCCGCCGCCCGCGCCTCGTCCGGTTAACCGCGTCCCGTCAGCCGGAGTGCGCGGGAGTCCATCTTGCGGCGTACCGACAATTCACCTGAAGGCTCACGAAGGATGTTCGCCGCACCCCTCGCGATTTACGCTCGGCATGCCAGGCAGCGCAGCTAGGGGCTCGTCCGCGAAAGAGGCTGGCTGTAGAGCGGGGACTCGTGGGAGGCGCAGTGCGTAACCCTCTTCTTCGGACAAGCGCCGTGACGGTGGCATGCTTTATCACCGTCGCGGCCATGGCAAGCCGGGTGCACGGGTCACCCTCGCCAGCGGCGTTCAGTCAGCTTCCGACCCGGGCGCTACCGTCACCCCGTCCGGGATCGACGCCTTCTACAGCGGCCTGACCACCGCCGCCGAGAACACCTACGAGAAGACGCGCCCGCTCCGCGGCGGTCACTGGTCGGCGGGGACGACCGTGCCGGCGCTGCCCGCGATAGCCAACCAGGGAAGCGTCTCGGCAGGCACCGGCGGGGACGGCAAGCCCTGGTTCGCCTACACGGGCAGCACCATTGTGGTGGACCATCAGGGACAGCCGGAGAAGGAGATCGCGCCGGACCAGTGCTGTACCTGGAATCCGGGGCTCGGGACCGATGGCAAATCCGGCGTCACGTACCTGGCGTACCAGGCGTCGACCACGCATCAGAAGGGCATCTACGTCCAGCGGCTAGGCAAGGCCGGGGCGGCCGGCGGGGCGGCGCGGCTGCCCGACACGGCGCTCTGGCCAGCCAGCGCATCGGCACCACGGACATGCCGCGGCCTGGACTACGATCGGCATGTCTTCGGTCACCTGGGTGACCGCCCGGGCTTGAGGGGGACGGCATGGTCGATGTCTCGCGGCGGCATCACTACGAGGTGACGGTCACCTGGACCGGAAACCGGGGCACCGGCACCAGCGGCTACCGCGAATACGGCCGGGATCATGACGTCGCCGCCCCGGGGCGGCCGGTCATTCTTGGAAGCTCGGACCCGGCCTTCCGTGGTGACCGGGACCGGTGGAATCCGGAGCTGGCACTCCTGGCCGCGCTCTCGCAGTGCCACATGCTCTCGTACCTGCATGTGTGCGCGACGGCCGGCGTCGTCGTGACCGGCTACGTGGACACGGCGGAAGGGACGATGGCGCAGGACGCGGACGGCGGTGGCCGGTTCACCGAGGCCGTACTGCGGCCCCAGGTCACGGTCGCCAGCGCGGACATGGCGGATGCCGCCACCGCGTTGCACGAGGAAGCCAGCGCGAAGTGCTTCATCGCGAACTCGGTGAACTTCCCGGTGCACCACGAGCCGGCCGTGACAGTCGGCGGCTGACGACATCGTCACCGGCTGATGGCCAGGCCAGGCCGGCTCTTCGATTCGCCCGTCATTCTCGCGGGGGATCCGAAAGTCCAGAGACCCGTCTTTAGCGGGATTCATGCCGGCATAGCGTCGTTTACGTCGTCGCCTTGGCGGACGGAGGCGGGTCTGATCGTCCTCGTCGGCCGGGCCGCCGAGGGCCCGTCCGCGATGCTCACGCCGACAGGCCCAGGATGCGGGCGGCGTTGTCGCGCAGCAGCGCGGGGCTCGCGATGCCCAGCTCGTCGAGTTCGGCGAGGCACCGCTCCGGGGCGAAGAACGGGAAGTCGCTGCCCCAGACGAACTGGTCCGATAGCCGTCCCCGCAACTCGCGGATCACCTCCGCCGGCATCCGCTTGGGCGACCAGCCGGAGATGTCGATGTACACGTTGGTCTTGTGCAGCGCGATCGCGATCAGGTCCATGTGCCAGGGCCAGCCGAAGTGCGCCGCGACCACGGTCAGCCGCGGGAACGCGGCGGCGACCGGGTCGAGCTTGAGCGGGTGCGCGTAATCGATCCTGATGCCCTGGCCGCCGGGCTGGCGGGCGCCGATCCCGCTGGTCCCGGTGTGGAAGAGGGCGAGCAGGCCGTGCCGCTCGCACGCCTCGAAGACCGGCCAGTACCGCTCGTCGTCCGGCGCGAACGCCTGCAGCGAGGGGTGGAGCTTCACCCCGCGCAGGCCGAGCTCGGCGATCTTCGCGACCTCGCCGACCGCCGACTCCTTGTGCGGGTCGACCGAGCCAATCCCGGTGAACGCGTCGGGGTGGTCGCGGACGGCGTCGGCGACGGTCTCGTTCGGCACCCGGGGACGGCCGGTCGCGGTCTCCGCGTCCCAGGCGAGCAGTACCGCCTTGACGTCGAGCGCGCGGTAGGAGTCGGCCAGCTCGGCCAGCGACTGCCGCGGCACGGTGGACCTGAAGTACGCCTCGGCCGCCTCGACGTACCCGGCCATGGACCCGTCCAGCCAGTCGGGTGTCGGCAGGTGCACGTGAAAGTCGATGGCCCGCACTCAGTCATCGTATGGCGGGCGGGGCTCGCCGGTATGGCACTATGCACGGCGTGGCACTGTTCGTGATCTCGGGCGTGATGGCGGCGGGGAAGTCGACCGTTGCCCGGCTGCTGGCCGGCCGTTTCGATCGGGGCGTCTGCGTGCCGGGTGACGCCATCCGGGCCATGGTGGTCTCCGGCCGGCTGGAGATGTCGCCGGACGCGGGCGCGGACGCGCTGGGACAGCTGGTGCTCAGGTACAAAGGCGCGCTCGCCGTCGCCGCCGTCTACCTCGACGCCGGCTTCGACGTGGCTGGACTCGTCAGAACTCACCGCGGAGCAGACCGTGGACCGGATCCTCGATGACCCCGCGGCGAGCCTCGTCCGGGCGGACCGGGGCAGGGCAGCCTGCTTAGGGCGCGGTGGCCGCCAGCGCGACCAGGCGAGCGCCGAGCCGGCCCAGCTGGCCGGGCGCGATGCTGTAGCAGATCGTCGTCCCGTTCCGCCGGGTCACAACGAGGCCCGCTTCCCGCATTACCTTGAGGTGCGCGGAGATCGTCGGCTGCGACACCGCGAAGAACTCGGTGAAATCGCACGCGCAGATGCCGGGCTCGGCGGCCAGCCGGAGCAGGATGCCCCAGCGCACCGGGTGCGCGAGCGCGCGCAGCACCTCAACCTCGTCGACCGCTGTCCTGTCAGCCACTGCCTTGTCAGCCACTGCCTTGTCAGCCACTGTCTCATCAGCCACTGTCTTGTCAGCCAAGGTCTCGTCAACCGCCTGGACTATCTCCGCCACGCCCCTAGTATATCGCCTCCCAGCGATATAGTGTCAGAACTATATAGAAGGGAGACGATAGATGCCTGACACGTCAGACAACGACGTTCTGGACGAGGGGCTCGTCCGGCTCGCCTCAACCGGTCCGGAGTTCCGCGGCGGGCTGTCCAACCACGGCCCGATGGCCGCGGAGGCCCTGGTGCGCCTCGGCCGCGCCAGCGACGTCGAGCACTGGCTGGACAGTTACCTGCCCCGGCTCGACCCCGCGCCGCGCCCGGCAGACCGGATCACGGACGAGACCTGGCCCGCCGCCCTCGGCAGGTACGACCGCGTCGCCGACTGGAGCGCGTACCTGCGTGACCAGCTGAAGGACGACCCGTGGCGCGAGGTCCTGGCCCGCTGGTGGCCCCGCCTGCTGCCTGGCGTGGCGGCCGCGGCGACCCATGGCGTCATCCGCACCTCGCACGCGGCGCGCAGCCTCGCCGCGATCGAGGAAACTGCCGCCGCCACCCCGTCGGCAGCGAACGCCTCACGCCTGGCTGAGCTCGCGAACGCCCTCGGCTACTGGGCGGCCAGCTACGTCGAGCTCCCCGGCGCGGCCCCGGCCAGCGGGAACCTGGACCTGACCGCGGCCATCCGCGCCCTCCCGGTGCTGCCTGAGCCGGGTCCCGAGGGCCTCATCTCGGCCCGCCTCAAGTCCGGCCTGGCCCGCGAGCCCGGGTTCGGCGCCGCGGTCGCCGCGCTGCGCCCGCCCGCCGACGCGCCCGCCGCGCGCACGGCCCTGCGCAACCTGGCCCGCGAGTTCGCCGGTAACTTCCTGGCCTACGGCAGGACCCGGCCGATCACCTGGCTGCACGCGGTCACCGCCCCGGTCGCCGCGTACTCGGTGCTGCCGCTGCTACCGGAAAACCTCGCCCGCCCCACCTATGACGCTCTCTGGCAGGTAGGCGCGGCCATCTATACGGTGCACGCCGGCGACGTCACACCGGAACCGCTCCCCGGCACCACCCCGGCATCGCCCGATGACCTCACCGATCGCGCCGTCGCCACAGGCGACGAGCACGCGATCAAGCTGACCGAGGCCTGCCTCCGCCTGCACGCGGAAACGGAAGACCCGCTCCTCCTGCACGCGGCCGCCCGCGCCAGCGCGCTCCTCGGGGAATGACCCAACCCGGCAGAGACACCTCCCTCCGCCACAGCTAGGGATAACAGCAAGAAGCGCGGAGCGCCAAAGGTCGCGCAAACGCACGAGCGCCCGACATTTCCGAAATGTCGGGCGCTCGTTGAGGCCTTGGCCGAGCTGCCGCCTGGGCGGTGGGCCTCAGTGCTCGTGGATGATGACGCCGCGGATGTTCTTGCCCGCCATCATGTCCTCGTAGCCCTGGTTGACCTCGTCGAGCCGGTACCTGGTGGTGACGAGCTCGTCGAGCTTGAGCTTGCCTGCCCGGTACAGCTCGATCATCCGGGGGATGTCGTCGAACGGATTGCCGCTTCCGAACAGCGCGCCCTGTATCCGCTTCTCGAACGCCGTAAGCTCGAACGCGGAGACATGCACCGCCTTCGTCGCGAGACCGCCCATCGCGGTCACGACGACGATGCCGCGCTTGCGGATCGCGGCGAACGCGTCGGAGACGACTTGTTCGCTCACCACCCCCACCGTGATCAGCGCCTGGTCCGCGCCGACGCCGTAGGTCAGCTGCTGCGCCAGCTCGTGTGCCTCCTCGGCGGTAGCCACCGCGTGCGTGGCGCCGAGGGTGAGCGCCGTCGAGCGCTTGAACTCCACCGGGTCGACCGCGATGACGTACCGCGCCCCGGCGTGCGATGCGCCCTGCACGGCGTTGATGCCCACGCCGCCGACGCCGTAGATGATCGTGGTGTCGCCGGGGTGTACCTCGCCCGCCTTCACCGCCGTGCCGTAGCCGGTCGGCACGCCGCAGCCCACGAGCACCACGACTTCGAGCGGCAGGTCGTCCTCCACCTTCACCGCCGACGCCTCGGATAGCACGGCGTACTGAGAGAACGTGCCGAGCAGGCACATCTGCCCGAAGTCCGTCGATCCCTCGTGGTAGCGGTACGTGCCGTCGGGCAGGGAGTTGTCTACCAGGAACCGGCCCAGGTCGCAGAGGTTGGTCTGCCCGCGGGAGCAGAACCGGCAGTGCCCGCAGACCGGCAGCCACGAGGTGACCACGTGATCGCCGACGGCCAGCCTGGTAACACCGGGCCCCACCTTCTCCACGATCCCGGCGCCCTCGTGACCGCCGACGATCGGGTACCTGACCGGGATGTCACCGGTGCGCAGATGATCGTCGGAGTGGCACAGACCCGAGGCGACGAACCGGACGAGAACCTCGCCGGCCTTCGGCTCGTCGAGGTCAAGTTCGACGATCTCGAACGGCTTGCCGACGTCCCTGAGCACCGCTGCTCGTGTCTTCATTCTCGCCCTCCCGGGGTTAGACGCAGTTTGCCTGTCATCTTCCGCCCAAAGTAACAAGGTGGTCATTATCTCACCAGCCCAATCGCCGCGTGGGTTGCTTGTGCCGCGGTACGCGCCGCCGCGGTTATCCGCCGGGATAGAAAGGAATCATCATTCAGAACGGTCCCGTGCTCCGCGTCTTCCGTTCCAGCCGCTACCGTCCGGTCTGGTTGCGCGCCGCAAGCCACACTAGCTATCGTCAGGGAATGCTTATTAACCGGATATATGCAAGGCGCGTCGGCGCCGTGCTCGGCATAACGTGCCTCGGCCTGGCGGCCGCGGCCTGCAGCAGCAGCTCCTCTTCCAGCTCCTCTTCTGCCTCCACGCCCGCCTCCTCGCCGTCCAGTTCCCCGACCGCGACCGCTTTGCCCAGTGGCGACGTCGATGTGTTCTCCGCCGGGTCCCTCGACACCCTGATGACCAAGACGGTCGGACCGGCGTTCCACGCCGCGACCGGCTACACGCTGGTCGACACCTCGCACGGGTCGGGGACCCTCGAGTCCGACATCAAGAACAAGGTCGCTGTCGCCGACGTCTTCGTCAGCGCCTCGCCCGCGGACGTCGCCGGCCTCGTGGGCGCCAGTAATGGCAACTGGACCACGTGGTACGCCTCCTTCGCCGCGTCCCCCGAGGTCCTCGGGTACTACCCGAAGAGCAAGTTCGCCAAGGACCTGCAGACCATGCCGTGGTACAAGGTCATCACCCTGCCTGGGTTCCGCCTCGGCCGGACCGACCCCTCCCAGGACCCCGGCGGCGTACTGGCCGCGGAGGCCCTCAATGAGACGGCGACGGCGCAGAATCTCCCCGCACTGAAGACGCTCGCGACCGAGCAGTCGGACGTGTACTCGGAGGATCCGGAAGAGGCCGACATCCAGACCGGGCAGCTGGACGCCGCGTTCATGTACGAGGCCGACGCCAACTCCCAGGACAGCCCCTTCGTGCCGCTCACCGGCACCAGCCTGGCCGGCGACTACACGATTACGCTGCTTACCAACGCCCCCCACATGGCCGCGGCCGAGGCCTTCATCAACTTCCTTCTCGGCCCCACCGGCCAGGCCGAGATGAAGGCTGACAACTTCGAGATCGTCTCGCCTGCGAAGGTGACCGGGACCGGCGTCCCGAGTGCTCTCTCGAGCGTCCTGGGTTCATGACCCGTGGCAGGGCGCCGTTCGCGCTTCGGTGGCTCGGCGCCCTGCTAGTTCTCTACCTGGTGTATCCGCTCGGGGCGTTCATCTTTCGCGTCGTTGGCGGCCACAACGAGGGCTTTAACGCCCCCGGCCTCTGGCCGGCCCTGGAAATCTCGGTCCAGAGCTCCACGATCTCGCTGCTCATCGGGGTGCTGGGCGGCATCCCGCTGGCTTATATCCTGGCGCACCGCCGCGGGTGGCTTTCCTCGGCGGTGCTCGTGCTCGTACAGCTCCCGCTGGCCGTACCGCCCCTGATCAGCGGCATCCTGCTGATCTACATCGTCGGCCCGTATACGTTCCTCGGCCAGCTGTCGGGGGAGCAGCTCACCCAGACGATGTACGGGCTCATCATCGCCCAGACGTTCGTCTCCGTGCCGTTCCTGGTCGTGGTGGCCCGCAGCGCCTTCCGGGCCGTCGACCCGTCGCTCGATGACGTCGCCGCTACGCTCGGCCACGGTCCGCTGGCCCGGTTTCTCCGTGTCGACGTGCCCGCCGCGGCGGACGGCCTGCGGGCGGGGATGATCCTCATGTGGCTGCGGGCTTTCGGGGAGTACGGCACGACCGTGGTCCTCGCCTACCACCCTTACAGCCTTCCGATCTACGTCGATAACCTGTTCTCCTCGGCGCCGCTGTCGCAGGCCGAGGCGCCGACGATCCTCGCCTTCGTCGTCGCCGTGCTGGCGATCTCAGTCGGCCACGTCCGGCGCCCGGCCCGCGTCCGCCGTCGGCCGATCCCGGCGCCGCTCGCTCCCGTGCCGACGCCGCCGACGCCGGTGGGCTTCGCTATCGACGCCACCGTCGGGTCGTTCCACCTGCGGGTGGCGCACCCGGAAGGCAGCAGCCACCGGCTGGCGGTCGTCGGACCGTCAGGCTCGGGAAAGTCGGTCACGCTGCGGGTCCTCGCCGGGCTGCTCGGGTCGGACGCCGGGACCGTGACCTACGCGGGTGCTGACGTGAGCCGCATCGCGCCCGAGCGGCGCCGGGTCGGCTACGTCCCGCAGGGCTTCAGCCTGATACCCGGGCGCACGGTCTGGCAGCAGGCGGTCTTCGGCGTCCACGCGGATCCGGCCAGGGCCGCCTGGTGGCTGGACACGCTTCACCTCGAGGGCCTCCTCGACCGCCTGCCTGAGGAGCTCTCCGGCGGGCAGCGCCAGCGGGTCAGCCTGGCCCGGGCGCTCGCGGGAGATCCTCGGGTGGTGCTGCTCGACGAGCCGTTTTCCGCGCTGGACGCTCCGGTACGGGCCGAGCTACGGCGAGAGTTCCGCCGACTGCAGCGCGAGGTCAACCTCTCCACGGTCCTGGTTACCCACGACCCGGAGGAGGCGGCGATGCTCGCCGACGAGATCGTGGTCGTGCGGGACGGGCAGGTGCTCCAGTCCGGGAGCTGCCGCGAGGTGTACCGGCGTCCCGCCTCGGTCGAGATCGGTCGCCTGCTCGGCATCGACAACCTCTTCGAGGGCGAAGCCGGTGCCGACGGCGTGCTGTTCGCTGGCGGGGACCGCACACCGCTCGCTACGGCTCTGCCGGCCGGCGCCCGGCTCCTGTGGCAGGTACCGCCAGAGGCCGTCCGGCTCCGCCTGGGACCGTCGCCGTCAAGGGCCAACGGGTCGACGGTCGACCTCGGCCAGGGTCGGGTGGCCGACGTAGTCGACCTCGGTCGCACCGTCGAGGTGGTGGTGGAGTTGTCCGCCGGTACCGAGCTCCGGGTCCGGACCCTCGAGGTGCCCGACCTCAGTGTCGGTGCCGCCTGCCGGGTGGAGACCGACCCGGGGGCTGTGTCGGTCTGGGCGCGGCCGGCGGTTGCCGGAACATTGATCGATTCGGCACCAAGGAGAGCCTGAACGCGATGGCCGCATCGCTGCCCGGCACGGAGCGCTGGCCCTGCCCGGGCATTCACGTGCGCCGAACCAGCCCGTGTGCGGACCGCAACCGGTGGTACGGTGCGCGCGTCTAATGAGGAAAAGTTCAGCTTTCGTCAAGGCCTGGTGACTTCCTGATGACCCCGACGACATCGCGGCCCGGTGCCCTGCGCGGGCTCCGTGCCCTGTGTACCCCCCGTACGCGCCGCGTCACCGCGGCCGCGGTCGCCGTGACCGCGGTCGCCGCGCTGGTCGCGCTGACCGCCGGCTGCGCTGCCGCCAGTTCCAGCTCAACCCCGCCCCTCGCCTCCGGCACCACGACGGCGGCCGCGACGCCGACGCCGGCCACGCCGGCCACGGCGTCGGCGTCGGCGTCGCTCGCCGTTTCGGCGTCGGTGAGCCCCGAAACGGTCGCTCCGCTCTCGCCGACCGCCGTCGCCGTCACGGGGACCATCTCTTCCCCCCCGTCACCGGTGTACCTCGCCGAGGGCGGCTCGGTGACCGGGACCACCGTGGTCTCGCCCGGCTGCGCGGCCGGCTGCCCGCTCTCCGGCGACGGCACCACGTCGCTGTGGAACATGACCTGGCCGACGTGGACCAGCTTCCAGGCGATCGGCAACGGCACCGAGAAGATCGACGACTGCAACCCCGACTGCGCCGCGGGCACGCTGCACGCGGTGCCGGTGACGGTCGCGCTCACCAAGCCGGTCATGGTGTGCGTGTCAGGCGCCGGCCGGTGGTTCTGGACCCAGGTGACGTTCACCTGGCCGGACGGGCTT
>Ga0210395_10002074_pt1 | contig 15654 bp, 16 predicted proteins | sample IncBWH4OmetaG_FD_150861 | JGI IMG/M metagenome (GOLD analysis project Ga0210395, IMG submission 150861) | Forest soil microbial communities from Barre Woods Harvard Forest LTER site, Petersham, Massachusetts, United States - Inc-BW-H-4-O ... | reverse complement strand
GCTCGGCCATGTCCCACCACGGCGTGCGCATCAGGCCGATGCGCGGCGCGCGTGTCGGCGGATCGGCCGGCGCGTGGCCATAGGCGGCGCGTATCAAGGCGAGATCGTTGGCCTCGCGGGCGAAGAAGCCCAAGGTGTCGAGGCTGGGTGCGTAGGCCTTGATGCCCGTCATGTCGGCCCAGCCGTGGCTGCCTTTGTAGGCCACGACGCCGTTGAAGGCGCCGGGCCGGATCACCGAACCCGCGGTCTGCGTGCCGTAGCCCACCGGCGCCATGAAGTCGGCCACCGCCGCCGCCGAGCCCGAGGACGAGCCGGCCGGCGTGTGCCGGAGATTGTGCGGATTGTGCGTTTTGCCGGCATGGCCGCCGGCGAATTCCGTGGTCACCGCCTTGCCCAGCACGATGGCGCCCGCCTTGACGAGCTGCGTCACGCAGGCGGCGTCCTTGCCGACGACATGGTCGCGGTAGATCGGCGAGCCGCAGGTCGTGGGCAGGGTCCTGGTGGAGATGATGTCCTTGACCGCGAGCGGAATGCCGTGCAGCGGACCGGCCGGGCGACTTCGCTTGTCCAGCGTGTCGGCACGCTTGCGCGCGCCGTCGGGATCGAGCGCCTCCCAGGCATGGACCTGGCCCTCGCGCGCCTCGATGCGGTCGAGGCAGGCCTCGACGAGGTCGCGCGCCTTAAGCCGCTTCTGGGCCATGCGCAGCACGGCTTCGCTGGCCGACAGTCGATTCGGCGATTTCGCCATGCGTTCTTTCCCCCAGTGCTGCTTCGGGTCCATGATGGCGGACCACCTGCTGGAAAGGTAGCCCATGAACCCGCCCTTCGCCGTCCAGAAGATCGGCCACGCCGTGGTCAATGTCGCCGACCTGGAGAAGTCCAAGCGCTTCTACACCGAGGTGCTGGGCTTCAAGGTCTCCGACGTCTATCCCGACAGGATGATGCCGGGCGGCATGGTGTTCCTGCGCTGCAACGGCGACCATCATTGCCTCGCGCTGATCGGCGGCGCGCCGCAGCCGGGCGGCGCCGCCAAGACCCTGCACCACCTCGCCTTCGAGCTCGCCACGCTCGACGAGGTGTTCCGCGCCCGCGATCACCTGAAACAGCACGGCGCCAGGATTGTCTATGAAGGCCGCCGCCGCGCCGGCTGCCAGGTCTCGGTCGAATTCCTCGACCCCGACGGCCATCACCTCGAACTCTATTGGGGCGTCGACCAGATCGGCTATGACGGCCGCGCGCGGCCTGAAGAGGAGTGGCGGCAGACGGCGAGCCTGGAGGACGCCGTGCGCATCGCGCCGCCGGGCCAGGACACCACCTTGCACGACGCGGCGTTGCGCGCTCGCCTGGAAGCGGGCTCGGATCGTCCCTGAAGCTCAAACGTCGCGCCGGCTGCAGCAAACCTCCTGTTCAGGGGTCGGGCTCCACGTGTCTGTACTCGACAGTGTTCTTGTCCACCCCCTTCACCTTCTCGCGGAAGGTCTGCAGGGCGACGTAGAGGCCCGGGATCACGAAGATGCCAAGGAACGACGCCGCGATCATGCCACCGAACACCGCGGTGCCGACCGCGCGCTGGGTGGCGGCGCCCGCGCCCGAGGCGATGACCAGCGGCACCAGGCCCAGGATGAAGGCGAACGAGGTCATCATGACGGCGCGGAAGCGCAGGCCGGCCGCCGTCGTCGCCGCCGTCACGATGTCCTTGCCGCCGGCGCGTTCCTCCATCGCGAATTCGATGATCAGGATGGCGTTCTTGGCGGCGAGCGCGATCAGCACGACGATGCCGATCTGGGCAAAGATGTTGTTGTCGAGCCCGGTGAGGTAGAGCGCCAGCACCGCGCCGAACAATCCGACCGCGACCGACAGGAGTGCTGCGATCGGGATCGCCGTGCTCTCGTAGAGGGCGACGAGGAAGAGGTAGGCGAACAGCACGGCGAGCGCCAGGATGGAGCCGGTCTGGCCGCTCGCGGCCTTCTCCTGCAGCGCCGTGCCGGTCCATTCGTAGCCGTAGCCGGCGGGCAGCGTCGACTTGGCGAGCTCCTCCATGGCGGCGATGGCCTGGCCGGACGAGAAGCCGGGCGCCGGGGCGCCGTTCAGGACTACCGAGCGCAGGTTGTTGTAGCGCACGATCGAGGACGGCGCGGTCACCAGCTCGACGCTGGCCACGGCCTGCAGCGGCAGCAATTCGCCGTTGGACGAGCGCACGCGCACGCGGAAGATGTCGTTGACGTTGCTGCGATCGGGTGCGTCGGCCTGCACCTTCACCTGCCAGACGCGGCCGAACAGGTTGAAGTCGTTGGTGTAGGCGCCGCCCAGCGTCGTCTGCATCGCCGAGAAGATGTCGGAAATCGATACGCCCAGTGCCTGGGCGCGCTCGCGGTCTAGCTTGAGGTTGATCTGCGGCGCGGCCGCGGCATAGGTCGTGAAGACGCCGGCGAGCTGCGGCACCTGCTGGGCCGAGATCATCATGCCGCGGGCGACGGCGGCGAGGTCGGCGGGCGGCGCACCGGCCAGCGACTGCACGACGAACTCGAAGCCCGACGAATTGCCGAGCCCCATGATCGGCGGCAGGTTGAAGGCGAAGACGTTGGCCGAGGCGATCCGGGCGAAGGCCTTGTTCAGCTCGTCCAGCGCATAGAACACCGTGAGCGTGGGATCCTTGCGCTCGGCGAACGGCTTCAGCCCGACCACGACCAGGGCACGGTTGGACATGTTCAGACCATCGAGCAGGCTGTAGCCGGTGACGGTGAACATGCTCTGCATCCAGGGCTTGCCCTGGACCGTCTTCTCGACCTCCTCGACCGCGGCCGCCGTGCGGTTGGTCGAGGCGGAGTCGGGTAGCTGCACCTCGGCCATGAAAGCGCCCTGGTCCTCGTCGGGCAGGAACCCCGAGGGCACCAGGCTGCCGATGCCGCCGGTCGCCAGCACGAAGCCGCCGACCAGGATGAGTGCCAGGAAGGTGCGCCGCGCGATCGGCGTCACCAGGCGGACATAGCCGTCACGGCTCTTGTCGATGCCGTTCTGCAGCCAGGCCATGACGCCGCGCGGCTTCTTGCGATGGCGCAGGATCAGCGAGCAGAGAGCCGGCGACAGCGACAGCGCATTGATCGCCGAGATCACCATCGAAACCGATACCGCCACGGCGAACTGTTTGTAGAGTTGGCCGGTGATGCCCGGGATGAACGCCGTCGGGATGAAAACCGAGAGCAGCACAAGGGTGATGGCGATGATCGGCGCGGTGACCTGGCCCATCGCCTTCTCGGTGGCCTGGGCGGGCGTGAGGTCTGGCTCGTGCTCGAGGATGTGCTCGACCGCCTCGACCACGACGATGGCGTCGTCGACCACAATGCCGATCGCCAGCACCAGGGCCAGCAGCGAGATGGTGTTGGCCGAAAAGCCCAGAGCCAGCATGACGGCGAAGGTGCCGATCAGCGCCACCGGCACCGCGATGATGGGAATGAGCGTGGCCCGCAGGTTCCCCAGGAAGATGAAGACCACGATCGCCACCAGCACGAAGGCCTCGATCAGCGTGTGGATCACGCTCTCGATCGTGGCCTCGACGAACACCGTGGTGTCGTACATGACGTCGTAGGCGACGTCGTCGGGAAAGCGCGACTTCAGCTCGTCCAGTGCCTTGCGCACGCCTTGCGCGGTGGCCAGCGCATTGGCGCCCGGCAACTGGTAGATCTGGATGCCGGCCGCGGGATTGCCGTTGTAGCGGCCGACCGAATCGCTGCTCTTGGCGCCGAGCTCGACGCGGGCGATGTCCTTGATGCGCACCAGGGCGCCGTCGCTCTTGGCGCGTACAACGATGTTCTCGAACTCGTCGACCGTCGTCAGGCGGCCCTGGGTGGTGATGTTGAGCTGGAAGCCGACATCGTCGAGCAGTGGTGCGGCGCCGACCAGGCCGACCGCCGCCTGCACGTTCTGCGCCTGTAACGCCTTGACCACGTCGTCGGCGGTGATGTCGAGACTCGACATGCGGTCGAGGTTGAGCCACACGCGCATCGAGTAGTCGAGCGGACCGAACAGGGAGGCGTCACCGACGCCTGGCACGCGGCGCAGCGTGTCCATCAGCGTGATGGTGGCGAAGTTGCTGAGGAACAGCCCATCGCGGCTGCCCTTGGGCGAATAGACGGCAATGACCTGCAGCAGCGCCGACGACTGCTTCTTGGTGGTCACGCCCAACCGCTGCACCTCGGGCGGCAGCAGGGCCAGCACCTGGTTGACGCGGTTGGTGACGTTGACGGTGTTGAGATCGGGATCGGAGCCGACGGCGAAGCTGACGGAGAGCGCATAGCTGCCGTCGCCGCCCGACGTCGACTTCATGTAGATCATCTTCTCGACGCCGTTGACCTGGCCTTCGATGACCTGGGCAACGCTCTCCTCGACCGCCTGGGCCGACGCGCCGGGATAGGTGGCGGTGACGCGCACCTGCGGCGGCACGATGTCGGGGAACTGCGCGACCGGCAGCACCGACATCGCCAGCACGCCGGCGATAGTGATGACTGTCGAGACGACGAAGGCCAGCCGCGGGCGGCGGATGAACAGCGACGAGATGGTCATGGCGCTACTGCTTCGGCTTGGCGGCCGCGGGTGCGACCACGCTGGGCGCCACCGTCATGCCGTCACGGATGCGCTGCTGGCCCTGCACGACGACCTTGTCGCCCGGCTTCAGCCCTTCGGTGATGACCAGCTGGCCGTTGCGCACAGTGCCGGTCTTCACCCGCTGCAGATGCACCACGTTCTTGTCGTCGACGGTGAAGAGGTAGGGGCCGGTCTGGTCGAGCGCGATGGCTTGCTGCGGCACCGTCACCACGGTCTTGGGCTTGTTGTCCTCGATGAGGACGCGGACGGTCTGGCCGTCGGTCAGCAGGTTGTCCTTGTTGTCGAAGGTGGCGCGGACGATCTGGCCGTCGGTCTTGGGATCGACCGTGATGTCGATGAAGTCGAGCTCTCCCTTCTCCTTGTAGAGGCTGCCGTCGGCCAGCTTCAGACGCACGACCGGCGGATCGCCGATGCTGGCGTTGCGCTTGGCTTCCAGGAGCTCGCGCTGGGTCACCGGAAACAGCACGCGAATGGGGCTCTCGCTCACCACCGTGGCCAGCACCCCCGAGTCGGGACTGACCAGGTTGCCCGGCGAAACCGCGGCGCGGCCGATGCGACCCTCGATCGGCGACTTGATCTCGGTGTAGGACAGCTGGATCTCGGCGTCGCGCAACTGCGCCTTGGCGTCTTCGAGGTTCGCCTTGGCCTGGAGCTGCTCGCTCGTGCGCTGGTCGTAGGTCTGCCTGGTGCCGGTGTTGGTGCGCAGGAGCTCCGTCGCGCGCTGCAGCTGGAAATCTGCGTTGGTCAGGGCGGCCTGAGCCGAATCGCGCTGGGCGATTTTCTGGTCGACGGCGGCCTGGTAGGTCTCCGGCTCGATGGTGAACACGACCTCGTCCTTCTTCACCAGGTCGCCGTCGTCGAACTTGCGCGGCCCCAGGAAGCCCTTGACCCGGGCGCGCAGGTCGACCTTGTCGACGGCGGCGGCCCGGCCGATAAATTCGGCCTGATCGGCAATTGCCGTCAGTTCGGCGGGCTGCACCAGAACGGCCGGCGGCGGGGCGCCCTGCTGGGCCCCCGCGGGCACGCCCAGGACCGTCGCCAGCAGACACGCCGCGACGAGAGCCGATGTCCATTGACGCCGCTCACGCATTGTCTTCGTCCCCACTCGTAGTAACTTCCAGACACTGCCTTAATTCGACAAAACGGTCACGGTATTTCCGGCCGGCAACGGAGAAAGGAGTTGCGGTGCCAGTGGTGCGTTGGTTGGCTCTCGTCCTGTCGGTGGTGTTGGCGGTCGTGGCGTCGGATCTTGCTGCGCAGAATCGCAGCAGCTTCCAGAATCCCGCCGAGTACGACGCCTACATGGCGGCGCTCAATACGCGCGATGCGGAAAAGCGCGCGACGGCGATGGAAGTCTTCATCGCCTGGTATCCCACGAGCGTGCTGCGCACCGATGCCTACGAGCAGGCGATGGCCGCCTGGCACGCCGCCAACCAGCCGGCCAAGGCCGACATCATCGCCGGCAAGCTGCTGCAGGCCGATCCCGACAACGTGCGCGCGCTCGCCAATCGCATCTACGGCGCGCGGGCGCGCGCCATCCAGGGCGATCAGGCGGCGATGGCGTCGATGGTCGAGGCGGCCGAGCGCGGCCTCGCCGCGCTGGCCAAGTGGCGCAAACCCGCGACGCTCGCCGACGACGTCTTTGCACGGACCAAGCAACAGCTGGGCGCGGTGTTCAACGGCGCGCTGGGCGACGCGGCATTGCAGGCCAAGGACTACGACAAGGCGCGTCGCCACTATCGCGAGGCCGTGGCGGCCGAGCCCGACAATCTCCAGGACGTCTATCAGCTGGCCGTGGCGCAACTCGAGGGTACGCCGCTCGATGCGTTGGGCTTCTGGTATGCCGCGCGCTCCATTGCGATCGCGCGCGCCGCCAAGAGCGAGGCGGCCGCCGCCGACATCGACCGTTACGTCCGCTCGCGCTATCGCATCTATCGCGGCAGCGAGCAGGGCTGGAACGAACTGCTGGCGCGTGTCGTCGCGGGCGAGCGCGCGCCGCCCGCGGGCTTCGTCAAGTCGATCCCCCACGCCCTGACGCCGCCCGAAGCCGCCCTGCAGGTCGTCGACGAGCACGATCCCGCTTCGCTGTCCTTCGCCGACTGGGCGCTTGTCCTCAGCCATCGCGACGTCTCGCCGGCGAACAAGGCGGCGGCGGACAAGGTGTGGAAGGTGATCACCGACAAGCAGCAGGGCGGCGGCACGCGGCTCAAGCTGCCGGTGAAGGTGATCAGGGCCACGCCCGACATCATCGAGGCGGCGATCACCGACCAGGCCCAGGCCGCCAACATCGCCGATCTGCACATCGCCCTGGCCCGCCCGCTGGCACCGCTGCCCGCGGTCGGCGACAAGATCGCGATCATCGGCACCTTGAGCGACTACCGGCCGCAGCCCTTCCAGTTCATGATGACGCAGGCCGAGCTTGCGGAGGAATCGCTGCCCGTGGCCGGCGGCGCCTGCGCCGATCCACGGCCGCAGGTCTGCACGCGCGACTATCGGCCGGCCTGCGGGCTGCGCCGCGACGGCGGCCGCAAGACCTACGGCAATGCGTGCAGCGCCTGCGGCGACCCCGAGGTCGTGAGCCAGGCGGCAGGGGCCTGTCCCCAAGACTAGAGTTCAGGACGGGCTTGCCAGGAAATCACGGGATTGATAGTTAAGTGATAACTTAACTATTGTTTCTCCCAGCTGGATTTCCCGTCATGTCGCTCAAGTTCTTTTTCCACCCCCTCGCGTCATACTGCCAGAAGGTGCTGATCGCCCTCTACGAGAACGGCACGCCCTTCGAGCCGCACGTCGTCGATTTCTCGAACGAGGCTTCGGCGGCCGCTTTCAGGAAGCTGTGGCCGGTCGCCAAGATGCCGGTGCTGCGCGACGACGCGCGGGACCGCACGATCCCCGAATCCAGCATCATCATCGAGTACCTGGCGCAGCACTATCCGGGACCCGCCGAGCTCATTCCCGCGGAGGCAGAGCTCGCGCTGCAGACGCGTCTGCGCGACCGCTTCTACGATCTCTACGTCCATGAACCCATGCAGAGGATCGTCGGCGACAGGCTGCGACCCGCGGGAAAGAACGATCCGCACGGCGTCGAAGCCGCGAAGGCGCAGTTGCAGCTGTCCTACGGCATGATCGACGAGGAGATGGCGGCGCGGACCTGGGCGATGGGCGATGCCTTCACCCTGGCCGACTGCGCCGCCGGCCCGCCGCTGTTCTTCGCCAACAAGCTGATGCCGTTCGGAGGCAGCCACGAGAAGCTGGCGCGATATTTCGAGCGCCTGACGCGGCGTCCTTCCTTCGCGCGCGCGCTTGCCGAGGCCGAGCCCTACATGAAGTTCTTTCCGGGCTGAGAGGAAGCGACGTGCTGCCGTCTTCCGCCCCGCTCGATCTCGCCTTCCAGGCGCTGGCCGACCCGACCCGCCGCATCATGGTCGAGCGCCTGAGCCAAAGCCCGGCCTCGGTGAGCGAGCTCGCCCGTCCGCTCGACATGACCCTGTCCGCCGTGGTGCAGCATCTCGCGGTGCTGGAGGCGAGCGGGCTGGTGCGGTCGGAGAAAGTGGGCCGTGTGCGCACCTGCCGCATCGAACCGGCGGCCCTGCGCTCCGCCGAGCGTTGGATCAGCGAGCGCCGGGCAAGCTGGGAACGCCGCCTCGACCGCCTGGGCGACTTCCTGTCCGAAACCGAACTTCTGGCGAAACCACGGAGGAAAAAGTGAGCAAGCGATCGACCAAGCACGCCACCTTCACCATCGAGCGCAGCTTCGCCGCGCCGCCGGCCCGCGTGTTCTCAGCCTTTGCCGACGCCAAGGCCAAGGCGCGCTGGTTCGTCGGCCCCGACGAATGGCAGAAGTCGAACCTCAAGCTCGATTTCAGGGTCGGCGGCCGCGAAAGCGTGAGCGGCGGCCCGCCGGGCGGCCCCATCCACTCCTACAACGCCCTCTACCAGGACATCGTACCCAACGAGCGCATCGTGCTGACCTACGAGATGCACCTCGACAAGACGCGCATCTCGGTGACGCTCGCCACCTCCGAGTTCAAGCCGGCCGGCCAGGGAACAAAGCTCGTCTATACCGAGCAATCGGTCTTTCTCGACGGTCATGACGATGCCGGCGCCCGCGAGCACGGCACGCGTGCCCTGTTCGACAATCTCGAGGCGGCGCTCAAGCGCGCGGCGAAAGCGGCATGACGAAACGGCCGCCCGCCGCGAGGAAGGGCTGGCGTGGATGCTCGACAAGATCGGCGAGACGCTCTGATCTTCCGGACCGCGGGCGTCCCGCCCGCTCATGATTCATGAGGCGGGCGGGACGCCCGCGGTCCCATGAACTAGTGCGCCATCAAGAGCGGCACGCGGCAGGACGAGATCACCTTGCCGGTGGCGCCGCCGAAGCCCAGGAAGCTCAGCACCTGGCCGCGGCCGTAGGCGCCCATCACCAGGAGGTCGGCGCCCTTGCCGTGGGTGTAGTCCAGCAAGGCGCGGCCGCGGGCGCGGCCCGACACGGCGCCGGGATCGATGGCGTCGATGGCGGTCTTGAGCCCATGCCGGCCGAGGTTGCGCGCCAGATAAGGCGCGCCGACATCGTCGGGCGTGCTGCCCACCACCAGGATGGTGATCAGGCTGGCCTTGGCGAGGAACGGCAGGGAGTACTCGACGGCGCGTGCCGCCTGGAAGCTGCCGTTCCAGGCCACGATCACCGAGCCGAACGGGCCTTCGCCGGCAGTGGGCGGCGCGATCATGACGGGACGCGCGCATTCGTGGACCGCGGCCTCGACCGTGGCGGGCGCCACGTTCTCCGGATCGGCGCCGGGCCGGCCCAGCACCAGCAGGTCGGCGCAGCGGCCCATCGCCACCAGGGTGTCCAGGGTCGCGGTCTTGGCCGCGGTATAGGTGGCGCCTTTCACCGGCGCCACGATCTCCTTGTAGGCGCGCTCGCTTTCGGCAGCGCGCGCCTCGAGCCGCTCGTCGTCAAGGTCCATGATCAGCGGCATCGCCTCGCCGCTCATGGCGAGACCGCCGGCCATGCCGCCGGCCGGACCGACCGGCAGGTGGAGCGCGTCCACGGTGCCGTCGAACTCGCCGGCGACACGGGCCGCCAGCTTGAACGACATGGTGGCGTCGGGACCGCCTTCGGACACGGCGAGAATGGACTTGAACATCGATGGCTCCCCCAGGGCAACGGACGCGAGATTAAGAAGGGCCGGTGGCCCGCATGCAAGCCGAGACTTTCGGCCGGCGAACGATGCGGTCTACGTCACCACGACTTGCCGGGCGATCTCACGCCGGCGGATCCAGTGAATGAACGGCAGCGAAAGAACCACCATCCAGAGCTTGCCGACGATCTGGCCGGCGAGAAAGTCGAGGCTGCCGAACGCCAACCACAGAAACAGGATGCTGTCGGCGATCAGGCCGACCACGCTGCTGGCCAGCACCGCCAGCACGAGGCCGCGCGACTGCAGCGGCGTATAGACCGCGAAGTCGGCAAGCTCCGAGAGCAGGAATGCCATCGTCGAGGCAAAAATCAGTTGGGGCGGCGCGATGGCGCCCGATAGCGCAGCGCCTGCCACGATGGCGGCGAGTCCCACGCCGCGCCCGAGCCGGCGCTGCACCATATCGCGCAGCACCAGGGCGAGCCCGATCATCAGCACGCCGGAGGGCGCCATCAGCGGCTGCCCGCCCGGACCCCACGGCGCCACCGGCACCAGGCAAGGACCGTGCGGCGTCACGCAGACCGTGCCGACATTGCCGATCATCCAGTTGGCGAGAGGAATGCAGGCGATGAAAGCCAGGAAATAGGCCAGGGCCGCGGCCTTTTGCGGGGTCAGGATCATGCGTTTGGCGGTCATTCGGCGCGCTCCCTAGCAGGTCCAGCGAGCCTCGTGAACCCATCGCCCGGGAACCCAATGGCCGGCGCGCGCGTTACGGTAGTTCAGTCCATCGGAGAGCCAACATGACATTGATCGCCCGCCGCTCGCTTCTGATTGCCCTGGCCGCAGCGCCGGCGGCCTACAGTTCCGTCGCGCGCGCCGTCGACGCGCTGCCCGACGCCCGTTTTGTCGGCTTTGCCCAGGCGGTCAACGATTTCGCCATTCGCTCCAGCCAGTTGGCGCTCGCCAGGTCGGCGAATGAAAATATCCGCGGCTACGCCACGCGCGCCGTGTCCGAATACACCGAGGCCGCCTCGTATCTGGCCAAGTCGCGCTCCGAGGCGGGCGTTTCCTATGCGCCCGATCCCAACGGCCCGCCGAATGCGCAGCGGATGCTGCCCCAGCTCAATGCCCTGCAAGGCGCCGATTTCGACGCGGCCTTCGCCAATGCCCAGCTTGCCATGCAGACCGAGGCGGTCGACCAGTTCGGCGCTTTCTCGCAGAACGGCAACGGCGCCCCGTTGCGCCGCTACGCGCAGATGATGCTGCCCAAGTCGAAGATGTTCCTGGAGTACGCCAAGCGCCTGGCGGGCAGCCGCTAGAGCTTTCCGTTTTACAGAATGGCCTCACCCTGAGGAGCACCGCGAAGCGGTGCGTCGCAAATCGCACGAACTTTCGAATCGGGAAACTAGACGACCTTGCGCCCCGCGCGCCAGGCGAGGTAGCCGCGTTTGCGCAAGGCGCAGGCCGGGCAGACGCCGCAGCCGTGGCCCCACGCCTCGCGCGGCCCGCGCTTGCTTTCGTAGCAGGTGTGGGTGTGCTCGAGGATGATCTCGACCAGCGCCTCGCCGCCCAGCTCCTGCGCCAGCGACCAGGTCTCGGACTTGTCGAGCCACATCAGCGGCGTGTGCAGCACGAAGCTCCGATCCATGCCGAGGTTGAGCGCGACCTGCAGCGCCTTGATGGTGTTGTCGCGGCAGTCGGGATAGCCGGAGAAGTCGGTCTCGCACATGCCGCCGACCAGGTTGCGGATGGAGCGCCGCCAGGCGATGGCGGCGGCGAAGGTGAAGAACAGCAGATTGCGCCCAGGCACGAAGGTGTTGGGCAGGCCGTCCTTCTCGATTTCGAAGGCGACGTCGCGGGTGAGCGACGTCTCGCTCAGCTGTCCCAGCACGGCCATGTCGATGAAATGGTCCTCGCCCAGCCGCCCGGCCCACTGCGGGAAACGCCGGCGCATCTCGGCGAGGACCACAAGTCGTTGATCCAGCTCGATTCGGTGCCGCTGGCGGTAGTCGAAAGCCACCGTCTCGACATGCGCAAATCGCTCTAGCGCCCAGGCCAGACAAGTGGTGGAATCCTGACCTCCGGAGAACAGGACGAGGGCCGATCGAGCGTCGTTCATGGAGGGCTTTATGGCCCGCAACCTTTCTCCGCGCCACAGCGTTGAGTTACTCACGACTATTTGCGGAAGGGAGGAAGAACCATGTTCGTCTCCGACATTCTCGCGCAGAAAGGCGGCCTGGTCTTCACCGTGACGCCTGGCACTTCGGTGGCCCAGCTCTCCCAGCAACTCAGCGCCCGGCGCATCGGCTCGATGCTGGTGCTCGACGGCGAGGGTGGGGTGGCCGGCATCGTCTCCGAGCGCGACCTCGTGCGCGCGTTGGCAAGTCACGGCGCCAAGGCGATGGAGCTGGAGGCCCGCCAGGTGATGACGCGCGACGTCGTCACCTGCGATCCCGACGATTCGATCGACCAGGTCATGCAAACCATGACCAGCGGCCGCTTCCGCCACCTGCCGGTGGTGCGTCATGGCGAGCTTCTGGGTCTGGTGTCGATCGGCGACGTGGTGAAAGCCCGGCTGGAGGAGACCAAGCACGAGACCGAGGCGCTGAAGGCCTACATCGTCGCCGGCTGATAGGGCTCGCTTAAATTCCGGCCCGATCTCCGCTAGGGTCGCGCACGCCCCCTGGTGCTGGAGATCGCATGTCACTACCCCTGCAAGGCAAGGTCGCGCTCGTTTCGGGTGCCGGCAAGAATATCGGCCGCGCGATCGCGCTCGCGCTGGCGCGCGACGGCGCTTCCATTGTCGTGAACGGCCGCGCCGACAAGGCGGCCGTCGACGGCGTCGTGCATGAGATCGAGGTGGCGGGCGGCAAGGCCATGGCGGCGATGGGCGACGTGGCCGATCCAGCCGTGGCGCCGCGGCTCGCCGTCGAAGCCGCTGCGCGATTCGGCGGCGTCGACATCCTGGTGAGCAATGCTGGCCTCAGGCGCCAGACCTCGTTCCTGGATATGTCATACGGCGAATGGCGCGAGATCCTGTCGGTGGCGCTTGATGGCGCCTTCCTGCTGGGCAAGGCGATCATCCCGCAGATGGTGGCGCGGGGCGGCGGCGCCTTCGTGGCGATCTCCGGCGTCTCGACCCATGTCGGCACGCCCAACCGCTGCCACGTCTCGGCCTCCAAGTCGGGCCTCGAAGGGCTGATGCGCGCGTTGGCCGTCGAGCTCGCGCCGCACAAGATCACTTGCAACGCGCTCTCGCCCGGCGCCATCGACACCGCACGCGGTGCGGCCGCCGGGCCGCCGCCGCCCAACCGGGTCAACCGCCCGATCCCGCTGAAGCGCTTCGGCACCGTCGAGGAGATCGCCGCCATGGTGCGCCTGCTGGTCGGGCCGGAAGGCACCTTCATCACCGGCCAGACCATCCACGTGAACGGCGGTGAGTTCCTGACGTGAGAAACCACCGGCGCTGAAAAAGGAGACGACAATGACTCTCAGGCGTTCGCTCCTCGCGCTTGTTCTGGCCTTTCCGGCCGCAGCCGCCGCCCAGAGCCCGGCGCCCTACCAGCCGGGCCTCGGCGACCTGATGACGATGACGGTGCAGCCGCGTCACCTGAAGCTGGGACTGGCCGGCCAGGAGAAGAACTGGCCCTATGCTACTTATGAAGGACACGAACTCGAGGAAGCGTTCGAGCGCGTCGCCAAGCAAGTGCCGAAATGGCGGGAGTTCGATATCCCCCAGCTCATCGCCGCGACCGTGAAGCAGCCGCTCGACGATCTCGAGGCAGCGGCCAAGGCAAGTGATGGCCCGCGCTTCGACGCGGCCTATCGCCAGCTCACCGACGCCTGCAACGCCTGCCACAAGAGCGCCAATGTCGGCGTGATCGCGATCAAGCTGCCGGATGCGTCGGCCTTTCCGGATCAGGATTTTCGCCCGCCCAAGCCCTAGAAGAGCGAATGGAAACAGGGAACCGGCGGGACTTCGACGTCATCGTCGCGGGCGCCGGCGCTGCCGGCCTGATGTGCGCCATCCGCGCCGGCCAGCGCGGCCGGCGGGTGCTGCTGCTGGATCACGCCGACAAGGTCGGCAAGAAGATCCTGATCTCGGGCGGCGGACGCTGCAATTTCACCAACCTCCTGAGCCGGCCCGAGGCGTTCCTGTCGGGCAACCCGCATTTCTGCAAGTCGGCGCTGGCGCGCTACACCCAGCACGATTTCATCGCCCTGGTCGACAGGCACCGCATCGCCTGGCACGAGAAGACCCTGGGCCAACTTTTCTGCGACGGCTCGGCGCGGCAGATCGTGGCCATGCTGCTGGCCGAATGCGAGGCGGCCGGCGTCGACGTGCGGTTGGCGCATCGCATCGCCGGCATCGAGAAGGCCGACTGTTTCACGGTGAACACCGACCATGGCGCCTTCACCGCGGCTTCGCTGGTGCTGGCGACGGGCGGGCTGTCGATTCCCAAGATGGGCGCGACAGGCTTTGCCCATGACGTCGCCCGCCGTTTCGGGCTCGCGCTGACCGACACCCGGCCCGCTTTGGTGCCGCTCACGCTCGAGGTTCCCGAGTTGAGCGGCGTGTCGCTGGAGGTCGTGGCCCATCTCGGCCGTATCGGCTTCCGCGAGGCCATGCTCTTCACCCATCGCGGCCTGTCGGGCCCGGCCATTCTACAGATCTCGTCCTATTGGCGCGAGGGCCAGGAAATCTCGGTCGACCTGCTGCCCGATACCGATGCGGCCCGGCTCCTCAAGGAGCGCAAGCGCACGCGGCCCAAGGCCGGGCTGCGCACGGTGCTGGCCGAACGGCTGCCGCAGCGGCTGGCGCAAAGCCTCGCCTCTGACGGCACCATGGCCAATCTGCGCGACCGCGATCTCGAGACGCTCGCGGCGCGGCTCAAGGCCTGGAAGATCGTGCCCAGCGGCACCGAAGGCTACGCCAAGGCCGAGGTCACGGCGGGCGGCATCGACACGGAAGGGCTGTCCTCGCGCACCATGCAAGCCAGGAAGGTGCCGGGCCTCTACGCGATCGGCGAGGCGGTCGACGTCACCGGCTGGCTGGGCGGCTACAATTTCCAGTGGGCGTGGTCGTCGGGCTGGGTGGCGGGCGAAGCCGTTTGAGCCCGGACGCGACCGTGGCACACTGCCGGGATGACCAATACTCATCCTTCGGACGGCTGGCTGGTTGCGGTGACGCAACCGGGCGGCGACAAGACGCTCTATCACGCAGCCATAGCCGATCCGAAAGAGGCCGTCGCGCGCGTTCTCAAGGTGGCCGGTGTCCCGGGCACGGGGGATGCTGTCAGCCGGCTGTCGAAAGGTCAGGTCGAGGGGCTGGGCATGAAGGATGGCGAGGTCAGGTTTGCGCCGTGACGAGTCGGTGCCCGAGATAACTTTTGCGCCGCTCCGGACCGTGGTGCGTGCCCTCACTGCGGCGCTGCTGCTCGCCCTCCTTCTCGCGGCACCTGCGGCCGCGCAGCGTGCGCCGTCCGACTATCGCCAAACCGATGCGGTTCTGGCTCACTATCCGGCCTTGAAGGAGGTCTCCCTGCAGAGCCCGGCTTTTGTTGCCGCGACGCCGTCGCTGACCAGCCAGGACGAACTGGCGACATTCGTGACCGGGCTCGCGCGGAATTCGCGTCATCTGCGGTTGGCCAGCCTCGGCCATTCGCAGCAGGGCCGCGACCTGCCGCTGCTCTACTTCACCCAGGAAGGGCTCGACGATCCGGCTGCCATAGCGCGCCTCGACCGACCGGTGATCTGGCTGATCGGCCAGCAGCACGGCAACGAGCCCGCCGGCGGCGAGGCGATGCTGGCGGTGGCCGCCGCGCTGTCGTCGGGCGAGTTGGAGCCGCTGCTCGCCCGGCTCAGCGTCGTCATCGTGCCGCGCGGCAACCCGGACGGCGCGGCTGCCGACCGG
>Ga0210395_10002073_pt1 | contig 15654 bp, 15 predicted proteins | sample IncBWH4OmetaG_FD_150861 | JGI IMG/M metagenome (GOLD analysis project Ga0210395, IMG submission 150861) | Forest soil microbial communities from Barre Woods Harvard Forest LTER site, Petersham, Massachusetts, United States - Inc-BW-H-4-O ... | reverse complement strand
TCGCCGGTGCCGTGGCCGAATGGCTGGCCACCGTGCTGAGCTAGAGGTTCAAAAGGGGTGACTCGACCGAACACCCCGCTCGCTGCTGCCGACGGCGGATCAGGCCGCCGGAGCATGCCCGCCATGCGGGCCTGCGGCCCGCGCCGGCCGGTCGAAACACAGGTCGGTGGGGCGGTGCGGTGCTATGGACGCGCCGTCAGGCAAGAGCTCGCCCGTGTCCTCGAAGATCACGATGCCATTGCAGAGCAGGCTCCAGCCCTGCTCGGGGTGGCTGACGACAGTATGTGCCGCCTCGCGGTCCGGGGCTGATGCCTCCGGACACTGCGGCGTGTGTGGGCACATATCAGTGCCTCCTGGCTGGTTCATCATGCGTGGTGTTGACCCGTGCTAGTGTGCCGCAGCTTCCGCGATTGCCACATGGCTCGCGGTGACCGTTTTCCCGCTGGCCATTTGTAGCTTTCCGCCGGTTGCTCCCTGACACTTAGTGACTACTACTCGTAACTACCTGGTTTTACTATGTGGAACTACCTGCTATTTATATTTTGTTTACGGCCCTGCCACCTAAGTGGCCTAGACCAACTGTGCTCCTCCCATGCTACCCGCGCAAGCGACACGCCATGTTGTAACAATCGATTGCTGCGGATGCTGCCCACATCGTGTCGCCGGACCGCGGCCGCGAGGCCCGTCAGACTAGAGACGTTGCAGGTACCCGGAAGGTTCACCGGGAGAGACCGGGAAATTCTCAGCAGGTGCGAAACCTGGCCAGACCGGGCTCAGGCCTCGGCGGCGGGGGAGATCAGCGGACCCGGCTCGAACTCGACGGCCGGGATGCCGTTGAGGCGATGGGTCTCACGCAGCGTCAGCAGGTGCTCCGCTTCGGCGGTAAGGGCGTGCACGCGCGGCGTGGCCTTCGCCTTGCGCCGGTAGATGCGGTCGTCGTAGCCGCGCGGGCCGATCTCGGCGCGCTGCGCCGCGAAGGCGGCGCGCATGGCGTCGGTGAGCGCCGTGTCGAGCTCGAGTGCGAGCCGGCGTACTTCGGCATCCGGGGCGCGCCGGGCCTGCGCCTGCCGGAACCGGCTCTCCGCCTCGCGAGCGGCATCCAGCAGCTCCGACCGCCGGGCCGCGAGCGCCGCGTCGGCTTGGTACTGGTGTTCCGCCTCGCTGCTCGGCTTCGGCCGGCCCATGACCCCAGGTCTCATGACCCCATAGAGTACGCGGGCCGGCGCCGGAGCCGGAGCCGGGGTGAAGCAAAATGCGGGCCGGCCGGGCCGTCAGGCCAGGCTGGCGGCCCAGCTCGAGTGGAGCGCGGCGTACTCGCCGTCGCCGGCCATCAGCTCGCCTGGCGGGCCGTCCTCGGTGATGCGGCCGTGGTCGAGGACCAGGACCCGGTCGGCGATGGCGACGGTGGACAGGCGGTGGGCGATGATGACGGCCGTCCGGTCGGCCAGCACAGTGCGCAGCGCGGCCTGCACCAGCCGCTCGCTGGGGATATCGAGCAGCGAGGTCGCCTCGTCCAGGACCAGCACGGCCGGGGCGGCCAGGAACGCCCGCGCGAACGAGATGAGCTGCCGCTGCCCGGCCGACAGCCGCCCGCCGCGCTTGCCGACCGGGGTGTCGTACCCGTCGGGCAGCGCGCCGATGAAGTCGTGCGCGCCGATCATCCGGGCCGCCGCCTCGATGTCGGCGGCGGACGCGTCCGGGCGGCCGAGCCTGATGTTGTCCGCGACCGACCCGTCGAACAGGAAGTTCTCCTGGGTGATCACGATGATCTCGGATCGCAGCACCGGGTCCGGCAGCTGCCGCAGGTCGGTCCCGTCCAGGGTGACCCGGCCCGAGCGCGGGTCGTAGAACCGGCCCAGCAGCCGTGCGATCGTCGTCTTGCCCGCGCCGGTCTCGCCGACCAGGGCCACGGTCTGGCCGGCCGGGATGTCCAGGTCCAGGTCGGGCAGCACCACGGAGTCCCGGTAGCCGAAGGTGACCGAATCGAACCGCACCCGCCGCCCCGACTGCCTGCCCCCGGGCAGCGCTCCGGGCGACGCCGGTTCCGGTACCGAAGGCTCCTGCTCCAGCACGCCGGAGATCTTCTCCAGGCCGGACGCCGCCGACTGGAACGTGTTGTAGAACTGCGACACGTCCTGCAGCGGGTCGAAGAAGCGCTGCAGGTAGAGCAGGAAGGTGGCCAGCACGCCCACCTTCATGTCGTGGTCGATGACCAGCAGCCCGCCGTAGCCCAGCACCACGCCGGTGATGAGGTTGCCGACCAGCGAGATGCTCGGGCCGTAGACCGCATACAGCCGGGAGGCGTCCCGGCTGGACTCGGCGTAGTCCTGGCCCAGCTCGGAGAAGATGGCCGAGTTCCGCGGCTCACGGCGGAACGCCTGCACCGCCCGTATCCCGCCGAAGGTCTCGACGAACTGCACGATGACCAGCGCGATGGCCTCCCTGGTCCGCCGGTAGGCGTGCGCCGACTCGCGCCGGAACCAGGCGGTCAGCCAGGTCAGCGGGATGAAGCCGGCCAGCACGACCAGGCCGAGCTGCCAGTTGAGCAGCAGCATGCCGGTGCCGACCAGCAGCAGGGTCAAGATCGCGGCGATCAGCGAGTCCAGGCCCTCCTCGAACAGGTCGGAGATCGAGTCGATGTCCGAGGTCTGCCGGGAGATGACCCGCCCGGAGGTGTAGCTCTCGTGGAAGGCCACGTCCAGGTCCTGGCAGTGCGCGAACAGGCGGTTCCGCAGCTCGAGCACGACCTTCTGGCCCACCCGGCCGGTCATGGTGACGAACATGCGGGTGGTGATGGCCTGGACCGCCACCGCGAAGGCGAAGGCGGTGGCGATGACCAGCAGCGGCGCCGCATCATGAGCGTTGAGCAGCGGCGGCAGGCCGTTGTCGATGGCCAGGCCGACCAGCCACGGGCCGGCCAGCGCGGCCAGGCTCTCCACCACGATCAGCGACACCGTGGTGATGACCGCCCGCCGGTGCGGCCGCAGCAGGTCGCCGAGCAGCCGCCTGCTGCGCTCGCGCAGCAGCGCGGCCAGCCCGGCGGTCACCTCGTCGGCCTTCTCGGCGGCGACGCCACGCCAGGCGCTGCTTTCCAGGGGGGCCGACCGCCCTTGCCCCCCGGCCGGGGCGTCGGTGGTCACGCGCTCTCCTCCAGGTCTTCTGAGTCCATCAGGTCCGCGTACTCGGGGTTCGAGGCCAGCAGGTGCCGGTGGCTGCCGGTGGCCGCGATCACGCCGCCGGACAGCAGCGCCACGGTGTCGGCCAGGGCCACGGTGGACGGCCGGTGCGCCACCACCAGGGCCGTCGCGTCAGCCAGGATCTCGTGCAGGGCCCGGGTCACCCGCTCCTCGGTGTGCACGTCGAGCGCGGACAGCGGGTCGTCCAGGATCAGCACGTCCGGCCCGGCCAGGATGGCGCGGGCCAGCGCGATCCGCTGCCGCTGCCCGCCGGACAGGGCCATGCCCTGCTCGCCGATCCTGGTGTCCAGGCCCCACGGCAGGTCGTAGGCGAACCGGGCCTGCGCGGCGGTCAGCGCGGCCTCGACCGCCTCCTCGTCCGCGTCCGGCGCGCCGAACATGACGTTCTCCCTGACGCTGGCCGAGAACAGCGTGGCGTCCTCGAACGCGCAGCCGACGGCCGCGCGCAGCCGCTCCAGCGGCAGGTCCCTGATGTCGGTCCCGTCCAGCCGCACCGAGCCCGAGGTGGCGTCGGCCAGCCGCGGCACCAGCTGCAGCAGGGTGGACTTGCCCGAGCCGGTGGCCCCAGTGAGCACCACCGTCTGCCCCGGTGGCAGCTCGAGCACGACGTCGCGCAGCACCGGCTCTTCGGCTCCGGGATAGCGGAAGGCCACGTGGTCGAACACCAGGTGACCCCGGTCGCGCGCCGCCTCACCGCGGACCGGGGTCCGCGGCAGCGCGCGCACCACCGGCCGCGGCGCCGGTGCCGGCCGGGGAACGCGGGGCCCGGCGGCCTCAGGGAGCGCGGCTTCGCGAGGGAAGGCGGGTGCCACGGTCCGTTCGGCATATCTATCGGTGCTGTCGGTGATCTCGGGCTCGGCGTCGAAGATCTCCAGTACCCGCTGCGCCGCGGTGGCCGCCTCCTGGCCGGAGGCGATGATGTAGCCCAGCGCCTCGACCGGCCAGACCAGCTGCAGTGCCAGTGTGATGAATGCCACCAGGCCGCCCAGGCTAAGCGAGTGCTGGCTGACCGCGAGCGCGCCGAGCACGATGATGATCCCGATGACCGCGTTCGGGATCAGGTCGAGCAGCGCCCAGAACGACCCGAGCAGGCCCGCCTTCTCGACCTGGGTCCGGTAGACCTCGGTGGCCTGGGCGTTGTGCCTGATGGCCGCGTGCCTGCCCCGGCCCAGCGCCTTCAGCACGCGGATGCCGGTCGCGGCCTCCTCGATCAGCGTGGCCAGGTCGCCCTGCTGGTCCTGGACCCGGCGGGAGAGCACCCGGTACCGCTTCTCGAACCTGAGGCAGACCGGCAGCACCGGCGCGAACACGGCGCCGGTGACCAGGCCGAGCCACCAGTTCAGGTGGATCAGCAGCGCCACCACCGCGGCGAACGTCATCACGTTGGTGACCATGAAGATCAGGCCGAACCCGGCGAACCGGCGGATGGCCGACAGGTCCGTCGTCGCCCGCGACAGCAGCTGACCGGACTGCCAGTTGTCATGGAACGACGCCTGGAGATGCTGCAGGTGGGCGTACAGGTCGTCCCTGATGGTCTTCTCGATCGCCGCCACCGAGTCGGCCTGGATCCAGCGGCGGATCAGGTTCAGCGCCGCCTCGGCCACGCCGAGGCCGGCCGCGGCCAAGGCGAGCGGGATCAGCTCACGCCGGACGCCGTGCGCGATCGCTCCGTCCACGACCACCTTGGTGAGCAGCGGGATGAGGATCTCGGCCGTGACCGCGCCGAATGCGGCGGCGAGCATCACGATCATCTGGACCCGGAACGGCTTCAGGTAGCCTCGCAGCCGCCACAGTGCCCCGACTGGTCGGACCCGGGCGGAGGCGCGCGTGACCAGGGAAGGCATAAACGGGGGCATTATCGCGAGGTTAACCGGGCTGGCACGAGGTTGTCATCTGATTTTTCTTCCGGCGTACGACTTGTCGCCGGGCCTCAACTCTGGCACGCTGGCTGACCCAGAGGCTTCGCGAACCGGTTGCCGGAGTTTCCGGCCAGGGAGAGGAACCGTGAAGCGCAGCAGGACCAGCCCCCCTCGGGGGTATGGGGGAGCGGGGAGCTCCGCTAAGTGCGGGGGGTTCCGGACCCGGCGCTATCCCGCCGGACCGACACCGTGAGCCGCGTGTCACGCGCGGGCATCCTGGCCGCCTACCGCGACGGCGTGACCGTGATCTGCGAGCTGGCCGGCCAGTTCACGGACGTGACGTGGCTGGCCGTGACGCCCTGCGCGGAGTGGCGGGCCGTCGACCTGGCCGGTCACCTGCGGTGCGTGGCTGACGACTATCACGAGTACCTGGATGACGCGCCGGCCAGCAGGCTGGCCCGGCTGATGGCGACCAACGCGCCCGCCGACTCGCTGGCCCGCAAGCTGGCCCGGCAGAACGCCGCCGAGCTGGCGGCGCTGCCTGACGCACCCGGGCCCGAGCACATCGCGGCGTTCGCCGAGTCGGCCCGGGCCTACGGCCGGCGGCTGCCGGCCTGCTGGGACCTGCCGCACCACAGCTACCGGGGCGTCGAGGCCACGGTCGGGGCGATGGCCGGGGCGGCCTGCGCCGAGTGGCACCTGCACGCGTGGGACCTGGCCAGGTCGCTGGGCAAGGACTACCGCCCGGCCGATCCCGAGCTGGTCCTGGCCGCCTGGCGGGGCGGCACGCCCCAGCTGTGGCCTGAGGTCTCCGTCAAGCAGGACGACGAGGATCCGTGGCTGGTCCTGCTCGGCGCGTCGGGGCGCGATCCGGGCTGGAGCCAGGTGTTAGAGTGGTCCGCCGTACATCGGAGTGTAATCACTTCGCTACGGGGGGTTATTCATGGACTCGACGGAGTCTGCTGGCTTCTCGGGGCCGCCTGTTTCCGCCTGCTCGCGCTGTTCCGGGCGCTATGTGTCCGGGCTGTGCGCGTCCGCCGTGGGCCTGTGCGCGGCGGCCTGGCTGGCGCTGACCCCGTTCGCGTTCGGCTACTGGGATCAGGCCCATCACGGACCGCATGACGCGGCCCTGACCGACCTGGCCACCGCGGGCGCCCTGGGGGCCGTGTCCCTGGCCACTCTGGCCTGCTGGGCGGCCGCCTGGCGGCGCAGGCTGCGCGCCGACGGCGTGCTGCCCGCGACCTCGCGCCGGCAGGCCAGGCGTCAGGCCCGCGCGCTGCGCCAGCAGGCCCACGGCGCCGCGGCGGGCGGCATCCCCGATCCGGCGCGCGTGCTGGACGACCTGCGAACCCTGCTGGGCGCGCTGACCGCCGACCCGGCCGTCGGCCCCGCTCAGGCCGGTGACACGGCCGCAGCCGGCGACACAGCGGCAGCCGGCGACACAGCGGCAGCCGGCGACACAGCGGCAGCCGGCGACACAGCGGCAGCCGGCGACACAGCGGCAGGCGGGCCAGCCGGGCCGTCCGGGACGTCCGGGGCCTGGCCGGATATCCCCGGGCCCAGGAGCGCGCCGGAGGCCGGGCGTGTGCCCCGCGACTGCCAGCCGGTGACCGCCGGGCCGGACGAAGGCGAACCCGCCGCGGCTCCGGCCATCCCGGAGGCGGACTCGGCCGGAACCGGCAAGCGCGACGGGCTCGCGGCCCTGGAGTCGATGCTGGCCGGAGCCGAACTGCTCATGGTGGGCTGCGGCGAGGAGGAGGAAGCATGGTGAACCGGTTCGCGCTGGCCGGTCTGGTGACCATCTTCGCCGCCGGGGCCTGGCTGGTGGCGGCGCCGTTCGCGATGCGCTACCAGCCCGCCGGGGCGCCCTGGACCGGCGCCGCCCGGATGGACGTGGCCGTCGGCGCGATCCTGGCCGCAGCCGGGCTGGCCGGCTTCCTGACCGGGCTGGCCGGGCGGGTCAGGGAACTGTACGCCGAGGCGGGCCAGCGGCCGGGGTCCGGCCGGTCCTGACGTGGCCGCCAGGATAGAGTCCTTGGTTTGTGACCTTTGACGTTAACCGGGTCCGGGCGGCCTACCCGGCGCTGAGCGATGGCTACGCCTACCTGGACGGCGCCGCCGGCACCCAGGTGCCCGCGCCCGTCATCGAGGCCATCGCGGAGACCTACCGGTCCGGGATCGGCAACGCCGGCGGCGCGTTCCCGGCCAGCGCGCGGGCCAGCAGCATCGTGGCCGAGTGCCGCCGCGCCCTGGCTGACCTGACCGGCGCCGACCCGGAGGGCGTGATCCTCGGGCCGAACATGACCACGCTCACCTACCGCCTGGCCGACACGTTGTCCCGCCGGTGGGAACCGGGGGACGAGGTCGTGGTGTCCCGGCTCGACCACGACGCGAACGTCAGGCCCTGGGTCCAGGCCGCCGCACGGTGCGGGGCCACGCTCCGCTGGGCCGAAGTCGATATATCGACGACCGAGCTGGCGGCCGCGCAGTACCGCGAGCTGGTATCCGAGCGCACCCGGCTGGTCGCGGTCACCGCGGCCAGCAACATCGTCGGCACCCGGCCCGACCTGGCGGCCATCGCCGCCGCCGCGCACGCGGCCGGCGCGCTGTGCTACGTGGACGGCGTGCACGCCACCCCGCACGTGCCGGTAGACGTCCGGTCGATCGGCGCGGACTTCTACGCCACCAGCGCTTACAAGTGGTCCGGACCGCACATCGGCACCGTGGTGGCCGACCCGGCGCTGCTGGAGGCCCTCCACCCGGACAAGCTCGAGCCCGCCCCGGCCGGCGTGCCCGGCCGGTTCGAGCGGGGCACCGCGGCCTTCGCCGACCTGGCCGGGGTGGTCGCGGCGGTCGAGCACCTGGCCGCGCTCGACCCGGCCGCCGCAGGCAGCAGGCGGGAGCGGCTGCTGGCCTCCATGACCGCGGTGGCGCGGTACGAGGGCGAGCTGTTCGCCCGGCTGCTTGACGGCCTGGGCTCGATGCGGCACGTCACGCTGTACGGCAAGGCCGCGCGGCGCGCGCCGACCGCCTTCTTCACCGTGGCCGGGTACACGCCCGGCGAGGTCGCGGCCCGGCTGGCGGACCGGCAGATCAACGTGTGGCACGGCGACAACTACGCCTGGGAGCTGGCTGGTGCCCTCGGCCTGCGGGAATCCGGCGGCGCGGTCCGCGCCGGGCTGGTCCACTACAACGACCAGGCCGAAGTGGACCGGCTGCTGGCCGCTGTCGCCGATCTCGCGTCCTGAGGCGTACGCTGTTAAGACAGTTCTCTCGCGGGAGTGAGGTCGGGGAACGCGATGCTGACCGGGTTCGGCAGCCTGCTGGCCATGCTGGCCGGGCTGCTGCGTGACCTGGCTCAGATCTTTCTCACCCCGTCCGGTTCCGGGGTCCTGACCGGGCTGGCTGCGGCCGTTCTGGCCGGGGCCATGCTGGCGGCCGTGCTGGCCCTGGTCGCCTCGGTGGCCAGCGTGTCCGGACTGGCCGCCGCCATCCCGCTGGTCCGGCGGGCCTCAGCGCTGCGGGAGAAGTCCTGGCGGGCGGCGTTCTTGCGCCAGCGTGACCCTGACGCGGACGGACGGACTAGACCCAGAGCACCCTCGGCGGCCCCAGCGGCCGCCTAGTCCCGCTGACCCGCGGATACCGCGGCCGCTTCCAGCACCCATCCGTCTTAGCTGGAAGGCCGTTTCCATGACCAGTCTGTTCGGCGTCCCCGTGGATGCCGCGTACCACGTTGTCTCCGGATTCACCAATTTTCTCACCCCTGCCCTGGGCGCCCTGGCCGTGGTGGCCGCGATCATCGCGGTCACCATCGCGGTCCGGCTCGCGCTCATGCCGCTCAGCCTGCGCGCCTTCCGCGGCCAGCTGGCCATGGCCCGGCTGGCGCCGCAGCTGCAGGCCCTGCGCCAGCGTTACGGCAAGCAGCCCGAGCGGCTGCAGCGCGAGATGACCGCCCTGTACAAGCGGGAGGGCACGAGCATGTTCGGCGGCTTCGCGCCGCTGCTGTTCCAGGCGCCGGTGCTGTCGGTCGTGTACCTGCTGTTCCGTTCGGCGCAGATCGGCGGGAAGCCGAACACGCTGCTCGGCCACCACCTGCTCGGCGTGCCGCTCGGCACGCACTGGCTCAGCGGCGCCGGAGTGCTCAGCGCGCAGGGCCTGGTGTTCGCCGGCCTGTTCGTCCTGCTGGCCGGGCTGGGCTGGCTGTCGGCGCGTCTGGCCAGGCTGATGAGCGTCCAGCCCGCTGCCGCGGCGCCGGGCGCGGCGCCCGGCGGGGCCGGGCAGGCAGCCGGATTGGGCGCGCTGACCCGGCTGCTGCCCTACCTGACCGTGGTCTTCGCCGCCTTCGTGCCGCTGGCGGCCGGGATCTACCTGCTCGTCTCCACCGCCTGGTCGCTGGCCGAGCGGCGGCTGTTCCGGCGGATCACCGCACCCGCCCCGGCCGCCGAACCGCAGCCCGAGCGGCGCCAGCCCGAGCGGCGCCAGCCCGAGCGGCGCCAGCCGATCAGGAGGTGAGCAGCTGGCGCAGCAGCCGGGCCGGCGGCGAGCCGTGGGCCAGCATGCGATCGTGGACCTCCCGGTCGGTCAGGCCGGGGTCCGCGGCCCGCAGGTCCCCGGCCAGGTCAGAGACTTCGGTGTACCCGACGTAGTAGGTGGACAGCTGGGCGGAGGTGAGCTGCGCCCGGCGCCACTTGCCGGCCGCCTCGCCTTCCTCCTGGTGGCCCCGGCCGGTCATCAGCGCCATCGCCTCGGTCTCGGTCATGCCGTGCTCGTGGATGCTGGCGTCCAGGATGGCGTTGATGATCGTGCGCAGCTGCATCTTGAGCTGCTGCATGCGGACCGCGCGGGGATCCCCGTCACCGGGGTATCCCTGCTCGGCCATGACCCGCTCGGCATACACCGCCCACCCCTCGACGAACGACCCGGACCGGAGCGCAGACCGGATCGACGTACGGGACCCGGCGAACCGGCGTGAATGCTGAAGCTGCAGGTAGTGGCCGGGCATCGCCTCGTGGACCATCAGGTTGTGCACTAGATGCCGGTTGTACTCGCGGTAGAACGAGGCGACCCGCTCGGGCGGCCAGTCGGCCGGCGTCGGCGAGACGGCGATGAACGTGGGCAGCGGCGCAGGCTCCAGCGGCCCCGGCGAGTCGCAGTACGCGACGGCCACCCCGCGGTCGATCTCCGGCATCGGGATCAGCTCGACCGGGTCGTCGTAGACCGTCACCAGCCGCCGGTCGGTCACGAAGGCGATCTGGGCCGCCAGGGCGTCCCGGCAGAAGCCCAGGATGGTCGCGTCGTCGGGCACGTCCTCCGCCAGCCGGTCGAGGACCTGCCGGACGACGTCGGGGCCGGCGGCCGCCGTGCCGGCCATCTGGCCGGCCAGCTCGGCGATCTGCTCGCTGACCCGGTCCAGGTCGGCCCGCGCCCGGGCCAGGATGGCGTCCGCGTCAGCAGCCGCGCTCAGCGTGAGCGACAGCTTGCGGGGGAACAGGTCAGGCCCGATCCTGGGGTTCCTGTCGCCGTCCGGCCCGGGTGCCGCCTCCGCCAGCCGGGCGGCCAGCCACGCGCGGTGCCCGGCCAGCGCCTCCAGGGCGGCGGGCCGGACCTGCTGCAGCCGCGGGCCGCATTCCGGTGCGGCCTCCAGGGCCTGGCCGACCTGCTTGCTGACCATCGTGATCGTGCCGTCGAACTGCCCGAGGGCGGTCTCCAGGTGCACCCGGGGCATGGGCCCGAGCAGCCGCCGCGCCTCCGCCAGCAGGGCGGGCACCGCGGCCAGCCGCCCGGCCAGCGCGGCCAGCCGATCGGGCAGCGGGGCGAAGTCCCTGGCCAGCAGCTGGTAGATGGCCCGCCCCGGATTGGCCAGCAGCGGATTCCAGGTCAGCTCGCGCAGATCATCGAGCTCGAACTCGCGCCGCGCCACGCTGCCCGCCATCATCGCCGCGTCGACCCGGTGCTCGGCCGACAGCGCGCCGGCGTCGAGCGCGTCCAGCCGGGCGGCCCAGCCGTCCAGGGCGTGCCGCTCGTCGGCCAGGGCGTCGGCGGACAGGTCGGGAAGCCGGTCGTCGAACCTGTGATCGCCCAGGCTGGTGGCCGCATCCGGGTGCCGCGCCGCCAGGTCATCAACGTACTCGCCCGCCAGCCGCGCAAACTCGACATCGACTGCGCTGTCCATCGAGCCTCCCATTCACCTCGTGAGCCGCCTGACCACAACTGCCAACCGTAGCCAATGAGACCATGGCCGGGTGCGCGTGCTCCTGCCCCTTCCTGACCGGGATTTCGACGTCACCGAGGTCGCGGTGCCGTGGTGGATCCTGCGCGACGCCGGCCACGAGGTCGTCATCGCCACCGAACAACCCGGGACCGTCCCGGCCGCGGACCCCCGCCTGCTCACCGGCGTGGTCTTCGGCAAGCTGGGCGCGGCCCCGGAGGCCGTGCGGCTGTACCAGGAGCTGACCCGGGCCCCGGAGTTCGCCGCGACGGCAGCCTGGGCCGGACTGGACCCGGCCGCCTTCGACGGGCTGCTGCTGCCCGGCGGGCACGCCCCGGGGATGCGGCAGTACCTCGGCTCGCCCATGCTCCAGGAGCAGGTCGCCCGGTTCTGGACCCTGGGCCGGCCGGTCGGCGCGATCTGCCACGGCGTGCTGGTGCTGGCCCGCACTCGCGACCCGGCCACGGGCCGCAGCGTCCTGGCCGCCCGGCGGACCACGTGCCTGCCGAAGTACATGGAACGTTCGGCTTACCTGGCCACGGCCTGGCGTCTGGGCCGCTACTACCGCACCTATCCCGCTTACGTCGAGGACGAGGTCAGGGCGGCTCTGGACGACCCGGGCCGCCAGTTCAGCCGCGGCCCGGTCACGCTGTCCGCGCGCGGCACCGCCGCCGACGACAGCCCGGCCTTCGTCGTCCAGGACGGCAACTACCTGTCCGCGCGGTGGCCCGGCGACGCCTACCTGTTCGGCCGCAGGTTCTGCGACCTGCTACGGCCTGCGGCGTAAGGATCCGCCGACCATCACCGCCGCGGAGGGATAGCCGCTGGCACCGTTCGGCACCGTCGGCTCGGCCACGGCCGTCTGGGTGTAGCCGGTCGCATCCGTGGCCCGCGCCTCGAGCAGATGCTGGCCCGGGGTGGCGTCCCATTCCCACACCCACTGCCGCCAGGTATCGATGTCGGGCACCGCGGCCAGGCGGGCGGTCTGCCACGGTCCCTGGTCGACCCGCACCTCGACGGCGGCGACGCCCTTATGCTGCGCCCAGGCCACGCCGGCTACCGGTGTCCGGCCCGGAGCCAGGGTGGCGTTGCCGGCCGGCACGTCGATCCTGGACTCCGTCTTGATCGGCGCCTGCTGTGACCAGCCGCGCTGGACCCAGTACGCGAGGGCCGCGGGGAACGTGGTGACCTCGATGTCGGTGACCCACTTGGTCGCGGACACGTAGCCGTACAGCCCGGGCACCACCATCCGGGCCGGGAAGCCGTGCGCGACGGGCAGCGCCTGGCCGTTCATGGCCACCGCCAGCAGCGCGTCCCGGCCGTCCAGCACGACCTGAAGCGGAGTGCCTGAGGTAAACCCGTCGACCGAGGTGCACAGCAGCTGGCTGGCGCCCGCCAGCGGCCGGGCCTGCCGGATCAGGTCGGCCAGCCGCGCGCCGAGCCACCGCGCGTTGCCGACGTAAGGCCCGCCGACCGGGTTGGACACGCAAGTGAGGGTCACGTAGTCCTCGACCAGCGGGCGCCGCAGCAGCTCATCGAAGGTCAGCACGACCTCGCGCTGCACCATCCCGTGAATGCGCAGCTGCCAGGTGGCCGGGTCCACCTCGGGCAGCAGCAGGGCGGTGTCGACCCGGTAGAAGCTGCTGTCGGGGGTGATGAACGAGCTGAGGCCGGGGATGTTCAGGTTGCTGCCGGGCGGAAGCGGCGGCGCTGGGACGGCCGGCTTCGGGAACCGTACGGCCGCTCGGGCCGCGCCGACGTTGTGCCTGGTGATCAGCTCGCGTCCGGCCAGCGCGCCCGCCGCCGCCGTGGCCACAGCCAGCCCGCTCGCCGTCAGGAACCGCCGCCGTGCAGGCCCCCGAGGCAGCCCAAGATCATCCGGATTGTCCAGGAACGTAAACGACGAACCGCCCGGCGCAGCCCCGGCAGGCTCAGGCACGGCGATTGGCCCGCCGCCCCGTACCGGCTCAGGCAAGTCAGGCGGTTCCAGCTCCCCGGCCGGCCCCGATTCAGGCGGATTCAGCTTGCCGGCGGGTTCCGGCTCAGGCAGGTCAGGCGGCTGCAGCTTGCCGGCGGGTTCCGGCTCAGGCAAGTCAGGCGGTTCCAGCTCCCCGGCCGGCCCCGGCTCAGGCAGGTCGGGCGGCTTCAGGGGGATGACGGCGGCGCCGGAGGCGCGGGAGCCGGAGGACGGGTGGGCGGGGGATCCGGCCGGCCGGGTACGGCTCGCGGGAGCGCCGAGCGCGCGGGCCCTCCGGACTAGCCTGGTCAGCGCGAAGGCCCCGGCCGCGGCGCCGGCCAGGGTCGGGACCACGTATCCCGGCGTCGCGTCTGGCCTGGTCAAGGCGGCCGCCAGCCCGATGCCAGCAAACACTGCGAGGCCGGCCAGGCCGCGTTCAAGCCGCCGCACCGCGAGCATCCCGATCACCGCCGCGAACACCGCAAGCACGATCAGGATGCCGGTCAGTAGTGCGGTCTTGTCGTCGGGGCCGAACGTGGAGATGGCGAAGTCCTTGACCGGCGTCGGCGTGAGGTCGATGGCCGCCTGGCCGACCGCGATCACCGGCGAGCTCTCCGGGTTGGTCAGCCCGGCGAACAGCTGGCCGATGCCCATCGCGACCGCGGCGGTGAGGATCCCGGCCACGGCCCCGGCGAGCGCGCTCGGCTGGCGGCGTTGGTCGCCAGGGGCGGTCGGTGGTGTCATGGCGGGCTCGCAGGTAGGCGCTACCCCACGCTACCCGCCGCGCCGCCCCCGTCCGCCGCGCAGATCTTGCCGTCTGCTAACCACCAAATCAGCGTGGATGGTTACCTACCGCCTGGGGGTAGTAAGCATCCACGATCATGGCAGGCCCGGGCCAGGGTCAGTCCTCGAAAGTCCAGCGGGTGGGGGAGCCGCTGAAGTCGACGGCCCGCAGGCTGAACACCCGGCGCGGCCGCACCCCCACCGTCGCGTTGATCACGGGATCGAGGAAGTCGACCCCGAAGTCCGTGTGGTACTTGGCGTTCATCAGGTCGGTCACCCGCTGCAGCACGGCGGGATCGGTCGAGATGCGCGCGGTGCCCTCGATGACCACGGGATCAGCGGCGTCCTCGGTGGTGACGCAGCAGCGGGGATCGGCCTTCAGGTTGCGCACCTTGCGGGATCCCACGGTGCTGCTGAACCACAGCGTGCTGTCGTCCCACATGCCCCAGACCGGCATGACGTGCGGCCGCCCGTCCGGCCAGACCGTGGCCACCCAGTAGTTTCGCGCCGCGGTCAGCCGTTCCGCAGCCCAGGACCAGTGCAGGAGCCCGCTGCCCTCCTCTGGCCCGGCGATGCCGTACCCAGGCATGTAGGGCCGGCTAACGCGAGGGATCTCCATGGCGCAGGTCTACCATGCGACATCACTCGCCGGGGGGACTAACGTTGGGACCCGTGAAGGCATCACCGCAAAGCCAGCTCCGCCTGCTCGAACTGGCCGATCTGGACGCCGAGCTCGGCCGCCTCAAGCACCGTCGGGGCAGCCTGCCGGAAATCGCTGAGATCGCCGCTCTGGAAACCCGGGTCGGCGAGCTCAGGGACGCCCTGGTCGGCACCGAGACCGAACTCAGCGACCTGGTCAGGGAGGAAAGCCGCGCAGAGCGCGACGTCGAGCAGGTCCGGACCAGGATCGACCGGGACCGCGCCCGGCTGGACGCCGGCCAGGTGTCCGCGGCCCGCGAGCTGGCCACCCTGCAATCGGAAATCGAGTCGCTGCGCCGCAGGCAGGGCGACCTCGAAGAAGTCGTCCTCGACCTGATGGAGCGCAGGGAAGGGTTGACTAGCAGGCGCGACGAGCTCATCGCCGAACGTGAGAACGTGGCCACCCAGACCGCCGAGCTGATGGCGCGCCGCGACGCGGCGTTCAAGGAGATCGACGAGCAGGCGGCCAAGGCGTCCGACCAGCGGAGCGGTGTCGCCGCCGAAGTCCCCGCCGACCTGCTGGCCCTGTACGAGCAGATCCGCGACTCCCGCGGCGTCGGGGCGGCCATGCTGCGCGCCGGGCGCTGCGAAGGGTGCCACCTGAGCCTGAACCGGGTGGACCTCAACCAGATCAAGGCGTCGGCTCCCGACGAGGTGGTCAGGTGCGAGGAGTGCCGGCGGATCCTTGTCCGCACGGCTGAGTCTGGCCTGTAGGTGAGCGCCGGAGTCAGCTGGCGGCCCGCCCAGGGCGAAGCCACGGCCACGCTGCTGCTGCGGCACGGGCAGACGCCGATGTCGGTGCAGAAGCGCTACGCGGGCCGTTCCGACGCGCCGCTCACCGACGTCGGCCTGCAGCAGGCCGCCGCGGCCGCCAAGCACCTCGCCTCGGCCGGCCTGGACGTGATCGTGACCTCCCCGCTGCAGCGGGCCGTCCGTACCGCCGAAGAGGTA
>Ga0210395_10002072_pt1 | contig 15658 bp, 12 predicted proteins | sample IncBWH4OmetaG_FD_150861 | JGI IMG/M metagenome (GOLD analysis project Ga0210395, IMG submission 150861) | Forest soil microbial communities from Barre Woods Harvard Forest LTER site, Petersham, Massachusetts, United States - Inc-BW-H-4-O ... | reverse complement strand
CTGAACGCAGTTATCGCTGGCGCAGCGGCGACCTTGACCGCGGAACGCAAGAGCTATCAGCAACAGCAGGCGCTTGCGGAGCGGCAGGTCGCGATTGCACGGGTTGAAATCGAGGCTCAGAACACGCGCGCCGAGCAGCTCAAGACGCTTTTGGCGAAAAAGATGACCCGACTCCACGAACTGGAGGAAATCGCCGCACGCGGGAGTGTGTCTCAGCTCAAGCTGACAGACGTCTACGTGGACATTTCCGAGACAATCGCGCGGCAAGAGGACCTCCACGTCGCCGCGGCACAGGCCGGGCGCACCTTGGCCGAGGCTGAGATTGCGCAGTCAAAGTTGGAGCTCGAGCATACTGTCGGACTGCAGAAGGAAATCGCCACCGCGGAGCAGGACATCAACGACAGCACCCAGGCAATGGCGTCCATGCAGGCGGTGATCCAGGTGCTGCGCGGTGGTCCTCCCGAGGCTGGTGCGGCGGCCAACCTGCCGCAGCTCAGGGTCATGCGTCGCGTGGCAGAAGGTTTCGCGGTCATTCCCGCGACGGATACGACCCTGCTCGTGCCTGGCGACGTTATTCAGGTCAATTCCGCCGGACGCCCCGACTCACCGACGACTGGAAATGCCCAGGATCTGCAGCGTTTGCTGAATTAGATGATGGATTGAAAAAATGACATGTCACGTGAAGCAAGCGGTAATTATGGCGGGCGGCAAGGGAACGCGACTGCACCCATACTCTGCGCTTTTCCCGAAGCCATTGATGCCGCTCGGAGACATGCCGGTTCTCGAGCTGCTGCTGCGCCGGATGAAGAAGGCGGGGGTTACAGACGTTATTCTTGCGGTCAACCATCTTAGTCATCTCATCAAGGCCTTCTTCGGCAACGGCTCTGAGCTCGGGCTGCGCATCAGCTACAGCAAAGAGGACAGGCCGCTTGGTACCGCAGGCGCTCTGGGCAATATGCTTGACGATCTCGACGAGACGTTCCTGGTTGCCAACGGAGATCTTTTGACCACCATGGATCTGGCGGCGATGGCAAGGCAGCATTCTGAAACCCGGTGCGACGCCTCCATCGGTATCTTTGAGCGTGAGAACAAGATCGATTTTGGCCTCATCGAGTTCGACTCTGAGAACCGTCTCTGCGCCTACCGCGAGAAGCCTACGAACATGTACTACGTGAGCATGGGGGTCTATATTCTCCAGCGAGAAGCGGTTCGTCAGAATATCGCCCTGGGCGATTATCAGGACATGCCCTCGCTACTGTTGAACATGAGGGCTGCCAAAGCTGACGTCCGCTGCTACCATGACGATTGCATGTGGCTCGACATAGGACGCCCTGACGACTTCGCCCTCGCACAGAGCATGTTTGAGAGCAATCGCGCGCTGTTCCTGGAAGAATGAATACGTGCAACGGGCCATCGTTACTGGCGCGCAGGGGTTCCTGGGGCGTCACATTGTGCACGGCCTGCGTCAGCATGGCGTGCAGGTCACGACACTGGGACGCCAGCCCACGGCCGAAGCATCGCATGTTGCGATGGGAGACGCGCCCTGGTGCCCAGCTCAGCTCGCCAGAATAATCGAGGCCGTCGAGCCGGACGCAATCTTCCACCTGGTCGGTAGCCCGGTTGGATCCCCGGCGGAGCTCGAGCGGTTAAATCTTGGGGTGGCAACTGCTGTCATGCAGGCGCTCCGTGATGCCGAGGCGCACCCCCTCCTGGTTTGCTGTGGGAGCGCCACCGAGTATGGCGCGGCCATTGTCGACGGAGTTCCGGTCTGCGAGACGGCCAGATGCGCCCCAATCAGTCCTTATGGGGTTGCCAAGCTCGCGCAGACGAATGCCGCCCTGGCGTTCGCCGAGGCCACGGGCACGCCGGTCTTGATTGCTCGGATCTTCAATCCGATCGGTCCGGACATGCCGACGCATCTGGCCCTTGGCAGCTTTGCCCGGCAGCTTGCGGCGCTGCGCACGCCGCACGGCACGCTGCAGTCGGGAAATATTAACGTTTTTCGTGACTTCATAGACATCGATCACGTTGTAACGATGTTGTGGGACCTGGCGCATAACTCTGAGGCCCGCGGCGCGGTGAACATCTGCAGTGGCGAAGCGACGGAACTCGGAAAGCTGGTTGAGATCTTGATCGACGTGTCTGGCAAGAAGATCACGATAGAGACGATCTCATCGCGCCTGCGTCCGGGCGAACTCGGTGTTGTGCTGGGAAGCACGGCGCTGCTCGGCAGGCTCGGCGCGGGGCCACCGAAAACCGATTATGCAGACGTGGTTGCACGTGTATGGAAGGCCGCCGAGGCGCGTTTCGGCGGCGAGTCATGAAAGTCAATGACCGGGCCGACCTGGCGCCTCCCAGGGAGGGGTCGGCGGTGCGTTCATCCGGTGGCGATCCCGTCCTGGTTGACGCTGTTGGCGAGGCTCGGTTCGCTGCCACAGCGGACAAATCAGACGAACCCGAGCACGCGCGTGTGGACGACGGCCGAAGCACCCATCAGCCGCCGGTGATGACGGATGGAGGTCGGCCCGGTCCGGAGCCTCTCCAAAAGGCGGCGGCCGGTTCCGGATCCCCCGGAGGTCGCATCAAACGGTTCCAAAAGGCGCATGAGCGACCTTTGACCGAGATGCTGTCCATCGCCGCGTGGCGCAGCTTTGTTCCCGAGACGATCGCCCTGCTCGTCGTGATTACGCTCGCTCGAGCCGCCGTGCTCAGCGGTCCCGCCATGCCCAGCAGCATGCCGCATCCCTACTGGATCCCGGTTCTGCTCATGTCGACCCAGTATGGAGTCATGGGCGGCCTCTTCGCCACACTTGCGGCAATTGCTTCGTACTTCCTCACTGGGCTCCCGGTGCAATTCGCGACGCAAGACTTCTATGCCTACGCCGGCGTTGTCGCCGGACAACCATGCGCCTGGTTCGGAACCGCACTCATACTGGGCGGCCTGCGCACCCTGCACATCCATCATCAGGCGGAGCTTCAAGGACGCTTCGATCAGACCCAGCGGGCGGCGGACGATCTGGCCGACGGATTAGAAGGCGCGGTCGGCGAAATAGAGCGGCTGGAGCGTCGCATCGCCTTGGACACCACCACACTGACAAGCCTCACCCACAGCCTCGCAAAGCTAGAATTGAGTGATCGCGCGTCCCTGCTCGCCAGCATCATCGATGTTGTCCACCATAGTGTGGGCGCGACGAACTTCGCGATCTATCTCAAGGGCGAGCGCGGGCTGGAACCTGTGCTCGGCGTCCAGAACGGCTCGTCCCTCCCCCCCACTGCGATCAGCCCGCTGGCGCCCTCCCTGCTCGATGAGATCGCAAGTGGAACCGGCGCCGCCGGGGGCACTGTACCGGCGCTGGGCGGCGATTGCGCGGCTCGCATACCGCAGTGGTCAGCAATCCGCCCGCCAGGTTCCGCTGAACTGGTCGGCGTCGTGGTCTGCGACCGCCTGCAGCCATCGCAGGACCCCGCCGTCGCAGCGCGTCGGCTTGACGACGTGTGCCGTTTGCTGGGCGTGCTCCTATCCGCACGTCCCGAGGCCGTCTCCGGCGCCCACCGAGATGGCTGAGCATAGCCCCACCATGGTGCTGGAACCTGATCGCATCGGAAACACCGCGCCAGTGCCAAGAAGCGCCGCCCGCATCACGCGGCCCATGCTGCTTGTCTTTTGCCTGCTCTGTCTGGAGTCAACACTTTTTCTGGCCTTCGCCACCGGGCGCCTGGAGACGGGCGCGTTCGTAAATCTTCATCTTGCGGTCTGTGCAGCGACAGCGACGTTTGGGTTCTGGTGGGTCGGCGCTACCTCCACGGCTGCTGTCGCCGATGACAAGATCGCCGCAGTGCTCCAATCGGTTGCCTGGACAGTCCTGGCCGGACCGTTCGGCACGGTTGTCGCCGCTGCACTGCTCGTGCCGCGGAAGGCCGGGGCGAGCCATACCGAAGCCGCCGCCAGCCGGCCCGGCCTGGCGCGCCTGGAGCTGCTGCATGGCTCATTACTGGACAGCCGCATGCGGCTTGAGCACGCGCACGCCATCCGCCCCTTGCTGGACGTCATCATCGAGGGAAGGCAGCTCGAGAAATTCGATGCGCTCAGTCTCATATCCAAGCGCTATGATCCGGCGCTGGCGCCGGCCCTGAGGCGGGCTTTGGAGGACAAGGACGCGTCTGTCCGGGTGCTGGCGGCCACAGTACTGGCGCAACAGAACAATTCCCACACCAAGCGGATCGGTGCGCTGCAGGCCATCGCCAGAGCCGAGGCCGGAACCGCGAGCGATTGGAGCGAACTCGGGCAGGCGCATTTCGACTACGCTGTCTGCGGTCTGCTCGAGACGTCGCGGGTCGAGATCGAGGTAAGTCACGCCCTGGACTACCTGGCTCGCGCTACGGAGCTCGATCCAGGCAACGCCGTGGCAGCGGCTCGGCTCGTTACCGTACGCCAGTATACTGACCGTGGCAGGTGATCGGGCCTTGCCGCGCACGACCTCGACAAGTGTGACGACCGGGTCAGACCAAATGGCCCCTGAAGCCGATGTATGCCTCATCGTCGAGGGCGGCTATCCGTATCTTCTCGGAGGCGTCTCGTCGTGGACGGACGCATTCATGCGCGCCTCGCCCGGACTCAAGTTCTACATCATTGCTATCAGCATCTCGGCCCAGCCACGCATCAAGAAATTCGTCATGCCCGACAACGTCGTCGGGCTGACCGACGTTATCCTGGACGTCAGCCCCGCAGGCCGCGCCCCGGCAGCCCGGGACGGGCAACGCATCGACCATGCCGTGCAACTGATGCAGTCCACACTCGCGGGCGAGGTCGGGACAAGCTTCGATAAATTCATCGACCTGGTCCGGCAGACCGGTTTCGGGCAATCTGCGCTGCTCGATTCCAAGCCGGCATGGACCGCGATGGAGCGTGTCTACCAGGAACTTCTGCACGATGGACCGCTCATCGACTTCTTCTGGACATGGCGGTTTCTGGCGCGGAGCCTGCTGGCCATCGTCACGGCGCCGCTGCCCAATGCTCGCGTATTCCATGCCGTGTCGACCGGATATGCTGGAGTTGTCGGAGCCTACGCCCAGCATGTCACCGGGCGCCCTTACGTCGTCACCGAGCACGGAATCTACACCAACGAACGGCGGATCGAGCTCAGCATTGCCGACTGGATCTTCGATTCGGGCGCCAGCGGCTTCACCGTTGGGAAGAAGCCGACCCAACTGCGCGACATTTGGCTCACCGCATTCACCAACTTCTCGCGGATCTCCTACGCGCATTCAGACGTCATCATCACGCAATACCGCGCAAACCAGGACTACCAGCGCTTCGACGGGGCTCCGCAAAGCAAGCTCCGCATCATCCCGAACGGGATCGACATCGATCAGTACGCAGGCGTTCACCATAGCACTGAGCCCCGACCGCCCACCGTCGTCATGATCGGTCGCATCGTGCCCATCAAGGACACGCGCACGTTCATCATGGCGGCCTCGCTGTTGAAGGACATGGTGCCGAATGTCGTGGCGATCCTGATCGGTCCGGAGGAGGAGGACCCGGCTTATGCTGCGGGTTGTCGCGAGCTCGTAGCGCAACTGGGGCTCGAGTCGACCGTGCAGTTTCTGGGGCGGGTTCCCGACGTGATGGAATATCTCGGTAAGGTCGACGTAATTGCCTTAACCAGCATCAGTGAAGCACAGCCTATTGCATTGTTGGAGGCGGCAGCGACCGGACTGCCCGCTGTCACCACAGATGTTGGTTCATGCCGCGAGATCATTGAAGGGTTCGAAGGCGATTCGGTCATCGGTCGAGGTGGAATCGTGGTCGAGGCGTGCAATCCCAGAGCAACGGCCCAGGCGCTGGCCGCCATCCTGCTCGATGACGAAATGCGCGCGGACATGGGCCGAGTCATGCGGGAGCGCATCCCGAATCTCTACAACAAGAACCGCATCAGACGGCTTTACGAAGATTTATATGCCGGTCTGGCCCCAGAGCTGGCGCTCGGCTCGGGTTCAAGCGGCTCGGCGAGACAGGGAAATCCGACGTGAGCAGCCAACCGCAGGTGAAGGACATCATCTCGACGCGGGCACGCCCCGAGGAGCATGTCATGTCCGGCATCAACACCACGATCGAGTGGATGACGCGTCAGCGCGCGCTGACCAGCATCGCTGTCGGCTATGTATACGCCGCTCTGCTGGTAGCCGGTCCCTGGATCTTCACCGTCATCGGTCTCGTCGGCCTCAGCGCCGGGAGTTGCGCCGCTGGTTGCGATCAGTTACCGGTGTTTCGCTCGATCGTCATCTACAATTCGCTGTTTGCGCTGGTCGTCACCAGCCCCCTCGCCTTTCTGTCCGGGCGCTACGTCTCCGATCAGCTTCACGTGGGCCGGACACACTGCGTCTTCTTTGCGCTTGTGGCGTCGCTCGGTATGTTCTGCCTCATCACTCTCGCGATTGTCGTTCCGTTTTATCTGTTTGTGACAACGCTCAGCGGCCCGGAACAATTCGCCGCCATTCAGAACGCTTTTCTGATTGGCGTCTCCTGGCTGCTGATCCCGTTTCTTGGTGTGATCAAGGCCCACACAGCCATGCTGGTTGCTTTCGGCGCCAACGCGCTGTCGATGATCTTGCTCGGCTTTCTGTTATCGGATCCGCCAGCTACCGCGCTGCTCATTGCGTTCAATGCGAGCTTTGCCATCACCGATGTGATCCTGATTGGCACTCTCGTCCGCAGATTCGGCAATCACATAGAGCTGGATCCGGGCGTGCTGAAATACACGCCCTGGAAGTGGGAGCTGCCGATGGCCGGGCTCGCCTATGCCCTGGGACTTTGGACAGATAAGGTGATCATGTGGTTCGGAGCGCCCTCCGGCGGCCTCAAGGTGGCGGGGGCATTGCAGACCATGCCAAGCTACGACACTGCGATGTTCTGGGCGCAACTGGCCTCGATCCCTGTGATAGCGGTCGCCTTCGTTCACGTCGAGACGCGGTTTTCCAGCCTCTTTGGCCGGTTCTACGGGCGTCTGGATCACCAGGCGAGTTTGCGCGAACTGACCCTGGCGATGGAAAAACTGCGAATATTCGTCATCTCGAGCATCGTCAGTCTGTTCGTCGCCCTAGCTGTCGTCGCGGTCATGACCATGCTCATCTCGTTTGTCTTCATGACTGAGCTTGGCCTCAGACCCACCTATATGAGCATTCTCCGCGCCTCTCTGTGTGCGATGGTCTTTTACACCTCGTCCATGTTTTGTTTCCTCTTTCTGCTTTATTTTGATCTACGTCGTCCGGCACTGCTCATCGTCGCGACTTTTTTCGCCTTGAACACCATTCTCACCCTGGCGCTTCTACCTCTGGGGCAGACATTTTACGGTTATGGAAACATGATAGCGGCCGCGACAACGTTTCTTATGGCTTTCACGATTCTATTGCGCGAGCTGCCATGGCTGCATTATCATGCATTTATCACTAACAATACCTCGCTGTGAGGCACCTCGGCGCCCGAAACACGATCGTACGTTGCAATATGCTTGAATATTCTGTGCCGAAATTATAACATATCGGCTGATATCTGCATCGGCGGATGGTCAGAAATCGGATCGGAATGATGTCTCATGTGGGTCGGTAAGAAAGTCGTAGTGACCGGGGCTGGCGGCTTCATCGGCAGCCATCTGGTCGAAGCGCTGGTGGCGGCGGGAGCCTCGGTCACCGCCGTGGTTCGATACAACTCCGGATCTCTCATTGGCAATCTCGCCTTTCTCGACCGCAGGGCCCGCGAGGCAGTTCGGATCGTTAGCGGAAATGTCGAAGACAGCGATTTTATGTACCGGACCATTGAGGGGCAGGAGATCGTTCTGCATCTCGCGGCGCTGATCGCAATTCCGTATTCCTACGAGGCCCCGCGCAGCTACGTGAGGGCGAATATCGAAGGCACGCTGAACGTCCTGGAGGCCGCGCGACGCTACGATGTCGCCAGAGTGGTGCATACCAGCACATCGGAGGTCTACGGCACGGCGCTCAGAGTGCCGATTGACGAAACCCACCCGTTACAGGGGCAATCTCCGTACTCGGCCTCCAAGATCGCGGCCGACAAGCTGGCCGAGAGCTACTTTCGGTCGTTCGAAACCCCGGTGGTCACGTTGCGGCCGTTCAACACATTCGGGCCGCGGCAGAGTGCGCGGGCCTTCATCCCCACGATCATCTCCCAGGCCCTCGAGCGCGACGAGATCCGACTCGGTTCCCTGACCCCCGAGCGGGATATGACCTTCGTCAGCGACACGGTTGCAGGATTCATGGCGGCTGCGCTCACGCCAGATATTGTGGGAATGACCATAAATCTTGGAACAGGTGAGACCCATACGGTCGGCTGGTTTGCCAAGCAGCTCCTGAGCCTCATGGGCGTGACCAAGCCGATCGTGCAGGAGGAGCAGCGCATGAGGCCCAACCTCAGCGAGGTTCGGAGGCTGGTATCGGACAATACCCTGGCGCGCGAGAAGATGAACTGGGCTCCCAAGGTGGCACTCGATGACGGACTCCGGCGTGCCATTGAGTTCGTCAGGGCCAATCCAGGCCTGTTCAGGAGCGATGGGTATGTAAGGTGAACCGCGGCAAAGGCCTTCAAGTGCAGCATGCCTGCAGGGGCGCGTAGCCGAAGACACCAAGCGAAGTTCAGGCTTCGCAGATGGAAAGAATGACTGCACCTGCCCGTTTCATAATACTCGTGATCGGTATCGTTGTCGGGGCGGCAGTGTTCTTGGCGCCGCGCGGCAATGAACAACTTGCCATGCTACAGGACGAGGATAAGCATGCCCAGATCATCGCCCTGCTCGAACCACGAGTAGCCCGCGGCGAAAACGATCCCAATCTTCTGGCGACGCTGGGACGCGCCTATGGCGAGGTCGGCAGTTACCAGCGGGCCATCGAACTCATGGAGCGGTATACCTCGCTCCGCCCCGATGATGCCGAGGCGTATGCGCGGCTTGCCAAACTCTATGGCAAGGTCAACGACGTAACAAGACAGATCGCAATGCTGGAGCGCTCCGTTGCGATCGCGCCGACTCTGGCACGCGCCATTGACCTGGCAGCCTTGTACCGCCAGGAGAACCAGGTCGACAAAGAGCTCGCTCTGCTGTCGCGATTCGAGTCAGAGCTGACGGTCGGGAATGGACTCTTGTTGCGACTGGCCGAGCTTCATGCCAGCACGGGAGACCGAGAGGGTGCGATCGACATCCTCATGCGCAGCGAAGGACTTCCGGCCCCGACGCCGCTGACACAAACCGGGGATGCGCGAATTTTCCTGGCAAGACTGCTCGTTGAGTCGGGGCGAAACGCCGAGGCTGTCCGTCTGGGCAAGGAGTGGATCCTTCAATGGCATGAGCCTTGGCTGGCCGATCGCCTGTTGCGTGGCATTGTCCTTGAGTCGCCCGTCGCCGATGCATCGGAACTCGCCGATGCCGTGGCAGCCTTGCACCCGGAGATCCGCTTTTTCCTCGTTCGCGGCCTTGCGACGATGGGTGCCAAGCCGGTCGCGCGTCACCTGCTGTCCACCTGGGTCAAAGAGAACCCTTCGCCCTCGGCGAATGAGATTGCCGGGTTTCTGTCGGCCTGCCGCGAACAGGGCGAGCCGGAGATCGTGTGGCAGGCTTTCGGCGAAGTGCTCAGGCGCCCCGCGTCGAATGACCTCGTCGCGCGCTACAGCGAGGCGATCGCGGCAGAGTTCGGCATTGGGGCGCTCGCCCCCTTCTGGGGGAACCTGCCGCAAGAGGTCACCGAGCAAAGGCCGTTGCTGGCCGCACAGCTCGCATTCCATGAGAACAACCCGGCTTTGACGAAGTGGCTGCTCGGAAAGGTTGACCTTGCGACAGTGGGGACTTCCTATCGACGGACGTGGATCGATCTGCTGATGGCCGTCACCTCGCCTGCCGACGCATTCGGGGTTCTGCGAGACCTGCGGCGCGGCGGTCGTCTCCCACCCGACCTTCTGCCCCAGTACGCCCGCCTTGCCGGAGAGCTAGGGCAGGAAATCGAGTATCGAGCAGCGCTCGTGGATTTGGGGCGCAATGTCCATTAAGCCAGACGACGGCCACAGGCGACGCGCGATCCTGCAGACGTGCGCCACCATGTTCGCAGCAAGTCTTGCCTGGGCGACGGGCTCGCGCGCTGCACAGCCAGCCTCTGAACAGCACGTGAAATGGATCGCATTCTACGGGCAGATCGCCAATGAGCAGGCGCTCGCATCACTCGCGTCATACGACATTGTGGTTCTGGACCCGATGTTCGCGGGGTCAATTGCGACGGTCGCTGCGGACCACGCACGCGTATGTGGGTACCTGAGCCTCGGTGAGATCAGGAAGTCGGACAGTTTTTACGACAAGGTAGATCCCGCGGCCTTGCTTGAGGAGAATCCCGCCTGGCCGGGGACACGCAGGATCGACGTCAGACATCCGTCATGGAAAGCCCTAGTGCTTGCAGAGATTATCCCTTCCATCGCTGCCAAGGGGTTTGCCGGGCTTCTGCTCGATACGCTCGATACACCGCCGTATCTTGAGCAACAGGACCCCAAGGGCAAAGCCGGCATGCGTCAGGCGGCTGTGGATCTCGTCAAGGCCATACACCGCTCTCGGCCAAACATGATGGTGATCATGAATCGGGGATACGCACTGCTTCCGAACGTCATTGGCAGCATCGATGGCATCGTCGCCGAAAGCCTGCTGACCACCGTGGACCAGCACGGCGGCTACAAGTGGAACGAGCCGGCACAGGTTGCGCAGCAGATGGCGCTACTGGCGCCTGCCCTGCACAGTGAGGTGCCCCTGCCGATCCTGAGCCTCGACTACTGGAATCCCGAGGATACCAAAACGATCGCGGAAATTTATCGTCGCGAACGGGAGCTTGGCCACCACCCATACGTCGGTACCCGGATGCTCGACAGGATCGTTCCGGAGCCGCGTTCGTAGGCGGCAATCCGCCGGCGCATTTTTCACGGCGGCGGCTACCCTGTGACTGAGCGAGCCACGCCGCTAGACTGCATCGCGAGAGAGAACAGGATCCGCATGCACGTCGCCACCTCATCGGCCTTCAAGGAGAACGCCCATCGCGCCATCGCTGATGCGGGGCTTCAGAAGGCGCTCGCACGCAGTGGGCCTAGCTTCATCGCACGCCGCACCGCTGCGGTCGCCGCGTTGCCGGAGTTCGCACGGTTGCGCGACATCGCGTGCGAGATCAAGAACCACGCGCTGGCCAATCTCGATTTCTACCTCGAGGAGTGGGAAGCGAAAGTGCTCGCTGCCGGCGGCAAGGTGCACTGGTGCGCCACCGCGGATGAAGCGCGCGATGCGGTGCTGGCGATCTGCCGCTCGGTCAATGCCCGCAATGTCACCAAGGGCAAGTCGATGATCAGCGAGGAGCTGGGCATCAACGACCACCTCGAACGCCACGACATCACCCCAATCGAGACCGATCTGGGCGAATACATCATCCAGCTTCGTCACGAGCTGCCCAGTCACATCATCGCGCCGGCGTTCCATCTCAACAAGGAGGACTGGGAGGAGAGCTTCCGCAAGTCCCACACAGATCTGCCGCCGGACCGCGTGTTTCGCGAACGCCGCGACATCCTGACGGAGGCGCGCGCCAGGTTGCGAGAGAAATTCCTCGCAGCCGATGTCGGCATCACCGGCGCCAACTTCCTGATCGCCGAGACGGGCAGCAGCGTCATCGTCACCAACGAGGGCAACGGCGATCTCACGCAGACCCTGCCGCGCGTGCATATCGTGCTGGCCAGCATCGAAAAGATCGTGCCGACAATCGAGGACTGCACCTCGCTGCTGCGCGTCCTGGCGCGATCCGCGACGGGACAGGATTTTTCCGTTTACACCACGTTCTCGACCGGCGCGCGGCGACCCGGCGACCTCGATGGGCCGGATGAGTATCACGTCGTGCTGGTGGACAACGGCCGCTCGGCGATGCTCGGCACGGACTTCCAGGAGATGCTCCGCTGCATCCGCTGTGCCGCGTGCATGAACCACTGCCCGGTCTATGGTGTGGTAGGCGGCCACGCCTACGGCTGGGTATATCCTGGTCCGATGGGCAGCGTGCTGACGCCATCGCTGATCGGCGTGAACCAGGCGGGCCAACTGCCCAACGCCTCCACCTTCTGCGGCAAGTGCGAGAGCGTCTGCCCGGTGAAGATCCCGTTGCCCAAGCTGATGCGTCACTGGCGCGAGCGCGAGTTCGAACGCCACCTGACGCCTCGTGGGGTGCGCACCAATCTGGCGCTGTGGGCCTTTTTCGCGCGCCGCCCATCGCTGTATCGCCTGGCGACCCGCGCTGCCGCCTGGACATTGGGACTGCTTGGCCGCAAGCACGGACGCTTCCGCAAACTGCCACTTGCTGGCGGCTGGACCGACGGGCGGGACATGCCCGCGCCAGAAGGGGATACGTTCTTCGCCCGCTACGCCCGCGAGCAGCGCGGGCGCGTCCGGTGAGCAGGGAAGCGATGCTTGCGGCAATCCGTCGAGGGTTGCGTCGCGGCGCACTGCCCGCTGACCAGGCGACGATGCTGCGGGGCCGGCTCGCGTTGCATCCGCGGCATCTGATCCCGGCGCGCTCGCGGCTGCCGCGTGCCGAGCAGGTCGCGCTGTTCGTCGCCAACGTCGAGAAGGAATTCGGCAGCGTCGCGCGTGTCGCGGATCTCGACGCGGTGCCCGAGGCGGTGGCCACGTATCTCGCGGCGCAGAACCTGCCGACCGACATCGTGATGGCGCCACATCCGGAGCTGCAGGTGATCCCCTGGGCGACGCGTCCGCTACTGCGCCTCCGCGAAGGCCGCGCCGAGGCATCCGATATGGTCAGCCTGCAGCATGCCTTCGCCGGGATCGCGGAGACCGGCACGCTTATGCTGCCCTCGGCGCCGCAGCGTCCCACTACTCTGAACCTGCTGTCGGATACCGAGATTGTGCTGCTGGGCGCTTCGCGGCTCGTCGGTGCCTACGAGGAAGCGTGGGACCTGTTGCGTGCCGAAGCCGGTGGCATGCCGCGCAACGTCATGCTGGTCACTGGTCCGTCGCGCTCGGCCGACATCGAGCAGACCCTGGAACTCGGCGCACACGGCCCGCGACGACTGCACGTCGTGCTGGTCGAGGACCAACCTTGAGTGATTACTGCGGCGTCTCATCCTTGCGCCGTTCCGCGCTCACAGCCGCGACGATGCGACGAATAAAGGAGTTCGTTGCCAGGTCGGTGACGGGCAAACGAGACCGATGGCGCCAGTTCGGACATTCCGCCACCGTCCCAGGCACGTTGATCTGCGCCGCCTCTGACAGCAGGTCGGTCAGGTTGGCAATCATTAGCGCTGACGGCGTCCGGGCGACAAACCGCTGGAGCGCTATGATCAGTTCGTCAAGGTTTCCCCGCGTCTCGAGGTCCGGCGCGACGAGTTGTTGATCGCGAAGTGCCGCAAGCAGCAGCTGGCGATCAGCCTGTCGCTCCTCCGCTTCTCGTCCCGCCTCAGTTTCCGTAGTCAGGCCAAGCATTCGGCGGACTTCGATGTCATCTCCCTCCCACCAGCTTCGTATCGTCGGCAAATCATGAGTGCCGAACGTGGCAACCGACAGCTGTGGATAAGTCATAGGTCGGCGAAACAAGCCGTCGGGGTAGCGCTCGAACATCGAGAGGCGATACGAGAGCACCTTCGCTGCAGCCATTCGTTCGCGAAAGCCCTCGGGCAGGGTCCCGAGGTCTTCACCGACGACCATGCAGCGGTTGCGATGGCTCTCCAATGCAAGAATACCGAGCATGTCGTCGAGCGGATAGCGGACATAGGCACCCGATTGAGCCGACTGCCCGGATGGTACCCAATACAACCGCTGCAGACCCATCACATGGTCAATTCGCAAGACCTGCGCGTGCCGCATGTTGGCTCGCAGAGCAGCTATGAATGGAGCGTAGGCATTGGTGCGCAGGGTTAACGGATTCGGCGGCGGCGTCCCCCAGTCCTGTCCTGCGACGTTGAACGCATCCGGCGGAGCCCCAATGCTGGCACCGGTTACGTAGGTGTCGGAGTCGGCCCAGGCATCAGCGCCATTGGCGCTGACGCCGACGGCGAGGTCCAGGTACAAACCACTCGCGCCTCCCGCACCCGAAGCCGCGGCCACGGCGGCCAACTGGCGGTCAGCGACCCACTGCGTCCAAATATGGTAGTCGATGCGATGGGCATGTTCCTCAACGAACCGCGCAATTCCGGCTGATTCCGGCGTCCGCAACTCCGCCGGCCACTGGTGCCATGGAATGGCGCCGAAATGCTCCTGTAGCGCGCTGTAGACTGCGAAGCGGTCCAGCAGGCGTCCGTGTTGCTTGCGATACGCCTGCAGACCGGCGGATGTTCGATCGGCGGCACCTCTGTAGTCCTGTCTGGACGACCGATACACCGCTTCCAGAGCTTCCTGTTTGAGCTGATGGACGAGGGGGTAATCGACCAGCCTGGCGCTCTGGGCCTGCGCAATCCTCGCAGCGAAGTTCGGGTCGATGCAGAAACATGCGCCATGCTGGCGATCGTCAGCTGTCAGCACCTTGCCCACGTCGATATACGCTGGGTTCAGGAAGAGGCGACTGGATGGCAGATAGGGGCTCGGATCGGACATTTCGCCGGGCAACGGGGCGTGCAATGGGTTCAGGCCGACCACAGAGGCGCCCATTTCTCGAGCAATCCGGGCGAATGAGGTGAGGTCGGAGAAATCGCCGATACCCCAGCTTGCATCCGACCAAAGCGAAAAGAGCGGACAGGCGATTCCCCATTGCCGTTCGCCGCGCTCGACCCAATCGGGAACGAACGCCTTCGGTGGGGTGATGACTAGAGTGGTGGCTGCCTCGACACCGGCAATCGCAAGGGTTACTTGGTGGTAGCCGTCGTTCAGCTCCATTGGCAATGGCAGGCGTATGCGCACAAACGTGCCGCACCGCACGGTGTGATGCTCAAGAACATCGAGCGACTCCGGCACAAGAGTTCCGAAAAACCTTGAGCAGCCTTCCGGCGCGACGCACCAATCCATGGATTGGGACAACAGCGCGTCGGGCAACGTCACTGTAACGGACGGGACGGCACCCCGCGAACGTCGAAGTACGGTTACAGGAGCGACAAGTCGATGCCAATCAACTTCTTCCCATTGATGCAGCGCAGCATGTATTGCATTTTCCGAACACAAATCGAAGCCCATTGACTGGAGAACGCCGCGCTTCGACTCAAGTGAAATATGCCTGATATGCCCCTCGGTATCGCGATAGCTGGGCTCGATCCCAACATCATCCGCGAGCGTCTCTGTAGCGGTCTGTTTGGCAGTGCCCACTGATCGACCCGTTACCAAATTCACTTCGGCTTGATAGCCTGCGGTATCCGCGGGCGCCAGCAATTAAGCGTGCAGTCGTCGGGCGTGAGATTGCCATCACATACAGCGCCCAGAATTTTGTTAACATGCGATTTGCATGTTGACATATTCCTGTAGCGAATTGGTAATACCACGAAGACGAGATGCCCCTCTCTTGGTCGTGAAGAATGGCTGATAGATTGTCCCTGGTCTCGCCCGAATTGCCGATGCCGTTGTCGCGCAAATGGATCCATTGTAGCGTTCAGATCGCGCCAGCTTATGGCATTCGTTGTGGCGGTTGTAGTCCTGGCTGGCCACCAGGA
>Ga0210395_10002068_pt1 | contig 15680 bp, 10 predicted proteins | sample IncBWH4OmetaG_FD_150861 | JGI IMG/M metagenome (GOLD analysis project Ga0210395, IMG submission 150861) | Forest soil microbial communities from Barre Woods Harvard Forest LTER site, Petersham, Massachusetts, United States - Inc-BW-H-4-O ... | reverse complement strand
CCGATCCATCACGACTGCGCCAAACTTCAACACGGCCGCAACCGACAGCACCAGCGGAATCAATGTTACAAATCGCAGCATGCGGAGCCGCGACCGGGTCACCAGCGTCATCGCGATCGCAGCACAGAGGGCGAATGCAATCGCAAGCGCTACTATCATCGGCCTGCCGCCGGGCAGCCGATGCTGCGTGAGCAAATACGCGATCAGCAGCGCCGGAACTATCGGCGCAGCGGCCACAACCGCGTGCAGCACGGCCAATCCTCTGGAGACTGGTTTCTCGTCCTCATGCGCCAAATGCCGACGCAGATAATCTGCGAGCAGCACAGCTGCGGCAGGAATTGCGGGAAGAATATAACCAGGAAGTTTCGACTGCGATATCGAAAAGAATGCAATCGGCACGACCAGCCAGCAAGAAGCGAACAAACCGAATTGCATTTCGAGATCGGGCTCGGCACTCAGAGCTTTTCGCTTCGCCCACCATATCCGCAACAACTCGACGAACGCAGTGATCGCAAATACCGTCCACGGCACAAGCGCGAGAGCGGTGACAGGAAGGTAATACCAGAACGGCTGCCGATGATGGTAGAGATCACTGGAGAACCGCGCGAGATTGTGCTGCAGAATAAACTCTCGAAAGAACTGGGGGTTCCGCACCTGCACCGCGACGTACCACGGAAGGGCAATCGCGCAGAACACTAAAATGCCCGGCAGCCAAAGAGTTTTGATCGCCAGGCGCAATTCGCGGCTCGCCACTGTAAAAAGAATGATAACGGCCGCCGCCAGAACCGGCGCCACCGGCCCCTTGGCCAGCATACCCAACGCCATAGAGACATAGAACAACGCGAGATAGATTCGCTTATCACTCTCGCGCCACGCCCACCACGCGAGCATCCCCATGCCAAAAGCCGCGGCCAGCGCCATGTCCATCGAGGCCGCGCGGGCAAATCCGATCACTCCTGCGCAGGAGGCCGTGATCAGCGCGGCGTCGATCTCCACCCCGCGCCGAAATCGCCGGAAGAAAAGATACACCGCGACCACCAGCAGAGTCGCGTCAATCGCGGCCGGAAGGCGCGCCGCGACGTCGCTCACACCGAACAACGAGTAGGCCAGCATCGCCTGCCAATAATAGAGAGGAGGCTTCTCGAGCCATGCCCGTCCACCAAGCACGGGCGTGATCCAGTCGTGCCGGTCGAGCATCTCGCGAGCCACCTGCGCGTAGCGCGGCTCGTCGGCGCCGATCAGCCCGAACTGTCCGATGCCATAGAAAAACAGAAACGCACAGAAGCCGGCCATCAGCAGCATGTCTGTGCGGGTGCGGTTGGTCATCGGGGAAATTGTTGATTGATGATTGCTGATTGTCGATTGAAACTCAAGTACGCCAGGCTGCTGAGATTTTTCAATCCTCGATCATCAATCAGCAATAGGCTTCCTATTGTACGGACGGTCCGCGACGAAGCTGGGCAAGAACCTGGCGCATAGCCTCGGCGAGTGGGCCATCGACCGAGCAACCGCTGGCGCATTCGTGGCCGCCGCCGCCGAAACTCTCGGCTACGTGGGCCACATCGAGTTTTCCTTTGCTGCGAAGGCTCACACGATAGCGCCCGCCGGGCAACTCTCGGAAGAATGCCGCCACTTCGATGCCACCGATCGACAGAACGTAGTTCACCAGTCCTTCGCAGTCTTCCTCGATCGCGCCGCAGAGTTCCATCTGCTTCTGCGTCACCCAGACGCAGCCGATGTGACCCTCGACCGCCAGATTGCGAAGAGCTTCTCCAAGCAGCCGTATTTTGGCTAGCGAGTGCGCGAAATAAATGCCCCGCGCGCAGTGCGCGGGATCGGCCCCGGCCAGCACTAGTTCGCGCGCCAGCGCGAACGTATTCTCATTCGTGCCCTGAAACATGAACGACCCGGTATCGGTCATCAGCGCGGTGTACAGGCAGGTCGCAATCTCGGGAGAAAATTTCACGCCTGCTTCCCGCGCCAGCCGGAAAACCATTTCCGCCGTCGCCACCGCGTGGGGATCGATCCAGTTCACGTGCGCGAACGGACGTCCACTCACGTGATGATCAATGCTGATCAGAAACCGGTCTTCCAGTCCCTCGAGCCGCGTACGGTGAATGCTGTCGCATTCCAGAATTATGGCCGCTTCGTAGCTGCCCACCACGCGGCTCGATTGCACGACCTCGTCGGCAAACGGAAGCGAACGGTAAATACGCGGGACGCCATCGTGCAGCACAACGTCGGCATGCTTGCCCAGAGCGCGCAGCACCTGGCAGCACGCCAGCGCCGATCCCACGGCGTCGCCGTCGGGCCGGGCATGCGAGGTCAGCACGAACCGTTCGTGTTGTTCGATCTGCCGAAGCACGTCCTCGAGCATGTCGCTACGCCTTTTTTCCACCGGAATCCTTGCGTGCCTTGTCTCGCTTCTTCGTCCGCGCTAGCAGTTCTTCAACTCGGGCCTTTTCCAGTTCCGCGCGGTCGAGTCGGAAAACTAATTCCGGCGCCCGCCTCAGCCGCAGGCGCTCGACCAGTTCATGCCGGATGTAGTCCTTCGCGGCCGCCAACCCCTCCAGGCTCTCCTCTGCATCAATATCGTCGCCTTCCACGTTGACCCAAACCTGCGCCGACCTTCCATCGTCAGCGATATGCACGGCGGTCACGCTCACCAGTCCAATCCGCGGATCGGCCAGTTCTCCTTCGACTAACGTTTCAATCTCCTCGCGCAACGCCTCGCCGACGCGCCCGCGATGAATCTTCAGCCCGCGCTTCTCCACGATCCCGCACCTCGGGTAAAACTGATGAGAATAACAGAAATCGGGCGCAGGCGTCGGTTCGTTATTCGACAGCGCAGTGTTATTGTCGCGCTGTTGGGACAGGACGGATGAGTACGGAGGTAACAACGAGTTACGAGGAGTGAAGCGTCGTTGGTCGTTAGGCGTTCGCAATGCCGCTTCGCTCGCGTCCACCTAGCGAGCGACTAACAAGAAACGGCGAACGGACGATTTACAGAAATTCCACAAACGAATCGGCAATGTCCGCGCCGTGGTTGTTGGCGATACGCGTGGCCGCACGCTCCACGTTTTTCATCAGGCCGTCAAGGTAGTCGCGGGAACTGGAGATGCTGACCACGCCGATGGTGGCGCGGTTCCACAACTCAGCTGCATCAAGTTCGGCGACCGAAACGTTGAAGCTGGTGCGCAGCCGGTCTTTCAAGCTGCGCACGACCTGTCGCCGGTCCTTGATCGACTGCGCCGCTTCGATGTGGAGTTCTAGCGTGAGGAAAGCGATCATGCTGTTCGATTTATTGCCGCAACCGCTTCGCGTCTGTTCCCGGCCGCCGCTGGCGACCTTCCGCTTGCATTTGCGGAGAAGAGCTGCTTATACTCTGCATCTCCCCTTAAATCTTCATCGTACTCTTTCCTCATATGGAAAATTCGAATGCAGCGCTCGTGCGAGGTCTAGTTTTGACCGCTGGCGTGGCAGGCTTGTTGTGGCTGGCCGGTTGCTCGTCGGGCTCAGGTTCAGGACAAAACACACAACCGCCAAGCCTGGAATACCCCACCAGCAACGCCGTTTATACTCGCGGCACGGCCATCACGCCGGACGCACCAGTCAACATTGGAGGTCCGGCCAACTCTTATACGGTGGCACCGGCGTTGCCCGCGGGGCTGTCGTTGAACACCACCACAGGCACGATCAGCGGCACGCCGACAGCGGTTGCAGCGCAAGCTACATACACTGTGACCGCGAGTAATGCCGGCGGCAATGGCACGGCGACAGTAACCATCACGGTCAACGATATCCCGCCCGCGGAATTGACTTACAGCGCGAATCCGGCGACCTATGCTGCTACGGTCGCGATTACACCGGACACGCCAAGCTGGAGCAGTTCTGGCGGAACGCCAACCGGATTCGCGATAACGGCGGGACCGGGACTTCTCCCGCAGGGACTGACATTGGATCCGGCAACGGGCATCATCAACGGCACTCCGGCGGCTCAGGCCGCGCGGGGCGTCTATACCATCACGGCCAGCAACACTGGCGGCAGCACAATGGCGAACATTACCCTCACCGTGATTCCGCAACCGCCTTACATCACGACACAGCCCGCCAGCCAGACGGTGGGGAGTGGGATCTCGACCTACTTTAGCGTGGGCTATGGGGGAGGAGGGATCGTCTCTTTCCAGTGGTATAAGAACGGCACTGCCATCAGCAACAGCAACAACGCCGTCTACGGAACGCCGGTCCTGACTAGCGCAGACAATGGCGAACAATACTATGTTGTGATTAGCGACAACTATGGACGAAGCGTCACCAGCAATACGGCCATACTGACCGTGTCGGGAACCGCCGGAACATTCGTCAATACCGGAACGCCGACGGTGGCGCGCGAGTGTGACAGCGCGACTCTGCTGCAGAACGGAACGGTGCTGATCGTGGGAGGCCGCAGCGGGAACATCGCGATCGCTACGGCCGAGATCTATAACCCCGCGACTGGGGAGTTCACAGTCACCGGCTTCCCGAACGAGTCGCGAGTGTGCCCGTCAACAACGTTGCTGGCAAACGGCCAGGTACTGGTTGCGGGAGGGTACGCGTTCGGCAACAGCAGTTCATTGCCTACGTTAGCGTCGGCGGAGCTTTACGATCCCACCACCGGGCGGTTCACGCTTACTGGATCGCTCGTCACCGCGCGCGTGGGCCATTCCGCCACCTTGCTGCCGAGCGGGAAAGTGCTGGTGGCAGGCGGGACGACCAGCAACGACGGATACGAATACAGCACGCTATCGTCGGCCGAACTCTATGATCCGGTTGCCGGAACTTTTTCCTCCACCGGATCGCTGAATGTGGCGCGTTCCGCGCCAGCGGTGCTGCTCAACGATGGCCAAGTCTTGGTGCCCGGCGGCATTAGTCTAAACGCCGGAGTACTCGCTTCGGCGGAATTGTACGATCCAACGACTGGAACCTTCAGCCCTACCGGATCGCTCATTACCGCACGCAGCGCCAGCGCGGCGCTTCTGCAAAACGGCCAGGTGCTGCTGCCAGGCGGCGCTGGCGCCAACGATACCGTGCTTTCCTCTGCGGAACTCTATGATCCTTCCACGGGAACCTTTTCGGCCACGGGTTCGCTCAACGCCGCACGCACCTCGCTCGCGATTTTGCTGAATAGTGGCCAGGTTCTGCTCGTGGGTGGCGGGATTGGAGGCCCCAATCAGTGGGCGAACATGTCGGAACTGTACGATCCGCCCTCCGGCTCGTTCATTGTGAATGCGTCCACCAATTCCACCCGCTTCACGTTGACCGCGACTCTTCTTGGCAATGGACAGGTTCTGGTCGAGGGACAGGAGACGTCCGCCGTCATGGTCACGCAGCCCGTGCCGGCCGAATTGTATCAGCCGTAAGACATCGGCCAAAACGGCGTTTACACCATGGCTTCGGCGGCGATCTTCTCGGTGGCGAACGCCTCGATCACATCGCGCGCCTTGATGTCGCCGTAGTTCGCGATCGAGATACCGCACTCCATGCCGTTGGTCACTTCCTTGGCGTCGTCTTTGAAGCGGCGTAGCGATCCGACTTTGCCTTTGAACACGACCACGTTGTCACGCAGCAGGCGCACTTCGGAGTTGTTTTTGATCACGCCATCGGTCACGCGGCAACCGGCGATCGTTCCCACCTTCGGGATGCGGAAGGTTTCGAGTACTTCGGCGCGACCCTGGTAAGTTTCCTTGATCGTCGGTTCGAGCAGGCCAGTCATGGCGCGCTTGATCTCATCCTGCAGTTCGTAAATGATCGAGTGCAGGCGAATGTCGACTTCTTCCTGCTCCGCCAGTTCCTGCGCCTTGCGCTCCGGCCGCACGTTGAAGCCGATGATGATGGCATTCGACGCCGAGGCCAGCAGCACGTCGGTCTCGGTGATGGCGCCGACGCCCGATCGCAGCAATCGCAGGCGAACCCGGTCGTTCGAAAGTCTGGTCAGCAAATCGCTGAGCACTTCGACTGACCCCTGCACATCGCCCTTCAGGATGATGTTCAGTTCCTTGGTGCCGGCAGTCTTGATCTGTTCCGCCAATCCTTCGAGCGATACGCGGGAACTCTTGGCCAGCGCGGCTTCGCGGGCTTTCTGCTCGCGATATTCGGAGATGCCGCGCGCCTTGTCGCGATCCGCGACCACCACGAATTGATCGCCGGCCTGAGGCAATCCTTCCATGCCGAGAATTTCAACGGGCGTAGACGGCGGCGCGGATTGCAGCGCTGCTCCGCGATCGTCGAACATGGCGCGGACTTTTCCGTAAACATTGCCCACGACGAAGTTGTCGCCGGCAACGAGCGTGCCGTTCTGCACCAGTACCGTGGCCACAGGTCCGCGTCCACGATCGAGTTTCGCTTCCAGCACTACGCCAGTCGCGGCGCGTTCCGGAGTCGCCTTGAGTTCCGCCAGATCCGCCACCAGGCAGATCATTTCCATCAGCAGATTCAGATTTGTTTTCTTCTTCGCCGAAACGTCGACGAACACCGTCTTGCCGCCCCACTCTTCCGGAACCAGCCCGCGATCGGCCAGTTGTTTCTTCACCCGGTCGGGCAGCGCGTCCGGCTTATCGACTTTGTTTACCGCGACAATGATCGGAACCTCGGCGGCATGTGCGTGATCGATGGCCTCGATGGTCTGCGGCATCACGCCATCATCGGCGGCCACCACCAGAACAACGATATCGGTGGCCTTGGCTCCGCGCGACCGCATTCGCGTAAATGCTTCGTGACCCGGCGTGTCGAGGAAAACAATCTCGCGGCCGAATGCGGGAGACTCTTTATCGGTGATGCGAACCTTGTAGGCACCGATGTGCTGCGTGATGCCTCCGGCTTCGCCTTCGGCAACGCTGGTCTCGCGAATCGAATCGAGCAGCGTGGTCTTGCCGTGGTCAACGTGACCCATGATCGTAACCACCGGCGGACGCGGCGTAACTTCGACGGCGGCTTCCTCACCCGCGCCGGCGGCCGCGTCAATATCTTTCGACGCCTGCTCTTCGAACGTGATCACATTCGTCTCGGCTCCGAAGAAGCGCGCCATTTCGCTGGCCAGTTCGGCGTCGAGCGTCTGGTTCACGGTCGCGAAAACTCCGCGTCCAAGCAGACGAGAGATTACATCCTTCACGCGAATATCGAGCTTCTCCGCCAGATCTTTAACGCTGATGCCTTCCGTGATCGTGATGTTGCGCGTGATCGGCATCGGCTCATTCGACACCACCATGCGCGGCGGCGGCGTGTAGCCCTTCATCGGGCCTTCTTTTACACCGCGCGGAACATAGCGCTGGCCGGGCCGGCGGGCCGGCGCTCCAGGTCGAGCACCCGGACGAGCCGGTCCCGGAGGCGGAAGCCCAGGGCCAACCCCAAGCGGACGCGCTCCTGCCGGCGCCGTGCGTGTGGGATGCATAGGACGGCGTTCACCGGGACGCAACGGACGCGGCGGACCTCCGCCGGGCGTCATCGGCCGCGGGCGCTGAAAAATTGGCTGCCCCGGCACTGGACGCCCGGGCATAGGACGCATCGTCCCCGCAGGTGCGCCGGCTTGCGCGCCTGCCTGTGCCACCGGTGCGATTGGCCGCGGCGCCGGAGCTTTGTATACCGGGCGCGGTCCAGTCTGCGGAACAATCATGCGCGGCGCCGGAGGTTGCGGCGGTCCCGTAACCACTGGCGCAGCCGGACGCGGCGGCGCTGCTGGAGCATGAGGCGCGGCCGAAGCCGTAATCGAAGCCTGCGGCGGAATCACGGCGGCAGGGGGCGGCGTCACGACACGCGGCGGCGCTGCAACCGGCGGCGCGGCTGGAGTCGCGATCGAAGTATGAGGGGCAGCTGGCCTTTCCGCCACAGGAGCAGCCACAGCCGGCCGCACCGCGGGTGGAGGCGGCGGGGTTGCCGGTACGGAAGTCGCAGGCGCAACCGGAGGTGTTGTTGGCCTTGCCACCGGAGGCGCAGCCACAGGTCGACCCGCAACCGGCGGCGCAGCGGCCGGGCGCACACTTGGCGGCGACGCCGCTTCTTTCTTTTGTGTGATAGCTCGCAGCACATCTCCCGGCCGGGAGATGTTCGACAGATCAATCTTGGTCTTGATTTCTTCTTCGCCGCGCAGCGGGCGCGCGGACTTCACCGCCGTCGTCGACGCCTCGGACGAGCCGCGCAAATGGATCCGCACTTTTTCCGCTTCATGATCCTCGATGGAACTGGAATGGGTCTTCTTCTCCGTCACCCCGACGGCGGTCAGCGCGTCGAGGATGGCTTTACTCTTAACTTCCAGCTCCCTGGCGAGATCGTTGATTCGAACCTTGCTCATCCGGCCTTTCTTGTACTCCGCGTTGCGCTTAAGTCTTCATCGCGACCTCACGGAGTCAGCGTCCTGCACTCGCACGCCATCGAAGGTGTCCGCGTGTGTCATGACTTATTCAGTTGTTTCGGGAGCGGAGCCAGCTTTCGGCTCATGCTCTTCGTTTTCGTCTTTGTTTGAATCGGAGGCGGCTTCGGCTTGCGCCGTCGCTTCCACTTCAGGAGCGGCCGCCTGTTCATCTTCCGCGGGTAATTCCGCGGCAACCTCGCCGGCCGTAATTTCCGTAGCAGCTTCCGGCGGAGCTTCTTCAGTGAGAGCTTCGCCTTCTACTGCCACACCCTCGGTCGCGACTTCCCCTTCAACCGCGACCGCTTCACCTTGTTCCAGGCTCGCAAAGTAATTATTCACCGCGAGACTGATTTTTTCCACCGTTTTAGGCCCGATGCCTTCGATGGCTTCGAGTTGCTCCGGCGTCATGTCGGCAAGAGCTTCTACCGTGGTCACACCCGCGGCGCTGAGCTTCTCGACTAGCCCTTCACCCAGACCTGTGACATTCTCCAGCGGAGTCATCGCCTGCGGAGCCATCGCAGCCATCTGCAGTTCGACTTCCTGCCGCTTCTCTTCTTCGCTCTTGATGTCGATCTTCCATCCCAGCAGCTTCGCGGCGAGACGAACGTTCTGTCCCTTCTTGCCGATCGCCAATGAAAGCTGGCTGTCGTCGACGACAACTTCGAGGTGCTTGTCGCCGCTGTCCACAATCGTGACGCGGCTCACTTTCGCCGGCTGCAATGCTTTCTCCGCGAAGGTGACCGCATCTTCGTGATACTCGATGATGTCGATCTTCTCCCCGCGCAATTCGCGGATGATCGACTGCACCCGCATCCCCTTCATGCCCACGCAAGCGCCCACTGCGTCCACGTCCTTATCCTTGGACATGACCGCAATCTTGGTGCGCTCGCCAGCCTCGCGCGCGATCGCGCGAATCACGACCGTCCCGTCATAAATTTCCGGAACTTCCGTCTGAAACAGATGCTGCACCAGCTCCGGGGCGGCGCGCGACACCACAACGCCCGGCCCTTTCGAAGCTCTCTCCACGCGCGCAATCACCACCCGCACGCGTTCGCCGATGGCAAACGATTCCAGCCGCGACTGCTCCTTGCGCGGCATGCGGGCTTCGGCTTTGCCAATATCGAAAATCACATCGGGACCTTCCACGCGCTTCACCGTCGCATTCACGATTTCGTTGACGCGCCCGATGTACTCGTTGTAAACCGTATCGCGCTCGGCTTCGCGCACTTTCTGGAAAATCACCTGCTTCGCCAGTTGCGCCGCGATGCGTCCCAGAATCCCTTCGGTCACCTTGGGAATGTGCAACTCGCCTCCGACTTCGAGGGCCGGATCGACCTTGCGCGCATCTTCCACCGTGATCTGCAGGTTCGGATCCTCCACCTGCTCCGGCGTCTCGACCACCGTCTTCACCGCGAAGGCGTTGATCTTGCCGGTTTCCTTGTCGAGCTTGGCGTGCAGATTTTCCTGCGACTTGTAGTACTTGCGCGTGGCCATAACAATGGCGTCTTCCACCGCGCTGACCACAATCTGCGGATCAATCCCTTTTTCCCGGCTCAGTGCGTCGATCGTGTTGTAGAGCTCGCTTGCCATAAGTAAACCAATTTAGAAATTGGGTAATTTAGTAATTGGGAAATTGAACCCCAACACGCCGGTCCCAGACTTTCAATTTCTCAATTACTAAATTTCCCAATTACTCAATCCTTCTAGATTTCCGGCACCAAGTTCGCCTTCTCCACATTGGCGAACTCAATTTCAATTTTCTCTCCAGCCGCCGCGCCCATCTTCTTGCGCGACTTGTGGCTGGCTACGCTCAAGTCCAGCGTCAGGCGGCCGTCTGTGAAGCTCTCCAGCCGGCCTTCAAAATTTCGGTTGTTGCCGACCGGTTGCCGGGTCGTCAACTTCATGCGGCTGCCGGTGAAGCGCGTAAAGTCCGCAGCCTTGATCAACTTCCGGTCCAGCCCCGGGGACGAAACTTCCAGCGTGTACGACCCCGGCATCACATCTTCCACGTCGAGAATCGTGCCAAACTCGCGGCTGAAGTTCGCACAGTCTTCGTGCGTCACCCCGGCCAGAGGATCTGTTCCGGCCGAAGCCTTGTCCAGAAACACCCGCAACATGCGCGCTTTGCCTCCACCCAGGATCTCGACCTCTACCACTTCGAGCCCGCTGGAGGCCGCTACCCGGTCCGCGATTTCCCGCACACGTTCAACGTCAAGCGCCATGTATCCAATAACTTACAGGCGATGGCGGCACCAACCCGAAGGGCCCAACGAAAAAGTGGGCTTGCGCCCACTGGTGTGCTTCGCCAAATGCCGGTAGTACACAACAGTTCCAGTTACTAAATATACGCCCGTACGCCCCAAAAGACAAACCACTCACCCAGGTTTCTGGCCGCCAGCGACCCTTTAATCTTTTCACAGACCTTAAAACGACTCCTCCACCTGCTTCGGGTTACAATGAGCCGTTCGTCTTGCATGGAGGCCCATATGTCGAGCAGCCGCCTGCCTCTCCTTTTGCCCCTCGCTCTTCTCGTTTCCTCTCTTGCCTTTGGCCAGGGCCACGGTGGAAGTGGCGGAGGCGGTTCGCACGGGGGGGCGACCACCAGTACCATGGTCAATCCCACGGCAAATATGAACGGCGCTATCGCAACGGGAACCGGCAGTAACATCAATCCTTCGATTGTCCACCCCGGCTCCGCCGCCGACGAACCCAAAGTCGAATTCCGTTCGCAGACGGTTCTGATTCAGGTCCCGGTCGTCGTCACCGATAAATCCGGAAAGCACCTTCACGGACTCAGCCAGGACGACTTCACTGTTTTCGAAAACGGCAAACCGCAAAAGGTTTCGGTGTTCGAAGAGCTGACCGCTAGCAGCGCTCCGCTCGCGGCCCCGTCCGCCGCGGCCCCCGGACAGTTTCGCAATCTCACCCTGGATGGTTCCAAGCCCCGCAACATCGTGGTAGTCGCGCTCGACACGGTGAACACGCCCTTTCTCGATCAGACCTACGGACGGCGGGAACTAATCAAGTATCTGGCGCATAACGTCGACTCTGAGCAGGTACTGGCTCTGATGATCATCACCAGCCACGGACTGAAAGTTGTGCAGGGACTGAACGGCGATCCCGCCCGGCTGGCGGATGCCCTGAAAAGGGTCAGCGGCGAACTGCCTACCCTCGACACTCTCAGCCCAGAAGCCCAAAGTGCTGCGTTCAACGGAGAGTCGCAACAGTTGTCGCAAGTCGGGTCTCCTTCCTCCGGCTCCGACCCGCTCGTCGGCTCGCTCAGCGCGTTCATCGACCACGGCGACGCCATCGAAGCCCAATTTATGCAGCAGAACGCCATCGAAACCACCATGAACGGCTTGCTCGGCATCGCCTGGTCGCTGTCGGGAGTGCCCGGCCGGAAATCTTTGATATGGGCAACGGGCGGATTTCCTTTTGCCATGGATTCACCTTCCACCGTACCCGGTGGGTATCTGTCTCTGTTGTACGAGCGCACCATGCTGGCGCTGAACGAAGCGCAGGTTTCGGTTTATCCAGTGGACGTGCGCGGCCTGGTCAACACTTCCATGGTCGGAGCCAGCCGAAGCGGTGCAGCCCGAGGGGCGGCTGGGTCCCAGCAGCTCACCGACCGCATGTGGCTGAATCGGGCAAAACTCGACACGCTCAACGACTTCGCCGACATGACCGGCGGCAAAGCGTTCTACAACACCAACGATTTGGCCGGCAGTTTCAGGCGCGCAGCAGACGACGGCTCGTCTTATTACATGCTCGGCTACTATCTCGACACCAGCAACAATAAGTCCGGTTGGCGGAAGCTCCAGGTGAAACTCGCCGCCAAAGACGTTGAAGTTCGCGCGCGCACTGGATTCTTCGTAACCAACGCCACCATGAATCCGATGCTCAGCCGTGACCGCGACATGGCCAACGCGCTCCATTCTCCGATCGAGGGCACTGGAGTGCCCGTCACCGTCCAGTGGGTTGGGTTGGCTGCCGACGGAGACAAAAAGAGAGCGGTATTTTCCGCCCACATGGCGCCCGGCGGTCTGAGTTTCGATCCCGGCGGCCGCGATCAACTCAATTTCGATTTCGCCGCTCTGGCTTACGACAAAGACGGCAAAGAAGCTGGCCAGACCGCGCGCAACTATACTCCCGTGGTTCCCCCAGCCCAGATTGCGTCGGTAAAAGCCAACGGCATGGACTTTCGCAACGCTCTCGAGCTTGCGCCCGGAAAATATACGGTCCGGTTCGTGGTGCGCGACAACGTCACTGGCAAAGTCGGCAGCGTCACCGCGCCTCTGACGGTGAACTGAGATCGGCGAATGTGGGGACAGCCGCCCCCGGCTGTCCCTCGAACGCCGATTGAGCGTTGTTCGTCCGATTTGCCTCAATTCCCACCCATCTCTAGAATGGAAGCTTACCGACAAAGCTGGGGCACTCCGAGAAACCTATGATTCATTTTCCCGTTCCTGAGGCTCTTACTTTCGATGACGTCCTTCTGCTGCCCGCTCGCTCCGATGTGATTCCGGCGCAGGCCGTCACCCAGACGCAACTCACGCGCAACATCAGCCTGAATATTCCCATCGTCAGCGCCGCCATGGACACCGTGACCGAATCGCACATGGCCATCGCGCTGGCCCAGCAGGGCGGCCTCGGCATCATTCACCGCAACCTGACGATCGAGCAGCAGGCCAACGAAGTCGACAAAGTGAAGCGCTCGGAAAGCGGCATGATCGTCGACCCCGTCACCATGTCGCCCACCGACAAGGTCTACGACGCGCTCGATGTCATGCGCAAATATAAAATTTCCGGCGTCCCCATCACCGAGCACGGAAAACTGGTCGGCATCCTCACCAACCGCGACCTGCGCTTCGAGACCCGCTACGACATCCCCATCGATAAAGTGATGACCAAGAAGAATCTCATCACCGTGCCCGTCGGAACCACGCTCGAAGAGGCGGAAAAAATTCTCCACGAGCATCGCGTCGAGAAACTTCTAGTGGTCGACGACAAGTACAACCTGAAGGGCTTAATCACGGTTAAGGACATCCAGAAGAAACTAAAATATCCCAACGCCGCCAAAGATCCGCAAGGCCGCCTCCGCGTAGGCGCAGCCATCGGCGCCACCGGAGATTTCCTCGAACGCGCCCAGGAGATGGCCGAAGCCAAGGTCGACGTCCTCGCCATCGACAGCGCACACGGCCACTCCACCAAAGTTCTCGACGCCGTGAAGCTGGTGAAATCGAAGCTGCCGCACATCGAACTGCTGGCCGGCAACGTCGCCACCTTCGACGGCGCATGCGAACTCACTCGCGCCGGCGCAGACGGCATTAAAGTCGGCATTGGCCCCGGATCAATCTGCACGACGCGCGTCGTCACCGGCGCAGGCGTCCCGCAGATCACCGCCATCGCCGAAGCCTACCGCGCTACCAAAGACTCCGGCGTCCCCATCATTGCCGACGGCGGCATTAAATATTCCGGCGACGTCACCAAGGCGCTGGCCGCGGGCGCAAGCGCCGTCATGATCGGCTCGCTCTTCGCCGGCACCGACGAAAGTCCCGGCGAATTAATCCTGTATCAAGGCCGCTCGTTCAAATCGTATCGTGGCATGGGATCGATCGGCGCCATGGCGCAAGGCTCGAGCGAGCGCTACTTCCAGAGCACCGAAGGAGATTCATCGGCATCGATCTCCGCCTCCGACGGCGACGGCGATTCCAACCGCCTCGCCAAACTCGTCCCGGAAGGCATTGAAGGCCGCGTTCCCTACCGCGGCTCGGTCGCGATGATCGTGCATCAAATGGTCGGCGGACTGAAATCCGGCATGGGCTACTGCGGCTGCGGCACGATTCCCGAACTGCTGCAGAAAACCCGCTTCGTCCGCATCAGCGGCGCCGGCCTCCGCGAGAGCCACGTCCACGACGTAATGATCACCCGCGAGGCCCCCAACTATGCCATCGAGTAGGCGAGTGTCGGGCGGAAATAGAAATGAGGGTGCCCCATGTCTCGCGTCTTTCGCGAGACGTGGGGATTTCGGAAACGCGGGCCTCGCACTCGCTTGAGCACTGACCGCCACCATGTCCTGAAAGCCTGGATCGCGCTGATTCTGTGGCTGATCGTCATCTGCATTGAATCAACCGCATCCCTCTCCGCCCACAACACCAGCCGCATCCTCTACCCCTTGCTGCATTTTTTCTTCGGACTAAGCCGCGCACGATTCGAGCCCTGGCACTTCTACATCCGCAAAGGCGGACACGTCTTCGGCTACGGCCTGCTCAGCATTCTGCTTTTTCGCGCGTGGCGCGAAACCCTCCCTGCCCTCGGCAATCCGAAGTGGACCTTCCGCTGGGCAAACATCGCGGTGCTGGGAACCGCCTTGGTTGCCAGCCTCGACGAGTGGCACCAGAGCTACATCCCCTCGCGCACCGGCACCCCGCGCGACGTTCTCCTCGACGCCTGCGCCGGAATCGCAGCGCAGATACTTGTATTCCTCTGGACGAAATTGTCGTCCTGAAACGAAATTGTCATCCTGGGCGGAGCGGGTGCTTCGCGAAGCGAAGTGCCTGCGGAGTCGAAGGACCCCTTCCCCATTTACAGCGAGATGAACACAACGAGGAGTTCTCACGATGAGGCAGAGTGCACCGCAGAAACCCCTTACGGGCCAGCGCCACGGTTGAACAGCAAGGGATCCTTCGACTGCGTTGCCCTCCGCTTCGCGGACGGCAACTTCGCTCAGGATGACAAGGATGTTTTTCCGACAGCGCTCCCGGGCCTGATGACCAGTAGCACCGCCGCAGCCCCCGCTAGCCCCGCCGAAAAATAGAACGGCACTCCCGCCCCGTACACCTTCCACAACTCACCCGTAATCAGGCTGGCGGCCAGCGTGGCCACGCTGGTCACAAAAAAGTAAACCCCCAGCGCGCGCCCGCGCACCTCCGGCCTCACGGTCTCAACGACCAGCGCCTTCAGTACCGGCTGGGTCAGCGCATAGTACAAACCGTAAACCGCCATTGTGATCCAGATGGCGAGCGTGGATGGCGCTCGTCCGAAGACGAAATAAACCGCCGCGAAAATAAGATATCCCACCGCCGCAATCCATCGCCGTGAAATTCCGCGCCGCGAAAAACGATCGCTGAACCATCCCGCCGGCCATGACCCAAGCGTATAAGTGATGTTGAAGACCAGTCCCAGAAGCGGGGCCAGCGCCACCGGAATACCCACGTTCTGCGCCCGCATCACCAGAAACATGTCGCTCGAATTGCCCAGCGAAAACAGCGTCACCGCGATCAGCACGAAATAAAAC
>Ga0210395_10002067_pt1 | contig 15684 bp, 13 predicted proteins | sample IncBWH4OmetaG_FD_150861 | JGI IMG/M metagenome (GOLD analysis project Ga0210395, IMG submission 150861) | Forest soil microbial communities from Barre Woods Harvard Forest LTER site, Petersham, Massachusetts, United States - Inc-BW-H-4-O ... | reverse complement strand
CGCCCGCGTTCCTACAGTCGCCGCAAGTGGCGAATTCTAGGCGACAAATTCACGTCTAGGCACTTCGCGCACGGACACCTAAAAGCCCTGTCGCCCGGAAAAACAATATGGCCGCACTTTTCACAAATCTGCCGCCCATTGGAGAGAACCTTCATCGGCCTGAATCCCGTACCCAAAACACAGTAAGGGCAGCGAGGTTGTTTTGCCTTTTTCACTTGTCGCGGGCTTGGATACTCTCGCGCTGTGTTTGGGTTGCCGCTGACTTGCGCTGAAAGTTCAAGCACCGGAAAGCTGGTCGAAGCTTTCCCTCCTGGATCTAAACGAGAGTCCAGGGGCGGACTAAGCGACTCTGCCTGGAAGCCTTTTTGCTGTGGCGGAACTGGCCTTCTTCACAAGGATGGCGAACAACCGTTCTACTTGCTTCGTTTCTGCTGTCCGTTCCCTGCGAAGCTGTTGCAATCTTTGCTCGTAGTTGTGGGGCTCCAGTCTGTCGTGCAGCTTCATGAGAGGGGTTCCTAACGCCAGGGAGTCTAACATTTTCTCGTGACTCCTGTCAGCCGCATGAAGAGGCGGTCGTGAGGGTCGGAATGTCAAAAGCCTGACGCTAACCCATGACCGCCTGCTGCGGATGTTATTTGTATGATGTGTCTCATCGTAAGCGAGGCAACTGTCTTCGGCAATACGGCGGATTCCGTAGAAGCCGAAACACCTCCGCAAATTGCGTTTTTCGACACCAGAGATTTTGATGAATTCTGCACCCGCGTTTCGCGAATATCCTGAGACTCTGAGTTAACTAGGAGGGTCTACCCGCCTGCACTTGTGCTCGGCAAACTGCTTGCGAAGACTCTCTTGCGCATCGGCTGTCCTCTTCAGAGACTCCAGCGGGACCTTGAAAGTTCGCTCACAGTTCGTGCAGACCCCAACGGCCGGCACAGTGCCCAACCATTTGGTCACCCTGAGATTCGGCTTCGCCATTGTTTCTAGTTTCTCATTTGCGGCTCAATGAGTGTAATAGCGATTTTGCGACAGTTAGCAGCATGTTGGACACCCCGTGAAACGGGCCGCAAGTAGCGAAACCCCGAACACGAGCCTCGCGTAAGAGCTAGGGAACATCCACTTTGACCGCTGCCGATTTGCGGCTCTCTTCGCCTTCGATATTGACAGCTGTCGTTGCATAATAGTAGGTAGTGTTGTTCGCGACAGTGGAATCGCTATAGAGTGTCGAACCAATCAGGCTCGCGTTGATCTTCCTCCATGTCGTCCCATCTGGACCGCGATAGACGTTGTAGCCGCCGAGATGGTCCGATGTCGAACCCTTCCAACTCAAGTCCACGACATGATTGGCTGTAGCCTGGATGACGACCTTGTACGAAACTTGAGACACGTGTCCGCCGCACCCCGTGACCTTCACAGCGAAAGAGTAGGTGCCCGCCTTGGTCGGCGTTCCAGCGAGGTTCAACGACGTCGTCGTGCTGGACACCTTCGCGGTGACGCCTACTGGCAGCGCTCCGGATGCGATCACCCACTTATAGGGAGTGCAGCCGTCGCTAGTGTGGATAACCGCAGAGTAGCCGGTTTTTACCGTGCCGTTAGGTACGCTGGTAGTGGTGATGACAATGGTTGCTGCCACGTACCGGGACGCGAAGACGAGCAGCAGGAGGGAAAGTTGCCAATACTTCATGACTCCATGCTGGCGCGACTACGGGATTCCCAACAGATATGGAAGGTTCCAAGACCTCTCACTTGTGCATTCGGACTACTGCGAACCCCTTAGACTTACGTATGGGATAAGTTGGCAGCATGAAGTCACGCCCTGAAGTTCCGGTTTGGCCGATTCTCAATGAGTGTAAATCGCCTCATTTCGTCAATTGACACGGAGGCTTTGTAGTGGCAGCAGCACTTTAGGTCACGTTCCCTTTTGTTCTGCGGATGCGCCTGCGCCATCTGATTAAAGCGATGGCCAGCAGAGAAACGAACACGAAACACAGAAGGTTCGAACTGATCCTCAGGACCAACATGAGCATGCGTAGGCGGTAATTGGCCGCGCGGATTGCAACCGCCGGGATAGTGACGGACTGGCCCCAATTCATGGTCTTCAAACGAGGCAGGAAGCCCTGGCGCACGCAGCCTTCGAGGTTGTACACGCCGATGAGGTGTGAGAAATGGCCCGCGACAACCAAATCGCGGGAAAACCTGTTCCAATCGAGCACGGCAGGGTTTGCGGCGGGATCGCCATCGGTGCAGCAAATGACGATTGACTGCGCATCCGGGCCAAGCTTCCAGATGATCGCCGCTCCTGCAGGGCCCGCATAGCTTGTGTACAGCATCAGGACTTCCTGATCACCGCGAACGTCTACCGTACCCAACATCCGGTCCAGCAAAGACGAGTGGGCCTCGCGTTCGACCGGGAGGTACGGCAATTGATAGGTTTGGACGAAGTAGCCCCGGGATCGAATGTTCGCGATCAGAGCGGAATACGCTCGCTGTGGGCGGTACATGCGCTGAACGTCGACGGCGCGCCACAAGAGCGTCGTAAACAACCGCCACCAGTGGCCATTTAGAGACGCCAGCTCAGCGAAGTTGGGCTCGATGTCTAACCCCACTGCGTCCCACCGCAGGCCCTGTTCGCGGCTCCATGCGTCGAATGCTGCAAATCGTGCCGCGGCCTCTGGCGCGTTTTCCGCATTAAAGTAGAAACCCTGCTCCGGCGGCATCCCCAGTCCGGCGATTACCGGAATTCCTTCCCCGTTCAGCCGACGCACGAGTTCAGCACGCTCCGGAGTGAAGTCGACAATGGCGACCCCGAGCCCGGCGTGCAGGCTCTTCAGGTTCGCAATCACGTCGGCATTGGTCAACAGGGACTGCATCTGGCTCATACCGTGATCACAACAGGCAAACATGAGCTGCGGGGCCACGCCCGGGCCCTGAACCAGAATTCCGGCAGAAGGCGTGGAAGCGAGCGCGGAAGCCGCGACGATCTGGCAAATGCCTAGGAAGAGACTGGTGCGGAGCGGCCTTGAAAGAAAACAGCGCTCTGGAACGATGCATTTCAAGGAATGAAAACCTCCGCGATCCGTTTATCTACGTTGTGATCGTCTAGCTGAGAAGATCGTCCTCCGCCCGGACGCTCATAAGTAACGCCACTGGTAACGCCTCAGTCGTACCGTTTCCTCTAGGGCCGATGATGGATATCCTCGCACCATCATGAAGAGACCTCAAGGATGTCTCAGCCGCACGCCTGAACCCCTTCCGTACTATGCCGAGATCGCAGCGGCATGCCGAGCAATGGGGCTGCACATCAAGGACACCGATTACGAAATGATTGAGGCTCTCCTGGAGGGTCCGGGCTCGCCGAAAACCACTCTAGAAAGTCATCAGTTTGCCGACCCCGGAGACGCACTGGTAGCGGGATTCCTGCCAATCGCATACGAAGAACAGTTGGTGAACTAATGCTGTGCCACCAGAACCGTTCGTCCACATCAGTCCCGAAGTAGGAAATCGCCTTGTTCACGTCTAATGATTCGCCGGTCTTCTTCAGTGAATTTGTACTTTTCATCTTCCGAACTTCTCACCCTGCGTCCCTGGGATTCACCTTAATCCGGCGAGTGTCGAGGGAATGCCGAGGGTTCCATCTACTACTTCCACGAAGTTTCTTTCTTCGCGGAGGATAAGTCGCGTGCTCTGTGCCATGGCGAAATTCTCGCGAGCTTCGGGATCGGACTGCAAGCGTGCTCGGTAGGCCTCGTAAGAGGCAAGACTATCGAATGCAATCAGACCCCAGGCCACATCGTTCGTGCCTTCGTGAGGAAGAAAATAACCGATGAGGTGACCGCCGCATCGAGGAATAATGCGGCCCCAATTCTCGGCATATTTCTTGAACTCATCTCGCTGGAACGGATCAATCTGGTAGCGGATGACGCAGGTGATCGTCATTGATGTTTTCCTCTCAGCGGCCAGCGTGGCCGGTGCATTGTCGCCAAAGACCAGCGCACACATCGCCGAAATGCTCCGAATGGCTTCGCGGCGGGTCATTCTTGCAGTGGATCGCTCTCTCAGATACACATTCGGCAATATGCCAGTTGCTCTACATGAACACTTCGGCTACCATCAAAGTATGAATGTGGGGTCCCGGTCCGACGCTACGGCCTCTGGAATTGCGGCAGCCATCGGTGAACCGGCACGCGCCCATATGCTGTACTCCTTGTTGGATGGCCGCGCACGTACCAGTACAGAGCTTGCGGTGGTCGCTGATGTAACGCCTTCAACCGCCAGCGTGCACTTGCAGCGGCTGAAGACGCTGCGATTGGTGAAGGTGCTTGCCCAGGGGAAGCATCGTTACTACAGTCTGGCGGGAGACAATGTGGCCGCGGCACTCGAAGCCTTGAGCGTGCTCGCTGGGGAACCTCGAACCGCATTCGTGCCGAGTACGCCAAATCGGCTGCGCGCTGCACGCACTTGCTATGATCACATCGCAGGCACGTTGGGTGTCTCGCTGCATGAGCGCTTCCGCGCATTGGGCTGGCTGTCGTTCCCTTCAACGTCTAATTCAACCGCCAGCAACAATGCATACGACCTCACCCTAAGGGGAACTAGAGCGTTTGAAGCTCTTGGCATTGACGTCGAGTCAGTTCGGACGCTGCGCCGCCGCTTCGCATACCCCTGTGTGGACTGGAGTGAGCGCAAGCCTCATCTCGGCGGGGCGCTCGGGGCAGCCGTCCTAAAGTTCGCGCTTAAAAAAAAGTGGGTCCTCCAGGACCTCGACAGCAGAGTCTTAGGCGTCACAAGTCTGGGGCGACGCGAAATGATGACTCGATTTGGCCTTAATGTTTGAGTAATCAACTCGTCGCTCTCCGCCGCATGGAAACCTGTGGCCTCTTGCCACTCACGTTCTGCTGTTCTGCCTCGGCCATAGTCGAAGATGAGAAATGGCATGGAAGAGGTCGTCGGTTCGATCCCGACCAGGTCCACGAAATCTCTCAACAACACTCTTTCTGCAACTAAAACCGATCGTTTAGCGCCAGCGATCACGCGGTCCGGATATGCTATAGTGTCCGCGATGTGAACGGCGGTTAGGCATCTGCCGCCAGGATGTGTACCCACATCGGTTCGCGCTCCAGCGCAATTTCATCGAGATAAGAAGTTCCTTCCGGGGGTAAGTCGTGCGACCGGCGCGTTTCGGACTATTCCTTCTTCTGGCTTTGGCGTCCTCGTTCCCTACCCTGCTGCTTTCACAATCAGCCATTCACGCCCCCGAGTCTCCTTTGGATGAGAGCCCCCTGGCCGCGATGCGCGGCTCCGTGCATCCGCTGGCGCGGGCGGAATTCGATCAGGGTGCGGTTCCCGATGACTTCCCTGTCCGGCGAATGTTGGTCATGCTGCAGCGCCCGCCGGAGCGTGAAGCGCCGCGCCAGCGTTTCTTGCGAGAGGTACACACTCCGGGATCCCCGATGTTTCATCAGTGGGTGACTCCGGAAGAATACGGCAGGCAATTCGGCGCCAGAGACGAAGACATTCACACCGTCACCGCGTGGCTTCAGGCTCACGGATTCTCTGTCGCTCGCGTGACCAGAAGCAAAGCGATGATCGAGTTCTCGGGAACCGCCGGCCAAGTCCGCGAGGCGCTGCATACTGAAATTCATCAATACTCGGCACGCGGCAGAAGTTTCTATGCGAATGACCGGGAAATCAGCGTTCCCGCGAGCATTTTTTCCCTCATCCGCAACTTCACTCCGTTAAATACCTTCCCGCTCACTAGCTATGTTGCCCAGGCGGGCAAAGCCAAGTTCTCGCGTGGCGCTCGCGGCGGGACGCCGGCATTTACCTTGACCGCGAATAACGCTCCTTTTTATGCGCTCGCTCCGGAGGATCTCGCCACCCAGTATGACTTGAGCCCCGTCTACTCGGCAGGAACCAACGGCTCCGGCCAGACGATTGGAATCATTGGAGCCACGAACGTGAATCTGGCGTTGGTGAATGCCTACCGCGAGTTATTTAATCTGCCGGGCGACAATACGCAGATCGTGGTCGACGGTGAGGACCCGGGCGATGGCTTGGTTCCGAACGTGGAGGCGCTCCTCGATATTGAGCTGAGCGGCGCCCTCGCGCCTAACGCGACTGTCAATTTCTACGTTGCCGGCGGACAGCCCTATCAGAATAATCTGGCGCTCGCCGCGTTACACGCGGTCGAAGACAATCAGGCATCTGTACTCAGCCTGAGTTATGGCGAATGCGAGCCGCTGCTCGGCGACGCCGGAAACCAGCTCTGGGCCGGACTTTGGGAGCAGGCTGCGGCGCAGGGGCAGACCGTTCTGGTGGCCAGCGGCGACACCGGCGCTGCGGCCTGCCTCGACATCATTCTCCTCGGTCTCAATGGTACCGAGGAAACCTTCGGCCTGACGGCCAATGGCCTCAGCTCCACACCGTGGAATGTGTCGGTGGGCGGAACAGACTTCTATTATTCCGATTACGCGACCGGAGGCGCGAGCATCTCCTCGCTCTGGAACCAGACCAACGACGCCAATCTCGGGTCTTTGAAGGCGCCACTGCCGGAGCAGCCATGGAGCGACGCTCTCGGATTGAATATCGTTTCATACTTCACCGTGTTCGATGGTGGAGCGGCTGTACAGTCCGGTCCAGTTCCCTCTGCCGCGGGCGGAGGGGCCAGCAGCAACTGCGCGCAGGAAACCCCGCGTTCGATTGCTTTGCCGACTTGTATCGCTGGTTATCCGAAGCCCGTGTGGCAGCAGGGTACGGGTGTTCCCAACGACGGGGTTCGCGATTTGCCGGACGTCTCCCTTTTCGCTGCTAACGGACCGAACCTGAGCGCCTGGCCCATCTGCGCCGAGCCCGGGGATTGCACCGCGGGTGCGACCTCGGCAGTCACTCTGGTGGGCGGAACTTCGACTTCCACTCCTGCCATGGCCGGGATCATGGCTCTCGTCAATCAGAAGTACGGCCGTCAGGGGCAGGCCGACTATACGCTGTACGCTCTGGCGCGCCAGCAATCCGCCGTCTTTCACGACATCACGCTCGGCACCAACGACATACTATGCCTGATACCGAATCCAGGACTCCCGGCGATTCCCAATTGCACGACTCTCAATTCGAATCCCTACTTTTCAAATCTCTACGAGTTTGGCATTTATCAGGCCGGAGCCGGATACGATCAGGCCAGCGGCCTCGGGTCCTTCGACGCCAGTGCGTTGCTTTCGAACTGGAATAACGTGGCGCTGCTGCCGACTACGACCCTGCTCCAGCTTTCCCCGACAACTGTCACACACGGTTCTCCGATTTCCCTCACTGCTTCCGTGACACCCGTTTCAGGGTCCGTCGTACCCACCGGCGACATTGTCCTTCAGACTGACCCTCAATCGGCCATGCGAGGCAATGGACTGATCGCACTCAGTGCCGGCGCGGCTTCGTCCAATGTCACAACGCTCCCCGGCGGTTCTTATCAAGTGTTGGCTCAATATGGAGGCGATGGAGTGTACGGGGCCAGCGCATCGTCCCCGGTTTCGGTGACGATCAAACCTGAGCAGAGCGTCACCTCGCTGACATACGGCGGCATCGGCATCCCGACCGGAACGGTTGCGTTCGGCAGCGCCTTGACCTATGTAGCCACGCCCACCGGGCTAACTACGAATTCATCGGGGCTTGCGACTGGCTCGGCCACCTTCACCGACGGCAACGCCTCCGCCACGGTTCCACTCAACGTGAATGGCGTGGCGACGTGGTCGCCGCAGGTTGTCGCGCTGGGACCGCATTCGGTCACCGTAAGTTATTCGGGAGACGCCAGCTACACCCCATCGACCGGCGGCCCGCTGACTTTCACGGTCGTCCAGGGGACTCCATCGATTGAGCTTGAAGTACTTGACCAAGCTCCAACGGTCTGCACCGTGGGCGGAACTTGCAGCACAAATTATGTGGCCGGATCGAATCTTGAGGTGCACGTTGTCCTGAGTGGGCCCAATGCAAATCTGCCGCCAACCGGAACGGTGACCGTCAGTTTGGGTACGCTGTCGCAGACCGTTCCTGTGGTCGCGGAGTCCTATATTAGTGAGGGCCTGTCTACGGCTAATGCGACGCTGAACAATGTGCCCGCGGGAACCTATTCGTTGAGCGCGAGTTACTCGGGTGACGTCAACTGGAATGCGGTGTCTTATACTTCGCCGCAACAACTCACCTTCGTAGCAAACAGCCCGGTCGCGACCTCAACCACAACCCTGACGGCCTCTTCATCAAGCATCAATAGCTCGGGAAGCGTCACGTTCAACGTGACGGTCACGGCCAGCACCGATCAATACGGCACTCCGGTAGGAATTGTCTCCCTGGTCGGAAATGGGACTGTATTTGCGGGAGGCATTCTGGGCTCCGGAATCGTCACCGCCTCCACAACTGAGACAGCAACGATCGTCGTTCCAGCAACGGAACTCCCCATCGGCCAACTGAACGTGACGGCAGTCTATTCCGGCTCTGCTGGAGTCGAATCTTCCGTCAGCGCCCCCGTGCAACTCAATGTCACCGCGAGCGACTTTACTTTCTCCACCGGTGCGTCGAGCCTCACCGTGCCATCTGGTCAGACCGGCACGGTTCCGCTACTGCTCGGTGGGCCATATGGAATCGGGGTTCCGGTGTCGCTCGCTTGCGCACCTTCGTCGAGCCTTTTCACTTGCAGCGTGAACCCCGCATCTCCCACGGTGACGGGGTCTGGCACCGCCACTTTGACCGTCGTCGCCAGCGTCCCGGGCACAACCGCAAGAGTGTTCCCTGCGCGCGACCACAATCCCGGTCCCTGGTTCGCCTCCGCATGCGGTTTTGCTTTCGCCTTTGGTGCAGTCCTGCTTGTCCCTGCCGGCACGCGCAGACGGAGAATGCAAGCCATCTTCCTGTTTTTCGCTCTCCTTTTCCTGGCGACCGGCTGCGGCGGAGGATCCAGCAGCGCTCCGCCACCGCCAAATGCAAATCCCACTCCCCCGGGCGCATATAGCGTTCTGGTTACGGCTACATCGAATGGTGTCGTCCACAACGTCCAGTTGGCTGTGCTGGTGTCGGCCCAGTGAACCTGCCGAATCCCTTGCATCCCCGGATGCATGGCATGGAGAGTGTCGAGGCTGTGCGATGAAGTGACTCTTTATGGATTACGAAAAGTCGTATAAGGAAAGCCGGCGCTGTTTCAAATCCCGGTAGTAACGCAGCAGCGATATCGGGATGAAGCAGAAAGCGATCCATGAGATTCGGTCCCTCGTGCGAAACAACTGGTTAAGAGCCGAATCAATCAGCCTCGAAAAACGATTGGGAGGCTGGCCGTCGTTGTCTGCCGGTCGAGGATAGGGAGGCCACTCGGCACCGTAGCGTTGATGCCACAGAGCCACATACTGGCTGATTTTTGCCCGGAGCGTGGGATCGAGGTGGTCGGGTCGAGGGTCCCGAACGATTTTGTTACCCCTGACGTTGGCGTGATTCGGCCCCCCGTAAATGGCCGACCGATCTGCACCTTCAAGATCAGACAGCGAATCGTCATAAGGAATCTGAAGAAAGTCGCAGACCTGCCGCATCACCGAAGGCGTGTCCACAATTAGGTCCTCATAGTTGATTTGGCGGACCGGTTTCCCACGGGCCAGCAACCGGTCGCATTCCTTCTTGAGCACCTCGTAGTCGAGAAGTTCGCGAAGAACCGCTCCCTTACGATTGAAGTAAGAGCTACCCTTTGCGGCTGCACGCACGACGGCGTTCGCAGTGTCCTTTGGGTTACGCCAGACAATGATGAATCGGGCGTGGGGGAAGTAGTCTGCCATCCGATCGAGGCTGTCGTGGTAACTGGGAGATTTGTCGCCCCAGATCGTAGCTCCTTTCCGCTGCGCGAAGAGTTGGTGAGTGGCGGTGAAGGCACCGATGAAGTCCGAGATACCCTCTCCCACCTCGGTTGCTTTCAAACCATGCCGGCGAAAAGCATCATTGAGGAACTCACCACGCTCCGCCCAATCGCAAAGTGCCTTGGGCTTGAGAAACGCGGACCTCAAGCACACCAGGTCGGCTTCAAACGTAAGCCCAACCTGCGGATGCTTGTTCAGAAGTGCATAAAGCAAAGTCGAACCGGAACGTCCCATGCTGACCATGAACAGCGGGCCGGGAGCCATAACGGTATCGGGTTCTTGTACGGAGAAACGACTCTCGGGTTTCATATATGGGCTTGGGTAGGCCGCGCAGAGCGGCAATACGGAGGAATACCACACTACACCAATAGACTTACTCTGTAATACTGCAGTAACAATACGGCGGGCATCGCGTCCTGTCAAGCTGTTTTCGATTCGTTAAGCCGAGGAGCCTGCTGCGGATCGTATAACTCTCGAAAAATCGCGATTACACTCACTAGCCTCAATCGAATGTCCAGCGCGTCGCAGTTTTCGGAAAGCTCTTTTCTATCAGGCCGAACACGCGGCTCGGGCGCACACGGTAGAGGGGCTCGGAGCCGTCACCGCCACTCATTCCATATTTGCTGAGCGATTTTGGTTCTAATTTCTTCGCAATCGCCCGGTCTGTGATCAGTTCGGCGACACCTTCCAGAATCACCGCTTCAGCTGCATTCTGAGTGCCCACAATACAGTTTGGATTGTTGGCCAGGTTGCGCGCCTTCTGGGTCTTGCCCCCCGTGCCGAACCAAAACGCACCGTCAAACCACAAGCCCCAAATGATCATGGCATGAGGTCGACCATCGGAACGCACCGTGACGATCCAGTACTCGCGAGACTCCGTGAGAGTCTTCACCGCCCATTTCCAGGGCAACATCCCCGTTTTGCTCTTGCTGATGCCGTAGCCAGGAATTTGCGGTCGTTCCGTTCGCGGCTCTGCCTTGCTCTTATTCACGCTTGGCATGAGGACCTCCGATATCGGCTCGCATCCGCGTGCAAGCGCGGGCAAACCGCTCCCGGATTGTATCGAATTCTCATGCTAGGCTGGTACGGTGAACCGGCAATCCACTCTTCCCTTCCCCCGCGTCGTATTCGCACTCGCTCCCTTGCTCTGCCTATTATTCAACTCAGTCCCTTCCGCCTATGCCGCCACCTGGACTGTGCGCGCCCAGCCCACGCGGCTGGTCAACGGCGGTCCTGTACTGTTTCAAGTGAAGCCCGCGGCGCGACTCGAATCACTAGGTGGAACCTGGCTGGGGCACGAACTCTCCTTCAGCTTCGATCCTGCCAGTAAGACTTGGTTCGCGCTGGCAGGCGTCAGCCTCGAAACAGCTCCGGGGACTTATCCCATCGAGCTGACCGGCCTGACCACGCCCGGGAAAATGCCCGGCGGGAAGATCTCCTTCACGCGCACTTTCACCGTCGCCCGCGGAAAATATCCCAAGACTGAAGTCAAGCTAAACGTTGAAAGCAAGTTCACCGAGCCCAGCCCTGAGCAGCAGAAACAGATTGAAGAAGGGGTCGAGGTGAAGAAGGACTATCTGAGTCGCGTTACTCCAGAGCGCGAATGGTCCGGCGAATTCACCGCCCCGGCCGAAGCTGAAATTTCTGACGTCTTCGGTGCCGAGCGCGTCTTCAACGGCAAGACGCAGAGCACGCACTTCGGCCTGGATTTCCGCGTCCCCACCGGCACTCCCGTCGCCGCCATGAATGCCGGCACGGTGCTACTCGCGCGCCCACTTTATTTCGAGGGCAACTTCGTCGTGCTCGATCACGGTCAGGGGCTGCTCACGCTCTACCTGCATCTTTCGGAATTCAAAGTGAAGGAAGGCGATCAGGTGAAGCGGGGCCAGATCATCGGACTGAGTGGCGCGACGGGACGGGCCACGGGACCGCACCTCCACGTCGAAGTACGATGGCAGGGCACTCGTCTCGATCCTCAGGGCTTGTTGCGATTGCACTTACCGTAACGCCTCACGCGTTCCCGCCCGACAGCCCACTCAATCCGCGCTCCGGGAGATCGCGCAGCGCTTCCTTCAGAATCTCTTTCAACTCCAGGTTGCGGATTAGCCGGTGCAGATAATTAGGATGCACGCCCAGAATGCGAGCCGCATCGGCATAGCTGCCTTGCGTCTGTTCCACGGCGTCAAGAATCAGCTGCTTCTTCAATTCCTTCACCGCCAGGTGATATCTCGCCTCGACCATCTCCGGCAGTGGAGGCCGTTCCAACAGCGATTCCGGCAGATCCTCAGGCAGAATCACCTCCGAGGATGCTAGCACCAGTGCCCGCTCGATTGCGTTTTCCAGCTCCCGGACGTTACCCGGCCAGTCATAATTCTTCATGCAAGCCAGCGCTTCGTGGGAAATCGCGAGCGCCTTCACCTTGCAGCGCTTCGAATGCTTCTGCACGAAATGGCGCGCCAGCATGGAAATGTCTTCCTTCCGGTCCCGCAGCGTAGGCATCGTGATCTTCAACACTGCCAGGCGGTAATACAAATCCTGGCGAAAACGGCCGTCGCGCACCGCTTGCTCCAAATTGCAGTTCGTGGCGGCGATCAGCCGGATATCCACTTTGATAGGATGGATTCCGCCCACTCGTTCGAATTCACGCTCTTGCAGCACGCGCAGCAGTTTGACCTGCAACGTGGGTGCCAGTTCCCCGATTTCGTCGAGAAACACCACTCCCCCGTCGGCCACTTCGAGCCGGCCCTTCTTCAGCGAAGCAGCTCCGGTAAAGGCCCCGCGTTCATGGCCGAACAGATCGCTTTCCAGAAGCGTCTCAGGAATCGCGGAGCAATTGATGGCCACAAACGGCTTGTTCGCCCGCGGACTGTTGCGGTGCAAGGCCCGCGCCGCCAGCTCCTTGCCGGTTCCGCTCTCGCCCTCAATCAATACCGTCGAATCGGTGGGCGCCGCGCGCTTAAGGAATTGATAAACCTCTTTCATGCGCGCGCCCTCTCCCACCAGACTTCGTTCCTGGCTCATCTCCAGGGTCAGGCGCACATTCTCCTGCTCCAGCGAATGCAGGCGGCGGACGCTATCCAGCGCGACCGCAGAGATGCCGGCAATCGCCGTCACCAATTGCAGGTGTTCTTCGTTGAGACGGTTCCTTGGACTGTCGCTGTCGAGATAGATGCACCCAATCACCTGCTCAAACACGGTCAAGGGCACGCACAACAAGGACCGCACCTGGGATGCCGCCAGGCTCTCGATCTCCCGCAGCTCTTCGCTGCCGGCAACGTCGCTGCCCAAAACACCAATCCCCTGCTCCAACACCTGGCGCGCAATCGTGCGGCTCACCCTCACTGCTTGGGGCTGTCCAGCCTGCCGCATGCGCCCGAACGTGGAATTGAAATGCTGGCCACCTTTATCCGCCAGCAAAATTGCGCCCCGGCCCGCCGGCACAATTTCAAATATCAAGTCCAGGAGCTGGCTCTGCAGCTCGTTCAGATCGCGTATCGCAATCACGATCCGGCTGATCTTAAACAGTGCGTTCAGATTCCGAGCCAGGCGTGAGCCCGCAGGCAACTCGCTCTGCAGCCGGTCAGGCTGCAGATAAATCACGTCCCGGGGATTGACGATCGTGGTCTCCGCCGTGTACTGCGCCTCCTCGAATTCCACCCGGCCCGCCGCTGGCGCGAGCTCTTCGTCTTCCAGCAGAAACAAAAACGAAGAGTCGCCGGTAGCAATCTCGTCTCCATGCTGCAGCCACTGCTGTTCGACGCCGGCGCCATTCACCAGGGTTCCGTTGCGGCTGTCGAGGTCCCGCACCAGGAATCTTCCGCCCTGCCCGCTCAGCAGACAATGTTTTCGAGAGACCGAAGGGTCGCTGATCGCGATTCCATTCGACCCCTCTCGCCCGATCGTGATCTCTCCCTCAGCGAGAGGGATCGTCAAGTCTTTCAAGGGTCCGGAAACCACCAGAAGTCGGGGATGCAAGCCTCTCACCTCGCGCCCTTCTTATCACACTTCAGCCCCAAATTCATTCCCGATATGAAGTTTTTCGGTTATCCGAACAGATAGGAACCGCTATCCGATCGGATAGCATTCGGAGCCAGCCGCCGGATAAGTGCCGGCGCGACTCTAGCCACAGAAGCGGTCAAGCGCTTTGCTCAGAGCAGGTTCGGAGGATACCTGCGGTCGCCGCCAAACTCGCGGCAATTGGCATACGGCTTGCATTCCAAGCATTGCGCTAGCGCTCGGCAAAAAGCGATGGGGGAAGCGCTTTTGCAGTATTCCTTGCCGAGATGGCGCAAATCAGGGATCCGAAGGGCCCCCTCATCGGATCCCTGGTCTTTTGTGGATGCCTTTTGTAGATGTCTTTTGCGTACGTCTCTTTTAAGCCCCGCAAGTCGTCAACTGGCGACAGCTTCATCCCCCGCCGAAGCAACCGCTGGCATCGCCATCGCCGCTCCGTCGCGAAACGTAACGCTGTTTCCGGAAATTGCCGGCACGCGTTCGCCCGGAACCAGAATCCCCACCAAATTCAGCGGATCGGCAGCCGACAAAGTGATCGTTACTGGCATGGGATCAAGCTTGCGCATCGCTCGGACAGATTCCACGGCGACCGGCAGCGCAAACTGCTCGCCTAGAAATCCATCCACAAATCGCCCGCCCCGAATCTCGCCCCGATCCTCCAACCGGCGGAAGCCCGCCAGCAACTCGCGCCACGGCGGCAGGTTCGCCTCCCGGGCCAGCACGTCCCGCACCACAATTCCGTAACGCCGCAACAGCATCCAGCAGGCGGCTTCCACCGCGCGCGGCCGCTCGACAACTTCATGGGTATGCAGCAGAGCCCAGCGCCCGGCGTTGTGCCGCGGACGGGTAGTGCGCCCGCTGCCTTGCCCCGCCCGCCGTTTAGGATCGATCAGCGAACGCAGATTGTCGAAACCGTCGGCGGTAACCAGCCCTGCTGCCACCAACTCCCATAGTGCAGTCTCGATCTCCGCTTTTAACTTATCGGTTCCACGCACGATGTCGGCAAAAAACGACGCACCCCGCTGCCGCAGAAATTCGAGCACCGCCTGCGCCCCTTGGCTCAGGCCATTGTTTGCCGCCTGCTCCGCGCCGGGATGCCGCGGCGTCATCCAGTCAGCATCTTCCCGGATGAAAAACGTAATCGGCGCGACGCTGGTAGGAATCACCCGCCGCCGGTGAACCACGCCCGTCTCCGATCCGCGGCCCGCGCTCGAATCTAGCGTCGCCGGATGCGGCGACAACCTTCCCCAACCCACTGCTCCAGTCAGGCAAAGCTGGTCAAGCCATTTGGGGTCGTAATCCACAATTCGGCGCGCCAGCACCTGCCGCTCCCAGGCATTCGCCGGAATTTCAAACCCCTGTATTTGACGCAGCACTTCAAGCGTGCCCCGCTCGCCCGCGACCTGCGTGCCCGCAGCCACGTGCTGCCAGCGCAGCAGCCACTGCATGAACTGCGCCGCCGTAACCGGCTCAATTTGTTTGCGCAAAGTAGCAACCGTCAGCCGATGTATGCGAGCCAGCAGCCTCCGCTCGCACCATTCCGTCTCGGCCGCTTGTGTGGAGACAGTAGCGCCACTGAAGCTTCCCCGCAGAACGGTTCCGCTAGCCTCCATGCGAAGCAAAGCATTCGAGATCTCAGAGGCATCAATCCCTAAAATCTCACCAAGTCGCGTAGCGGTAGTCGGCCCCAGATGCGACATCCATCCCGTACCCATCGTAAACAAAGCATCGTCACGGGTAGGAACTGTGGTCTCCACGTCAACCAACTCCAGCGCAAACCGCGACTCAGGGAACAACA
>Ga0210395_10002066_pt1 | contig 15686 bp, 15 predicted proteins | sample IncBWH4OmetaG_FD_150861 | JGI IMG/M metagenome (GOLD analysis project Ga0210395, IMG submission 150861) | Forest soil microbial communities from Barre Woods Harvard Forest LTER site, Petersham, Massachusetts, United States - Inc-BW-H-4-O ... | reverse complement strand
TGTCGCCGTCCGCGTGCTCGATTTGATCGAGCAGTCGGCGGGCATCCAGGTGGAATGGATCGGAGTAGAACGGTTTGACAAGGCCAAGACGTTCTTCCGAAAGCACTCCGATCACGGTTATTCCTTCACCGACTGCACAAGTTTTATCGTGATGCGCGAATTGCGACTATCGGAGGTGTTAACAACCGATCATCACTTCGTGGAAGCCGGGTTTCGCATCCTTCTGGCCGAAACCGGCTGAAATTTTCTATGATCGAAATGTCCCGTGGTACGTGTGCCATCGGCATCTGTCTTCACGATCAAGCCGGGCTTGGTCGCGGCCTCGAAATGAGGAAATGGACGGGTGGCCAAGTAAGTGGAGAGGCGCTTTTCGCCAGTGCGCGTATTCACCGACCTCAAACATACTGACACAAGGTATGCTTTACCTCGATTCTTCGGTGTCGACACACGATCCATGCGCATAATGTAGCATTTTGAAGTCCGTGTGCAAGTGGGCGAAGAGACTCGAACTCTCTCGGCGAAATTCGGAAGTAATTGAAATAAAATCGGATATCAAAAGTCACGACATCGGCCGCTCACAAATAGACGCACCCGGTGATGCAGAATTCGCCGAGATCGCGGCGGCCTGGCCCCAGCTAAGCCCGGAAATCCGGGCAGCGGTATCCACCTTGATCAAAGCGGCGATGCTGAAAAAACCGCCCGGCGCTTAACGACAGAATATATGAGCACAAAGACCCCTGGCGGCTGGTGAGGCCCTTCTTTCATGGATAGTAGAGTCCATTCACCGCGTAACGGATGGCCAATTCCGACCAGGATTTGATCTGATGATTCTTTTCAAAAGTCCTGATGGCTTCCTCAATAAGGTGAGAGTCTCCTTTAGGATTTCTCGGGAGCCTAACACACCAAGGATCGTTAAGAAGGGTGGTGCGGCCGGTCGGGCGTCCATCTTTTGGAATGAAATCCAAATAGTAGATGGTGTCTTTCTCCATTTCTGCCGCCCGTCTGGCATCGCGAAGTTCTTTGCTGATATTTCGCCTCATATTGTGAGTGGTCTTGTGTTCCGCTGAATGTTAGCGCTGACCCGCGCGAGAACAAGCGTGGCGGCCCGGCCGGTCCGCGTTGGGTCTGGCGATTGGTTCGCAAATTTCTTTTTCACAGCAGTTTTGTGACGTAAGGAACGCCTCCAGCCTTTGATAGATATTCGTCGAAGCCTCGAACACGATCAGAAAGTCCCATATTCGCTGCAGCAAGGGCCAGTAACTCCACGACTTTTAACCCTTCCATTCCTGACTTCTTGTAGGCTTTTTCGAGAGCGTCCAAAGCCAGCTCGAGCTCATTGTGCTCAAGATATTCTTGGAACTCGTGAATCTCGTCAGCGCAGATGCCTTCTGCGGCCTCGGAAAGATGTGATCGCGCATCGATCAGATACGCCGTTGTTTTCTTCCAAGATTCGATAAGAGCTTTCGGGGGCATGATTCCTGAGCGTGATTTTTTCATTGAAGGGCTATCGTCAGAGGTCATGGCATTTTGCGCGAGCTTCGGTGTTTCGGATAAATCGACAAATTTAAAATGGGGAGTTCTAATTGGCGATGCTATGAAATCAGACTTCTACCGCCCTTTCGTATGGGCGGCAATTCTCATCATTGTCCTATGGCTCTTTACGATCGAAAATATCGATTGGAAGATCACACCCGACACGCTCGAACCACTGTTCACGGGGCTCGCGTTCGTGGCAGTTCTCGCAACTTTTATTCACGAACGGCAGCAAGCACGGGATAAGGGAAACGAACACCAAGAGTTGTTGCGTGAAATGCGGACACAAATACGTGAAACGCGCGCACAAGTAAAAGCGACCTGCCATGCCGCAAAAATCTCTGCGCTTACGGCATCGATAGCGGTCGACCGGGCAGAACTCGGGCAAATTAATCTCACAGGGGTTGTGATGAACACCGGTAGCGCCCAGCAGGCCCAAAATCGCAAATCTGAAATCGAAACCCGGCTTCGCTGTAACGAAAAGAGCCTGCGGGATGCGGCAACAATCACAGAGTTTTTTTAACAGGTTGGTCAGGCAGGGACACGCGGGCGGAAATTAATTCTGGCCGAGCGGAAATCCATCTCGGTAAAAGGAGAATTCTCGCGCTGAAGCGCGGCTGTGCTTACCATTCCTGCTTCCAGCCGGCTTTTGTCGAGGAGTCGGAGCAGTTGCTTGCGAAAAAACACATTGGATGCCGTCGGCGTCTTCGGCAGCGCCCGCAACGCCCGCTCGATTACCGGCACCCGCTGCCGTGCCGTCATCTTCCGGGCACGCGCCAGCCACGCGGCACGGATAACAGCCGCAGAAGCCTTGGTGGAACGTTGAACCGCAGTTTTCAAGATGCCCCAACCTAACGCATGGGCATCTTTGGACAAGCCAAAGAACTTAGACGAGAAGTGACGGTAAATGGCGGAGCGAGCCGGGACGGGGCGGCGAGGGTCACGCGTGGCCAGCCCCGCCGGTCGGCGAAGCGGGAGGTTCCCTGCTCCTTGGGGAGCGGGGGAAGGGGCGTGTGGGGCGGTGGTTATTTAAGTTGTCTGGGAAACAAGTTTCGAGGCTACTTGCATTTGGAAGAAGCAGCTAAACCTTAACTCGGATGTTATGAATGTCACCGAAGAAACAATTTGGAACGAGATCACTGATCGCGCGAAGGTAAAATGCGACTACGCGACGTTCGAAAGCCAATTCAGCAAGCTAGGCGAAGAGCGCATGGCCGAGACTTTGCTCTTTATGATCATAGTCGGGTTTGCCTCCGGTAAAACGAAAGAGGCTATCGCTAGCGAATGTCGCGGGGAGTTACTCTTGCTCGGACTGGGGCTCGATGAGCGGTCATTCGAGGAGTTTCTCAAGCTGAAGGATCAGGAATTGGCGACCGAAATTGAATCAGTTCGATTTGCCCAATCGATGCTCGACCAAGGCATGCCTGCTGGAGCGGTTCGTGAGGCTGTTCTGCAAATGTTTACTTAGAGCTTGAAGAAGAACCAGGCCCGTCTCCGCCAAGGCTTCTATGGGCAGGCCAGCCCCGCCGGTCGGCGAAGCGGGAGATGTTTCCCGCGGTGTGCTCCGTCACGTGAGCGCGGCTATTTCCCGAAGTTTGTGGCGGAGAGTCGACAATCGCTGCTGACTGGCGCGGTCGGGAGGCAAGTGGCCGGGCAATGCCTCATCGAAAGAGTGGGCGCCGACCAATCCGCGTACCGATGCGATCACATACTGGCGTAATTCCGCCGGAGCCTCGTTTACTTCCGCCGCGATCTTCTCCCGGCCATCGATCACGGTGACAAAATCCTCCAAGTCTTGGCTGGCATAGTAGTCGCCCTTGCCTCGGTCGGTGAATGCGACGTGTTTTGTGGCAAGAAAGGCAACCGGGGAAATTAATTTGAGCCGGGTGTGCGTGAATTCCTGCTCGGTCGCCGTGGCCAACGCTTCCTTGAACCAAGCCGTGTTAAGGCCGAGAAATTCGCCTTCGGTCGGCATGATGTCCACGGTCAGGTTGCCAAGCGTCCACCGGCAGCGCGGTGCGTTTTCCCGCATGTCGTGATCGAAGCCGAGGCTGCGCAGCTTTGCCTCCACGTCGGAAAAACGCTGCGAGGTCACGGCTTCGAGGATGACATCCACGTCGTCGGTCGGACGCGCGGGCGCCAACGTTGGATGGTCCAGCAAAAGGTTCACGATGGAGCCACCGACAAAAGCGTAGTCCAGTCCAAGGCTGTCCAGACGGTCGGCGACCGCACGCATGGAGGCGAGGTTAGGCAGCGACATGGGTTTTTAGGCGATGGATGATTTCCTTTTCCGCCAGGGTGCGTTCACGCGCCCGACCGATACGTAGAGCGTCGACTAAGGCCAGCAAATCGTAAAGTGCCGGATCGCGCCGCGCCGCGCCCGGCACGCTGCGATAAAGAGGCTGCACAGCCGCGCCCTGCACCTGTCCTTCTCGGTCCGGCCAAACAGGAGGAATCTGTTCCGATGCGCTGAATTTGCCGGACAGGGCCGGAGCTGCCCATGCGGTTGGCATTCCGCGGGTAATTTCTTTTGGGCTGGCCGGAAAGGCATGCGGCACGCCGTGAACGAGAAAATTGCGGAAAACTTCCCGCCGGATTTCCCGTGTTTCAGTGTCCATCAAACGGGCGTCCCCCAAACGGCGAACGGCGGCATGGACTTCCGAGGCGCTCAGGCCTAGTTCTTGACCCATTTCGGCATAGCTTTGCCGGCTTCCTTGAAGGCATAGCTTGAGGGCGACGACAACGTCCTGTGGCTTGGTAAGCATAGTAATACGTTATTCGCGAATAGCGAATATTCAAGCTCATTTTCCCCGCTTTCTGGTTGTCAAAAAGACAAAGGGGCGCGACACGCCAATTGACGGGCACATTAATATTATGATACTTAAAACACGCAATAGGCGTATTTTTAAAACATGACTCAGCCGCTCAACACCAAACGATTAATGAAGGCTTACCCGCAACTTCGCGAGGCGCTGCTCGACTTGCTCTGGCAGCAATGGGCGGCGCTTGGCGTGGCCGGCGCAACCAAGGCCGGCGCGGAATGGTGCGTCGATCCTGAAGCCCTCGTCCTCATCACGACGACGCAGGGCCGGATCGATCCGCGCCTGTTTAACGAGATGCTCGATTGGCTTTGGGTGCACGGGGAATCCGTGAACGTCCAACGGCTGAAAAACATCCAGAAGGCGGTGGGCTTGGGCGACCGTCGCGTGCTGGGCGCCATCGCCGCCTGGCTCAGTCAGCGTTCGACTCTGAGCAAGTGGAAGCCACTCGCCGCGATCTCAAAGCCTGTTGCAAAGGCAGAATCCCTTTTCATTTCAAAAGACGGAACACCCCAGCCGTCCTTCGGCCAGGCCGATCCAATTTTTCTGAAGCACGGATTTCATCGCGGCCCGATCAAACGCCGCGAGCTGAGTCAGGCACCGAACCCGCTTTTGCCGGCCACGCTGCTTTGGAAGCTCCGCGCCCTGTTTGGCGTCCAGGCGCGGGCCGAAATCCTGCTCTGGCTGCTCACGCACGAAAGCGGGCACGCGGCCGACATTGCGCGCGGGACGTTTTATTTTCCGCGAACCGTCGATGAAACACTCAAGGAACTGGCGGCATCCGGCATGGTGAAATCCGCGCGAGCCGGACGCGAAAAACGCTATTGGTTGAAGCCGGGTGAGTGGAGCTTCCTCCAAACATGGAACCGACCGGATGGTTTTCCCCGCTGGATCGACTGGGCTCGTTTCTTCACCGTGCAGGAGCGCATCGGCGCTGTGCTTAGCAACCGCGAACTCAGCCCAATGCTGCAAGCGTCCGAGCTGCGCCGCGTCTTTGATGAGCTTCACCCCGTGCTCACCGACGGCGGATTACTGCCGGCCTTCGCCGCCAGCCGAAACGACACCGGCCTCGCCTTCACCGACGCGCTGCTCGAAGACCTGCGCGCCCGGTTCGCTGAACTTTTCTAGCCATTCTTTCGCAGCCATGTGTAAACCTCTTTTGGCGGGGTGCCTCCATACCCCTCAACCAAAAACGCCAATTTCAGAATTTTCTTAGGAAAATCAACGAATGCCAAACACTGAAGGGAACCGGACTCGTCCTGCATTGGTTCCTCATTGGTGAACCCACTGAACTCGATCTTATGTAGTTCGATCTGATCCACCGTGTCTTTTGTGATGACTCTGAACCCGGCATGGGTAAATGCGCTTGGCACTTTGCCGAGGTGCTGTCGCAGCAGATCATCCAGTATCGCGCTGCTATTATTGGTCGCAATGAAGACTACGTTTGATTGTCTGAACGCACTATGTTGCGGAAATTTATCCCAATGCCCTGGAATAAAGACGTTAAAAACGACGGGGTTCCCGGTGATGGATGTTTGCGCCTTGAGCTCAAGTGAGCCGTCGCTTTGGTGCTCAATGTCGGTAATTAAAAGCAAAAGATTAATTGAGCGAACTTCTCCACCGGAGCCATATGTAAGGGTGGTCGTTGCGACTGGCTGACTATGTCTCGTGCCGACGCACCCAACCAAAAGTACTGCCAAGAATAGAAACGGCCACTTCATTGGTTAATATTACTCGCCTCTCATGAGCGAGGTTCGCGGTTTCGCGTTCGTTCTGCAAGCCTCCGGAGGACGATTCGGTGCATAAAACGAAGAGTAAGCGAGGGACAAAACGATGGAAATCGTGTCGCCCGGCAAGCGGCCAGCACCCGAATCGGGTGCGAAGCGGGGCCGCGCCGGCCGGCCTGAACGCTTCAAAAGCCCCCAATCTCGACCCTTTTCCCAGCATCGAATTGGCGTGATCGATCGTCTTTTCAGCGCGCTGTCCCGCCGCTTTGGCCCGCCATGAGCCGTTTCGACAAGCCCAAGGCCCTGAGTCTATCGAACGGGCAAGCTGGTGCAATGCGCGTCGAATGGCTTCGATAAGCGTTGCCGGTTTTCTGACGATTTGCGCACTTTTTCCTTGTGGAGAGGCAAGGCCCTAACGACTTCGTTAGGTGTGTAAGTGCCAAATTTCCCGGTTCGCATTTCAATGACTTACGTCTCCAACGAACTCGATGGGGTTTTGCGTCTGGGGGTAAAACAAGTGCGCAAGTCGTCGCTGACCGGGCGAGCTTTTTCGCAGCGCCGGAGGATCGAAAAAGAACGGGTATACCATTTCTAGGGTAGATGAGACCGCCGCCCAAAATGGCTCTTTTTTCTTGAATTCCGACGCCTCACGAAGTCGGGAGGGTATTGCGTCTGGGGGTAGAAAAAGGGCGGGCACGCTGCACCACCAAGCCGGCTTTTTCGTAGTGGCGGACTTTCGAAAAAAGGCGGGCATACCCTTTTTAGGGTAGATGGGCCCGCCGCGCGAAACGCCCGGTTTTCTTGAATTCCGATGCCCAACGAACTCGATGGGGCCTTGCGTCTGGGGGTGAAAAAGGGCGGGTGACGCGGCGTCACCAAGCCGGCTTTTTCGTAGCGCTGGACTTGTGAGAAAAATCGGGAGCTACCCTTTTTATGGTAGGCGCGCTACCACGATTAAGGTAGGACAACAAACTTGCCTGCCGGAAAAATCGGCGTGTGGTTGTCGGCAGAAAATAAATTTTGAAAAAGGAAAACTGCGATGAACTCCGCCACCATTTCCGAAACCCCTGTGCTTATCACGCTGAAGCAAGCCGCGCAGCGCCTCGCGATATCGCGGCGCACGCTGGAACGATTGATCGCCGCAGGCGCGTTTCCATCTCCGCTCAAGATCGGTCGTGCCTCGCGGCTTTCCGTGCAGGACATCGACGATTACTGCGAACAATTACGTTCTTTTGAACGATTCTAAAGAGCACTCACAAGGGCACTCACACGAAGCGGTCGTTTTGGGGTCTGATGGGTCGCGGTGCGTCGCGACCGGTCGCACGGACGCAGTTTCGCAAGCTCCTGCAAGTGTCGCGGTTGGGTCATATTTCGTGAAAGCCACGAAGGACATGCGCGAAAAAACCGCCGGAAAATTCCCGGAGGTTTTTTAAAATGCCATTTTGTCCGCCTTCGCTCTTCCAGCTACGGCGTGACATTTTTTCGCAAAGCGAAAAAATGGAGCGGGCGAAGAGACTCGAACTCTCGACGTCCACCTTGGCAAGGTGGTGCTCTACCAACTGAGCTACGCCCGCAGTGCAGAGGGAAAGTGCTACGCAGCGCAGTGGCCGGGTCAACTGCATTTTCTTGCGAGTGAGTTTTCAAACTGGCCGTAGTTTTTGCTTGAGACCTTTGAGTGAACCGCTACCTTTATTAAAAAAGGTAGCTTGCTGTATTCATAAAGATGAGTGTAAACGAAAAATTTTCGGCGATTCGCAAAGGCCTGCTCGAGTTCCTCGTGTTGAAAATTATCGCGGCCGAGAAGGTCTACGTCGCGGATATTTTAAAACAATTCAGCGCGACCGAATTCACCACGCAAGAGGGCACGTTGTATCCCTTGCTGAGCAAGATGCGCCGCGAGGGGCTGGTCGATTATGAATGGAAAGAATCGGAGGCTGGCCCGCCGCGGAAATACTACCAGCTCACGGCCAAAGGCCGGGACCAGCTGCGTGAGACGCTGGACTACTGGGGCAAAATCAGCGGCACCGTCAAAAATCTCGGGCAAAAATAACGCGCGCACCATCACCATGAATAAAGTCATTAACATCAATCTCGGCGGCACCGCCTTTCAATTGGAAGAAGGCGGCTACGATACCCTGCGCACCTACCTGGAGACGGCGGCGGCAAGATTGCAGGGCAATCCAGATCGGGATGAAATCATGTCGGATATCGAGCAGGCGATCGGGGAGAAATTTCGCGCGCTCTTGGGTAGTCACAAGAACGTTGTCGTCACCACTGAAGTCACCGCGGTGCTCGACGAGATGGGGCCGATCGAAGACGGCTCGAGCGCGGCCGGGGATCCGCGCGCAGGCGACGACAAGGCCCGAACGGAAACCGGCGGATCCGGCCCAGCCGAGACCGGGCGGCCACCGGCCCAGCCGGGCAGACCGAAGCGCTTCTATCGAATAAAAGAAGGGGCAATGCTGGCGGGCGTCTGCAATGGTCTTGCCGCCTACCTCAACATCGACCCAACCCTCGTGCGGCTGGCCTTTATCCTGTTGCTGATGGTATGGGGCACGGGAGTGTTGGTTTACTTTGTGCTGGCCCTTGTCGTGCCCAAGGCGCGTTCCCCGGAAGAGAAAGCCGCCGCCTGCGGCGAACCGTTTACGGCGCAGGAATACATCCGCCGTGCCAAAGAAGGATATTATGGCGCAATGAAAGATTTCCCGGATCGCAAGGCGCGGCGTGAGTGGAAGCGGCGGTTCAAGCAGGAAATGCGCGCGAAAGGGGATGAATGGCGGTACAACTGGCATCGTTATTGGGCGGAGTCTACGGACATCCATCCGGGAGCCGGACTTGCCTTGCCCTTGCTTTCCGTGCTGCACGGGGTGTTCGCCATCCTGTGGGTCTGTGCCTTGATTTCACTGCTGGCCACCGGCGCGGTGTTTGGAATCGTGCTTTCGTCCAGCGTGCCGATATGGATCGCCGTGCTGGTGATGCTTATCGCTTATAAAATTTTCGTCTGGCCTTTGCAGGCGGCGCGACGCGCCTGCTATTACGGTTACGGCCGCCCAAAATGGGCGAGGCCTTCCATGTTTCTGCTCGATGCGTTAATCTGGCTCGCCGTTATGGCCGCGTTCCTCTGGCTGGGCAGCCATTTTTTTTCGCAACTATGCGAGGCCGTTCGAAACATCCCGGCGGTCGTCCACGATGCCGTTCACCAGATCAAACAATGGTGGCATGGAAAGTGAGAGGCGCAGACGCCAAATGACGCCGCAGGTCGATCCTTCACTGTATCGAGGCCGGCTTGGATTTGTACCGTAAAACTTCATGAAGCAACGCGCCGATCGCTTCGTCGCAGGCTTTGAACGCGTTGTCACCACCTTGATTGCAGGCGACGAGCACGGCGAAATCTTTCTCCGGTGCCACCCAGACGTCGCAATACCACATGGTATTGCTGCCGGTATGAGTAAGGGCGAGGCCGACGCTGTCTGTCTTGTCGCCTTTCGCCCACGGACGCTGGACGACCATCCAACCGCAGGCATATTTTTCTCCCGGTCCGGGCGCGGGAGCATGCAGCATGGCGAAAGAATCGGCCGAGAGAAGGCGCACTTCACGGTTGGGATTGGAGGGATCGCCGCGAAGATGGAGGGCAATGAACTTTGCCCAGTCAGGCATGCTCATGTAAACTGTCCCGGCGGGAGCAATGGCCGGTGGATTGTCACTTCGCGGGCCTGGCTCAATCGGCTTCCCAGAGGCGGTGTGGCCAAGCGGCTGGTCAATTTTGCCGAATTCTCCCGGTGCGCCAAAGCCGGCGGTCGTGATGTTCAAGGGCTTGAAGAGCCGTTCCTGGAGCAATCCCTCCCAGGCGCGGCCGGTGATCTTTTCGGCCATCGCGCCGACTATTGCGTAATCGGCATTTGAATACACGAATTTGCTGCCTGGCGGATACTCCGGCGGACTGGACAGAACCCCTGCAACCAGCTGCAGGCGCTGCTGGGTCGGCGTGCCTTTGCGTTCCCACAGACGGGTCCAGAGCCCGTCGGCATGGAGATCGGCCGGCGCACCGGCGCGATGGGTCAGGAGCTGTTCGATGGTAACTGTCTTCCAGGCCGGATCTATATCCTTGACGGTGTCGCCAAAAACATCGCCAATGGTTGTGCTCCAGGTCAGCCGGCCCTCCTCGATCAGCATCGCGATCAGTGTCGCGGTCATGGCCTTGCCATCGGATCCAAGATGAAATCGGTCATCGATGGTGATGGGCGTGGGCGAACCGGCTTTGCGGGCGCCGGCAACTCCTTGGGCGATGATATGGTCGCCTTGCAGCACGACCGCCGCCATGCCGGGGATGCCATATTTGGCGATAATCGGTTTCAAAACGTCATTCACATTAACGACACTGTCGACGGATGATGGCTGCGCGGTGGCGGCCAGGGGCAGGATAGGCAGCCATACGGAGAATAAAAGGCCTTGTGCAACGGTGCGAAACGGCCAGCTCGGTGTTTTATGCGGGGTGAGGGCGCCCCGCCCACAACATGAAATCCGGCCATTGACCTTAGCTTGACCCTGAACATCGAGCTTTGAACCTGGAACCTGGAACTTGGAACCTTGATCTTTCATCACCGGTCGGTGACATCGAGTTCGGGCCATTGCGAGAGCTTGCGGTGCAGCGTGCGGCGGCTGATGCCCATGAATTTCGCGGCCTTGGTGCGGTTGCCGCGCGACTTGATCAGCGCTTCGTGCAACAGGTGTTTTTCATTTTCCTCGACCGAAAGCGAGGCGGGCGGCGGCGCGGCGGCCGGGGTGCCGGAAGCCGCGGCTCCGTGCGCGGCCGGCTCGTTGCGGAATTTCGGCTCGAGGTCGAATTCGGTCAGCTTGCCGTTGCGGCGCAGCACGACGGCGTTTTCGGCGAAATTGCGCAGCTCGCGGATATTGCCGGGCCATGGGTAGGCTTGCAGCGTGTGCAATGCGCCCGGCTCGATCGCGAGCGGCGGCACTTTGTTTTCGTCGGCAAAAATCTTGATGTAATGCGACAGCAGCAGCGGGATGTCCTCGGCGCGCGCGCGCAACGGCGGCAGGGTGATGCGGATGACGTTGAGGCGGAAGAACAGGTCTTCGCGGAATTTGCCTTCCTTCACCAGCTGCTCGAGGTGGCGGTTGGTGGCGGCGACCAGGCGTACGTCGAGTTCGATGGGCTTGTTGCCGCCGACGCGCTCGATTGATTTGGTTTCGAGAAAGCGCAGCAGCTTAACCTGGGTCGATTGGGAGATCTCGCTGATCTCGTCGAGAAAGAGCGTGCCGCCGTCCGCCGCCTCGAAGCGGCCGATGCGGCGCTCGTTGGCGCCGGTGAATGCACCGCGCTCGTGGCCGAAGATTTCGCTTTCGAGCAGATTTTCCGAGAGCGCCGCGCAATGCACGGCGATGAATGGCCCGCGCGCCCGCGGGCTGGACTGATGGATGGCCTGCGCGATGAGTTCCTTACCCGTGCCCGATTCGCCTTCGATGAGGATGGTGGCCTTCGACGGCGCGACGAGCTTCACGCGTTCGATGACCTCGCGCAGTTTCTCGGAGTTTCCGACGAGACCCGCGAAGGAAAATTTTTCGTCGAGGCGCTCGTGCAGCTGCTTGACCTCGACTTCGAGCGTCTTGGTCTTGAGCGCGCGCTGGATCAGGACCTCAAGGCGCTCGATGTTGACCGGCTTGGTGAGAAAATCGACCGCGCCGCGTTTCATGGCCTCGACCGCGTTGTCGATGCTGCCGTAGGCCGTCATCATGATGACGGCGGGCTTGTTCGGCAACGCGAGGGCCTTGTCGATGATCTTCAGGCCGGATTTGCCCGGCATGCGGAGGTCGGTGACGATGACTTCGAATTCCTGCGAGTCCATGAGGTTGAAGGCCTCTTCGGCATTGCTGGCGATGGACACGTCATAATTTTCCTGCAAAGCCTGCTGCAACCCCTCGCGGGTATGCTTCTCGTCATCGACAATGAGGACACTCGGAACCATTATCCTCCAATGACAGCAGAGCCACTCGGCCGGTCAACGGGAAATGAGACGGAAAGGCACAGTTTTACGGGGTTATGGCTAACAAAACCGGGCGATTTGCGCGCTGATTTCATCCGGGTGGCCGGATCAACCCATCGGCCCGCACTGCGAGGATGCCATTGATCATGAATTGCACGGCAATAGCGGCGAGCAGCAGGCCCATGATGCGAATAGCGATGCTCAAAGCGATTGGGCTAAACCAGTGCATCCCGCGGGCCGAAAAGCGCAGGATGGTGTAGGTCGCCGCACAAACCGCCACGATGCTTACGCACAAGGCGATGTGCTGGGACAGGCCTTGGGCTTGGTTTTGCAGGATGATGACGGTGGAAATGGCGCCCGGGCCGGAGAGCATGGGAATGGCCAGCGGAGTGACCGCGATGTCCATCTTCTCCATGCCCGCAGCGGTTTCCTCGCGCGTTTCCATCACCCGCGAACGCTGCGCCCGCAGCATGTCCAGCGCGACCAGCAACAGCACGATGCTGGCGGCAATCTCAAAGGCCGCCATGGTAATACCGAGAAACTTGAAAATCCACTGCCCGGCGAAGGCAAAGGCCAGCAGGACTCCCGCCATGACAAACGACGCCAGGCGGGCCATGCGGATGCGATCAGCCGGTGTGTTGGTCGGCGTCATCGCGATAAACGCCGGTACGGCGGCGAGCGGATCGACGATCACAAAGAGCGAACTCGACGCGAGAAGGATGTAGGCCGAAAGGGACATGTGCCAGAATAAGAATGACCGGCCAGCCGGATCTTTTGCAAATCTAACCACGGAGCATCGGTTGGCTTGCCGGATAAGAGAGGTTGATCGACGCTTGTACCCGACGGGGCTTGCTACGGGCTGGCGTCTTCGAAGATAAAGACCAACGCCCTCGGGGAAACGAACATTCCGAAGGTGAGGCAACTTAGCGAAAGAAACTCCACCATGGGCGACAGATCTCCGAAATCGGTACAGAAACAGGCATCGCAAAAGCAGTCGAAAAACAACGACTCAAATAAAAATAAGCAGGCGCTCATCACGTCGCAGCAGGCAACCAAGGCCAAAGCCGCGGCGAATAAGAAGAAGTAAGCAGCCCTCTAACCGTTTAACCCAGCTTCCTGATATCAGGAAGCTGGGTTGAATGTAGTTTGAGTTTAAATAGACTCATGACGGGTGAAATTGTCATTCCGAGCCGTGCGAGGAATCTCCGAAATTGAAATCGATACCAACGTGCCGTAATATTTGGACTGTGAGGTAGGGCGCGACCGCCGGGCGCGCCGACATGTTCTCGGCGGTCCCGGCGGTCCCGCCCTACCACCGGATCGACTAGCGAGAAGTCTAATTATCTCGTGCCATTGGTATGACAAGAACGGCAGGGATTCCTCGCCCGTCTCGGAATGACAAAATAATAGATGGGTCGCAAAGGCATGCCGATGTGACCCATGAAGGCGAAAATTCTCCAGCTACTGCTTACAGCTGCGAGTTGGTTGTGGAGTTGAACTTCATGCCCGCGGTTGACTCAAGGCTGCTGAGTGCGCTGTCAATCACGGCATAGATCTTGGCCCGGTCAGTCGCATTGCTAAGATCGAGCGTCGCACTGCCGGAAACACCCTGTTGGGCCAGGGCGGAATTGAGCGCGGCCTGCGCCTGCCCGGCGGTGAAGTATTGCGCGGCATTGGTCCCGTTCGAATAGGCGAGCGTCTGGACCACGTTGGAGAATACGTTGCTAAAGTTGCCCATATTGAAGGCGACGTGATTGGCCGGGGTAACTATCGTCGTCAGGCTCGTGGTCGGGATCGGATTGTCGTAGATTTGGTCGAGGTAATAGTGAACCTGGTACGGGTACTGTACATAGGTGCTCGAATTGCCCCAAACCGAACTGTACGAATCGACCGAGGCTACCGTTGATGCGGTGGCCGTGGCACCTTCCGTGCTGTAGTTTGCCACCAGGCCGCCGTAGTAGCCCTGGTTGTAGGCCGCGTTCAGGATCATATCGAGGAAGCTGTTCGGCAAATGGACGAAATTAGCCAGGGCGTTGTCGTAGGCCGGTTCCCAAGGTGTCGCCCATCCGCCGGGGCCTTTGCCGGTCACGTTCAGCGCCACCAGGTCGTTGTAATGGAAGTAGGCGCAGAGCATGGGCCCGTAATACTTGTTGTTGAACGACGGCGGGGTGGCCTTGGTATACTGGGTGGACGCCGTGGCCATGGTGTAGCCGATGTTCTTTTGCACCGCGATGTAGTTGATCATCGAATGCCCCGCCGGCACATAGCTTCCGGCCACCATGTCGATCGCGTAGTTGTTAATTTGATACGGGCCGCCCTGGCCGGCCCCCATCACCGCCTGTTGGTTGGGCGACGGGTCGATCAGGGTGCTGCTGGACATATAATCCTGCGTGGCAATGTTCTCCTGCAGCAGCTGGCCGAACAGCGAGCCGTAAAGGTAGTCCTTGTTGAACTGAATGCCCGGATAGTATTCTTCGATCAGATGTCCGTACATCACCCCGGCGATGGTGTTGGACATGATCAGGTCGGTGTAGTTGTCGCCGGTCAGCGTCAGGCTGTCTTCCGACGATCCCGCGCCCAGCAGCAAATGGAAATTAATCGTGCCGGTGGTCGTCACCGGCGACGTGCCACCTGAATTGGTCGTGGCGTTCACCGGGGCGCTGAAGGCGCTGTCGCCCGCGCTGTTGTCAGCGCGCACCGTGTAAGTGTGGGTCGAGGAGGCGGAGAGACCGGTGTTCAAGTAAGGGCTGTTGACACCGGACACAACCATTCCATCCACCTGCAGGTCGTAGCTGGTTGCGCCAGCCGAGGCGCTCCACGTCACGGTGATCTGACTCGAATTGTTGGCAGTTGCCGAGAGCCCCGCCGGCACGGACGGAACGGTCGGGGCGCTTTGGGTCGTGGCCGAGACCGAGGCGCTGAAGGCGCTGTCGCCGACGCTGTTATCGGCGCGCACGGAGTAGGTGTGAGTCGAGGAAGCGAACAACCCGGTGTGCACGTAGGGGCTGCTCACGCCGGACTGAACCACACCGTCCACGAGCAGGTCGTAGCTGGCGGCGCCGTTCGACGCGTTCCATGTCACGGTGATCTGATTCGTGCTGTTGGCGGTGGCGGACAAACCAGTGGGCACGGCCGGGATCGTCGGGGGAACCTGAATCGGGGCTTTGACGGAATTGGCAAAGTTGTAGCCGTTGGAGGCGTCCCAGTTGATCGACCAAGTCATGGCACCGCGAATGGTGGGATAGGTATGCGGGGGGCGGAAGGTTCCGCCGCTTGCGCCGGTGGCGAGGATGTTGAGTGCTTGGTTGATGATCGCGGGTGAAACATAGCCGCTGCCGGCGGCCGAGGTGGAGGCGGGCAGGCCGAGTCCGACCTGGTCGGGGCGCAGGCCGTTTTCAAGCTGGATGGTGGCGAGCGCGGTGAGGAAATCGACGCTGCCCTCGGAGTATACTTTGCCATCATAGCCGAGCATGGAGCCCGAGTTGTAGTACTGCATGTTGCAGATCGTGAGGATGTCCTTGATCGAGAGCGCCAGTTTGAAGTACTCGGTCGAGGTGTTCTGCATGTCGAGCGTCTGGGGCGCCATGGTGATGATCGAACCGCTT
>Ga0210395_10002063_pt1 | contig 15690 bp, 15 predicted proteins | sample IncBWH4OmetaG_FD_150861 | JGI IMG/M metagenome (GOLD analysis project Ga0210395, IMG submission 150861) | Forest soil microbial communities from Barre Woods Harvard Forest LTER site, Petersham, Massachusetts, United States - Inc-BW-H-4-O ... | reverse complement strand
GACGCGGCCCCTGGTCCGGTTGCGGAACTTCGCCAGGTGGCTGGTTATCTGCTCGAAGGCCGGATACGCGAACGCGTCGAACTGCATCTCCACGACGGGGCGCAGCCCGTTCATCGCCATGCCGATGGCCGTGCCGACGATGCCTGACTCGGTCAGGGGAGTGTCAAAGACCCGCGCGTCCCCGTACCTGGCCGCCAGCCCGTCGGTCACCCGGAACACGCCTCCCAGCGGCCCGACGTCCTCGCCGAAGACCAGGACGGTCTCGTCCTCGCTCAGCGCATCGGCCAGCGCCTGGTTCAGCGCCGCCGCCATCGTCACCTCGGGCGTCGCAGGTGGCCGCGCATGGCCGCGTTCGGCGATCGCGGTCATCGCGATACCTCCGGATCCTCCGCTGCGGCGGCAAGTTCAGCCGACAGCTCCTGCAGCTGCCCGCGCAGCGCCGGGGTCTGCTCGGCGTAGACGTGCCGGAACAGGTCAGCGGGATCCTGCTCGGTGCGGGTGTTCATCCGCTGCCGCAGCGCGGCCGCCTCGGCCTCGGCCTCGGCCTCCAGGGCGGCGACCGCCGGCTCGTCGAGCAGGCCGCGGCCGAGCAGATGCTGCCTGATCCGCGCCAGCGGGTCGCGGGCGAGCCATTCCGCTACCTCGTCCTGGCGGCGGTACCGGGTGGCGTCATCGGCGTTGGTGTGAGCCTCGACGCGGTAGGTGAGCGCCTCGATCAGGGTCGGCCCGCGACCCTCCGCGGCGTACGCCACCGCGCCCCGCACGGCCGCGTACACGGCAGCGGCGTCGTTGCCGTCGACCAGCATGGCGGGGATCCCGTAGCCGATTCCCTTGTGGGCCAGCGAGGGGGCGGCGGTCTGCTTGGACAGCGGGACGCTGATCGCGTAGCCGTTGTTCTGCACGAAGAACACCACAGGCGACTGCCAGACCGCCGCGAAGTTCAGCGCGGCATGCGTGTCACCCTCGCTCGTCGCGCCGTCACCGAGCATGACCAGGGCCACCGTGTCCTCGCCCTTGAGCCTGGCCGCGTGAGCCACGCCGACGGCATGCAGCGCATGGGTCGCCAGCGGGGTGCACTGCGGGGCGACGCGGTACTCGTACGGGTCATACCCGCAGTGCCAGTCCCCCCGCAGCAGCGAGAGCGCCTCAACGGGATCCACGCCCCGGCACACCACGGCCATCGAGTCGCGGTAGGTCGGGAACAGCCAGTCCTGCGGGCGGAGCGCGACCACCGCACCGATCTCGCTCGCTTCCTGGCCGTGCGCCGACGGGTACACAGCGAGCCGTCCCTGCCTGGTCAGGGCCGTCGCCTGCGTGTCGAAACGCCTGGCCAGCACCATCTTCCTGTGCAAAGCGACAAGCACGTCGTCGTCCGGCATATCAAGATCGGCGGGCCGAACGATCCGGCCATCAGCCGCCAGCAACGTCAGCGGGGTCCCGGTCGGTAGCAGCTCCCGAGGTTTTCCGCCGCGGGGGACTGCACGCGTCACAGAGGTCACAAACGCTCCGATCGAAGACAGACAACTAGTAGCAATCCTGCGATCATGCGCGCCGAACATCTAGTAGTCAGCGAAAAACAGAGACAGAGTGGCAAATAGAACAGCAGTCTCTGGACGTACGGCGCCCGCGATCGACCGCTGCGGCCTCCGGCTGGACAGGTGGCCCTCGGCGTCGCACACCTATCCCACCGAGGAGAACGAGCGGATCATCGGCTGGCTGGACTGAGACCCTGTCATCCCGAAGGATGACCCGCTCCGCCACCGGTCGTAGAAGAAAATCGCCTCTCCCACCGACGCGCTCCGCAGCGCCTTCCCGGTTACCTGGACGCAGGGAAACACCCGGGAACCTACGGAAGGAATCGGCGATGATCGAGGCACGGGGCCTATCAAAACGTTACGGGGACAAGCTAGCCGTCGACGACCTGTCGTTCACGGTGCGGCCCGGCCGGGTCACCGGCTTCCTGGGGCCGAACGGCGCGGGCAAGACCACGACCATGCGGATGATCCTCGGGCTCGACCGCCCGACCGCCGGGTCGGTTACCGTCAACGGCAAGCCGTTCGCTGCGCTGTACAGCGCGATGCGCGAGGTCGGCGCGCTGCTCGACGCCAAGGCGGTACACGGCGGCCGCAGCGCGTACAAGCACCTGCTGTGCCTGGCCGAGACGAACAGCATCCCGCGTAGCCGGGTCGACGAGGTCATCGGCATCGTCGGGCTGGAGGACGTGGCGGGCAAGCGGTCCAAGGGCTTCTCGCTCGGCATGAGCCAGCGGCTGGGCATCGCCGCGGCCCTGCTCGGCGACCCGGACGTGCTCATGTTCGACGAGCCGGTCAACGGCCTGGATCCGGAGGGGATCCGGTGGATCCGGCTGCTCATGCGGTCCCTGGCCGCCGAGGGCCGCACGGTGTTCGTCTCCAGTCACCTGATGTCGGAGATGGAGAACACCGCGGACCACCTCATCGTGATCGGCCGCGGCAAGCTGATCGCGGACTGCCCGGTCGCCGAGTTCACCACCGGCGGGACGGCACAGGCCGCGACCGTGAAGACCCCGGATGACCGGCGGCTGGCCGAGGTGGTGACGGCGGCCGGCGGGAGGCTGGAACCGGGCGAGGCCGGCGAGCTGACGGTCCGCGGCCTGTCCGCGGAACAGGTCGGCGGACTCGCGCTCACTAACGGCATCCTGCTTCACTACCTCGCCCCGGCCCGGGTGTCCCTCGAGGAGGCGTTCATGGAACTGACCGCGGACAGCGTCGAATACCAGGCGAAGGCGAGGGGTTGATCATGACCACGGCAGCAATACCCGCCACCCCGGCGCGGACCCGGGCGGTCCCGCCCGCATCGAGCCGGCCCGGCCTGCCCGGGGCGCTGCGCTCGGAACTGACCAAAATCCTCTCGGTCCGCTCCACCTACTGGACGCTGCTGGCGCAGGCGGTGGCGAGCATCGGCTGGGCCGTCCTGTTCTGCGCGGGCACGATCTCGCACGGGAAAGGCTCCGACTTCGACGCGGCGCAAGCGAGCCTCTTGGGGCAGGTCGCCCTCGGTGAGCTGATCATCGTGGTGCTCGGAGCACTGGTCATCACCTCGGAGTACTCCACCGGGATGATCCGCACCTCGCTGGCGGTGATGCCGCGCCGCGGCGTGCTGTACGCGGCCAAGGCGATCGTGTTCGCCGCCGTCACGTTCACGATCTCCCTGGTCACTAGCTTCCTGGACTTCTTCGTCGGACAGGCCATCCTGTCCGGTAAGCACTACAACACCACGCTGACCCAGCCGGGGGTGCTGCGCGCCGTGCTGCTGTCGGCCGCGATCGTCACCGTCTTCGGGCTGCTCGCCTACGGGGCCGGCGCGATCATCCGGCACACCGCGGGGGCGATCACCACGATCCTCGGGGTGATCTTCCTGATCCCGGCGCTGGCCGAGGCGCTGCCCACCAGCTGGTTCCAGGCCATCGTCCGGTGGCTGCCCGGCGGCGACGCGCTCATCCCCATCGCCCGCTCCACGCCCCCGTTCGACCCCTACCTGTTCTCCGCCTGGGGTGAGTTCGCTGTGTTCTCCGGCTACGCGGCGGTCCTGCTCGCCCTCGGCGCCTGGCTGTTCATCCGCCGCGATGCGTGACACGACGGCGCAGCATCAGGCTGGTTACCCTGGATCCGTGGAACGGGCCTACCCCCGGCTGCGCCGTCACCCGTGGCTCGTGGACGGTGCACTGGCGGCCGTCCTGCTGGGCCGGCAGCGCCAACCCTACCTCGGCCACCCTGCCGTCCTGCCGGCCAGCCTCGCGCTGGCCGGCATGGTGCTGGTGCGCCGTCGCTTCCCGGTCGGCGCCTACGCCGCCGCGGTCGCGCTCGGTGTCGCCCAGGTGGCCATCGGCATCGGGCCGACCTTCACCGACAGCCCGCTGCAGCCCACGTTCGCCGATGTCGGCATCCTGGTCCTGCTCTACACCCTTGCTGCCGAACGGGCCAGACGGGTCTCGCTGCCGGGCCTGGTGGCCTGCGTGCTCCTGTTCGCGGTGGCCTTCGCGCGGTGGAACCCAGGACCGCAGCGGGGGCGTCCGATGGAGTTCTTCGTGGTCGGCGTGCTCTACCTGCTGGTCCCGGTGAGCGCCTGGGTGCTCGGCGACTCGATGGGCACCCGGCGGGCCTACTCCGCCGCGCTGGAGGAACGCGCCGTACGGGCCGAATGGGAGCGGGATACCCAGGCGCAGATCGCCGCCGCGGCCGAACGCGCCCGCATCGCCCGCGAGCTGCATGACGTGATCGCTCATAACCTCAGCGTCATGGTGGCGCAGGCCGACGGGGGCGCCTATGCCTTCGACGCCGCACCCGAGCGCTCACGTCAGGCCCTGGCCGAGATCGGCCGCACCGGCCGTCAGGCCCTGTCGGAAATGAGCAGCCTGCTCGGGGTGCTGCGCACCGGCCCGGAGGCGCCGCCGCTCGCCCCGGCGCCTGCGGCGGCCGAGATCGACCAGCTGGTGACCCAGGCTCGTGAGGCCGGCATGCGCGTCAGCCACACCGTAGAGGGCTCTCCGCGTCCCCTCCCGGGCGGCCTGTCGCTCGCGGCCTACCGGATCGTGCAGGAGGCCCTGACCAACGTCCGCAAGCACGCTGGCCCGGGGGCGGCTGCGGAGGTGACCTTGAGCTACGGCCCGGACGAACTGCTGGTCCGGGTCGCCGACGACGGCCGCGGTACCGCCGGGCTGCCGCGCTACGGCGCGGACCTCGCGGTCCCTGCGGACCCCGCGGGCCACGGGCTGGCCGGGATGCGAGAGCGAGCGGCGATGTACGGCGGTACCGTCCGGGCCGTCCCGCGCCCCGCCGCCGGTTTCGAGGTGACCGCCCGCCTGCCGCTCCCGCCGGCCGGCGAGTCGCCTCCCGCCCGAGACCCTGGCGAACTGCGTCCCGCCAGCGAGCCACCCGGCCCGCGCACCCTGTCGCGAGGGTCGCGAGGTGTCGCATGACGATCCGCGTGCTGCTCGTAGACGACCAGGACCTGGTCCGGGCCGGATTCGCCATGGTCCTTGGCAGCCAGCCCGACCTCACCGTGGTGGGGGAGGCGGCCGACGGGGCCGCCGCGGTCCGGCTGGCGCGGGAATGCCCGGCCGACGTGGTCGTCATGGACGTGCGGATGCCGGGCCTGGACGGCGTGGCCGCGACCCGGGAGATCTGCCAGGCCGCCGAACGCCCCCGGGTTCTCATTCTCACCACGTTCGACCTGGACGAGTACGCGTTCGCCGCGCTGCGCGCCGGGGCCAGCGGGTTCCTGCTGAAGTCGGCCCCGCCAGAGGAGCTCCTGTACGCCATCCGCAGCATCCATAACGGTGACTCGGTGGTGGCGCCCTCCACCACGCGCCGCCTGATCGGCCGCTTCCTGCCGCACCTGCCCGCTACGGAAGGCGTCCCGGACCACAAAGGCCTCGCCGAGCTCACCGTAAGGGAACGCGAGGTGCTGACCGAGGTCGGCTCCGGCCTGTCCAACGCGGAGATCGCCGCGCTGCTGCACATCTCCGAGGCCACGGTCAAGACGCACGTCGGCCACATCATGGCCAAGCTCGGCTTCCGCGACCGGATCCAAGCCGTCGTCTACGCCTACGAGACCGGCCTCATCGCCCCCCAGAGCCGCACCAATTCAGGCTAACGTCTGCGTCACGCCTAGTCCGCCCCCCTCCGCGTTCACATGCCGAGGCCGCGGCCGCCATCGACGACGATGCGCTGGCCAGTGATGAACCCGGCGCCTTCGGAGGCGAGGAAGCTCACGGCGTGGGCGATGTCGCCGGGAGTTCCCATCCGCCCGGCGGGTACCGAGGCGAGATAGTCCTGCTTGACGTGACCAGGGAGGTCGGCGTGACGCTCCACGGGGATGAAACCGGGCGCGACCGTGTTCACGGTAATGCCGAACGGCGCCAGTTCGCGGGCCCAGCTGAGGGCCAGGCCGATCTGCGCGCTCTTGGCGGTGGCGTAGGCCGACCTGCCCGGCGGCGGCCGGTGAGCTATCTCGGAGTCGATGTGCACGATCCGGCCGTACCGCCGGGCCTGCATTCCGGGCACGACCACCCGGCCGAGCAGCACCGGGCTCTTGACGAAGAAGTCCAGCTGGGCTAGATGGTCGGCCCAGGCTACATCGGTCACCACGGCTTCGGGTTGCGGGCCGGTGGCGTTGACGACCAGTACATCGACTGGACCGAGGCGGTCGGCGATGGCGGTGGCCAGCCCGGCGACCTGCTGCTCGTCGGTGACATCGGCGCGGAAACCCGCGGCCGTGCCGCCATCGGCACGGATGGCGCGGCCGATTTCGCCTACTTGCTCGTCGCCGGGCAAGCCGTTGACCGCGACGGCGAAACCGTCACGCGCCAGCCGCCGCGCGATCACCGCCCCCAAGCCCCGCGAGCTTCCCGTTACCAGGGCGACACGGCCATGCGTCACTGCCATGTGGTGATGATCCCACTCCGCTCAGCCGCGCCTGCGGAGCATCAAGCTTCCGGCTGCCACCGCGACGAGCGCGGCGATCGCCACGCAGTAGGCCAGGGCGGTCCGGTGCAGGCCGAAGTGCGCGGTTGCCACCCCGGCGATCAGCGCCGGGATGCTGAGCCCGAGGAAGGAGATGATGAAGATGACGGCGACGAGCCCGGCGCGCTGTCCGGGAGGGGCCAGTGGGATCAGGGTGCGGTTGACGCCCAGGAGCGTCAGCCCGGTGCCCACGCCGGCCACCGCGGTGCCGGCCAGGAAGGCGGCCGCGGTGGTCGTGGCGATCGCGGCGAAGGTCACCGCCAGGCCGGTCAGCAGGAGAAGGCAGCCGGCCAGCATCGCCGTGGACGGCGTCACGCCGCGGAACGCGACCGTGGCCGCGGCCGCGACCCCGGTGAGCAGGAAGATCAGCAGGCCGCCCCACAGCAGGTCCCGCGAGCCCGTCAGCTGCACGGTCAGCGACGGCCCGAGGGACTGATACAGGCTGCTCAGCGCCCATACCGCGATCAGGCACGGCACCGCGATGGCGAACGTCCCGCGCGCCCGGCGCGGCACGCTCGCCCGGGGCCGCAGCGAGGCCAGGACGCCGGGGTGCCGGGTCCCAGGCTCGGGCATCGCCAGTATCCCGGCGGCGGCGGCCACGCTGGCGCCGAGCAGCAGCCACCACACCAGGCGGGTGGGCGCCGGCCCGTACTGGGCCAGCGCGCTGGTCCCCATCGCCCCCGCTCCCAGCCCCAGGAGGGGGGCGGCGGTGGTGATCAGGGGGGCGAGCCCGCTGCCCTCGGGTTGCAGGTCGATCAGCGCCGCGCCGAGCGCGCCGACGGCGGTGCCGACGCCCAGGCCCTCCAGTGCCCGCGCGGCGAACAGCAGCCCCACGTCGTGCGCCGCCAGGAACACCGCGCACGCGCCCGCGGTCACCGTGAGGGCGGCGAGGATCACGCGCCGGCGGCCCAGGTAGTCCGACACCGACCCGAAGACCAGCAGCGTGGCGAGCAGGACGAGGGCGTAGATGGCGAAGACGGCGGTCAGCGTGGTCGCCGAGAACCGCAGCTGAGCCCGGTAGATGCCGTACAGCGGCGACGGTGCGCCCGCCGCGCAGAATAGCAGGCAGAGTACCCCGGCTACCAGCCAGAACGCCGCTCGCGACGGCGCCGTGCGCCGGTCATGCTCCCCGGTAGCCTGCGGCCCGGGCCAGCCGTGCCGTTCGGCGGTGCCGCTCGCGCGTTCGCGGCTGGTCTCGGCGCCGGACAGGGACATCGCAGCTTCCTCCGCGAGAGTTCATTGACCGAACTATTTCAGTGAACCACCTACGGAATAGTTCTGTCAATGAACTGTTGCTGGTAGCATGGGCCTATGGCTCTGCCCAAGGATTACGCGGGACAGCGGTGCTCGCTCTCGCGCGCGCTCGAGGTCGTCGGTGAGCGCTGGACGCTGCTGATCATGCGCGATGCGTTCTTCGGCGTGCGTCGCTTCGGCGACTTTGCCGCGCATCTGGGGGTGCCGCGCGCCGTGCTCGCCGAGCGCCTCGAGACCTTGCGTGCGGCGGGCGTGCTCGCGGAGGCGCAGGGCAGCCACGGCTACAGCGAGTACGTCCTGACCGCCAAGGGTCTGAGCCTGTGGCCCGTCGTACGTGACCTGCTCAGCTGGGGCGACGAGTACTACTCACCTGACGGCCCGCGCCGGGTGTTCCAGCATGTCCAGGACGCGGGCCTGATCGCGCCCGACGGAACGTGCGCCACCTGCGGCAGCGCTGTTCCGCCGGCGGATCTGCTGCTACTTCCGGGCCCCGGCTACGACGAGCCAGGTGACGATTTCGTCAGCCAGGGCCTGACCACCCCGCATCGCCTGCTCGAGCCCATTCGCGGCCGCTGACCGCAGCCCGGGGTTCATGCTGCGACGAGCATGATTCCGATCAAGGCGAGTCCGAGGCCGACTCGCTGCACCCAGCGCAGCCGCTCGCCGAGCACTACCCTGGCCAGCAGGACGGTGACGCCGGGGTAGAGCGAGGCCAGCACGGTGGCCAGGCCGAACATGCCGGTCCTGGTGGCGGCCACGTAGCAGATGTTCGCGGCGACATCGATCACGCCTGCACCGGCCGCCGCCAGCAGCAGCCGGCCGCCTGCGCCGTGCGGCAGCGGGCCGCGCCGCAGCACGGCTGCGGCGATCAGGACGATGGCGAGTTCGCCGATCCGCCCGGCAGCCACGGGCCACAGCTCTCCGGACTGGCCTGCGTTGCGGATGAGGAGGAAGAACAGGCCGAACAAGGCGCCCGAGGCGACGCCGTAGCCGATGGCCCGGCCCGGCCCGGTCCGGTCGGACCGGGGGACCGCGCTGGTGCCGCCGCCCGAGCTGGCCAGCACGATCGCGACCAGGCAGAGCAGCGCGCCTACGTAGACGCCTGCGCCGGGCCGCTCTCCCTCGGCCAGCGCCACCGCGACCGGCAGGATGGTGGACACTAGCCCCGCCACCGGTGCGACCACGCTCATCGGCCCGGTCGCCAAGCCGATGTAGAAGATGATCAGGCCGAGACCGCCGCTCAGGCCGGCGCCGATCCCCCAGATCAGGCCGGCCAGGCCGGCCGGGCCGGGCCCTATCACCGCGGCGGTGAGCGCGGCGATCACGGCGGCGGTTTCGGCGACCGTGAGCACCGCCAGCACGTGCACCTTGCGTGTCGCCATACCGCCGAGAAAGTCACCGCTGCCGTATAGCACGGCGGCGGCGAGTCCGAGCAGGATCACCATGACATACACCTCCGATCGGCCGGGCCGTCGGCGGGTCGGCATCCAGCCGCATTGTGACCATTAAAATAAGTTTACAGGTCATCATAAGACCAGTCAAACCGCCTAGGTGGTCACGGGTGGTAGGTTGCTGGTCATGACCGCGCCGTCATGGGTGCCCGGCCAGGAGATCAAGCCGGCCCCGATGCCGCTGCTGCTCGTGCAGTCGTTCGTCAACACCTCGGACGGCGGCATCGGCTCTGACCTGAGGACGTCGCACCCTGCTGCTGGTGATCGGCGACGCCCAGCATGCTGGCACCTGGCCCCGGCTGAAAGCCTGCGGTAACCCGGACTGCCGATGGGCCTTCTACGACCGCTCCCACAGCCAGGCCGGCGCCTGGTGCGACATGGCCACCTGCGGCAACCGGATCAAGAACCGCAAGCTCAGGCAGCGGCAGCAGTCTCTGGACGCCTTCAGGCGGTCTCCGGCCTGGCGGGCGACGGCACGCACGTCATCCGCCGTGGATCCGGGTCACGGGGCGCTGCTGCGTTCGGGATGAGTCGGCGCGAAATGCTGAGGGAAGGCCAGGTTGCGGCATCGCTGATGGCGCAGCGCACCGCATACGGGGCACTCGGACTGGCTCACCGCCGGTTCCAGCCGGGCCCGGGTGTCGGCATCCAGCTTGCGCGGCTCCGGCGGAGTGGCCAGCCTCGGCCGCCTTCGCATCGCCAGTTCGGACACGAAAAGCTGGTACTCGCGTTCGCACTCTTCGCACCGGCAGCCTCGCGCCCAGGCCAGCACGGTGCCGTGTGGCGGCAGCGCGGGCGGCAGGTTGCCCCATGCGGTCATACCTCCACGGTAGGACAGCGGTTTCTCCAGTAGGTACTTCCCGAGCGCTATGAGTGGTGTTCGACGGCTCGGGTGAGATCTACCCGGGACCTGATGTCCAGCTTGTCGAAGACATGACGCAGGTGGGTGTTCACGGTATGGGGTGAAACGAACAGCCGGTCGGCGATCCCCCGGTTGGTGTAGCCCCCCGCGGCGAGGCGCGCCACCGCAAGCTCGGCGTCGGTAAGCGAATCCCAGCCCACTTTCGGGCGGTCCAGCGACTGGACCCGGCGCCGGATCCCGAGTTCGCGTAGCCGCTTCCGGGCCCGCGCCGCGTCGCGTACGGCCCCGGTGCCGACGCAGATACGCAGGACACGGTCGAAGGCGTCCGCCGCACCGCTGCGGTCACCTTCGGTCAGCCGGGTGCAACCCAGATCCTCCAGCACGGCTGCCAGCGCCAGCGGCCGCGGGCCGGGAGCGAGAATCGCGGCCGCCTGTTCCAGGTCGGGCCGGGACTGGCTGAGCAGGCCCCGGGTATGCGCGGCGGCGCCAGCTATGGACGCCACGCCGGGATTGAGTTCTTGTCTGCGCGCGGCGAGCTCGGTGACGGCCTTGGCGAGCTCGGAATCGCCGGCGGCTAGGGCCATGCGGACCAGCAGCGCATCGTCGGCGGCCTCCATCGGGAAGAGGGGGAAGAGCGAGAGCCGCTCTGCCTCGCCGAGCGCGCACAGCCAGCGGTGTGCCTGGCCCGGGTCGCCGGCGGTCATGGCCTGAACGGCGAGGTACCACGCCGCATGCCTGCGGACGACAGGAGCGGTCGTCGTAAGCATGACCTTGGCGATCTCGGCGATCTCATGGGCGCCGCGCTCATCTCCGATGTGAAGCTTGGTGCGACCGAGCGCCGCGACCGACGCCGAGTCCAGGACTCCGACGATCAGGTGCGCGTCGGCGAGGTGGAACCGGCCTTCCAGCACCGCATTCGCCTCGTCGAGCCTGCCGAGGTGGAGCAGGTTCCGGCCGTTCCACGTCTCGAAGACGTGGACGGCCCAGTTCTGCCGGTCGCGCTGGGCGGAGGCCAGTCCGTCCTCGGCGACCGCGATCGCCTCATCGAGCCGGTCGAGGGCGGACAGCAGCCACGAGCGATAGCTGTGCGTCAGGCGTTCCCGCGGATCGTCGAAACCGGCCAGTACCCCGGGGTCGACATCCTGGAGCAGCCGCAGGGAATGCTCGAAGCGGCCGAGCTGGTATTCCATCGCCGAGCGGCCGATCTGGAAAAAGTACTGCGCCGCGAGGTCGGTGCTGGCCAGCACGCTCGTGCGCACCTCGGGCTCGATCGCCAGACCCTCGTCGAGGCGGCCGGCGACCATCAGGTTGTGAAACAGTGACGTCCACAGCCGGGCCTGGGTGTCGGCTGACAGGCCGGTGAGGGACAGGCCCTGCCGGGCGGTGTCGGCGCGGTCGTCGGCTGAGATGGCGAACATCGCCGCCAGGCTCAGTCGCACGTCGGCTTCCTGTTCGGCGGGCAGGCTCTGACGGAGGGCGTTGTCGGCGAAGGCCCGTGCTTCCTTGCTGCGGCCAGCGGCGAACAGGGACACCGTTCGGCGGGCCACGAGCGGACCTCGCAGCGGGTGCCGTGACGGGAGCAGTGACAGCGCCGCGTCCGCAATGTCCGCCGAGGCACCTGGATCAGTCATGCCGAGCACTTCAGCGGCCTCCGCAAGAGAACGGACCGCGGCGACGTCACCAGGCTCAGCGCTGGCGGCCAGCTGGGCCGCGACCTCGACCGGCAGGGCTCCGCTGGCCAGGAGCACGTCAGCCGCCTCCCGGTCGAGGGCCCGGCGGACCGCGTTAGGTACGGCGCTGCGGACCGCCTCCCGAGCCAGGTCGTGCTGGAAGGCGAGGCGAGCGCCGGCCTCGATGAAGATCCCGGCGTCGATGACTTCCCGAACCGGATCAACGAGGTCGGCTACACCGATGCGGGCCATCGCCGCGATCTGGTTGAGCGTGAACTGGCGGGCCAGAGAGGCGGCCACGGTCACGACTTGCTGCCCGGCAGGAGTGGTGCGCGACAAGCGTCGCCGCATGCTGTCCTCGAGCCGGTGCGGCACACGGTTCTCCGCCAGTCTCGCCCGGCCGTCGACCACGCGGACCACGTTCTCCTCGCGCAGGCCGGCCAGCAGGTCCACGATGAGGAAGGGGTTGCCTTGCACGTCGGCCAGGGTCCGTAGGAGGTCACCCCCGGCCGGTGCTCCCAGTACGTCCGCCGCCACTTCCGCGACCGCCGAGGCCGTCAGCGGTGTCAGGCGGATGGTCGCGGCCCCGGCGGTGGTCAGCTCGGCCAGCGCCCGGCGGATCTGCGGTGCTCCCTGGTTCGGCCGGACCGCGATCAGCCATGCGACCGGCAACGGCGCCAGCCACTGCGTCAGCATGCGCAAGGCGAAGCCGCATCCGGCATCGGCCCACTGCACGTCATCGAGGCACACCAGCAAGGGCTGCTGAAGCGCTGCGCGTTCCATCAGGGTCTGCACGTCCTGGAGCAGCCAGAACGGCTCCTCGCGGGAGCCGTTCTGTGATCCCAGCGCAGTCCGGTCGATCAGCGATTCGGCCCCGCCGAACAGCGCCTCCATCAGCACGGCCAGTTCGACGGAGCTGTGGCCTGGCTCCGCGGCACCGAGCCCGGTTCGGAACGACAGCGCGCGGGCGGCCGCCCGCGCCGCGGCGAGCAGCCTCGTCTTGCCCAGACCCGGGGCACCCTCAATGATCGCGACGCCGCCCACCCCGGCCCGGACGCGCTCCAGGAAACCGGTGATCACGTGCAACTGCTCGTCGCGGCCGCGGATCGGGAAGGCGCTCACGGCTGAGCCGCCAGCGCCGGAAACATGAGGAGTGAAGACCATCGCGAGCTTCCCCGTCTCTGCGGCGCGAGGGGTTGCGTGCACTGACGCATAACGAACATATTCGTGGCATGAGTCAACTTGCGAGCCCTGAAGCGCCGGAATCATTTGCCGTCCGTCCGGATTCCGCGCCCACCGGGGATATTCTCTCGACGGTGCTGCGCACGGTTCACCTCGCCGGGCACGAAGTCACGGAAGTCGCCGCGGACCCGCCTACGACATCGGTGCAGCGCGATGACGTGGGCGCTGTTCACCTTGTCGAGGGCGGCGAAGTCCAGGTTGAGGTCGCAGGGGCCGAGCCGCACGTACTGCGCGCGGGCGACGTCGCATTGCTTCCCGCTGGCCGGGCCCATGTGCTGAGGGTCACCGGACCCGGCGCGAGATGGCTGACCGGGACGTTCGTCCACGACGGCGCGGCGAGTAACAGGCTGCTCGCGGCCCTCCCGGAGGTAATCGCCTTCGAGCGCCTGCGTGAGCGCGGCTACGAGTGGTTCGACGTCAGCTACCGGCTGATGTCCAAGGAGCGGCGCGAGCCGACGCCCGGTGCCGCGGTCATGATCTCGCGGATCCTGGACCTGATGTATATCCAGATGCTGCGGCTCTGGGCCACCTCCACGGAGAGCAGTCCGGGCTGGCTGCGCGCGGGCATGGACCCCGACATCGGCGGCGTGCTGGACGCCATCCACGCCGACCCGGCGCGGGCCTGGTCGAACGCCGAGATGGCGCAGTATGCCCATCTGTCCCGGACCGTCTTCACCGAGCGGTTCACCCGTACTCTCGGGCAGCCGCCGATGGCGTACCTGACCGAGCTCAGGATGGAACTGGCCCGCGAGCTTCTGCTGGGTTCCGGGGAAACGGCCAAGCAGGTCGCGCGACGGACCGGCTACCGATCCGACGCCGCCTTCAACCGGGCGTTCGCCAGGCACCACGGCCGCTCGCCGGGGCAGTGGCGGCACGAACACGTCACCAGCTGACCAGCGAGGACCGGGCGCGGCACTAAGGAATAGCGCGTTCGTGCGATGCCCGGACCGGCGGGGCGCCCTAGCGTGAAGCCGTCATCGTGACGTCTCGTCGAAGGGGCAGGCATGCCAGCCAAGGCAAGCATCGTATTCGCGCACGGGCTCTGGGCCGACGGCTCGTGTTACAGCAAGGTGATCCCCGCGCTCCAGGCGGACGGGCACCAGGTGGTGTCCGCCCAGAACAGCCTCGACACGCTCGAAGGCGACGTCGCCGCCGTAACCCGTGCGCTGGGGCGGGTCAGCAGCCCGGCCGTTCTCGTGGGCCACTCCTACGGCGGCACGGTCATCACGGCCGCGGGCACCGACGACCGCGTCGCCGGGCTGGTCTACATCGCCGCCCTCGCCCCGGATGAGGGCGAGACGTCGCAGAGCCTGCAGGAACAGTTCCCGGTCACGGACATCTTCGCCCACATCGAGATCGCGGACGGGCGCATCTGGATGCTTCCGTCGGGCATCGGGTGCTTCGCGGGCGACCTGCCGGAGCAGGAGCAAAAGCTGGTCTGGGCGGCCCAGGGCGTACCGGCCGTGGACCTGTTCAACCAGAAGCTCGACGGCACGGCCTGGCGGACGAAGCCGAGCTGGTACATCGTCGCCAATAACGACCGGACCGTCCAGCCCGACCTGGAGCGATTCGTCGCCAAGCGGATGGGCGCCCACACCTACGACATCGACAGCAGCCATGTCGCCATGCTGTCCCAGCCCGACTTCGTCCTGGACGTCATCCGGACCGCGGCGAACTCCATCTGAAGCGCGACCCGAGTTCAGTTATGTCATCCGAGCAAGTACTCGAAGTCCTGGTGCGCCGTCACGTCTTCGACACCGATCGGCCGTTCGCAGACGTCCTGGATGGTGTCTTCGGCGGCATCAGCCAGCCCGACATCGGGCTGCTGTTCAGCAAGCTCGCGGCCAGCACCTCCTACGAGGAGTTCAGCTCGCTCGTCGCGCAGGCACAGGGCAGCGCGGGCCTCATGCGGTTCCTGCAGCTCGACCTGGATCACGCGCTGACCCTCGATCCCCAGGCCCACGACTGGGCCGGGCGCCACCTAGTCCGCCTGATCGCCGGCAACCCGGTCACCATGGGCGAGATGACCCGCCACGTGGCCGACGCCGGCTCGTACGCGCCGGTCACCATCCTCATCCAGGAGATGGCGGGCGGCGGAACCCGTGTCGCTTATGACACGGTCGCCAGCGCGATCGCTCCCTACCGCGATGCGGCCGCGTCGCAGGTCGCCGAGAGGCTCGACACCGAGGTGCTCGGGCTGCTGCGCCAGGTGACCGGTGCCCCGGGACCCGGCCCTGCGTCAGCCCGTATCTTTCCCGCTCACTGATATGACAAAAAGGACGGTTTGCCATGCCCATGATCGACGTCTACGCGACGGCCGGGACCTTCACCGATAAGCACCAGCTCGCCACCGACCTGGCCACCGCGGTCATGACCGTCGAGCAAGTGCCGGACATCCCGATGTTCCGGCAGAACACCGCGGCCTTCGTCCACGACCTGCCCGCAGGCGACATCTCCAACGTCGACGGTGAAAGCAACTACGTACGGATACAGGTCCTCACCAACGCGGGCGCGCTGGACCGCAGCAAACAGCTGGCCGTCGTCGAGCGGCTCACCGACATCGCCGTTAAAGCCGCCGGCGACCCGGCGCTGGTTAACCGGACCTGGGTGCTACTCACCGAGGCCCCCGACGGGGGCTGGGGCCTCGGCGGTCACGCGAACACCAACAGCGAACTGGTGGCCGCCGCCCGCGCGCAGATCGCGAGCTT
>Ga0210395_10002057_pt1 | contig 15714 bp, 15 predicted proteins | sample IncBWH4OmetaG_FD_150861 | JGI IMG/M metagenome (GOLD analysis project Ga0210395, IMG submission 150861) | Forest soil microbial communities from Barre Woods Harvard Forest LTER site, Petersham, Massachusetts, United States - Inc-BW-H-4-O ... | reverse complement strand
GTCTCGCAGACATGGCGGAATTCGATCAGCATCGTGTTGGTGCCGTCGATCGGAACCGCCCAGCGGGTCATCATCGGGCCGCTGAATGTGCGCTCCTCGCGGCCGGTCTCCCAGATCGGTGCCACTTGCTGTAGATTGGGCAATACAACTTCCACCATGCGCGTCCAGATGTTGTCGCCGATCCGGCGGGTCCCGACATAGACCATACCGATCGGCGTCTCGACATATTCGAGCTCGGGCAACACGCCGAACTCCTCGGTGAACACCGCCCCGGCGACGATCGTATGCAAAAACGCGGTGTGGACCGGGTCCATCGTGTTTTCATGGATTTGCAGCCAGTTCGCCGGAAAACAGTATTTCCGGCCCGGGATCATGCGGTAGCCTGGCCGGTCATAGGTGTCGTAGACTGGGAAGGACGGCTTCAGTTCGGGCGGGCCCATATAGGCAAAGACGATGCCGCTCGCCTCGTGGACCGGGTAGGCGCCGTGAAACAGCCGGTCCTTCAAGGTGCTGTCGGCAGGCTCGCCGGGGGTTTCGAGAATCGTCCCGTCGACCCCGAACAACCAGCCGTGGTAGCAGCAGCGGATCCCCCGATCGCCGACCAGCCCGAATTCCAAGGACGTGCCGCGGTGCGGGCAATGCAATTCCAAGAGCCCCGCGGCCCCGCTCCGGTCGCGAAACGCGACCAGATCTTCACTCAGGATCTTGAGCCGTAGCGGCAGGTCTTTCAGCTCGTCCGAGAAACACACCGGCTGCCAAAATCGGCGCAGATATTCGCCGCAGGGCGTGCCCGGGCCGACATGGGTCAATTCGGCGTCTTCTTCCGGAATTTCGCGGTGAAAATAGCCGCCATACCGCGTCTTCAAAAACGGAGCCCGAACCGCCATCGACAACCTCCTGCTCACGTCGTAGCCGACGAGCGCTTTCTTTTCGAACCGGATCCACAGGTCAATGCTGCGTGACCCGCCATCCGGCCGCTCCGCCCGCGATCGAGGATACCTCAAACCCGCCCAGCGGCTCAACCCAGGGCGACGTGCGTGAAGACTGTCGGCCGCACCCCCCCGACCATCGTTTCGTGTCGCGGTATTGCACTGCTGCCTGAAGCTATCTATTTGCGATATCATGACGCGATGAACCGCCGCCACCGCCGAACGTTGGGTCGCGTCTTTGCCGAACCGACCCCGGCAGACCTTCGCTGGACCGAGATCGAGGCGCTACTGCGGGCCGCGGGAGCCGAGATCAGCGAAGGAGCCGGAAGCCGTGTTCGGATCGCGCTGAGCGATGTGCGAGCCGTGTTCCACAGACCGCATCCCAGTCCGGTGACCGGGCGCGGATTGGTGCGTGCCGTCCGGGATTTCCTCGCATCCGCGGGCGTGACACCCGAGGAGGAGTGACGCCGATGCTCGAATACAAAGGATATTTTGGCACTGTCGAAGCCGATGAAGGCGTTTTCCTCGGTCGTGTCGGCGGGCTTCGCGACGTAATCACCTTCCAGGGTGCATCCTTCGCTGAAGTCGAACAAGCCTTCCGCGACAGCATCGACGATTACCTCGACTTCTGCGCCGAACGCGGCGAGCCGCCGGACCGGCCGCACAGCGGCAAGATACTGCTTCGCCTGACCCCCGAGGCGCACCGACGCGCGGCACTGCGCGCTCAGGCAGAGGGGATCAGCCTCAATCAGTGGATCGCCCGCCGGATCGAAACCGCAACGTGAAGAGCGATTATCCCTCCGAGGTCGAGCTGTCCTTGACCTGATGATGGCTACTCCGCGGCGGCGGCGCGGGCGGCGCGCTTGCGGACGTTGGGATCGAGGAGACGCTTGCGCAGCCGGATCGATTTTGGCGTCACCTCGACGAGTTCGTCGTCGCCGACATAGGCGATCGCCTGTTCGAGGGTCATCACTTGCGGTGGGGTCAGCCGCACCGCCTCGTCCTTGGACGTGGTGCGGATATTGGTCAATTGCTTGCCCTTGGCCGGGTTCACGTCGAGGTCGTTGCCGCGGGTATGGGCGCCGATGATCATCCCCTCATAGATCGGCACCCCCGGCTCGATAAACATGGGGCCGCGCTCTTCGAGGTTCCACAGCGCATAGGCGATCGCGGCCCCGTCGGCGGTCGACACCAGGACCCCGTTGCGCCGGCCCTCGAGCGGCCCCTTGTGCGGGGCGTAGCCATGGAACAGCCGGCTCATCGCCCCGGTGCCGCGAGTGTCGGTCAGAAACTCGCCCTGGTAGCCGATCAGACCGCGGGTGGGGCCAAAAAAGGTCAGCCGCAACTTGCCGCCGCCCGAGGGCCGCATCTCCTGCATCTCGGCCTTGCGGCGGGCAAGCTTGTCGACGACTATCCCGGCGAATTCCTCGTCGACATCGATGACGACCTCCTCGATCGGCTCGAGCCGCCGGCCGGTCGCGGGATCGGTCGTGAACAATACCCGCGGGCGTGAGATCGCCAGCTCGTAGCCCTCGCGGCGCATCGTCTCGATCAGCACGCCCAATTGCAATTCGCCGCGGCCGGCGACCTCGAATGCCTCCTTCTGGGCGCTCTGGGTGACCCGGATCGCGACATTGCCCTCGGCTTCGCGGAACAGGCGCTCGCCGATTACCCGCGAGGTGACTTTCGACCCCTCGCGCCCGGCGAGCGGGCTGTCGTTCACTGAAAAGGTCATCGCCAGGGTCGGCGGGTCGATCGGGTCGGCCGGCAAGGGGCGCTCGACCTCGGGCGCGCAGATCGTGTCAGCGACGGTAGTCAGCGCCAGCCCGGCGACGGCGATGATGTCGCCCGCCTGCGCTTCCTCGATCGGGCGCCGGTCGAGGCCGCGAAAGGCCTGCAATTTGGTCAGCCGCGCTTGCTCGATCACGCGGCCATCGCGGGCCAACGACTTGACCGGCATATTGAGCCGCGCCGTCCCGGAATGAATGAGCCCGGTCAACACCCGGCCGAGATAGGGATCGTAGTCGAGCGTCGTCGCCAGCATCGCGAAGGGTGCGTCGGGATCGGCGAGCGGCGGCGGCACGTGCGACAGGATCAGCTCGAACAGCGGGGTCAGGTCGCGGTGCGGCATATCGGGCTCGGTCACCGCCCAGCCGCTGCGCCCGGAGGCGAACACGGTCGGGAAATCGAGCTGCGGCTCGGTCGCGTCGAGCGCGGCGAACAGATCGAAGATCTCGTTGTGCACCGCGCCGGCGCGGGCGTCGGGGCGGTCGAGCTTGTTGATCACAACGATCGGGCGCAGCCCCTGGCGCAACGCCTTGCCGACGACGAATTTGGTTTGCGGCATCGGCCCCTCGGCGGCGTCGACCAATACCAGGACGCCGTCGACCATGCTGAGGATGCGCTCGACCTCGCCGCCGAAATCGGCATGGCCCGGCGTGTCGACGATGTTGATGCGCACGTCGCGCCACAGCACCGAAGTGCATTTCGCCAGGATCGTGATGCCGCGCTCGCGTTCGAGCTCGTTCGAATCGAGAGCGCGGTCGGCGACCTGCTGGTTGGCGCGAAAAGCGCCCGATTGACGCAGCATCGCATCGACCAGGGTAGTCTTGCCGTGGTCGACATGAGCAATAATCGCGATGTTGCGGATATCCATGGATCCAACGTATGTCCGCGTACGTACGGGCGCGGGTTTGGGCGGCGGCCTTCGCTGCTCTCGCTGTCTGACAGCGAAGCTACAGCGATAGTCGAAAAACCCCGGCCGTGGCGATCAGCTCTGACAGATCGCGCTCGGGGCGGGCGCCGACATGGCTGATAATTTCGGCAGCGCACAAACCGCCGGTCTCGCCGCAAATGGGAAGCGGCAGCCCGCGGGTCAACCCGTAGAGAAACCCGGCGGCGTAGAGATCGCCGGCCCCGGTGCTGTCGACGACGCGCGTCACCGGCGCTGCCGCAACCCGATGCTCGGCACCGCCGGCGAGGATGACGCGGGTCAGCGCCGCGATTGCGACATGACCGCGCACGGCGCCGGCGGCAACCGCGAAGTCGGCGGTCTCGTACAACGAGCAGATCTCGACCTCGTTGGCGAACAAGATGTCGACATCGCCGGCGACGAGGTCGCGAAACGCGGCGCGGTGGCGCTCGACGCAAAACGGGTCGGAGAGCGACAGCGCCACTTTCCGGCCGGCGCCGTGCGCGATCTCGGCTGCCTTGCGGAACGCCTGCTGTGCCAGGGGCGGGTCGAATAGATAGCCTTCGAGATAGGTCACCTGCGCCCTGCCGACGATCGCGGGGTCGATGTCGTCCGGGCCCAGAGCGACGCAGGCGCCGAGATAGGTGTTCAAGGTGCGCTGCCCGTCGGGTGTGACGAGGATCAGGCAGCGCGCGGTGCCCGGGCCGACCGTCGCCGGGGGCGTATCGAAGCGCACCCCTTGCGCGGTCAGATCGTGGCGGAACACCTCGCCCAAAAGATCGTCGCGCACCTTGCCGATATAGGCGCCGTTGCCGCCGAGCGAGGCGATGCCGGCCATGGTGTTGCCGGCCGACCCGCCCGACGCCTCGGTCCCCGGCCCCATCATCCGGTAGAGCGCTTCGGCCCGATCCGCGTCGATCAAGGCCATGGTCCCCTTGACCAGCGCCTCCTCGTTGAGAAACGCTTCGTCGCAACGGGCGATCACATCGACAATCGCATTGCCGATCCCGACAACGTCGATCGAGGTTTGGGTCATGATAAAACAGTTGCGTAGTGGCTAAGCATCGACCGGCGACTATACCCGTGTTCGCCACCGCGGCAATCGCCCGGCCTTGATCGATCCCCCGGGAAATTTCGTGGCCCGATCGCGACGGGCGATTGCGACCGCCGAAAAGCGACGGCGAACGACGGCAATGCCCGGGCGCGGACGTACCCGGGTATCTCGCTTTGAGGGTCGGTTGCGAGGCTTCAAATTTCCGCGGCCTTGCCCAATTCGGAAAAAGGTTGATCGGCGTGGCGACGGGACATGGCTAGAGGGAACGTAATGGTCGGCGCCATGCTTGTCGCCGGGGCGGCGATATGCGACGGCGGCGCTTCGCGCGCCGCGCCGACGATCGGCGGGTTCCTCGATGCCGCCGGATTTGCGCTGGCGGCCGATGGCGACGGCGGCTTCTCGCTTGCACCGACTGCGGGGGAATGGTTTGCCGCCGATGGGTTCGCCATCCCTGACGATGACGGGTTTGCCAGCGGCCCGAGCGCCGACGGCATCGAGGCGAGCTCAACAGAACGCGCCACCGCCGCCTCCACCGCTGATTTCGCGTCCGGTGCGAGCGGCGACGGCGTGGTTATCGGGGGCCTGGCGGATTGGATTGGGTTCGATACCGCGCGAATGCCGGCGCCGATGGCGGATATTCCGACCGGGTCAAGCGGCGTGTTCGTGAGCCCGATCGAGGATTTGACCTCGGCGCCGACCGACGCAAATGCGACGCCGGCTCCGGCCGCCACCGGCGACATCCTGGTCGAAGATACGGTTCCGGCGCTGGCGGCATTCGGCCTGTTGGCGGCGGGCTTGCTGGCGCTCGGGGTCATGCGCCGCCGCCGCCGCGCCGCCGCGGCGCGGCGCATCAAGCTGGGTCTCGACCAGAGGAGGCGCGCGCTTCGCCAGTAAACGGATCCATGGTTCCCCGATGGGGAAGCCCGGTCGTCTCGCCGCCAGGATTACCGGCCGGGATCACTGGCTGGGTTGTTGGCCGAGATTGGCGAAAAAGGGATTGTACGTCGCGCAGCGCGCTTGTGCCGCGAGGATCTCGCCGGGCGCGGCGTCGAGCGCCTTGACCGCTTCGATTTGATAGGGCGTCGCGCACATCTGGTCGGCGAGGAGCGGATTTATTCGCGGATCATAGCGGTTGAACGCGGCAAATTCGGGCGGGATCTCGCCGGTCGCGTTCAGCGCGCTGACGCCGAATTCGTCCTTGACCGGGATATAGGGCGTACAGCCCACGGCACAGAGGCAAAGCAGCACAATGGTGGAGACGATTCGCATCGCGGTTCCGTCGCTCGATGGCGCGGCAGAGTGTGCCGGGCGAATGCGCCGAACGCAACCATCGCCTTGCGTCATGGCCCGGCCGTCTCGCGTTCCCATTCGGCGCGGACGAGGGGATCGCACTCGTCGGCGAGCCGGTGGCGGCACTCGGCCCGGAAGGCCTCCGGCGACAGACGGGAAACCGCCCACACCGCGGCGGCACGCACCAAGGGTGCTGCGTCGTCGAGGCAGCGGCGCGCTGCGGTGATGAGTTCAGCATGGTCCGGCCCGGCATTGCCGATCGCGATCAGCACGTTGCGCAGAAAGCGGTCGCGGCCGGTGCGCTTGACCGGCGATCCGGCGAACATCCGGCGGAACTCGGCGTCGTCGAGTTCGGCGAGCTCGGCGAGGCGCGGGGCGGTCAGAGACGCGCGTGGCAGGAAATCGGGTTCGCGCGCCTGTTGCGCGAATTTGTTCCACGGGCAGACCGCGAGACAATCGTCGCAGCCATAGACGCGGTTGCCGATCAGCGGGCGCAACTCGACCGGGATCATCCCCTTGTGCTCGATCGTCAAATACGAGATGCAGCGCCGGGCATCGAGCCGGTGGGGTGCGGGAAACGCCGCGGTCGGGCAGATGTCGAGGCAGCGCCGGCACGAGCCGCAATGGTCGGCCTTGGGCGGGTCGGGATCGAGCACCAAGCTTAGGTAGATTTCGCCGAGGAACAGCCAGGACCCGAAATTGCGCGAGACGAGATTAGTGTGCTTGCCCTGCCAGCCGATCCCGGCCTGTTGCGCCAGCGGCTTTTCCATGACCGGGGCGGTGTCGACAAAAAGTTTCAAGGCACCCGGCCACTCGCCGTCGATCCAGCGGGCAAGTACCCGCAGGCGGCGCTTCAAGGTGTCGTGGTAGTCCCGGCCGCGGGCATAGACCGAGACCGCGCCAGCCTCATGATCGGGGGCCAGCGCCAGCGGATCGTCCTCGGGTGCATAATTGACGCCGAGCACGACGACGGTCCGCGCCTCGGGCCACAGGGTCTGTGGGTCGCCGCGCCGTTCGGCGGTGCCGGCGAGCCAGCCCATGTCGCCGTGATAGCCGCGGGCGATAAATTCGCGCAGCCCGTCGCGGGCCTCGCCATCGAGGTGGGCCGCAGCAAACCCGACCGCGTCAAAGCCCAGCGCCAACGCCCGCTCGCGGATCGCCTCGCGGATCGCGTTCGAGGTGTTCGCGGGTCCTTCTCCGTCGTTCTCGCACGAGCGGGAATCCAGGGGCTTCAAGGTGGTAGCATCGCCCCTGGACCCTCGCTTTCGCGGGGGTGACGGTACAGAATCGATTTCCGTGGGGGCCATACCGTTCAACCGCGGCCGCGATAGGACGGCACCCCCGGGTCGGGGAGCCACAGCCCGGCGGGCGGCTCGGCGGTCTGATAAAAGACGTCGATCGGGATGCCGCCGCGCGGATACCAATAGCCGCCGATCCGCAGCCAGCGCGGTGCCAGCGTGTCGGCGAGGCGGCGGGCGATGGCGAGGGTGCAGTCCTCGTGAAAGGCGGCGTGGTTGCGGAACGCGCCGAGGTAGAGCTTCAGCGACTTGCTTTCGAGGATCGCCGCCTCGGGCGCGTAGTCGATGACAAAATGAGCGAAATCGGGCTGGCCCGTGACCGGGCACAGCGAAGTGAATTCGGGGCAGGTGAAGCGGACCAGATAGAGTACCCCCGGATGCGGGTTCGGCACGGTTTCGAGCTTCGCCTCGTCCGGCGATTGCGGCCATCTCGTCGGCCGGCCGAGCTGGGTCAGGGCGGGTGGTTCGGTCATTCGCGGGTCTCGGGCGGCGACGGCGTCTGCGCCTCGGCAAAAGCGGCGGCGAAATCGGCGAGTGCGCCGTTCTCGATCGCGCCGCGGATGTCAGCCATCAGATCGGCATAGTAGTGCAGATTGTGCGCGGTCAGCAGCATCGCACCCAAAATCTCACGGCTGCGGCAGAGATGGTGCAGATAAGCGCGGCTGTACCCGGCGCAGGCCGGGCAGCGGCATTCGGGGTCGAGCGGGGCCGGGTCGCCGGCATGGCGCGCATTGCGCAGGTTGAGCGTGCCGCGCCGGGTAAAGGCCTGCGCGGTGCGCCCGGAGCGCGTCGGCAACACGCAGTCGAACATGTCGATGCCGCGCATGACAGCACCGACAAGATCGGCAGGCTTGCCGACCCCCATCAGGTAGTGCGGCCGGTCGCCCGACAATGCCGGCACGGTCGCGTCGAGAACCGCGAAGGTTGTCGCCTGGCCCTCGCCGATCGCGAGCCCGCCGACGGCGTAGCCGTCAAACCCGATCTCGACGAGGCGCGCCGCCGAGTGCTGCCTGATGTCGGGATAAACCCCGCCCTGGACGATGCCGAAGATGCCATGGCCCGGCCGCTCGACAAAGGTGCTGCGCGAGCGCTCGGCCCAACGCATCGACAACTCCATCGAGGCTTCGACGGCCTCGGGCGGCGATGGGTAGGGCGTGCATTCGTCGAGCGCCATCGTGATGTCGGCGCCGAGCAGGCGCTGGATCGCGATCGAGCGCTCCGGGGTCAACAGATGGGCGCTGCCGTCGAGATGCGAGCGGAAGGTGACGCCGTCCTCGCCGATCTTGCGCAATTTGGCGAGCGACATGACCTGGAACCCGCCGGAATCGGTCAGGATCGCGTGGGGCCAGTTCATAAAAAGGTGCAATCCGCCGAGGGCGGCGATCCGCTCCGCCCCCGGCCGCAGCATCAGATGATAGGTGTTGCCGAGGACAAGCCGCGCGCCGGTTGCGGCCACCCCCTCGGCGGTCATCGCCTTGACCGTCGCGGCGGTGCCGACCGGCATAAACACCGGCGTCTCGACCACGCCATGCGCGGTCAAAAGCCGCCCGCGACGCGCGGCACCCTCCCGGGCCGATACCTCAAACCCCAGAGTCACCGCGGCGCTATCCAGCGTTTCGCGAGGGGTCAGCAGCGCACCGTGACCGACCCGGTCCGCCAGTGTCAGCCATGGCGAAGGCGAGGTGACACGCAGCGGCGGCAAATTCCCGCATAACCGGGAAACAACCGGGGAAAATTGTCGCGATTCTCCCGGGATTCGACCAGGAATACAAACATTATCAATATCTTATATCAAAGATGGAGGAGCGAGAACCGGGAATATTTGCCGCCATAACCGGGAATTAAATCAGACAAACCGGGAATTGTCGGGAATCCGGAGTCGCGACCCTGACCACCGCCCTAGTCGCGCGTTCGACCGCACCGACTTGGCCAAAAATCCCGCGGCCCAGATATGGCGCGCGGATAGCGCAACTCATCACGCAATCTAGGCAATTTTCCGGTCGTAACCCCATAGCTGTCTGAGGCGCGGCGGAATGCGCTCCGGTTTTCCGCCCTACGCTCGCTATGCTCCTCCGACGCCGCACAAAGATCGTGATGGTATCATGCATTCTAGGCGGAATTAGGTGTCCCGCGCGCTTCTGCTTCACATGACGCTACAAGCTCCGTCGAGCAGCCGGGCTCTGAACGGATGTGGGCGCTAATCAACGGATTATTTCCTTCAAGAGAGCAAGCCGTGGCAAAGAAAGCGCATATCGTCAGATATTCGGTTGAGGATCTGGCCGGCAAGCGCGAGCGCGGGGACACCCGCTCCGATTGGGCTCGCGCAGCCGCGATGACCGAAAAGGAGATCGAGAGCGATATCGCCTCCGACCCCAACGAGGCGGGGATGGTGGTGGATTGGGATACCGTGTCGGTCAAGCTACCCGAAGCGAAGGCCGACCTGCATATGTGCATCGACCGCGATGTGCTGGATTTTTTCCGCCAGACGGGACGCGGCTATCAGACCCGCATCAATGCGGGGCTGCGTTCCTATGTCGAGAAGGCGCGGCGCGGGTGACGAGCGACCTCGGCCGGTGTTTCTTCATCTGGGACACGTTCGATCAGGCAGGCGTCGCCATAGGAGAAAAAGCGGTAGCGATGGGCAATGGCGTGGGCGTAGGCGGCTTTGATCCGGTCGAGGCCGGCGAGGGCGGCGACCAGCATCAACAAGGTCGAACGCGGCAGGTGGAAATTGGTTAAGAGCAGGTCGATCGCACGGAAACGGTAACCGGGCAGGATGAACAGCCGGGTCTCGCCGGCGAAAGGGCGAATTTCGCCGGTTTCGGCCGCGGCTGATTCGAGGAGGCGCAGGCTGGTCGTGCCGACCGCGACGATGCGGCCACCGTCGCGCCGGGCGGCGGCGATATGCGCGGCGGTCTCGGCCGACAGAACGCCCCACTCGGCGTGCATTTTGTGGTCGCGCGGGTCGTCGGCCTTGACCGGCAGAAAGGTGCCGGGGCCGACATGCAGGGTCAGGGTCGCGAGGCCAATGCCACGCCGTGACAATGCCGCGATCAGCGCCGGGGTGAAATGCAGCCCGGCGGTCGGCGCCGCGACGGCGCCCTCGGTGCTGGCGAACATCGTCTGGTAGTCGGCGCGGTCGCGCGGGTCGGCGCCCGATGGTCGCTTGATGTAGGGCGGCAACGGCATTGCGCCATGACGGGCGAGTGCTTCGTGGAAGGCGGCGCCCTCGACATCGAAACGCAAGGTCACGTCGCCCTCGGGATGCTTGGCGGCGACCGTCGCGGCGAAATCCGCGGCGAAATCGAGATGGTCGCCGGGGCGCAGCCGCCGTGCGCCCTTGGCAAAGGCGCGCCACATGCCGCCGCCCTCGTCGCGGTGGAGGGTGACCTCGACCGTCGCTGCGCCGCGCTTCCCGACGAGGCGGGCCGGGATCACCTTGGTGTCGTTGCAGACGAGGAGGTCGCCGGCGCGCAGCAAATCCGCCAGGTCGGCGATATGCCGGTCGGCGAACGCCCCCGCGGCCGGGATGTGCAGCAGGCGCGCGGCCTCGCGCGGCTCGCACGGGCGATCCGCGATCAGCTCGCGCGGCAGCGAGAAATCGAAATCGTCGAGGCGCATCGGGCCCATCTCCCGAGATAAGGGCCGCCGGCGCCGCAGGTCAATTTCCAGGCGGAACAGACAACCAATTTACACGATAATTTTGCGATAGATGCAGGGATTGACATGTGAACTGAGCCGTAATTACGTGTCTCACACAACGACGCGGTATTTACCGCCGCGCCAGCCGAGGGCGAGATGGCTCAGATCGACACGATTTCCAAAGCCGAGGCGGTCAAGCAGCAGAGCCGCCAACTGCGCGGCCATATTGCCCGCGACCTGCCGGACACCGCCACCCCGTTCGACAAGGAGGGGTATGCGCTGCTCAAATTCCACGGGATCTATCAGGGCTACGATCGAGACAGCGCCACCGAGCTGAAACAGCGCGGCGAGAGCAAGGTGTGGCAGTTCATGGTCCGGGTGCGGATCCCGGGCGGGCGGCTGACGGCGGAGCAGTATCTCGGCCTCGACGCGATCGCCGGGAACTGGGCCGACGGCTCGCTGCGAGTGACGACGCGGCAGAGCATCCAATTCCACGGCGTCGTCAAATCCGGCCTCAAGGCGGCGATCGCCGAGGTCAACCACTCCCTGCTGACGACGTTGGCCGCCTGCGGCGATGTCGTGCGCACGGTGACGGCCGTGCCGGCGCCGATCCGCGACCCGGTGCATGACCGGCTCGAAGCCGACGCGCGGGCGCTCTCGGCCCATTTGCTGCCGCAGACCGGCGCCTACCATGAGATCTGGGTCGACGGCGAGAAATGGCAGGACGAGGCTGCAACAGCCGAGCGGCCGGACCCGCTCTATGGCGAGCGCTATCTGCCGCGCAAATTCAAGGCCGGGCTCGCAATCCCCGAGGACAACACGATCGACGTGTTGACCAACGACCTCGCGATCGTGCCGCTGTGGGAGGGCGAGCGGCTCGCCGGCTACGATTTTCTGCTCGGCGGCGGGCACGGCATGACCCACAACAACCCGAAGACCTATCCGCGCCTTGCGACGCCGGTCGCATTTGTCATGCCCGACGATCTGCTCGACGCGGCGGCGGCGGTGGTCAAATTGCACCGCGATTGGGGCGACCGCGGCAATCGCCGCCATGCCCGGCTCAAATACGTGATCGCCGAGCACGGCGAGGCGTGGGCGCGCGAGCGTTTGGAGGAATATCTCGGCAAGAGCCTCGAACCCTGCCGCCCCCTGCCGCCATTGGCGGTGCCCGACCATCTCGGCTGGCACGAGCAGGGCGACGGCAAGCTCTACCTCGGCATCCCGGTGGCGAGCGGGCGAATCGTCGACGGCGCGGGGTCCCGCACCCGCACCGCGTTGCGCGAGATCGTCGCCCGCTTTCGCTGCAATCCGATCCTGATGCCGAGCCAGGACATCATCTTGAGCGAGATCCGCCCCGAGGATCGCGATGCGATCGCCGCGGTGTTGCGCATGCACGAGGTGCGGCTCGCCGAGGATATGCAGCCGGCCGAGCGCTGGGCGCTCGCCTGCCCGGCCTTGCCGACCTGCGGGCTGGCGCTGACCGAGGCCGAGCGGGTGCAGGGCGACATCGTTGGCGCGATCGAGGGGCGGCTGGCGCGCCACGGGCTTGCGCACGAGCGACTCAGCATCCGCATCACCGGCTGCCCTAATGGCTGCGCCCGGCCCTATACCGGGGACATCGGGATTGTCGGCCGCATGCCCGGCTATTACGCGCTGTTTGTCGGCGGCGATTTCGCGGGGACGCGGCTCAACGCGACGCTTGTCGACAAGGTCGCGCTGGATGCCATCGGCGACACGCTCGACCCGCTGTTCGCGCTGTTCGCCGCGGGTCGTGTCGCGGGCGAGGGTTTTGGCGATTTCTGCCACCGCGTCGGATTGCCGGCATTGCAGCAAACGCTCGCTCAGCATAGCGGGGCTCGGCGTCATGCTGCCGATTAGCGTCGATCTCGCGCAAATCCGCGTCATACTGGTCGGCGACGGGGCCGCGGCGCGGCGCCGTCTCGCCTTGCTCGACGAGGCCGGCGCCGAAGCGCTCGACATCTACGCGCCGATGCCCGATCCCGCCTTAGTCGAGATGGCGGGAGGACGTTTGCGGCGGCGCCTGCCATTGCCGGTCGAGATCGCGCGGGCGCAGCTCGTCTTTGTCGCCGGCGTTGCCGAACCCGCGGCAAGCGAAATCTGCCGCGTGGCCAAGGCGGCCGGGGTCTTGGTCAATGTCGAGGACGACCGCGAGCGCAGCGATTACCACTCGGCGGCGGTCATCCGGCGCGGCGATCTGACGGTGGCGATATCGACCAACGGCAAGAGCCCCGGCCTCGCGGCATTGATGCGGCAGGTGTTCGAGCACCGGATCGGGACCGAGTGGGAACTGCGGCTCGGCGAGATCGCGGCCTTGCGACGGGCCTGGCGCGCCGCCGGCGCCGATCCCGCCGCAATCGGCCGCCGCACCCGCGATTGGGTCGCGCTACACGGCTGGCTCGACCCGGCCACACCCGCCCCTTCACAGGAGCCGCACCGCCCGATACCTTGAACCCTAACGGATCTCGGTTGGAGAAAAGAGTATGGCGGTCATCGCGATTATCGCTCAGGGCATGATGGGGGCGGGCGTCGGCCGGCGGCTGCACGAGCGGGGCGCCACGGTCCGCACCCTGCTGTCAGGGCGCAGTGCGACGAGCGCGGAGCGGGCGCGGGCCGCCGGCATGGAACCCGCGGCCGATGAGCGGGCATTGCTCGCCGGCGCCGATTTCTTCTTGTCGGTCCTGCCGCCGGGCGAGGCCGAGGCGCTGGCGCAACAGCTGGCGCCGGCCTTGAAGGCGCTCGACAAGAAGCCGGTCTATGTCGACTGCAACGCGGTCAGCCCGCAAACCGCGATCCGCATCGGTGCTGCCGTAGCGCCCACAGGCGCCGATTTTGTCGATGGCGGGATTATCGGCGGGCCGCCGCGGCCGGGCTACAGCCCGACGATCTACGCCTCTGGTCCGACCGCCGGGCAGACCGCGGTAATTGCGCGATTGGGGATCGACTGGCGGGTCATCGACGGGCCGGTCGGCGCCGCCTCGGCATTGAAAATGTCCTATGCCGGGATCACCAAGGGGACGACCGCGATCGCCGCGGCGATGCTATTGGGGGCGGCGCGTTTCGGCTGCGGCGAGGCGCTGATCGCCGAATTGACCGAAAGCCAGCCCGAGATGCTGGCGCGGATGCGGTCGGGCATCCCGAGGATGTACGACAAGGCGTATCGCTGGGTCGCCGAGATGCAGGAGATTTCCGACTTTCTCCAACAGAACCTGCCGTCGCGCGACATCTACGCGGCGGTCGCGCGCCTCTACGACCACATCGCCGCCGCCTACGCCGAAGGGGCACCCGGGGCCGACAACGCCGTGCGGCTGCTCGACCGCGTGCTGGGCGAGCATTCGTAGGCCGCCGCCCCTCACCCCAGCCCTCTCCCCGCAAGCGGGGCGAGGGAGCGCCTCTCACAGACTCCGGCTACCTATTCCCTATCCCCGCAAGCGGGGAGAGGGTCGGGGTGAGGCGCAATCCCGGCCGGGTGAAACGAGGCCTGATCAGCCCTTCGCGACTTCGTGATGGGCGAGGTGTTCGAGAACGCGGACGAGGCCGGAATGGTCCCAGCCTTTGCCGCCGAGAGCAGCGGCGGCGTTGAACAGTTCCTGGGTCGTCGCGGTGTTGGGCAAGGACAGGCTCAGCGCGCGGGCACCCTGCAGCGCGAGGTTCAAATCCTTCTGGTGCAGTTCGATGCGAAAGCCGGGATCGAAGGTGCGCTTGATCATGCGCTCGCCGTGGATTTCGAGAATCCGCGACGAGGCGAACCCGCCCATCAGCGCCTGCCGCACCTTGGCCGGGTCGGCGCCCGCCTTCGAGGCGAACAGCAGTGCCTCGCCGACGGCCTCGATCGTCAGGGCGACGATGATCTGATTGGCGACCTTGGTGGTCTGGCCGTCACCATTGCCGCCGACAAGCGTGATATTCTTGCCCATCAGGTCGAACAGCGGCTTCATCCGAGCGAAGGCGCGTTCTGGCCCGCCAACCATGATCGTCAGGCTGGCGGCTTGGGCGCCGACCTCGCCGCCCGAAACCGGCGCGTCGAGATAATCGCAACCAAGTTTGTTGATCTCGGCGGCAAAGAGCTTGGTCTCGATCGGCGAGATCGAACTCATGTCGACAACGAGCTTGCCCGCTACCAGGCCCGCCGCGACCCCATCGGGATCGAACAGCACGGCCTTGACGTCGGGGGAATCCGGCACCATCACGATGATGATCTCGGAGCGCTCGGCAACCGCCTTCGAGCTGTCGCAGACGGTTGCGCCGGCGGCTGGCACATCCTGCGGCATCGTGTACTTGTCGTGGACGAACAGCTCATGCCCGCCCTTGATGAGATTGAGGGCCATTGGCCGCCCCATGATGCCGAGCCCGACAAAACCGATCTTCATGACCCCTCCTGATGGCGTTGGCTGAACCGCGATCGCTCACACTGCCGGGTTTCGATCGCCCTCTCAAGCCTTCCCGCCCGCGAGAGGTAGTGTCGCGCCCACGAACCGCACAGCGCGGCGGACGATCCACTCGCGGCGCGCTACAATGGCGGCGTGAGCGAGAGGGATGAAATTTTGGCGGTGTTGCGCACTGCCGGTCCCGGTCTTCGACAACGGTGGCCGATCCGATCCCTTGCGCTGTTCGGCTCGGCCGCGCGCGGTGAAGACAGTCGGACGAGCGATGTCGACATCCTGGTCGAATTCAACGAGCCATGTCACAATAGCCCCATTCGGGCGAGGATCGCCGATGGCGAATACTGGCGCTGCAAGGTGCCGCGCGAGCGAAAATACGCGAATATCTCGGTCAAATATGCCGCGTCCT